>Ga0210408_10003495_pt1 | contig 14501 bp, 14 predicted proteins | sample IncBWH4MmetaG_FD_155471 | JGI IMG/M metagenome (GOLD analysis project Ga0210408, IMG submission 155471) | Forest soil microbial communities from Barre Woods Harvard Forest LTER site, Petersham, Massachusetts, United States - Inc-BW-H-4-M | ecosystem: Environmental > Terrestrial > Soil >...
GCAACCGGCGCGTCCGCAAACCGTACAGCAAGGATTGTTTGCTCCGCAAACACCCGAGGCTGGGCGGCTGGAAGTCTTGCTGGCGCGGCTTCGCAAACTGCTCGGCGAGGATCGAATCGGCGCGCCGGAACTTCTCGACAGTCGTCGCCCGGACGCTTTCCGCATGGCTCCCTTTGTGCCCGATGCGAGCACGCTTGTGCAAACCGCCGCAAATGGAATTGACGCACCGATGCTACGTATGTTGCGGCCTCCGCAAAGGGTGCGTGTGCAAATGCAGGATTCCCGCATAGTCGCCATCGATCTCGATGGCCGTAACCTCCCTGTTCACAAAGCGTCTGGGCCATGGAAGGTGAGCGGAGAGTGGTGGACACACGCAAATTGGTGCCGCGAGGAGTGGGACGTGACAGTCGGAGGACAGGAAAGACTACGTTGGCGGGTCGCCTATGACCCAAGCGCCCGTTGCTGGTACCTCACCGGGATCTATGACTGAGAGATTACGAATGTACGTGGAACTCCATTCTCGCTCGGCGTTCAGTTTTCTCGAAGGTGCTTCCCTGCCGGAAATACTGATGGCCCGCTGCGGAGAGCTAGAGATGCCAGCTATGGCCTTGCTCGACCGCAACGGTCTTTACGGTGCGCCGCGTTTTCACATCACAGCGGAAAAACTGGGTCTGCGCGCGCACATCGGAGCGGAGATCGCGGTGTGTGATGCCGGGGAGCGAGTTCGTCCGTCAGAGTGGCTGCCCCATTGCGTGCCTGCGGAGCCAGTACGCTTCCCGCTATTGGCCGAGTCTGTCACCGGCTACCAGAACCTGTGTCGTCTGATTACCCGTTACAAATTGCGGGAAGACACCAAGGCCGAAGGCGCCGCAACGCTAGCCGACATACAAGAGCACGCCGAGGGCTTGATCTGTCTCACTGGGGGCGACGAAGGCCCGCTGGCCTCTGCCCTAGCACGTGGTGGATTCGATGAAGGTCTGAGAGAAGTCCAAAGACTCGTGAGCCTGTTCGGTCCCCGTAATGTTTTTGTCGAATTGCAGCGTCATTGTGAACGCGCTGAGGAATACCGCAACCAGGCCGCAGTCCGGATTGCCCGGAAATTACGTCTTCCCGTTCTCGCAACCAACGGCGTGAGCCATGCAACGCCTCGTGATCGTGAAGTCATGGATGTGCTCACTACCATTCGCAACCACTGCACACTAGAAACAGCGGGCCATTTACTCGCACTGAATTCCGAGCGTCACTTGCGTTCCCCACGCGAGATGCAGGAATTGTTCCACGACCTCCCGGAAGCCATCGGCAACACGATCGAGCTTTCCGCGCGGCTGTCCTATGAAATGCGCGATCTGGGATACAGCTTCCCGAGCTATCCCGTGCCCGATGGCGAAACTATGCAATCTTTCTTGGAGAAGCGCACTGAGGAAGGAGTGCGCGACAGATATTTGCCGAAGCGGGACGCGAAGCTATTTGAAAAGGCGAAGCTACAGGCCCAGCGTGAATTGGCGCTGATCGGGCAACTCGAATTGGCGGGATACTTCCTCATCGTCTGGGACATCGTGCGGTTCTGCCGGCGTGAGGGCATTCTTGTACAAGGCCGCGGCTCCGCGGCAAACAGCGTGGTGTGCTATGCACTCGGCCTCACCGCCATTGATCCGGTCGGGATGGAACTGCTCTTCGAGCGTTTCCTTTCTGCTGAGCGCGGTGAATGGCCGGACATTGATCTGGATCTTCCGAGCGGCGACGACCGTGAGCGCGCCATTCAATATGTGTACCAGCGCTACGGCGAACTCGGCGCGGCTATGACCGCCAATGTCATTACCTATCGCGGAAAGTCTGCCGCGCGCGAAGTGGGGAAAGTGCTGGGTTTCGATGCGAACACACTGGACCGTCTCACGAAATTGGTAGGGGCGTGGGAATGGAAAGGGCCGACCGACACCTTAGGCGATAGTTTTCGCACAGCCGGGTTTGATATCCGCCATCGCCGCATCGCTACCTATCTGGACATCTGCGAGCGTATGCAAGACTTGCCGCGTCACCTCGGGCAGCACTCCGGCGGTATGGTGATTTGCGCGGGGCAACTGAATGCGGTTGTCCCGTTAGAACGGGCGTCGATGCCGGGGCGCACGGTCATCCAGTGGGACAAGGAAGATTGCGCCGACATGAGGATCATCAAGGTCGATCTGCTCGGCCTGGGCATGATGGCCGTGTTGGAAGACTGTCTCGAACTGGTGCCCAAGCATTACTCAGAACCGCTTGACCTCGCCCAGCTTCCACACAACGACCCGGAAGTTTATCGCACTCTGCAACGCGCCGATACTGTAGGCATGTTCCAGGTCGAGAGTCGTGCGCAGATGTCCGCCCTGCCGCGCAACCATCCCAAAGTCTTCTATGACGTGGTGGTGCAAGTCGCCATCATCCGCCCCGGACCCATTGTGGGCAAGATGATGAACCCTTACATGAAGCGACGGCAGGGCAAGGAAGCAGTCGCATATGCGCACCCGCTGCTAGAACCCGTGCTCAAGCGCACGCTTGGCGTGCCGTTATTTCAGGAACAATTGATTCGCATGTCGATGATCGTTGCCAACTTCAGCGGCGGTGAAGCGGAGGAATTGCGGCGGGCGATGGGAATGCGTCGCTCGCGGGCACGAATGCGGGAACTAGAAACGAAACTGCGTCGGGGCATGATAGACAATGGCATTCTCCCGGAGGCGCAAGAGCAGATTGTCCAATCCATACGGTCGTTTGCGGAATATGGATTTCCCGAATCGCACGCCGCCAGCTTTGCGCTCATCGCCTACGCAAGCGCTTACCTCAAGTGTCATTATCTTGCGGCTTTTACAGCAGCCATACTGAACAATCAGCCGATGGGATTCTACAGCCCTTCCACTCTGGTCAAAGATGCGCAGCTTCACGGACTGCGCGTCAAGCCCATCGACGTGCTGCGCTCCGACTGGTTCTGCGCGTTGGAGCCGAATGTCCATCGTGAAGCCGGTAGTAACAAGGACGCCAAACGGTTTGCCATGCGGCTGGGGTTGCTGTACGCCAGGGGATTGCGGAAAGAGGCGGGAGAGGCTTTGGTTAACGAGCGGCGGAACCGGCCTTTTGACTCTATCCAAGACCTTGCCATGCGCGTGCCAGAGCTGCGGAAGAGCGATCTTACGATGCTGGCGCAGATCGGCGCTCTGAATTCGCTGGGCGAAAACATCCATCGCCGCGATGCGCTCTGGCAGGTCGAATACGCCGGCCGTGCCACTGGACCGCTATTGAAGGATTTGCCAGAGCAGGAGGAAGAATCGCCACTTGCTCAGATGACACTCGATGAACGGCTGGCGGCTGACTTCCACGGAACAGGCGTAACCGTGGGGCCACATCCGATGGCCTATCATCGGGCTGCTCTGTCACGCATGGGCATTGTTTGTTCCAGCGATCTGGCAAAGCTCAGAGATGGACGGAAGACCCGCATTGCAGGATGCGTGATTGCCCGGCAGAGGCCGGGAACAGCCAAGGGTTTCGTTTTCCTGAGCCTTGAGGATGAGACGGGAATTTCCAACGCGATTGTTACACCAAGTGTTTACGAGCAGTATCGCCGCCTGGTGACCTATGGCAAGTTCCTAATCGTTGAGGGCAAACTTCAGAACCAGGAGAATGTGGTCTCGGTGAAAGTCGATGTCGTCCGCTCACTGGAAATCAGTGCAATTGATGTTCGCTCTCACGATTTCCATTGACGGTCATCGACTTATTCCGTTCCGTGCTTTACGAGCATCGGCGACTGGATTGCTTCCGGTTGGCCCGTTATCCGCCCAGAACCCGGCAGCACTGTCCTCTGTGGCCGCTCTGGCGAAAGCAGTGGCACCTTCGCCAGACTTATGAGAACCACACTTGTCAGCCAAATGTCTTAAGTCTGAGTCGTATCTTCAGTAGAACTTACGATCGCCTCAGGCAGATGTTCGGCAGAAAGATTCTTTCGATCTTCAAGGTCACCAAACAGATTGAGCTCAGGCACTTCTAGTTGGATCGTGTCCTTGTCGGCTCGATTGGTTGGAAAAACTCGCCAACGATTTTCTACTTTTCCTTCGGCCACATGACGCGTATGAAAGACAACAGCGGAAACTCTGGATGACTTACCGAAAAATCCTCGGCCATTTCGGAACAACGTCGGTTCGCCAATCGGACCGCCAGGAGTTGAAGGCGCGATGAGCCTTACGACCAGATCTCCATACAGTGCCGACTCGATTGAGAAATCAGACAGCATAAACAGCTCGCTCACATCGAAGACAAGGATTCCACGGGAATTCTCTGGGAGTTGCGTTTTTTTCTTGCTGAGTATTCTCTTAAGTCTTTCGTGAGTCTGATCCGGCTCCGGTGGAGACTTGTAGGGCCTCCAGGCAGATGCGGCCGTCTTTTCTTGCTCTTTGCCGGTGTCACGGAATGCCGCGATGATTTCCGCCTTTGCGGCCATCTCTTTTTCTTTAGCACTTAAACCTGTACCGGGATCAAGGATTGACCCGCTAGCCGAATGAAACAGGCGGGCTTGTTCCCATTTTTTCTCATTCATCACGGAGAGTGCATTGACAATTTGATCGATCGCCTTTTTGAGCTCACCACTTCCGGCTATGCAGTTATCGCCGACCGTAACTTCGACCGTATACCGTGATGGGGTCTCGTTGAGACGAGCAAAGATCTCTGAGCTGACGGCGTTAAATCGCTCATCGTCCTCGGAATCACTGACCGCGCGAACCTCAATGAAATACGATTTGCCAGCGATGTCAGCGCCCAGGTCTGGCCCCTTCGATGGAGCTGCCGGCTCCAACACAAGACCGAACCCTTGTTCGAGAAGATGTACCGCTACTTCGATTTCAGCAAGAGTTGAGGCGTACTCAGCCGTCAGTTTGCGAGCTAATGCGACTTTGTCGAAAGTCACTTTGTCGCTTCCCAGCAGAGTACCGACAAGCTGATCCGTGTATTGCACCCATGGATTCTCATCCGCTTTGCGATACCAACGCCCCAACAGGTGCTCTGCCTTTTCAGACAGGATGTTCGCTTCTACCCACGCATCTCCCATCAAGGCGCGCAGTGAACCAAATTCCGGTGTAGCCATACCTTTCGCCCTCCTCTGATTGGCGGCCTATTTGGGATTGAGCGTCGTTGCTTCAGCGCCCGCAGCAGTCGGCATAATTCGAGCTTCGTTCCACTGGATACAGCGAGCAGACCACTGCCCGGAATTCCTGGGCTAATGTATTCTGCATGGCTGCCCAGAATGAAGGAGGAGCTTCACCGCCCCGTTCGCAAAGAACGGCGGCCTCCAAATCACATTTCGGTTCCGGCTTCTGACTCTTGTTGACTCGGTTGGAGTTGGTCTCTGTATTGTTCTTCATAGGAAACTGCACTAACTTCAGCGAAGGTAAACGATAGCTTCTTGGCTCGTCGCAGCTGCCTGCTTGCGACTTCAGCCGCATGGACATCGAACAACGCGATGTTCTTCCCATTGCCAACTTGGCTGCTGTACATGATTCCGCCGTATCCTGCCGCTCGAAAAGCTTCCGCGATGTACTGGGTCGGCGCGTAATCCGCAACGTCTTCGGCTTGAAATACCGGCAGGGAGAACGCCTCGTTGAGGACGTACCAGCTATTGCTCTCCAATTGCTCCTGGGTCTTGACATCAAGATCAAAGGTGGCGGGCAACGTGCAGTCGACAACCATGACCTGCTTCAGCAGGACCAGCTGGGAAATAGTGAGAACAGAATCGGCCCAAGGGCGAGTCTCCATCATCGCGGTTTCGGGATCGGTCGCCAAGTAGAGACACGGAACACCTTTTGGGTTCACGCGCCCTTCGTAGGCCCTATCTCTTAGCGGTTTCATCCGCTCGATCGCAAGCGGTTCAATGGACTCAAGGAAGAAGACGTCGTGCGGGTGTACACCCTTTTCGGCAACATAGCCCTGCGCTGCACGCCATAGAACTTCGCCTTGTGGCATCGTGGTCGCCCGCTTCCTACTGGTCTCCACAATCGTTTCAAGGAACTCATTCTGTCGCACATCTAACACGTATCGGGATTTGCGCCGAATGTAGCTAGCAAAATACTCGTAATCTTCGCTGGTACGAAACATTCTCAGCCACTCCGTGTCTTCACCTTCATTCTAAAGGTCTTTGCATCCAAAGGCGGGGGCTCCGACAATCATAGACGTTCTTGTTCTGGTTTGTCGGCTACGCGGAAGTTAGATGTTGCGTAGCCCTTAAAACAGCATTTGTGGACTGTATTCTTCGGCGCAGGCTGGATCGTCATTCTGCACCGAGTTGACCCGAGTGCTGACGCGGCGTTGACGCATGGAGTCCGCCCGGTATGCCGTCAGTAAATCGAGAAGAGGTTCGACCTTTCTGAAGCCGGGGTCGAGCCAGACATCGTAGTTCTCACGTTCAAGAATGACTGGCATCCGGTCATGGATTCCCGAGACCAGCGCATTCGCAGAGGTCGTGATGATCGAACACGTCTCGACCAACTCCCTCTCTGGGTTTCTCCAGCGATCCCAGATACCAGCAAACGCAAAGACCGAATCGTCCGCGAGAGTGAAGCAGAAGGGAGATTTCTCCTTGCCCTTCTTCGCCCATTCATAAAACCCATCGGCAGGAATCAGGCAGCGGCGAGACTCCAACGGCTCCCGGAATGCGGGCCTCTCGGCGATCTGTTCGGCCCTGGCGTTAATCATTTTGTATCCGGTCTTGGCATCCTTCGCCCAGAAAGGAATCAAGCCCCAACGCACCAACGACAGAGATCGGATCGGCCGGGACGGGTCTTGGCGGACTACTGGCACACTCTGGGTTGGCGCAACGTTGTACCGAGGGCTCCAGTCAACGTTATCCCCAGCGTCGAAGACCTCGGCAAGAATCTCTTTCTTCCGGGCGAGGCGATAGCGGCCACACATGAGTAAAGTATAAGACGGGCGGAAGCTGATCGTGATTTTCTCAGGCGGGAAGGTTCTTACAGTTCCCGGATCATGTGTTCTCGAAAGAGCTGATGCAGGTCTCGAAATTGTTGGCGCAGGGGCAATCCTTCGTAGCGAGACAGACCATGCCGCTGGGCAAACTTTCGGAAGGCGCGATCGGTCAGATCTGACCAGCGGCCTTTGTCAACCAGTTCGGCGCATTTCCGGCAAGCCGCCCATGAACCCACGGCAGAGCCGAAAGCAAACACGGCTCGACCGCTCGATTCAAAATTAGCGCAATTGTAGAACTTGGCAATGGGGGATGAGCAACAGAAGTCGCAGTGATCCCCGCCTCTCGGTACGATGCACGGAACGAGCGTCATGCGGCAGGCTGTGTGTAGATGAATCGGATCATGGTCGGCACCCTCTCGCCCATGAGCATTGCCATTTTCTTGGCGCATTCGGGGCAGCGCCACCGGTATGGAGTGCCGCACTCTACGCCGAACAGAAACGGCGTAGACGCCAGGATCACCTTCGGGATCGGTTCACATTCGTAAGGCTGGTTGCAAAGAGGGCAGAAATGAAGCATAGCTTCCCTTCGTTGCGAAATACAGGCGAAGGAGGCCGTGCCCGGCGTAGCAAAACTCGTTTTGCTCACCGCCCCCTCGGGCTCGGCCTCAACTTACAATACGCCATTTGTCTATAGACAAATCACACTGCGACAGCTTACCCGCATCATGTGCGCATGGCAAGGAAAAAATCGAGCAGTCAACTTAACGTGCGCTTTGGGAAAAGGCTTGGGATTTTGCGCAAAGAGAAGGGATGGTCTTACACCTACCTGTCCGAGCATTCTGGGCTGGACACTGCATTCCTACATTTTCTTGAGCACGGCACCAAGGAGCCGTGTCTCAACACGCTTGACATTCTCGCAAAGAGTTTCGAGCTGAGTATCTCTGAGTTGATGACCGGAGTGTGAGTCAGCCTTTCGGCTCGAATAGAGACAGCGTGTCGCCCTTGTCAGCGGACTCCTCGTCTCGGAAATCGCCGACTCTAATTTCGCCTCCGTTAGGTTGGGAACGGGACCTTCGCGTCCGAGTTGTCGATCATGCCTGGAAGACATTGAAAACCCGCGCCAGCGAGAACGCCAGCGCGGGTAACGCTGGTCAATACTCGCTTGGCAAGTGGATGACGTTGTTGGTGAAGTACAGGGTAATCTCATCCAGCGGGAAATCGGTGTGCTCGATCTCTTTGGTGAAGACGATGTTGCCGTTGCCATCGTCGCACGTAAGCGTAGCGGTTCGGTCGGGACGTACGGCTAGTTTCCAGACTTGAAAGTCCTCGGCGGCAACAGCCTTATTGTAGGGCTGAATGATCGCGATTTCGTCCAGAAGCCAATACGCTCCACCGTGCTCGGCAACATGCTGCGCGCCGTCTGTGTAGAGAACGTTCCGGTTGATTCCGTGCCGATACCAATTTTCGCTGCCGGTGAACTGCGCGAGCTCGCTTTTGCTGAGAGTCTTTGTCGTCATGATGTGCCTCTTTCGTTTTAAGTGACCCCTTGGCGGGGGCGAGAGAGGCAACAGGAACAGCCGAACAGAAGGCGCGGCGTCACAGGCAACCGTGAAATAAATGAAGGGTAGCCCGTAGGGAATCATCGTTTATGTCGCGAAAGTGCCTTGACGCTAGCCTGCGGATGTTAGTTTGACTCCGAACCCGTCCATGAGTGGGAAACGGAAAGAGGCACATTGGTGACGAAGACGGAGCGGAGATACGCAACCAGAACAGCGGACGACATGAAAACGGGCCGTGCCGTACTGAGAATTGATGTGAGAACGCATCTGCTCTGACAGGAAAGGTATGGCGATATCGAAAAGTTCCGCAAAAGGGATTTGGAGTCTTGCGACCTGGGCAATTCGCTGATCTGGCGGCATTGCGTTAGAGCCTCCGCCGGTAACATTGCGCATCGGGGCTATTACTAGGAGGCGCGGACGCGCCCAGCCCGTAGGGTGGGACAAAACAAGCCTCCTGCGTCAGCAGGACACCTTTGAAGGGCGGGATTCGGGCTGGACGCAGATTGGCAACGGGGGAAACGAACTTCTACGCTGGCGATCAAGAAATAACAGTCCAAATGAAAACGGCGCTCGGGCAATTGCCGAGCGCCTCAATGGTCTTGCAGTAGGCTAGGCTGCTGTCTTTGGCGAACCTTTCTTTGCAGCTTTCTTTTGTTTGGCGGCGAGCTTCGCACGCTTCGCGGCGAATTCCTGCTCTATGGCTTTGCGGAGTTTATCCACGTCCACGCGATGCCGCTTTGCCGTTGCGATCAGCACATCCGGGTCGCTGGTTGGCGCCCGATCTGTGCATTCCAGCAAAACGACTTCGATCAGCAGTTTTGAAAGTGCGCCTTCGTCCGGCTGTCGCAACATCCGAGCGATGGCCTGCTGCACCTGCGGGTGAGTAACTTCGCTGGCCGTGCCTTCGACCAACTTGTGCCGCCGCGCCAGCAGTTCCTTCCGCAACGGATCAAGTCTGTGCAAAAGCGTACCTGCAACCAGAGCAAGGTCGGCGCGGTCAAGCGGTGCGCTGATGCGCTTGAGCACTTCGGCCAAAGCGCGGTGACGCACCGTGGTTTCGAGTTTCTGTTGCTCCAATTCTTTCCGGCGTTGTGCGCGTTCCTTCGCAGTTTGCTCCGGGTTGGGAGCGCGGCGGTCGGCAAAGTGTACCGGGCAGGTCTGCTCGGCGCAAACCTTTACAGCCCTTCCACGCTCGGTGCCGTCCACTACCAGAGCCTCGCTCATGTTCTTGCATGGTTTCTGATAGGGCGAGAGCGGCTTCTTGGATTTCGCAGACTTGGCCGTCAGATTCAAGGCGACGTATTGGTTTCTTCCCAGCACTGCACTGCTTGCCGGAGTCCTCCATTCGGTCGTAATCTGCACCAATTGCGGTTTCGCGGCAATCTGACGCTCGACATTCTTCGTCAGCTTGTTGTTGTAGCAACCCTTGTCGGTGCAAGAATCCTGCAAGGCCGCATCGAAAAGCAAGGTGTTAAAGCCGGTGCGCTTCGGGCAATTCGCACAGCTTCCCGCTTCCGGTACAAGCTCTTCGTCGTTCTTGTCGAACGGGACGGAATCGAGCGAGAGCAAAATGTTCTGCTCGATCCACGCCGTCAAGTCACGAACAGGGCGCAGAATGCGGGTTTCCTTACCGCCGCCGTTCCACGCGGTATGAAACGCGGCATCAAACGCCCTCTGTTGCTCCTGCTGCGGTAGTTTAGCGATTTCGAGCGCATGGCCCACGCCAATTTCATCGGCCAAAAACGCCTCTGCGATGGATGGATGCAATTCGACCAAGCGAAGGCGTGTAGCCACGAATGCCGGACTCTTCCCGGTCTTCGCCGCTAGGCTGGCGATGTCGTATTGAAGCCCATCCGTGTGCAAAAGGCCATGAAACGCGAATGCCTCTTCCAACGGATGTGCGTTTTCACGCTGTATATTTTCAACCAACTGCGTTTCGACACAGGCTGCGTCCGAGAGTTCGACGACACGAACGGGCACTTCTTCCAACGCCGCGAGTTTTGCGGCGCGCAGCCGCCGCGCTCCGGCAATTACCTCGTACTTGTCCTCTTCGATCGTGCGGACAAGCAAGGGCTGCAAGACGCCTTGCGCTTGGAAACTTGCCGCCAGTTCTGCAAGGCTGTGTTCATCAAAGCGTCGGCGTGGGTTGGTGGTGGATTCCTGCAACTGCGCCACAGGTAAGTTGCGATATTCGTTGCTGATTTCGACTGCGGTTTCCATAAAATGCTTCTCCTTATTTGATTTGTCTGAGTGGTGGAAGTCATGCGGACAGACACACTTCGCCCGTCCGCGCCGATTAGCGTTTGCATGGTTTAAGCGGCTGGCTCTGCGGCCTCGGCGAAATCTGCCGATGCGGGCGAGTAACCTGCGTCTTCGGTTTCGGGTGTGGTGTCAGGCGCGGACTGCGGTTCCTGCGCTTCTACCGGGGCAGGTTCTTCCATCCTGATTGCCCCAAGAATCACGGCTGAGGTTTGCTGAACAACCTCAAGACTCTCCATCAACAACTCGGCGTTGCCGTGGTAGAGCTGAATGTAACTGGCACTGGATTTCGGATTCAGTCCGATGGCTTTCGAGACCACAAAGGCTACGGCTTCCGCTTCGGTCTCGCGCACAACCTTCGTTATTGCCGTCCGGCGCTCGGATTTGTGAATCCGCTCGTGTGCGACCTCATGCACAAGAACGGAAAATTCTTCGGCTTTTGTCTGTCCTGGCAGCAATGCGATTCTGCCGCCGTAAGACATGCCGAATGCGGGGGCAATGCTTTCGTTGTATTCAAGCGCGATGCCCTGCGCCTGCACGAAGTCTCGCAAGCGATCCAGATAGACTCCGGCTTCTCCGGTGACCTCACCAATCGTCGGGAGCGAGGCACCTTCGGTTTGAAATTCGTCCCAAACAAAAACGCGGCGGAAGCCCAGTAAAGTGGATGTATTCGCTTCTTCCTCCGTCGTGGCTTCCGTGTTCTCGTTCTTGCGGCGCTTGCCGATCATCGGGGCGAGAATGGCAATGCCTTTTTCACCACGTTTCACGCGGCGGCCAAGCTCGTTCCACGTTCGTATGCCCGCCACATGGGTAGCCTGGGGCCGTTGTCTCGCTATAAGGAGGACATTGCCGAAGGAATACGTGTGGAAGTTCGCCATTGCATTCAAGTAAGCGGTGAGCGTTTCACTGTGTCCCGCTTCCAACTCCTCGATGAGATATTTCACGTTGTCGCGGATGAGTTGCTGTGCGGTGGCTGGCTTCCGGTTCTTACTGCCGGAAGCCGCATTGACGGCGGCTGAGCCGTCGCTGTTGGTGTTGGTGTTGCTGTGATATTCCATTGTTTTTTCCTTCCATGAGAAGGCGCTGTGATGTCAACCGAAGTTTTTGGTTTTGGGCTTCGATTGTGTGCCTTCGTTTTCTAGCGGAGAGGGTGAGTGCAGACGGGCAAGGGTTCAGTCAAGGTCGAGCGAAGCGAGCCGGAGGGAAACCTTGACGGGTTCCTTGCCCGTCTGCATGATTCGCAGAAAAACGAAGGCCGACAGACCTCGGCATAGCCGGATACGTTGGGAAGAGATGATGGATCAGCGATAATTACAGTCGTGATTCCCGGCACTCCGGATGAGGTTCGTTGGATTCGATCGGCACCGCGACGTTCGTTGGACGCGTCGGTCATGGAGCGAGTGGTTCGCACCGCTTTTCCGCACCTTCACGTCGTGCAGATCAAGCCGCTGAGGGATGGCTTCCGTAACGCCAACTTCAAGGTTCAACTGGACACAAGCGAGTTGGTGGTGGTCCGCGTTTATGAACATGATGCGTCTCTTTTCCAAAAGGAAGTTGATCTGCTCAGGCTTGCTCGGAGATTGCTGTAGACATGGGTAGATATATGTCGATACAGTACGCACTATGAAGCGCGCTAGAAATTATGGCCTGCACGAGGCGGCGAGGCAGGTTGGGGTTGCACCGATCACCTTGAGGCGCTGGCTACTTGGCCGAAAGGTGAAGGAAGTGGCACGCGATCGCAACGGTTGGCGGGTGTTTACGCAGGCGGATGTCCGCCGAATTAGGAAATTTGCGGCCACTTTGGTACGTCCGAAGGGCGTCTAGGAACTGAATCTATGGCAGGAGCCCGAACAGCGTACGAGTTAAGTCAGTCACAGGTTACTACGCCTGAGCCTGTGGTAAAGCTTTTCTGGGATCTCACAAAGCAATATCGAAGAAGCTTGAATTCAGTGCTCGATATGGGCGCCGGTGACTGTCGATTCGCTATCGGAGGCAAGTTCGAAAGTTACACAGGAGTTGAGATCGATAGGAAGCGCGTCGCAACCGCTAGAGTGCCGCCCAAGGGCAAGATTCTGCATGGGTGTGTGTTTCGTCACGAAGAGGATGGCTACGATGCTTGCATCGGTAATCCTCCATATGCTCGGCATCACGATATAGAGACATCATGGAAAGACAGAACGGTTGTCCGTCTCAAGCGTGACCTGAATGTAGCGCTAAATAAGCATTGCAATTTATACATCTATTTCTTCTGCCTTGCTTTAGTCAAAGCGCGTGAAGACGGTTTGGTCGCATTGGTCATACCGTACGAGTGGGTTTCTCGGCCTTCGGCAAAGGCATTGCGTGACCACATTCGCGAACGGGGTTGGAGTGTTTCTGTCTATCGTTTCCAGAACCCGATATTCGAGGGTGTCATGACGACGGCATCAGTGAGCATAGTCGACAAATCGCGAAAAGATGGAGTCTGGAATTATTACGACATTACTCCTGCAAATGTCGTAGTCACTAGAGCCGGTATTACAGATTCGAAGCTGGGGGTTCTTGAGTACGCCCGGCGTGGCCGGAGTTGGGGCCTACGCGGGCTTAGTCCGGGGTCGCAGAAGGTGTTCACGTTGACGGAAGGTGAACGTGTTCGTGCCGGGCTAAGTCGAAGGGACGTTGTGCCTTGTGTAACGAGTTTGAAAAATGTGCCACGGGGCTTGGAGTCGCTCTCTGTGGCGATGTTTGAAAAGCATTTGGTGAAGAGCGGCGAGAGATGTTGGTTGATTCGGTCCGACCGAGAGAAACGAAGTGATGCGCTAGAGGCGTATCTGAATGCTATACCGGTCGAGAAACGTTCCACTTTCACCTGTAAGAATCAGACTCCCTGGTTCAACTACCGACCGCACCCTGTGCCGCAAGTTCTTATTAGTTCGGGTTTTACGAAATTCGGACCCAAAATATTGATCAACGCAGTTGGCGCCCGCGCGGTCGGATCTGTGTCAGGCATCCATGCAAGACACAGGCTGCCGCTCCGGCGACTACAGAGATATTTGGCCGGTATCAACTTTGAGAAGCAAGTCGTTCCGCATGCGGCAAAGTTGAAAAAGGTAGAAGTGAAGCAACTTAATGCAGTTCTTAACCTCTTCGATAAGCGAGAGGGGAAGGGCACCAGATAAGGCAGAAGAAGAGCGTTTCGTCGGCGGCGTGGAGGTCGGCTTACGAAGAATAAGAGCTTGGGTCGGGTAGGACAGAGAGGATCGCGAAAGCGATGAACGTAAATCCGGAAAGACTCGACGAAGGTTTGCTGTCGTTCACGATTGAGAGTCGGATCGTCCGCGAACTCGGCGAACGGCTGGTAAAGCAACCGGAGATTGCCTTGCTTGAGCTTGTCAAAAACGCTTATGACGCGGATGCTGAAGAATGCCGTATTGAACACGATTATCCCAAACGACTGATAGTGCGAGATACGGGTCACGGTATGACCCTGGATGAATTCAAAATTGGTTGGATGCGAATCGGAACGAGTTCCAAGGAGCAACTGAATGCCAGTCGGCGATTTGGACGCGTGATTACCGGCGAAAAAGGAATTGGGAGATTTGCGGTTCGTTTCCTGGGTAGCAAGTTGAACTTGGCGACGGTGGCGTTCGACAACAATCGAGGCTATCGCACTAGATTGGAAGCGAATTTCAATTGGCCAGAGTTCGATAAGAATGAGGATCTCGGAAAGGTGAAAGTGCCCTTTGTCTTGGTCCGTGCGGATGATGCAGACGAAAC
>Ga0210408_10003496_pt1 | contig 14495 bp, 12 predicted proteins | sample IncBWH4MmetaG_FD_155471 | JGI IMG/M metagenome (GOLD analysis project Ga0210408, IMG submission 155471) | Forest soil microbial communities from Barre Woods Harvard Forest LTER site, Petersham, Massachusetts, United States - Inc-BW-H-4-M | ecosystem: Environmental > Terrestrial > Soil >...
TTTTGTAAATGCGAAAATCGGTGGTGTTGTTTCCGATGGACATCAGATACGCCACCTTGTCGCTGACGCCGAACACATCACGGAATTGAAGAGCTTCGGCTCCCGGCACCACCGCTGATTTCCAGTGGTCTCCGCCGTCGGTGGTCACCACATAGGTGCCGCCGGTTCCCGCGGCCCACACCACGCGCGAGTTCACCGGGCTCACGGAAATCAGCAGTTGCGTGGTGCCGCTGGTTTGCGGCGTGATCTTGGGCTGATGAATTTTTCCACCTTCTCCGGCAAAGCCGGCGGGTGCCGAGGCAGCCAGCAGGGATACGACTAGCAATAGTTTCGACATAGGGGTCCTCCCGGGACAGGTTATCTGGATGCGCAGCAGTATAGGAACCTAGCCGGGGGGTGTCAAACACTGTGTCTCAAGGAAGCCGGCGAGAAATTTGTTCGAGGAAAGCCTCCGACCCGATCAGATGAATTGAAGTCTAATTCGTGTTTGACCTGTTTGCGATTCGCGCCTTAATCAAAGACTTCGAAAACACACTTCTGAATGCTAGTCTAGGCCATTGATAGCCGGATGCATGGAGTCAGCTCCATGACCCATTCAACCAGGTCGGCGGTGAAATCCCTGCTTCGAAAAGTGGCATGGCTCTTCTTTGGGATGGCAGGAGTCGCAGTTGCGGTGGGCGGAGAAGTCCTCAGCGCCTTCACCGGACGGATAGACCAACCTCTCGCTAGCCTGGAAGGATTTGCACTAGCACTGCCATTTGTGGGGCTCGGTATTCTGGCGAAGGTTGCCGAGGACCGTCTCGAGGAAGCCGAATTGGACGGCCCGACGTCGTTAGGTGAAGCTCTTCGAAAATAGCCGCCCCGGCCCGATTTTTTGGAGTGCGGCGGCCGGACGCCGCTTTGTTATGGCGAGGCTGGACTCGCGACCGAGGAGCAGCGTCTTGAGCAGCTCCGAGGTGTCTTGCACCTACGCCGCATCGAGCATGTCAACGGAGCCAAATGGGTTCCCCTTATTCGTAGCGCAGCGCCACCATGGGGTCCACGCGCATGGCCCGCCGCGCCGGCAGGAAGCACGCGAACAGCGCCACGGCGCACAGCAATATCGCCACGAAGGAGAACGTCAGCGCATCCGTGCTGGTTACACCCAGCAGCAAACTGCTCAGAAATCGCGTCACGGCGAACGACAGCGCCAGCCCCACACCGACGCCGAGGAGCATCAACCTTACTCCGTGGCCGAGCACCAGCCGCAGCACGTCCTGCTTGCTGGCCCCCAGCGACATGCGGATTCCGATTTCACGCGTGCGCTGCCGCGTGGTGTAGGCCGTCACGCCGTAAATTCCCACGCCCGCCAGAACCAGAGCCAGCAGCCCGAAAGCTCCCACAAAGGTCCCGGCAATGCGCTGGCCGAAGCTGGAAAAATGTTCGCGCTCTTCGACGGTGGTGACGTCGTAGACCACCACATCGGCATTCAGGTCGTGCACCGTCTTCTCCACCGCCTTGGCCATGGCCAGCGGGTCTCCGGCTGCACGGACGTTGATAATCAGGCCCTCGCGGTACACCTGGTAGGCCGGCAAATAGATGAACGGCGCGGGCTGTTCGGTCAGCCCGTTCTGTTTGATGTCCCGCGCCACGCCCACCACGGTGAACCGTTCGTTGGTCAAGTCGGAGTCGAATTGTTTGCCGAGCCCCTCCTGATTCGGCCAGAAGTAATTTACGAACGCTTCGCTGACAATGGCCACGCGCTGCGAGCCGCGGGTGTCCGCGTCGGTGAAATCTCGGCCCTTCACGATCGGATACTGCAGGGTGTGAAAATAATTCGGCGAAATGGTGTTGAACTGCGTCTCCATATTTTCGTTGGGCCTGGTTACGTACCCCTCCGGCTTCACGCTGGTGGAGGCCCGGTAGAACGCCAGCGGCACGCGGTCCGACAGCGCCGCGGACTCGACGCCCGGGAGCGCCTGCACCTTCGCCAGCACCTGGCGGTCAAATTCAGGTCCAGTCTCTTTGGTATATCCCGCAGTGAACAGGTCGTACGTGGCGATCAATATTTTTTGGGGATTGAATCCCGGATTGATTTCCTGCGCCCGCATCACGCTGCGAATGAACAATCCCGCGCACACCAGCAGCAAAAGCGACAGTGAAATCTGCGCCACCACCAGCCCGCTGGCCAGCCGCGCCTTGCGCAGTCCGCCCGACGCGCTTCCGGTATCCTCTTTCAACACCGCTATGGGCGCTTCCTTCGACGCCCGCAACGCCGGCAAAATTCCGAAAATCACCCCGGTCAGCACGGAAATGATCAGCGTGGCCAGCAGCACGGTGCGGTCCGCCGGGATGTTCAGCGACACGGGAATATCCGGCGTCACCGGAAGGAATTTCATCAGCGTTCCAGAGGTCCAGAACGTAATCAGAAACGCCACCGCGCCTCCAGCCATTGCCAGTATTAGGCTTTCGATCAGCAGTTGGCGAACCAGCCGCCACCGGCTGGCCCCCAGCGACATGCGGATGGCAATTTCTCTCCGCCGCCCCACCGAACGCACCAGCATCAGGTTCGCCACGTTGGTGCACGCCAGCAGCAGCACCAATCCCGCGATGACCATCAGCGCCGGCAGCAGGATGGAGAAATACTGGTTCAAGCCAAAGGGATTGCGCCACAGTGGGTACACCGACACGAGGTCTTTCCCCCTGTGCTCCTCGGGATAATCCTTTGCTACCCGCTTCAGCCGCAGCGTCATTTCCTCCTGCGCCTGTTCCAGCCGGACACCCGGATTCAGCCGACCAAATGCCAAAAACACGAAATTCTCATGTTGGTGCAGCAGGTCGCCCCCGGCCATCACTTGCGCTTCCATCATGACCGGGATATAGATGTCCGTGCGCACCCCGGTCTGGCTGCCTTGAAACTCCGGCGGCGTTACTCCCACGATGGTGTAGGAGTGCTGGTCGATGGCGATTTCCTTGCCGACGATCTGTGGATCCGCGGCGAAATGCATTTGCCACAGCCGGTAACTGATCACCGTTACCGGGGCGCCTCCCGGTTTCTCATCCTCTGCGGGCAGAAAAGCGCGCCCCAGAACAGGCCGTACGCCCAGCACATCAAAATAATTTGCCGAGACCACCATGCCCCATACGCGCTCCGGCTTTCCTTTGCCCGTCAGGCTGACGGTAGTGAAGGTGCACACCGCGATGCCCTTGAAACTTTGCTGGCCGTCGCGCAGCGCTTCGATGTCCGGATAGGGAAACCCGATGGGGTTGTCCGACTTATTGCCCACCGTCAGTGACACCACCTCGCTCGGATTGGTAACTCCCGGGACCGGATTCAACAAGGCGGAATTGATCCAACTGAAAACCGTGGTGTTCGCGCCGATTCCCAGCGCCAGCGTCAGGATGGCAATGGCCGCAAATCCCGGCGCCTTCAGGATCACCCGCAGGCTGTACCGCACGTCTTGCCAGAACGAGGCCATCTGAACACCTCCGGACACAAGTTAGAATGATTCAAAGCATGTCCCGGCCCACACCGTGTGCGGCCTAAATGAATGCTGGCGCGATACTTAGCCAGTTGGCGTTATCCCTATATATATGCTGCCGTCCGGTTGTGGGACGCCTCCTCTGCGACACCGAACATCCGTTTGCAGTTCGGCCCGGGCAGCGAGAGCCTGGTTTCCCGCCACTCAGCACGTCCGGTGGCAATCGCTTGGTTTTGTTGCATCCCCTTGATTGACAGGCGCAATTCAGTTAGCTTTCTTCCTGCGGCGAGGCGCCCGTGAACATCAACATTCGCAAAGCCGGTAAAGCGACCATCCTGGATCTCGACGGGGCCCTGAAACTGGGTGACGCGGAGGAATCCTTCCGCAACCAGATTCAACAGCTGGTGGATTCCGGTGCCACTCACGTAGCCGTGAATCTCGCCGGCGTCACCGAGCTCGACAGCTCCGGCATCGGCGCGCTCGTTCGCTCCTTCACCACCCTCAAACGCGCCGGCGGCAAATGCACCTACTACGCCCCCACTAAGCGCACCATGATGCTGCTGAAAATGGTGCGCCTCGAAAGCATCCTCGACCTCGCCGAAGACGAAGCCACCGCCCTCAGCCGCATTTAGTCTCAGCACCACCCGAAGCGCCACTTCAGCGCCATAGGCCCGGCGAAATTTAGCCCAAGGCGTAAGCGCTAGACCCCCGGCGGCCCCGCATGCAGAAATCGCAAATGTGTGACGATTAGAAAATTTTTAGGCCATTTGTTTTGCTATGCGTGGCCGGAATTCTAATTCCGGGATGTGACGAATAGAAATTCATAGCGACGGGAGTGTTGCATGGGAACCATTCTGGGAGCGATTGGACTCTGACGGATCTGTCGTCGCGGCTCATCCGAAAATTCTCCAGTTGTAGCGTGGCACGAGGAAACGATGAGCGCAATAGTACTCGGCAAATGAATTCGCGAGGGATGCGGCAATGGAAGGTTGTGGTTGGCCAAATCCGATGCTTCACCACAGGAACCGGCAACGTCAAAGGCAACCCAGCCTTCGCAAAAACGGCGAAGGCTGGGGCACCCGCAAATTCAAAAACAAATTCAAAAACAAAATCACAAGCAAAACAAATCAACCACAAGATGAGTTGCCCGAGTGGTATCATCAGCGGCGCGACGAGGTCAATTCTGGGAAGTACGGACGTGAAAGGGCGGGCCACCCGCCCTTAGGCAAATAAAGGGCAAGGACGACCTCCAGGAGTAATCGGGAGACTGGAGTAATGAGAATGGATTCGCTTGAGGCACGAGCCGAGTTGGCCGAGGAAGCAGGAGAGCTGGAGAACGCTCTCGACCTCTGGGGGGAACTGGCCGCGAGGGAGCGCGAGCCAGATTACTACTGCCGGTACGGGCTCGTGGCGGAGAGGCTCGAACGGTGGGATGAGGCCGAGAAGGCGTATTCCGAGGCGCTACGCTTGGAGCCAGACAACTCTGCTGCAATGCAGGCTATGGGAGATCTGTGGGCGAGAAGGTCTGACAAAGAAGAGTCGGAATCCTTCGCCGTGGCGAAAGACTGGTTTCTTCGTGCGCTTAAGCATGAAAGAACAGCGCGAGTTCTGACATTCCTCGGAAGCACGTACGCCGCCTTGGACGACTTAGAAAGAGCTCGGGCGTCTTTTGAAGAGGCGATTTCTCTCGATCCCGTTTACTCTGAGGCACTCTACAACCTTGCGGCCTTGGAGGAAAAGGCCAACCCTCAACGGGCCACGGATTTGCTGATTCGCGCTGTTGATGTTGACCCGGAGTACTCGTTGGCCCACCAACTTCTCGGGAGAATTTACCATCGAGGAAAGGATCCAGCTCGAGCGGAGTACCACTACCGGCGGAGTTTAGAAGCTGACCCGGCGGACTACTGGTCGAACATCTTTCTGGCGAACTTCCTGGGTGCACAGGGGAGAGACGAAGAGGCTGAGCGCATCTACAGGTTTGCGACAGACCTACACCCCGAGATCGAGGGAGGAAGAAAGCTGTTTGCGCGATTTTTGGGGTCTATTGGCAAGCCTGAGGAGGCTGCCAAGCTCCTCGCGAGCCGGAGCCCCGACCCTTCCCCCTTCGACGAGACGTGATTAGTAGGACGGGTATAGCGCGGGAGGTGGCACGGCCTTTGTGATCCCTCACTCCCGGTATTAGGCTCACCGCGCAAGCGCTGATCGCAGCGATGTAGTTTCCTGCAGATGACTTGAAGTTGGTTTGCGGTTCGGGGTGCCCTACCCTTCGAAGTGGAAGGGTGGCCCTCCTTCGCCAAGGCTACGGCGGGCGAGGAGGGATTTGAATTTCTCCTGAGCGCAGGAACCGACAACGTCAAAGGCCTCCCGGAGGGACGCGCCGAGGGCAGTTTTCGCGCCTGCGTTTGATTTCAGAGGGATTCGCTCTAGCGGCGGTCGAGCGCCGGGTGGCGCACGTCGCGGCCGGCGACGAAGTAAATCACGTCTTCGGCGATGTTGGTGGCGTGGTCGCCGATGCGCTCGAGATTTTTTGCCACCAGAATCAGCTCGAACGCAGCGAACACCACCGCGGAATTTTCCATCATGTAGGTGAGCAGCTCGCGGAAGAGTTGGTCGCGCAGGCGGTCCACCTGGTCGTCGCGCTGCAACACACTCTGCGCCAGGTCCAGGTCGCCGCGAACCAGCGCATTCAGGCTGTCGCGCACCATGCCTTCGGCCAGCTCGCTCATCCGCGGCAAATCCACGTAGGGCTTCACCTGCGGATGCCGCAATACGCGCAGCGCCGATTGCGAAATGTTTACCGCCTGGTCGCCGATGCGTTCCAGGTCGCCGTTAATCCGCGACACGGCCAGCAGAAAACGCAGATCCGCGGCCATCGGCTGCTGCAACGCCAGCAGCCGCTGCACGCGCTCATCAATTTCAATCTGCATTTCGTTGATGGCGTCTTCTTCGTTGAGCACGGTTTCGGCGAGGTGCTCTTCCGCGTCCAGCACGGCTTGGACCGACTGGTGCACGGCGCGCTCGGCCAGGCTGCCCATCCACAGCAGCCGCTGCTTCAGTTCTTCAAAATCATGTTCGAAATGGCGTTCCATGGTTCCTCAGTCAAATTCGAATTCTTTGAAGCGGGCCCAAGCGGAGATGATGCCGTCATTCTATCCGAAGCGGCCGGTGATGTAAGCTTCCGTCCGCGGATCGCTGGGCGTGGTGAACAGTTTGGACGTCTCGCTGTGCTCGATCAGCTTGCCGTCGAGCATGAAAGCGGTGAAGTCGCTGGCGCGCGCGGCCTGCTGCATGTTGTGGGTGACGATGGCCAAGGTGCAGCTATCCTTCAATTGGAACATCAGCTCTTCGATCTTCGCCGTGGTCACCGGGTCCAGCGCCGAGCACGGCTCGTCCATTAGCAGCACCTCCGGATCCACCGCCAGGGCCCGCGCGATGCACAGCCGCTGCTGCTGCCCGCCCGACAACGCGAACGCCGACTTCTTCAGGTGGTCCTTCACTTCCTCCCACAGCGCCGCGCGCTTCAGGCTGTGTTCCACCAGGTCGTCGAGTCGTCCGGTATAGCCGTTGATGCGCAGTCCATAGGCCACGTTGTCATAAATGGATTTCGGAAACGGATTCGGCCGCTGGAACACCATGCCCACGCGCCGGCGCAAACCCACCACATCCATTTTCAAAATGTCCTGGCCATCCAGCAGGATTTCACCCATCACGTGGGTGTTGCGGATGATCTCATTCATGCGGTTCAGCGTGCGCAGGAATGTGGATTTGCCGCAGCCGGATGGACCGATCAGGGCGGTCACCTTGTTCGCCGGGATTTTCAGGCTCAGTCCGAACACCGCCTGTTTCGGACCGTAGAAAAAGTCGAGCTTGGAAATCTGAAAGCGCACCGGCGTCCCCTTTTCCGAAGCGTTGGGAGAGGACTCCGCCCTGCGGACCGGCATCACAAACCCGGACGGGGAGTCTTTTCCATGAGTGGCAGAAGCCATGTCAGACGCTCCTCGCCGAGCCCCCGCGGCTCAGCGCCAGTCGGCAGCCCAAGTTTGCCAGCAGCACCAGCAGCAGCAACACCAGCCCGGCGGCCCAGGCTTGCCGGTGCCAGTCATCGTACGGCGCGATGGCATAGGTGTATATCATGACGGGCAAAGATGCAGTCGGCTGGCCCCATCCGGGGCTCCAGAAGCGGTTGCTGAACGCGGTAAAGAGCAGCGGCGCGGTTTCACCGGCCACGCGCGCCAGTGCCAGTAACATGCCCGTCAGAATGCCACCACTGGCCGCCGGCAGAATCACCGTCGCAATCGTCTTCCATTTGCTGGCGCCCAGAGCCATGGCACCCTCGCGCAGGCTGCCCGGCACAGAGCGTAGAAATTCTTCCGTGCTCCGCACCGTGATGGGAATCACCATCATGCCCAGCGCCACGCCGCCGGCCAGCGCCGAGAAATGCTTCACCGGCAAAACCACCAGCGAGTAGGCAAAAATTCCGATGACGATCGAGGGCACGCCATTCAGCAAGTCCGTCGTGTACCGGATCACGAAGGCAAACGTCTTGCTCCCGAATTCCGCCAGATACACTCCCGCGAGCAGTCCCACCGGAAGGCCCATGAGGGCGGCCAGCAGCAGGAGTTTCAAGCTCCCGATGATGGCGTTGGCCATGCCTCCGCCGGTTTCACCCACAGGCTTGGGGAGCTTGGTGAAAAAATCCCAATTCAAGGATGATCCGCCATTCCACAGCAGGTATCCAAGGATCAGGAAGAGCACCGAAACCACGGCAAAAGCAGACACACCTGTCAGCGTCAGCATCACGCCGTTCAGCGATTTTCGCCACAGCAGACGCGCGCGGTCCATCAGGGGTGCCCTCCGCCGCGCTCCGTGGCCACAATCAAAATGCGCGCCAGGCCGTTGAGGATGAAAGTCATGAGGAACAGCACCAGTCCCAGCTCAATCAGCGCGCTCAAATACAAGTCTCCGGTCGCCTCCGTGAATTCATTGGCGATCACTGCTGCGATTGTGTATCCGGGCGCCAGGAGCGATGCCACGATTTTGGGATCGTTTCCGATGACCATGGTCACGGCCATGGTTTCTCCCAGCGCGCGCGCCAGCGCCAGGAATATCGAACCCATGATGCCCGTCCGCGCCCAGGGCACCACCACTTGCCAGGTGGATTCCCAGCGCGTGGCCCCCAGCGCCAGCGCCGCCTCGCGCTGGTCCCGCGGCACGGTCAGCAGCACTTCCCGCGAGACGGAAATGATGAAGGGAACCACCATGATGGCCAGGACGATCCCGGCAGTCAGGAATCCCACGCCATAATTTGGCGGCCGGAAAAGTTTCCCGATGGCGGGGACATGCCCGAGAGTGTTGATCAGCAGCGGCCCGATGGTGGTTCGCACCAGAGGGACGACGATAAAAATCCCCAGCAGGCCGTAAATCACGCTGGGTACCGCGGCCAGCAAATCAATCAGAAATGAAATCGAGTCGCTGATGCGCCGCGGCGCCAGTTCCGCAAGAAAAATCGCCGCCGACAGCCCCAACGGCACGGCAATCACCAGCGAGACAATCGAGGTGATCAACGTGCCGTAGATAAACGGCGCCGCTCCGAAGTCCCCGAACATGGGATCCCAGGTGCGCGTCCAAAAAAACAACCAGCCGAATTTCGCGCGCGACAAGTGTGAATTCACCCACAGCTCGTACACCAGCATGGAAGTGAGCAGCAGGATTCCGGCCGCAAATGTAAGGGTAATGAGGTGCGCGATTTCGTCGCCGTGACGCAGCCGCTGCACGAAGGCGCGCGCCCCCCCGCTTGGCTGGGAGGGCGCTTGCGCAATGGTAGTGGCCGTTGTGGACATGAATTACTGAATTTGCGAGATGGCCTTCAGTTCCTTCGTAACTATCGGCTTGGGCAGCTTGGCGTACGATAGCGCTTCATTGTATCCCTGCCCATCATTCAACATCCACTTCAGGAAGCCCTTGATGGCCTCGCGCTTCGCGCCGTCCGAAATCTGCGCGGGGATCAGCAGCCAGGTGAAGCTGGAAATGGGATAGGACGCCGGCCCCGGCGCGTTGGTGATGGACACGCGGAAGTCGTCCGGGATTTCCTTGGATGCCTTTTCCGCCGCTGCCGTCACGCCCGCCAGATCCGCCTTGACGAATTTTCCCGCTGCATTCTGGACTTTGCCGTAGGGAATGTTGTTCTGTAGCGCGTAGATTAATTCAATATACCCAATCGAGTTGGGCGTCTGCTTGATCAGCCCGGAAACGCCTTCATTGCCCTTGCCACCCAAACCTACCGGCCAGTTCACCGAAGTGTCCGCTCCGACCTTGCTTTTCCAGTCGCTGCTCGCTTTTGCCAGGAAGTCGGTCCAGATATATGAGGTGCCGCTGCCGTCCGAGCGGTGGACTACGACGATGTCAGCGCTGGGAAGGTTCACGCCTTTGTTTGCGTTTGCAATCTCCGGGTCGTTCCACTTCGTGATTTGCCCCAGATAAATACCGGCAAGCGCTTTCTGTGTGAAGTTGAGTTCGCCGGTCACTCCGGCGATGTTGTATGTCGGGATCACCGCGCCCAGGACCGTCGGAAAATGGAGAATCTTGAATTTGGCCTGCCCCAACTGCTCGTCCGACATGGGGCGATCGCTGGCGCCGAAGTCCACCGTGCCGGCCTGAAGCTGGCGGATTCCGCCGCCCGAGCCGATGGACTGATAGTTAATTTGAATATTCCCGTGCTGTTGGTGGTACACATCAAACCACTTCGAATAAATCGGGTAGGGGAACGTGGCGCCGGCGGCATTCAGGAGCACAGTGGCATCCGATTGAGCCGAGGGTGCCACAGCCAAACCCAGGACCAGAGACACGACGAGCAGAGTCTTTCGCATGTGAGGTGGTATCTCCTTCACTTAGATTGTTCGTTGAAATTGTTACAGCTATGTTACATGGCCAAGAATTCGGAGTGAATCGGCTGCCCACTGACTGCGGAGGATTGGAGGCGCGGCCCCGGGGGTGTGATCAGGCCGCGCCTCACTGGTGGGCAGGTCGTGAACTGCTCTGCTTCCGGCGCAAATTGCAGGTGCGCCAGAACTTATAAGTGCCGTTGCCGCTCTCTACCTGCCATACACATTCTTGTTTCGCGTTGGAACATGCAGCGGAGGCCTGTCAGAACTCCATTCACACTCCTACCCCGCCCAATGACGGCGCAGACTAGGCGCACTGTTTGTAATCTGGATGAACCGCAGATGAAAACTCCATTACATCCCGCCGGCTGCTGCCGTGTCTTGCGGTTCCGACTCCAGGTGCTTGGCTCGTCCGTGCCGGACTTCCAGACCGCGCACCCAGAACAGCACGTCCTCGGCGATATTGGTCGCATGATCCGCGATGCGTTCCAAATGCCGTGAAGCTAGAACAAAATGAAGGTTGGGCGCAGCCAGCGCCGGGTTTTCCGTCATCCCGGCGAGCAGCGCTTCAAACACTTCGTCGCGGTAGCGGTCCACCAGGTCGTCGCTTTCCAGGACTTGCGTCGCCAGGTCCACGTTCTGATAAATCAGCGCGCCCAGGCACTTCGAAACCATGGCGCGCACCGCCGTGGTCATGGGCTCCAGTTCCGCCGGCGTCTCGACCGCGCCTATCCCTGCCAGAGAAATGGCGCGCTCGCTCAAATTCACGGCCAGGTCGCCCATGCGCTCTAGGTCGTTGTTGATTTTCAGCGTGGCCACAATCAGCCTTACCTCGCCATCCAGCAGATTTCCCTGGCGCAGTAGGCGGATGGCGTGTTCATCAATCAGAATTTCCATTTCGTTGATGCGCGGCTCGGTCAGAAACACTTCACTGGCTACGCGCTCGTCTCTTTCGAGCAAGGCCCACAGCGCCCGGTTCACGGAGGATTCCACCGTGCGCGCCTGCGAAACCAGGTAATTCACCAAAACGTTTTGAAGCACCCCTTCCGGACCGCTTTTCGAACTAGACACTTTTCCGCCCTTCCACTCGGCCTTTCCCGTTGATTCCCGGGCCGGCTGAATCTTTTATCTCCGCTTACACGGTGGCGGATATTCGTTGCAAGAAATTGAATCACGTATGAATCTTTGGAGACAGCCGGGGGTCAGCTGGCCAGGGGGATAGTGAAGGAGAATCGCGAACCGCTGCCCACGGCGCTTTCCACCCACAACCGGCCGCCGTGTGCTTCCACAATGTGCTTGGCAATGGATAGGCCCAGGCCCGTTCCGCCGGCTTCGCGGGACCGCGCATCGTCCACGCGGTAAAAGCGTTCGAAGATGCGCTCCTGATCGGCCAGGGGAATTCCAATTCCTGTATCGGACACGGTCACCACCGCTTCGCGCGCCCCGGCCGTTGCCTTCACGTGAATCTTGCCGCCGCTGGGCGTGTATTGGATGGCGTTGTCCAGCAAATTTTGGAGCACTTCCCGCAACAACCTGGCGTCCCCGCGGACGGGGGGCAGTCCAAGCGGAGTTTCGATGTCCAACACAATCTCTTTCCGGCTGGCTTTCAGCAACGTGGTTTCAGCGCAGCCTTCGATCAACTCGGTCAAGCTGACCGGCGAGAATTCCACCTCCAGTTTTCCCGCGTCCATGCGCGCCAATTTCAGCAAGTCGTCGGTCAGCCGCGCCAACCGCGCGGCGTGATCGCGGATGATCTCCAGAAACCGCTTGTTGTTCTTGGGATCCTCCAGCGCGCCGGCCAGCAGCGTCTCCGCAAACCCCTGAATGGCCGTCAACGGAGTCTTGAACTCGTGCGACACGTTGGCCACAAAATCCTGCCGCACCCGCTCCAGTCGCCGCAGTTCCGTCACGTCGTGCAATACCACCACCGCTCCCGCCGGCCTGTCCGCCGGCTGGCTGACACTCCCCGCTACTTGATCCAGCGCTTTTACAGGTGCCGCTGTCACGGAGAAGCTGCGCTGTTGCACGATGCCCATGGCTATTTCGATTCGCAGTCCTTCTTCACCCTTCAGTGCCCGGCGGATCAACTCCAGCAAGTCGGTGATGCGCAGAACTTCAATCAGCGGCCGTCCCTCGCTGCCGGCCGGCTCCAGGTTCAGAGTTTCCGCGAACGCGCGGTTGCAAAATACCAGCCGCTCCTGCGCGTCCACCACCGCCACGCCCTCCACCATGCTTCGCAGGATGGCGCTCGATTGGTTGCGTTCCCCGCTCAACAACCGGATCTGCTGGTCCAGTCGCCGCGCCGTTTCGTTCAATGCGTCGCCCAGTTCGGAAAGCTCGTCCCGCGGCTGCTCCGCGGCCAGCGGCTGGAAATCTCCTTCGGCCACGCGCAGCGAAAAATCTTTCAAACGTTCCACGCGAGCTGCCAGCCTCTGCGAAAATCCCAACGAGGCCACCGCGCCCAGAGCCAGTATCACCAGCGACGCCAGCACCAGCTTTCCGCGCAATTCCGCCAGGGAAGCGTCAATCTCTTTCAGCGGATGGGCCACGCGGATAACCACCGGCAAGCCCGCCGGCGGCTGGTAGCGCGCCGCGCGATACACGAATTCTGTCTTCACCGTATTGCTGAAACGCACCGACCCTCCCGCGCCGGTCGTCATGGCCTGCTGATATTCCGGCCGGTCCGCATGATTCTCCATCCTGGCGGGGTCCTCGGCCGTATCGGCCAGCACGCGCCCGCTGCTGTCAATCACCGTCACTCTTTCCCCTCCGCGCCCCAGCCATTCCGTCCACAATTTCACCTGCGGAATGTCATCCAACTGCGGCGGGTGAGCCAGCGCGATGATCAGGAGGGATTCCAGGCGATCGTTCGCGGAGCGGATGTAGTCGCGTCGCAGAACCGAAGAGGAATACAGATCCACAGCGAGCAGCACGCCCAGCAACAAGGCCAGGTAGGTGAGGCCCAGCTTCCAGAACAGCCTAGCTCGCACGGGTTTCGAAGATGTAACCGGCTCCGCGAATGGTTTTCATCAACGCGGGATGCTGCGGGTCGGTCTCGATTTTCTCGCGTAGCCTGCGCACATACACATCCACGCTCCGAGGAGTCACAAATCGCTCCGTGCCCCACACCGCGTCCAGCAACTGGTCTCTGGTGAACACGCGATTCGGCCGCGTGGCCAGAAAATACAGCAGCCGGAATTCCAGCGTGCTCATGGGCACGGGCTTCCCGGTGCGCGTCACGCGATAGGCCGCTGGGTCGATTCGCAGCGCCCCAATTTCAATCGGCTTTTCCGAAGGGGTGGCCGGCTCGGCGCGCCGCAGCAGCGCTTTCACGCGCGCCGCCAATTCTCGCGGGCTGAACGGCTTGGTCACGTAGTCATCCGCGCCCAGCTCCAGCCCCACCACGCGGTCCGCCTCCTCCCCCTTGGCCGTCAATATAAGGATTGGCAGGCGGTTCAGCCCCGTGTCCTTGCGCACTTCTTTGCAGATATCCAGCCCGGAAAGCTTCGGCAACATCAAGTCGAGGATGAGCAGGTCCGGAGGTGACTTGCGCACCTGCGCCAGTCCCGTCACACCGTCGCCACTCGAAACCACCTGGTAGCCGTCCTTCTCCAGGTTGTATCGGACCAACTCTACGATGTCTTTATCGTCTTCAATTACCAGCACGCGTTTCATTTGGTTTCTCTCATCGAGTCGGACACACCATACGGAAATCGCTGTCCGGATGCAAGCCACTGATTTTTGCTTTCTGTCGTTTTGTAATACTTCCGTAACATTCCAACGAGGTACTTTCCTGCCTCGCGGTGTTTTTCTATCCGATTCGGGCCTGTCCCATTCTGGTGCAATGGTCCCGATGCTGAATCCATTTCACTTATTTCGCTTGGCTTCCTCCTTGGACTACCAAACCGGCATCACCACGCCGCATTTTGTCGCTCCCTACACCAATGCAACTGCTCTCTTCTGCCGATGTTTTTAACGGGAGGGCATGTCCATGGAACGCTTCGTCGGAAGGGATTTGGATCCGGGTCGCCGCAGTTTTGAGTCGCGGGATTTTGAAGCCGGGCTGCGGCGGAAGATTGTGGGGCAGGACGAGGCGGTGCAGGCGGTGGTGGACCTGTACCAGGTGTTTCGCGCCGGGCTGAATTCGACGGGG
>Ga0210408_10003500_pt1 | contig 14486 bp, 19 predicted proteins | sample IncBWH4MmetaG_FD_155471 | JGI IMG/M metagenome (GOLD analysis project Ga0210408, IMG submission 155471) | Forest soil microbial communities from Barre Woods Harvard Forest LTER site, Petersham, Massachusetts, United States - Inc-BW-H-4-M | ecosystem: Environmental > Terrestrial > Soil >...
GTTGAGAACGCGAAGAACTCTGGCGCCGATATAAAGCTGGCGAGACGGTTCTCGGCATTGCCAACGCGCTAGGCCAGCGGACCACGAACCTGTACCGCGTCCTGCAAGCCTCAGAGGGTATTGCATTCGTAAAAGTGTGCCTCGGACCAGCGACGCATGACTCTCAAGATTGAACGGATTTGTGGTAAGCGCAGAACGCGGGTTCGGTTGAGCGGTGAGCTGCGATCCGAGCACCTTGATCAGGTGGCAGCCGAGATCGAGCGCGGCGGACCACGAATAATTTTGGATTTGGAGGAGGTGGATCTCGTGGATGTTGAAGGTGTTCGCTTTCTCAACGCGTGCGAGGCCCAGGGTATCTCAGTGCTGCGCAGCTCACCTTATATCAGGGAATGGATGCTCCGGGAACGAGGGTCGGCCAAAAACACTCTCCCATAGGCCGCACGCTTCTTCGTCGCAGTTTGAACCCAAGGCGGCGGCCGTCAACGCGGCCGCCGCAAACCGTTTAACAGGAGCGGATGACGGCACAATCCAACACGTCAGCCCGGAACGAGAGGTGAGGAAATCGCATGACGGCAGAGGAGATATTGAGCATCCACACGGACATTTTCAATCGGGCACTGAAGGAGCAGGACTACGCTGCTCTTGAAGGGCTGTACGCGAGCGATTACATGCTGGTCCGACCCGATGGTTCGGTGCTGAACAAGCAGGAGGTGTTGCAAGACCTGCAGAGTGGTGGATTGCGGTTTCATTCGATCGAACTTGGTCACACTGAAGTGCGGATGTACGGGTCAACCGCTATATTGACTGCCGAGAGCCAAGCAGTTAGCTCACGGAATGGAGTGGAGAGTCGTTCGCACTTTCGATTGATTGCGGTGTATGTGCAGCAAGGGCAGTCGGTCAAGCTTGCCCACTTTCAGAGTACCTCCCTTCTGAACCTCGCAAAGAATCATCAAGAGCTTTTCGAGGTCGCGCATGAGTACGAATTTGCCGATTTTCAAAAAGCAATTCAGCACGCGTCTCGTCCGGGGAAACCGGGATCGTCTCACTGAAAAGTTCAAGTAAAGAAGGAGAGCTTATGGAAATTGGAGCCATTGGAGCGGGAGATTTCGCACAAGCGTTTGCAAAACGGGCACTGAGGGCCGGCCACAAGGTAAAGCTTAGCAATAACCGCGGCCCAGAGAGCCTACGAGAAATTGTCAATCGACTTGGTCCTGGAGCAATGGCTGCCACCAAGGAAGAGGCTGCAGCTTGCGAAATGGTACTTCTTGCTGTGCCCTGGGACAACGTGCCCGAGACACTTGCAAGTCTTCCCAAATGGAAAAATCAGATTCTGCTCGATGGGACCAATCCTTATCACGGTAAGGCCAGAAATTTCACGCCAGCAAATGTTGGAAACCTATCTACTAGCCAGCTTGTTGCGGCGCTAGCCCCTGGAGCACGAGTGGTTAAGGCACTGAACAACATGAGCGTTCCTAACCTGGAGGCTGATCCGGTCGTCAACGGGGCGAGACGGGTTGCATTTATTTCCGCAGACGACGATGGCGCGAAGAACCGAGTCGAAAGCTTGCTCGAAGCTTTTGGCTATGCAGTCGTTGATCTTGGAAACCTTCGTAGCGGAGGGCTGATCCAGCAAGCTGGTGGTCCTCTCGCAGGGCGAGATTTCTTGGAGCGAGGAGAATTTTATAAATGAAGGATATTCATCTCAATGTCTAAGGTAATCCAGCTCAAAGGTTAAGCATGGTCGAAGTTTCGGAACCAAACGCCGCGTCGGCGAGCGAAGCTCCAGTGCCGCATGGAGTGTCCGCCGATCGAGTATAGCGATCTCCTTTTAGCGAACGGAGTGTAATTTCCAAAACCGAGGCTTCCTTCTGTCATGGGAGGTGAACGTGCGGGAAACGGACCGTTCCATTCAACTCGCTGACGGTTTTCTCATCCTGGCTGAGAAAGAGCTGTCGGCGTTCATCTGCACGGTAGATAAGTTGTTCGGTGCTGAGCAGGCCCGCCAAGCGGCGCTGCACTGGATCGAGGAACTGGAACGTATGGATTGGCCGTGTGGGGAATCAATTCCAGATTGGCGTCGGGCTACGGTGGGCGCAAGTGCTCGGCTTGGCGCTTTGTTGTCTGGCAGTGGCGAACCAGAACTTGGCAAGCGAGGAAGGAGATTCCTGTGAGCAAATGCTGTCTGCGATGCACTGGCGCCAAGGGGGCATTGGCCGGTTGACAGATACCGCCGAAAAGAACCTGAGGACGGGGGGCTCATCGAGTTTGTCGCGACCCCTGCGTGTGTCGGCCTTCCGCAATCTTTTGGTCGCAGATGTAATTGGCGATGTCGGCGCTTTCATGCAGAATGTTGGGGCTGCATGGTTGATGGTGTCACTCGGTGCCGGACCGATTTACGTCGCGCTCACCCAGACCGCGGCTTCGCTACCATACTTTCTGCTGGCGCTTCCTGCAGGCTCTGCCGGCGATATCTTTGACCGCCGCAAATTGGTTCTAGCCACCGAGACGTGGATGATGGGCATTGCCCTGCTTCTCGCCGTCTTGACCATCGGTGGTTACATGTCGCCGTGGCTGCTGCTGGTGTTGACGTTCGTGCTCTCCGCCGGAGATGCGTTCGAAACACCGACGTGGCGCGCAATTCTGCCTGAATTGGTGCCCAAGGACGACCTGGCAGCAGCATCGGCGCTTAACGGGATCGAATTCAATCTCGCCCGGGCGGTTGGGCCTGCACTCGCGGGCATCGTCATAACCGTCGCGGGAGTCGCAGCCGCGTTTGTTGTGAACTTTGTGTCGTTTTTCGGCGTCATTCTATTGGTTGCAAGGTGGAAGACGCCGATTCGCAAGCGGACCGCGCCGCCGGAAACATTGACGGGAGCGACTGTTGCCGCCATTCGCTACGTCCGCCACTCGCCCGCGATCCTGACTGTATTGCTCCGAACAGGCGTCCTCATGTTCTTCTGCAGTGCGCTCTTTGCGTTGCTGCCGACGTTGGCGCGAAGCGTGAATAAGACCGCAATCGGTTATGGGCTGTTGCTCGGATGCTTTGGGTTCGGTGCGATCGCGGGCGCTTTTGCAATGCAGTCAGCCCGTGAACGGTGGTCGACGGAGACCGTCGTGTCGGCTGGTGTAGTGATATTGGGAGTGGTGATGGTGGCGGTCGGTGCCTTACACAGGTTGAGCACACTCGCTGCGGTCATGTTGATCGGCGGTGCCGCGTGGGTCATTTTCACTTCTCTCGTTAGCGCTCTCGTCCAAAACTTGGCGCCGGATTGGGCAAGATCACGAGTCCTCGCCATCTTCATCTTGGTCTATCAGGGAAGTTACGCTTTCGGGACCGTGGTTTGGGGTGCGTTCGCACAACGAGCATCTGTTCGAACGGCGCTGGTCTACGCTGGAATCGGAACGATCGCGAATATAGCGCTCGCGCTTTTCGCGAAGATCCCGGATTCGACGGCTGATCTCAGTCCTTCGAACCACTGGCGCATGCCCGTCGTCGTCGAGGAAGTTGGAACCGATCTCGCGCAAGGACCAGTACTCGTTACCATCGAATGCGCTGTCATTCCGCAGTGGACAGCAGAATTTGTAGAAGCGATGCATCGATACGGTCGCATGCGACGTCGTGATGGCGCCTATCGCTGGGGGATCTTTCGGGATATTGAAGTTGCCAATCGCTATTTGGAAATATTCCTAGTGAATTCCTGGGCAGAACATCTGCGCCAACACGAGCGGCACACACAGGCCGACCAGGAACTCGAACGGCGAATATTCAGTTATCTTGCTACCGAGCCGGTGGTGCGGCACTTAATCTACACGTACACGAAGGAAACGTAGCTAAGAGGGAAGAAAACATGCCGGTCTCATTCGCGCGAGACATCTTGCCGATGTTTAGAGCAACTGATATCGAACACATGCCGGAAACAACTGAATGCGAACTGAATGAAGACCTTGCCTTTGTGGCCATTGTTGGCATTTGGGATCGTCCCGAACTCACCGACTTCCAACTTATCAACGTTTCGTCGCTCGATCAGCTTCAGCCGTTTTGGCGAAAGGGTCCTCACTTCTTTGCTTGGAATCGTTCGTGGACAATTCCAACAGCGTCAGGCGCGCCGCCGATACCAGGCGCCTCTGTTCTTGTTGGGGTACCCGATCCCAACTCTCAGTTGGAGGATCACTCGAAGCATTACCATCGGCCGCAAGTGCTTGATAGTAGTGATGGAAGAGTTGTGCGAATCGCTCAGCCCTTATTTCTTCGATTGACATCGACGTCCCCTTTCTTCCCCGCTTCCTACATTGGACACGAACACCGATGAGTAAGGAATGACGAGTCCGTAAAGTGTTCATAAAACGAGAGCCCAACCGCAACCTGTGCATGGAACTGCCGTGTGGCGTTTCGGATTAGGCGCAATAGCTCACTTGAGATCAACAGGGCGGTTTTACAAACCATTTATGAAGCCCTTATGCGGGAATCATCTCATTTCAACTCTAATCAACATCGTGGAATACGTGTGTCGCCCCGAATGATTGTGCAGGTTAACGTCGCCCGAGCGAACGGCGACAATCCACGGCAGCGACAGAACGGTAGGCCGCTAGATGACCAGCGCGAAATTAAGCGCAATGCTTCGACCCTTCCGCGGATCGGTCGTTGGATCGGCCGTAGTCCTGCTTGTGAGCTTTTCTGCATATCACCTGCATTTCAATCTTTCCGCAGCCGCCTCCCTCGATATACTGATCGTCCTCTTTATCACCGTCTGGTTCGGCTTCTGGCAAGCTACCGCTTCTTTCGCAGCGGTTGCGTGCCTGGCCTATTTCTTTGCTCCACCAATTCTCAGCTTTTACGTCGCCGATCCCCACAATTGGGTGGCCCTCGCGGTCTTTGAATTGACCGCGTTGATTGTCAGTCAACTTTCCACTCAGGCACAAAACCAAAAAAGGAGAGCCGTTCTGCTTCACGAAAATGCCACGCGGCTCTACGACTTCAGTCGCAGCATCCTAATGCTGAATCGAAGAGAACCGCCTGGAGCTCAGATCGCATCCCTGATCCAGAAAAACTTCGGGGCCGATGGGGTGGTGATTTTTGATCCAACTATCCCTCGGCTGTATACCGCCGGAAGCTGGACCCGCGAAGACGAGGAGTTGGCTCGAAGCACCTATTTCCAAAACACAAATAGCGACTGCCAGAACTCCTCCAGATGGCAACGCGTGCTCAACAACGGATCGCAGCCGTTTGGTGCGCTGGTACTGTCCGGGGACCATTTGACTTCTCTCATGATCGACGCGATCGCATCGCTCGTCGCGGTTGCCTTTGAAAGAGCGCGCTCGTTCGAGAAGGAAATGCAAGCGGAAGCCGAACGTCAAAGCGAGCAATTGCGCACCACGGTCCTCGACGGTCTTGCTCACGCTTTTAAGACCCCGCTCACCGTAATTCTGGCGTCGACGTCGGGACTCATCGAGACTGGGCAACTCACCGAATCACAGGCCGAGCTTATAGGATTGATCGATCAGCATGCGACTAAGCTCAGTGGGCTAACCAACCATTGTCTCCAGATGGCTAAGCTGGAATCTGCAGCAATAAAGCTACGACCGGATGAGGTGGAGGTCTCTGCCCTCGTCGAGGAAATTGCGGCTGACTGCCGCGATCAATTAGGGAAGCATTCCATTCGGGTGCAACTGGAAGCGGGAGGCCTAACCGTGTCCGGAGACCGGCCTTTACTTGCCATAACGATTACCGAACTCATTGTTAATGCCGCAAAGTATGGCAGCGTCGATTCCCCCATCACGATTTCTGTCCTGGAGCAAGGTAGCAAGGTTGTCGTCTCGGTGCACAACGAGGGTTCCGTGATCGATGCCTCCGAGCAGCGGCACATTTTCGAGCGCTTTTATCGTAGTCCTGCGACTAAACACGGCGCCCCAGGAAGCGGAATTGGCCTCTCGGTTGCAAGGAGGACTGCGGAAGCGCACCACGGGAGTCTCTGGGTGAACAGCGACAAGGTGACGGGCACCACATTCTTTCTGTCTCTTCCCGTGATCGGGGGGGACTGTGCATCTTTTGCAAGGTAAAGTTCTGCTCATTGATGATGATGCTTCGATCCGCCGAGCCCTCCACACGACCCTGAGTGCTCTGGGCTTTGAGATCGACGAAGCCTCCTCCGGAGAACAGGCGGTATCGTTCGTTCGCACCGAGCGCTACGATGCGGTGTTGCTCGACATCAACATGCCGGGCGTGGGAGGTATCGAAACCTGCCGCATGCTGCGCCGACTGGCCCCTGGCCTTCCCATTCTGATGTTGACTGTTCGGGATAGTACTGATGACAAAATCGATGCCCTGGATGCCGGTGCGGACGACTATATCACCAAGCCCTTTCACGTCGGCGAGTTGACCGCGCGAGTCCGGTCCGCGGTTCGCCGATCCCGGCTAGCTCAGGGCGAGAGCGAAACGGTGATTGCCATTGGTAAGATCGAACTGGACCGCGAGCGCCGTGTGGTGAGGAAGTCGGGCGCCATCGTCCATCTCACGCCCAAGGAGTTTGATCTTCTCTATTGCCTTATGTCGCATGCGGGCAGACCACTGACTCACGCGCGCCTGCTCACGAGCGTTTGGGGAACCGAATATGGAAGCGAAGTCGAGTACCTCCGCACATTCGTGCGCCAGCTGCGCCTAAAACTAGAGGACGATCCCTCAAGCCCTAAATACATCCTCACCGACTCACACATCGGATATCGATTCAAGGAAACAGAGGGCATTGAGGATTAAGGGGCAACACACCCCTGTGAGTAACGCCTAGTCGGAGCCGGTTGCATTCCCGGCGCATTTTGCCAGGCAATAAAGAAAGGCTCCCCACAGGACCCCCTACATCTGCCCTGATGTGCTTAATTGCGAAGTACTCGCCCTGCCTTTATGAACAATTTATGAACCGGTTATTCGAACTTCATGGATTCTGGTATCCAATGAAGTGGCTGGTGATTTCTGGGAAATCGAGGTTCGAGCTCGGAGGCTGCAATGTTCGCGACGACGGCAATCACGCTACTGTGCATCGCGGGTATCTCATTTTACGTGCGATTCCTGGTTGCGATGTGCAGGGAGTGCAAGCCTCGTCGGATGGGGTATTGGGTGCGTCTGCGACTTGGCTCCGGCGAGGAGTCGATACCTGAACTGCGGCAACGCGAGCGACCAGTGAATCGCGCTGCGTGAAAGGCAGTGCGCGATTGAATAACCGAGAAGGGGGATTCGATGTCGATCCAAGAAGTATCCGCAGAACAATTAGCAGAGCGGTTCCACCACTATGACCATGCCCTTCGGGCAGATCACAACCTTGCGAGTGAGCGTGAAACTGAAGCATGGGAAGAAATTCCGCACCAGGAAAGAAGTCGTCTGGTAGCTGCCGCCCGTCTGACATTGCTGGATTTGACTTCGATGGTGGAAGAGCGAGAAAACGCGAGGCCTTATTTTGCGAAGCCGGGTGAGGCTGAATGGGGCTGCTGAGATCGGATGTGCGGCACCGAACTACGAAATGAGAAGTTCAAATGAATAGGAACTGGAGTCTGCGGCAACTATTTGCCAAGACTTGTGATAAAGCATCGGAGCAAGACACAGCGAAAGAAAATGCCTCCGTGACGCGGGGGATCCGATTCGGCGACTTCAAGATCGACCTCGACAAGCGAATCGTGACTGTGCGCGATCACGAGTTGGGGTTGACTTCAGAAGAATTCGACGTCCTCGTATTCTTGGCTAGCCACCCACGAAGCCTAGTTACGCCACAAACCATGTTGGCCAAAAGTTCGACCGCAAACCAGCTTGGACATACCAAGTTCTTAACGACATTAATTTCCCTCCGCAAGAAGCTGGACGCTGCAGGCCACGGGAAGCACTACCTTCAGACTGAGCCTTGGGTCGTCTATCGGTTCGATCCAACTGGGTGAGTAGCCCCGGGGAGTTTCACCCCGAGGCTCTCTCAGAACTGTACATGAACCTCTCAGCTCATACAGCTCCCACCATGGAGCCACGCCGCACCCCCATCTGCCAGTGAGCAAACAACTCCGGAGCACGCCGCGAAATGCGCGCGATCCAACGTGCCGCCCGTCGGTGATGGCGACGCAGCTTTTTGTATTTGCGCTTGGCCCAAAGGACCAGATCTTGGTTCAGTGCGCGCATCGTCGGATAAAGCGCCGAGCGATAATATCGCCCGTAATACTGGAGCCAGCCTCGGATAATCGGATTGAACATCCGCGACAGATCGTCAATCGCCTTGTCGCTGCGGTTAGGCAGGTTCCAGCGCCGAAAAGTGTCGCGAATCGCCTTCGCTGCTTTGTTCGAGACTGCGGGGCTGAAATTGATGAAGAACTTCCCCTTGCGATTCTTCGATCTCCTAGGCTGAAAACTATAGCCGAGAAAATCAAACGTTTCGTTTGGGTAGTTCTTCCTCTTCCGAAAATCATCCTTGCAATAGACGATTTTCGTCTTCTCCGGATGGAGTTCCAGTCCGCAAGTCTGCAAACGTTCAGCGATGGCCTTCCTCATTTCCTGGGCTTCCTTCTCCGTCTTGCAGTGCGCGATGACATCATCGGCGTACCTCTCAAATGGCACCTGAGGATAGTGCACCGCCAGCCATCGATCTAACGCATAATGCAAGAACAGATTCGCCAGCAGTGGGCTGGCTACTCCACCTTGAGGAGTGCCCTTCTCACGCGGAACCAACCGCCCATCCTCTTCTTGCACTGGCGCTTTCAGCCAACGCTCGATGTAGAGAACGATCCACCGCTCCTTGGCATGCTTCTTAACTGCCCGGAGTAGTAGGTCTTGTGAAAGGCTATCAAAGAAGCTCCTGATATCCAGATCAAGAACCCAGTCATAACGCCAGCATCTTTCTCGCGCTTGACCCACTGCGTCCAATGCCGACTTCCCCGGTCGATATCCGTAGGAATCAGCATGAAACAGCGGCTCTACTTCCGGCTCCAGTCTTGCCTTGACTACCTGTTGCGCAATGCGATCGGCTACTGTGGGAATACCCAGTTTTCTTTCACCACCGTTTTTCTTTGGTATCTTCACCGTCCTTACCGGTGGCGGAAAGTAACTGCCCGATGACATCCGATTCCAGATCCTGTAAAGATTCTTCTTCAGCCTCTTCTCAAAATCTTCGATCGATTGATCATCGACCCCCGCTGCTCCCTTATTTGCCTTGACCCGTTTGTACGCTTCCCAAACCTCCTTCTTCGAAATACAAAACGGCTTTGCCTCACTCATCGAGCTCCTCCCATTGCTGGTTGGCTCATTGAATCAGGCTCCTTGACACAGCGCCTTCGCTCCATCCCTTTATCGAGGACTTCTCGGCTACTACGCGCTGTTCCGCCCCTGAAACTCCGCATCCGTACTCTTGTCCTTGTGGTTCTGCCACTTGTGACTTCTCCGTTAGCATCGGAGTCTCAGGTTCCCACGTTCCGCTCAACCGCCTCTTTGGCAAGCTCAGGCCACCTCTCATGCCGGATGCCGCTCCGCCCGTAAACAGGTTTCGTCGGAGCTTAGTCCCGTGATAACGACTCCCCCACGGTTTTGACATCGTCCCTACGCTTTCGACACTTCCATAGTGGTTCCCTTGCGGTCCTCTTCTTGCCTGTCACCTGACCTGGTCCTTGCCAGGCCTTTTCCTTCTGTGCTCACGACCGTGGCTTTTGTCCACAGCCGCCGAAGGTGGTTTGGAACCTGTCCCTGCAGACCGGTTCCGAGGGGCCTACCCTCATCAGTTAAGCAGTTGCGCACTACTCAGCCTTTCAGCCTTTCGTGCTCGTGGCACACTGTCATCCGCGTATCTGATGACCACCACTTCGCCTTGCGCCCACTTCTTGCGCCAGACGTTCACCCAGAGATCGAAAACGTAGTGCAGGTAGATGTTGGCGAGGAGCGGTGAAATCACCGATCCCTGCGGACTACCCGTCTTCGGTTCCGACCATTTGCCTTCCTCCATCACTCCGGCCTTCAGCCATTTCTGGATCAGCCGCAGTATTCGAGAATCGGCGACGCGATGCTCTAGGAACCTGATCATCCAGCCTTTGTCGAGATTGTCGAAAAAGCTTCGGACATCAGCGTCCAAAATGTAGTTCACCTTCCTCTTCAGGAGCGCGTATGACAACGCATCCAGCGCGTCATGCTGGCCGCGCCCCGGGCGAAAACCGTACGAGAAGCCAAGAAAATCCTCTTCATAGATCTGATTGAGGATGGTGGCCACGGCGTACTGGACGAGCTTATCTTCCAGGGCCGCCACGGTCAGCGCTAACTGCACAACTGGACAGCTCACCTTTGGGATGGGCAGAGATCCGTCATCCTTTTCATCCACTTAGAGGTCAAAGCTTCCCCATACTCAAAGAGCGCCGTGTTGCTGGCGTCGATACTCTTGTCCTCCGTGAGTTAGGCGGGTTAGGCCGCGGCAGCTTTAGCGTCGCACGGGAGTGGACCGATCGTGCCGATCCCTGTCCCTACCAGGCATTGGGTTTGTCGCCGTGTCGATTTAATGGCACCTTGCTTTTGGAGTTGACGAAGTTGCTGGAGCAACTCGCGCGGCCCAACCGGCACCACAGTAGTCACCGCAAGGACATTGACAAGTGAATTTATTGGAGTTACAAGCAGACCAGTTATATACGTGGTCTGACCATTATGCGCCACATATCGCGCAAACAGACTTCGTCCGCTTTGCGAAAGCGTCGGCAGCGGCTGTTACGCCAGTTGCCGCCACTCGATCATCTGCTGCGCGGTTCACTCATCGAGCGCTACAAGCCGTGTGGCAAGCCGGGATGCAAATGCGCCCACGGTCGCGGTCATGGCCCCAAGTACTACCTCTCCGTAAGCTATACCGGCCAAAGGCCGCAAATGGATTACGTGCCACAGGAGCAGCACGCCCAGATCACCGAGTGTCTAGCCCGTCACCATCAGGTCCGCGAAATCTTGGAGGAGATCTGCGAGATCAATCGCGAACTGCTACGACGGCGCGAGGCAATCTGAGAGATGGCCATGCACAATCCCCAGGCTTCGCTCTCCGTTCCGAGGGACACGCAAATGGGAGGCCGGCTGCTGGCCAATATGCTGGCAGATTGGCTGAAGAACGGCCCAGGATTCTCGTCCAGGGCGGAGGCCGCTTATGAACCCCAAGATCACAGAACAACACCGCCACAAGCCGGCGTACGTGTACCTGCGCCAATCGACCCCCGGCCAAGTGCGGCATCATCGCGAGAGCACGGAGCGGCAATATGCTCTGCGCGAGAAAGCCCACGAGTTGGGCTGGAACCAAGCTGCGATCCACGTCCTCGACCACGACCTGGGAATCTCGGGTGCGCAGATGGCGGGGAGAGAAGACTTCAAGACCTTGGTGGCGGATGTCTCGATGGGGCAGGTGGGTGCAGTATTTGCCCTGGAAGCCTCGCGGCTGGCCCGCTCTAATCTCGACTGGCATCGACTGCTGGAGTTGTGTGCCCTCACGCAAACGCTGGTGATCGACGAAGATGGTTGCTACGACCCCGGCGATTTTAACGACGGTCTTCTGTTGGGGTTGAAGGGGACAATGGCCCAAGCAGAGCTGCATTTTCTGCACCAGCGCTTACAAGGCGGTAAGCTGAACAAAGCGAAAAAAGGCGAGTTGCGTTTTCCGCTGGCCGTCGGTTATTGCTATGACGAGGAAGGTCGCATGTTCCAGGATCCCGACGAAGAAGTGCGGGGCGCCGTGGATCTGGTGTTTCGCTTGTTTCGGGAAACCGGCAGCGCCTATGCAGTAGTGCAAGGGTTTAGCCAACGTGGGTTGCATTTTCCCAAGCGGGCCTATGGTGGGGCTTGGGACGGCAAGCTAGTATGGGGCCACCTGACGTATTCCCGAGTGCTGAGCATACTCAAGAACCCTACGTATGCAGGGATGTACGTCTATGGGCGTTATCAGTATCGACGGAAGATCACCGCGGAAGGCGAAATTGAAAAGCATGTACAGGCCGTGGCGATGCCCGAGTGGACAGTCCGCTTGTCCGAGCATCACGCAGGATACATCCCGTTCGAGGAATTCTTGACGAACCAAGAGCGCTTGGAGAAAAACCGAACCAATGGCGAAGCCACGGTTCTGAGTGGACCGGCACGCGAGGGGTTGGCCTTACTGCAAGGGTTGCTGCTGTGTGGTTACTGTGGGCGAGCTCTTACCGTGCGCTACCGAGGCAACGGGGGCATTTATCCCATCTATGAATGCAACTGGTTGCGTCGCGAAGGACAGGCTACCAAGAACTGTCTAAACTTTCGATGCGATCTGCTCGATCCTGTGGTGACGGAAGAAGTGCTGAAAGCCCTGCAGCCAGCCGAACTGGAGCTGGCATTGGCTGCCGTGCAAGAGTTGGAAAGGCGCGACGAGGCGATCATGCACCAGTGGCAAATGCGGTTGCAACGCGCCGAGTACGAAGCCGCGTTGGCCGAGCGGAGGTATCAGGAAGTCGATCCTTCGAATCGCTTGGTGGCCGGCACTCTGGAACGTCGCTGGAACGATACGCTGGTTCAGTTAGAGGAACTCAAGAAGCAAGCGGCGGAGTTTCAGCGTCAAGAAGCTCACGTTGCCACTCCCGAACAAAGGGAAAAAATACTGGCTCTCGCCCGAGACTTGCCGCGTGTATGGCACGCGCCCACCACGCAGTCCAAAGATCGCAAGCGGATGTTGCGACTGCTCATCAAAGACATCACGGTCGAGAAGTCACCCCAGCAAAAGCAGCTATTGATTCATATCCGTTGGCAGGGCGGCACGTCTAGCGATCTTCCTGTGCAGCTCCTACCCAACATGGCCGACCGCATGCGCTATCCCGCAGCGTTGGTTGATCGAGTCCGCGAGTTAGCTCAGAGCTTGAGCGATGCACAGATCGTCCATCACCTCAATCAGGCAGCGCTGGTCAGTGCGGTAGGCAAACCTTTCACGGTTTCTATGATCAAGTGGATCCGCCATGCCTACAAGATCCCTGCAGCCCAGCTGAAGCATCCGGATGAGTTGACGGTCCACCAGCTAGCGGAGCGTTTCGCAGTCAATCCCAATGTGGTCTATTACTGGATCGAGCACGGTGTGATCCAGGCCCGTCGGCTTAACTCTGGAGCGCCGTACTGGATTACAGTGCGTGAAGGAGATGAGCAGAAATTGCGAGACTGGATACGCAGTTCACACAAAATTAAAACGGCATCCTGAAACGCGATTGAGGAGGTGCATTATGAAGCAACCGTCGCGACTCCAAGTGGACGTTGCCGTCCATCTTCTTTCTTTATGTACACTCTTCTCGAAGGCAGTGCTCGATACGCTCCGCGATGAACCCGGCCATGGAGATCAACCAACCGATCTTCAAGTCCGGTCTCATACTCCTGCCAAGTGACCCCGTCCACTCCGGGTGCGGCTTTCCTCTTTAGTGAGTAAAAGCTTTCCCGTAGCAGATCGACGGTCAGATGGTGGAGCAGAGCGGTGAACTTCATCTCCTTATTTTCCCGTGCTGCTTTCCGCACGCCCGCCAATCCCTGGGACACGCCCTTCCCGCTCTGAGTCGGGTACGTGTGAGGTTGACTTGCGTTCTCCTTGATCGACGGCCTTTCCTCCTCACTCTCCGCCAACGGTCTTCTGTCTTTGTTCGAATGATTCATCGGTACTGTACCGTCGTGTGACTCCTCGGGGACGTACATGCAGGCCGTGCGGCTATTGCCTTCGCCCACCGTCCTGCTGCCTGGTTTGGCAGCAGGTGTCTCCGAGGTCTCCCGGTTCTCGTGCATGAAGCTTCTAGGCGTGTCTGGGGTCTTCGACTACGCCGGACTGAGCGGGAACTCGCGCTAGCGCTCCTGCTCATGTTGCCTACCGCACATATTTAAGACGGCGGCGTCCGGATTGTATGTTTTCGGAGCTGTATACCCACCCCGCCTAGCCCCTGTCCACGCTTCACTGAGTCCCTCGCGGTATCAGCGCAAGACTCGGGGCCGAGCAGATCGCTAGTCTTTACTCGTAAGGCTCTTTCATCCTCTACTTCATGCCGGTTTATCCCGGCGCACAAATATCCCTATTTCACTCATAACCTCCAGCAGGGATTCTGAGCGATAATTCCCGCGTATGCGATTCCTGCCCCTAGCAGTCGCCTTGGCCCTCTTAGGCTCCGGCTTGCTTCTCCAGCGAGCGGGTGACCGTTTCTTCGAGCGAAGAGGAAATACCGCATCGTATGCTGGCCGGGTCGCCATCATTGTCGGGTTCCTGTGTTTACTTCTGGCTTGGGTAGTGCTCTGGGTTGATCGCCTTCGGCGCCTGTCTCGGTAATTGTTGAAACATCCCTATTTCACTCTTCAACCGTGAGGAAAATAGTTTTCTTTTGGCTCACTTGCGTAATGGCCTGGTTACAACAACCATAGGCCATTGTAAGATTGGCCTGCTGTGTACTCGATGCGGTTCACAAGCGCACTCCCAGTATTGCTTCTTGCAGCCGCTCTCTGTGCCTCCCAAAGCGTCGAGCGCAATGAGACA
>Ga0210408_10003502_pt1 | contig 14485 bp, 13 predicted proteins | sample IncBWH4MmetaG_FD_155471 | JGI IMG/M metagenome (GOLD analysis project Ga0210408, IMG submission 155471) | Forest soil microbial communities from Barre Woods Harvard Forest LTER site, Petersham, Massachusetts, United States - Inc-BW-H-4-M | ecosystem: Environmental > Terrestrial > Soil >...
GGCCGGTAGCGGGAAGAATCTTCCGGCCGGAGTAATGCAGACGCGTACAGATTTTGGCAAACCCGGCTACGGAGGCGCGGCGCCGCCCCCCGGCCCGGTCCACCATTACATCTTTACGGTTCACGCCCTGAAAGTCCCCCGGTTGGATCTTGATGAGCAGGCGAGCGCGGCGATGATCGGTTACATGGTGCACATGAATGGCCTTGGTAAGGCAGCGCTCACGGTCACTTACGGCAAGTAGACTGGATAAGTCGCGGGAGCGTGCTCGGCCTCGTCTTCCGCATTACGGGAGAGCAACATGAGCTTGGCGGGACGCTGGCTCCGCCATCCGCAAGGCGTCGCGCTGCGGAAGGCAATCTTCCAGGTTCATCTTTGGTCCGGCCTCATTCTTGCGCTCTACGTTCTGGTCATGAGCGTTTCAGGCACCATCCTGATTTATCGCCGTGAACTAGCCAAGGCCTTCTCGGCAGAACCAGGTGTTGTAGCCGGGCCGGGGCCCCGCCTGACCGCCGACGAACTCAAACAGGCCGCGCTGCGCGCTCACCCAGGCTACCACGTGAATCGGGTCTTCGAGTCAAGAAAACCGAACCAGCCCGTGGAAATTTGGTTGGAACGTGGACCGAACAAAATCGAGCGCCTCTTCAACCCCTACACGGGCGCTGACTTGGGCAATTCACTACAGATGGGATTTCGCGTGGTGCTATGGCTCGTTGATCTCCACGACAATTTACTATCGGGAAGGACGGGCCACCTGGTTAACGCGGTTGGCGGAGCCTGCGTAACGCTTGTATGCCTCTCGGGAATGGTTATTTGGTGGCCGGGAATCCAAAAATGGCGCCGCAGCCTGACTATCGATTGGAGAGCCAATTTCAGGGGCTTGAATTGGTCGCTGCACAGCGCGCTGGGGTTCTGGTCCCTGGCCTTTATTTTGATGTGGGGAATCTCTGGAATTTATCTTTCCTGGCCGACTCCATTTAATGGACTCGCCGATTTTCTGGACGCGTCGCACTCCAGAGATCTCCACTTCGGCGATCAGGTTTTGGCCGAGCTGGCGCGGCTGCATTTCGGCAGATTTCGTTGGCTGCCACTGAAGATCGTCTGGACTGTTTTTGGGCTCGTGCCGGTGGCTTTGCTTGTTACCGGTGTGCTGCTGTGGTGGAGCCGCGTGCTCGGACCGTGGTATAGGCGAAGGCTGGCGGAGAAGGGTGAGTTACAGCTGCAGATGTCCTCTCAGGCGCCGCGTTCAGAGGCTGCCTATAATTCTCGCAGCACCTCATACTGACCGCCGCCTTAGGAGACGAACGCGAATCGCACCTGTTGGAATGAAACGCTCGACCGGATCATGAGGCAAGCGCCCCAACAACTGCGATCTTCAGAAACTACCAGCGGGGTTCTCTCGGCTGGCGGGGCGAGTCGCGGTAATCCTCGGTGGAAAATCCTCCGCGGCCACGGGATCCCCCAGTTCTTTTCCCGCCTCCACCTTGCGAACCGAAACCGCCGTTGCCGCGAGGGCCGCCGCGTTCCGGTTTTGGAGTGGCTTCATTCACCCGCAGGGCACGTCCGCCAACTTCCTTCCCGTTAAGTCCACTCATTGCTTTAGCGGCTTCATCGTCTTTGGCCATTTCGACGAAAGCGAATCCACGTGGCTGGCCGGTTTCCCGATCATTCACGATGTGGATACGAGTGACTTGCCCGAAAGGTTCAAACAGGGCGCGCAAATCGGCTTCCGTAGTCTGAAAACTCATATTGCCGACAAACAAATTCTTCATGTTTAGCCTTCCTGAGAATACCTACACTTCCTTTGACTCAAGATGGGTCCCCGAGGGCCATCCATTTTTTTTCGAGCCGAATTGAGTTCCCATCCCCGAATTGACCGGGGACGGGAACTCGCAAATTACTACGATTAGAGGGCGGTAACGTTCGCTGCCTGAAGGCCCTTAGGACCCTTGGTGACATCGAATTCAACCGCTTGCCCTTCGGAGAGCGATCTGTACCCGTCTCCCTGGATCGCGGAGAAGTGCACGAAAACGTCCTCACCTGACTGGCGCTGGATGAATCCATACCCCTTGCTGGCATTGAACCACTTTACTGTTCCTTGTTCTTTCACTTATTTGTTCCTTCTTCTCACTGAGCTATCTGATGCATCTCGGACGCCCTCAGTCGAAAACGAAAGAGGCCGCGAGTTATATTGAACTCGCAGCCCCTTCTAACAAATCTAAAGGTTTGTACAAGAGCAACAAACGCACCGATATTGTAGCATAGATTCCGAAAAAAGTTAGCTTCTGTTGTCGACGTGGTACCTGCCGGCGCAGCTTCAGGCCTCGCCTCACCTGGCTGGAGCCGGGGGGGTCGCGCTCGTCTGTGTCTCGTCGGCGTCCACGATAAAATTCGTGACGTTAGAAACGAACTCCTCCGGATATTCTCGAAAAGGAAAGTGCCCCGCTTGATCTTGGATCATCATTTGCACGTGCGGATTTTGCGCTGCGACTAAATCGTGAAGAGCCGAGCCGCTGGCCAGTGCCGCGGCAGGATCGTTGCGTCCCCAATAGATCAGTACGGGCATCTGCAGCACGCCTTCTTTCCGAATGCGTTGATGCCACTCCGTTTTCCATTTGTTGAAACCTTCGGTCGTTGCAAGTTCGCCGCCCGCTCCAGCCTTCAATTTCGCGACGGTTTCCGCTGACTTCGGAAGCAGCGACATGTATTTGCCCGCCATGAAATATTCGTCATCGAAAGCCTGGTCGGGTAGAGAACTGATCGCGCGCACCCGGCACTTCCATTCTTCCCAATCCGGCTCCTTGGGACACTGGGCCGGGGCCTCCACACTTGTGGCGGGGGCTCCGGGAGCCGCCGTGTTGCTATCGACGATAACGAGGTCTCGAACGACTTCCGGGTGCTGGAGCGCGAGAAAAAAAACGCAGCCTCCTCCTCGCGATTCTCCCACCAGGTGGACCATCCCCAGCTTCATCTCTCGAATGAAGTCATAGATGTGGTCCACTTCGCCCTGAATGTTGAGCTCGTTGTCGTCCTTGGGATTTTCGGTCATTCCGGACCCAAGCCTATCCGGCGCAAAAACGTGAAATCGCTTTGCAAACAGAGGAATATTTTTAGACCAAACGTTGGCGCTCGAGTGCCCCGACCATCCTCCCCCATGCACCAGCACCAAGGGCTCCCCTTCGCCCATTTCGTAATAACGCGTGCGAACGCCATTCACGTTTGTGAATTGCGCTCTCAGACCCGCGACTTCGCCGTTCGTAGTAAGTTCCGCCCGCGCTCCGCCGGCGCCGAATGCCGAGAGCAGCAGCGCCAGCGCGAATCCTGCGAACAGGAGTTGCGGATTTGAACGGTGGCGTTCTTGCCCGCGGCGCCTTGCGCAAATCTGTGGATCGATTCTCATCTTTGCCGCTCCAATTTGCTTTGGCCGCTTGTAACATGTAGGGCTCGGGTGCGCAAGGCAGCTTTGTCTTTCGAGTTTCCATGAACCCAGCTATCGAAGATTCACTTTCGCTTGCCGGGACTGGGGCGCCCAGCGTCCGCTCGCGAGGGCGATACGATACCGTCGTTTGGGCCGGCGCCTTTTTTCTTAGCGCATTTCTTCTCTTTCAAGTTCAGCCGCTTCTGGCCAAGATCATCCTCCCTTGGTTTGGAGGCGGGGTCGGAGTTTGGACGACCAGCCTGGTATTTTTTCAAGTTATCTACCTGCTCGGGAATGCGTATGCCCACTGGCTGATTGGGCTTCGAAATTCGCATTGGTCGGCGCGGGTTCACGTTGCGTTTCTCGCGCTGAGTCTGCTTTTGCTTCCGATTCTGCCAAGCTCAGCCTGGAAGCCCGTCGACAGCGGGAACCCTGCTTTGCGGATATTCGGCCTGCTTACCGTGACTATTGGCCTGCCTTTTGTGCTCTTGTCTGCCACGAGCCCGCTTCTACAGGCCTGGTACGCGCAATATGTCCGCGGCAAGTGGCCATACCGGTTTTACGCCCTATCCAATGCAGGATCGCTTCTGGCCCTGTTGAGTTATCCGGCGTTTGTGGAACCTCATTCAACTACCCGCCACCAGGCGCTGGCATGGTCCTATTCCTACGGGTTATTTGTCGTTGTTTGTGCATGGCTCGCCTTTCGAAACCATGGCACTTTGACGGCTTCGCCGTCTTCTAGTGCGCAGCAATCGCCAAACTGGACGACGCTTCTGCTATGGGCTGCATTAGCCGCGGACGCTTCCGCTCTGCTGTTGGCCATCACAAACCACATTTCCCAGGATGTTGCCGCGGTGCCCCTACTCTGGGTTGTGCCGTTATCGCTGTATCTACTCAGCCTGATCGTATGCTTTGAGAACACGCGTTGGTATCAACGCCCATTTTTTCTTCGGCTCCTGGCGGTCGCTCTGGCAGGGATGACTTATGCCCTTGCTCCCGAATTCGCCAATGCCGGCCCCTCGCTGCAAATTCCGCTTTTCTGCATCGGTCTTTTCGTCTGCTGCATGGTTTGCCATGGAGAGCTCGCACGCCTCAAACCAGAGCCGCGGCACCTGACAATTTTTTATCTGATGCTCGCTGCAGGCGGGGCCTTCGGGGGCGTCTTTGCCGGCGTGGTCGCGCCGCGGATTTTTCGTGAATTTTACGAATTGCCGATTGCTCTGGCCGGCTGCGCGATCGTCACTCTCATCTGCGTAACGCCAAGTGAGTCGAACCTTGTAGGAACGCCCTTTCGCCGCGCCTCGTTTTTTGGCGCAGCGGCCATCGGGGCCCTGGTGCTCGCCTTTCTGCCTTACTTGACGGCTTCCGCACACAAAACGAGCGGCACAATGCGAAATTTTTATGGCGTCGTGCGCGTAGGGGATGTGGCGGCCGCCCCAAATCAGCCTGCACGCCGAGATCTGATCAATGGAACAATCGTGCATGGCATCGAAATCCTCGAACCCGGTCGCACGATCGAAGCCACCACTTACTACGGACTCGAATCAGGGGCGGCCGTTGCCTTGAATGAAGCCCACAAGCGCGGCAGCATTAACGTCGGAATCGTCGGCCTAGGCGCAGGAACTCTGGCAACTTACGGACGGCCGGGCGATCGCTTCACATTTTATGAAATCAATCCTCTCGTCATTCAGGTGGCAAGTTCTCAATTTAATTTTTTGCGCGACTCAAGAGCCCACATCGATATTATTCCCGGGGACGGGCGTATTTCGCTCGAACATCAGCCATCCCAAAATTTTGATGTGCTCTTGGCGGACGCATTTTCGGGAGATGCCATCCCGGTCCATCTGCTTACGCGGGAAGCTTTCCAGCTTTACTTCCGACACCTGAAACCGGAAGGATTGCTGGCGATCCATATTTCCAATAAATTTCTCGATTTGAGGCCTGTGGTGGAGGCGGCAGCTCAGTCATTCGGCATGAGAACCAAAACCATCACCAATGATGCGGACCAGAAGAATTACATTTATACCGCCACCTGGGTTTTGCTCTCTCGGCAAGGCTCGCCGTGGCCCGAAGACGATGGCAACGAAACCCTGCCGCATTGGAGCCGGTCCAATATTGTGGTTCGGCCTTGGACCGACGATTACAGCAGCCTCTTCAAACTTCTGCGATGACCTGATCGCGGCACAGGTGATCCTGGTAACACATCGCCCTGGGACGCCCGCGAGGCCCAAGGGTTTAACGTAGGTTGCGGCGAGATTTACCCTGAATTCTCGATTCCTCAAAAGTCTCTATTTCCAAATACTCCTAGCAACTGAACGGGTGACCTTCACTACAGACCGTCTCACTCGGTGAAGCACCCAAGGAGAGGAACATGCGGACAAATAAATCCTTACGGATGGCCTTGGTGTGTCTTGGCCTGCTGATGTTCGCTACCTTAGCGGGCTGGGCCAAAACCTACCACTTCGCTTCGACGAAGATCGATCCTTCGGCCATGGGCGATGTCGATGTCAGCAAAGACAAAAACGGCAATGCCGTCGTCTCTCTGCGGGTGGAGCACTTGGCAAAGCCCACTATGCTCACGCCGCCTTCCACCATGTACGTCGTCTGGTTTCAGCAACCCGGATCCGAACCCGAAAATGAGGGCCAACTGAAGGTCGGCGATGATCTTAGAGGACAATTGAGGACCACAACCCCTTGGCATAGCTTCGAGATTTTCGTTACAGCAGAAACCGACCCAACAACGAGAACGCCCTCCGACCAGGTCCTGCTAGAGACGAGGGTTCAAGAGTAACGGGGCACAGCGCGCACCCGCCAAAGCCCAATTGCCGGTGGGGGTCGCCGATTAGGAAAGGACGGTTGCAAACTTCTTGAGATCGGCAACGAAACGCCGCATCTCTGCCTGCCGGGTCTTGCATCAGGTTGGCAGATTTCGGCGATCGCTTAACCACAATCCACAGATGCGACGGAACATCCTAAGAGCTCCTTTCCTAGACAATAAGTCTTGACAGAATGTCTTTCATTAAATACATTGTATAGATGAATTACAAAGGAGATGCCGTGTCTAACCCGCAGAAAGTTTCCGACCTCCTAAAGAGAATCCCGAAAGGTTCCTGCGACGACTGCTTGGGACGGGCCCTGGGCATCAACAGACATCAGGTACACACGATTACTTCAAGTCTGGCACTCACGGCTGGATTTACGAGGTCAAAGAGCGTGTGCCCGCAAAACTGCACAGAGCGCGAGAAATTTGTTACAAGCTATAATTCCGTGCCCCAAAACCACCAATACTAGTTAGTTCTGCGGTCCCACGATGGATCAGACGATCCCGATTTAAAGCGGAGTTTATGATCGTTGTCTCTAAAGCGAGTATCAAGATAGCTGACGAAGTCTGGATCATCGCCGCTCTCCTCCATCGTGACCACCCCGAACGATCCGATTTCAGCACAGAAGAAATCGTCGAGCGAGCTAAGAAGGAAGCCATCGCCGGGCCTATTCGCCCTGGCCTCTACGTTCATGTAGTGCAGCACTGCGTTGCAAATCGGCCGCCCAATCCCGCCCGCTACCGAATACTGTTTGAGACCACCTCGGGACGGCGCCGTCTCTTTCGGAAGGGAGATGCCTATCACCCTGCGCGCGAAGGCGCCAAGATCGCGCCAAATCCTGAAGACCTGCCCCAGGCCTATCGCGGCTTGCTGACATGGTATCGAGATTGGTGCTCAACCATATCTCGCGCCGCACCTGAAACCGATCCGCTCTTGGACTTGGCCGGCTCTGGCAGGCATCTTTGGGAGGACGAACATACCGATGCTTACGTGCGCCGGCTGCGAGAGGGATGGGAATGAGCCGTATTTTTTGGGATACGAATCTTTTTATCTACCTCTTTGAAGGTTACGGCCCGCTCTCCAGGCGTGTCGTGGCTCTTCGCCAATCGATGTTGACGCGTGGCGATCAACTTCTGACGTCTACCCTAACCATGGGCGAGATTTTGGTTAAACCTATAGAGCGCGGCGATATAGAGCTTTCTCAAAAATATGAGGAAACACTTACCGCGACGTCGTTAATGATTCCTTTCGATATGAGGGCGGCAAAAATATATGCAGGGCTGCGAGCTGATCGATCGCTTCGCGCTCCCGATGCGATCCAACTCGCATGTGCTGCAGGAGCGGGTGTAGACCTTTTCATTACCAATGATGCGCGCCTGCATACTAAGCAAATTGCTGGCATTCATTTCATCGTTTCGCTGGAACGGGCGCCTTTGTAAGTAGCCCCATAATTCTTGACAATGCCCACAGATCCTGCCAGAATCCCTTAAGGCGAAATAAAAGCGAATACGCTTGGCTCTGCCCCGCTCGCCTCTCGGGTTCTCCATGGCTGTAAACGTTGCTGCTTTGCGCTCTCAACTCGAAACCGCTCTCGCCGGACGCGTCCCTGCGCCTTTTTCTCGTCGTTCTATTCAGCCAGAAACCGCTCCTTTCAATATTCCCGAAATGGATACGCTTACAGGCGGTTTGCCTCAGGGCGGTCTGACCGAAATCTGCGGTCCTGCCTCCTCCGGCCGCGCTACTTTATTGCTTTCCGCCTTAGCTTCCCGAACGGCCCAGGCAGAAGCGTGCGCGCTTGTGGACGGCCGCGACACTTTCGATCCTTATTCGGCCGAAGCCGCTGGGGTGAAGTTGGAACGATTACTTTGGGTGCGTTGTCGCAATATCAATCAATGCCTGCAGGCTACGGACCTTCTTTTGCAAGGCGGAGGTTTTGGCCTGATCGCGATTGATCTGAGCGTTCTTGCACCCAAGACGGTTCGTTACGTTCCGCTCAACGTCTGGTTTCGTTTTCGGCGTGCGGTGGAAAATACGTCCACAATTTTGCTTTTGCTGGATCAAGAGTCAAACGCCGGGAGTTGTGCATCTCTGGTTTTGCGACTGGGCTGCGAACCGTTTCGCTGGTTGGGATCTGAGGCGCAGCGCGCGCCTTTGCCTGCCAATTCCTGCGCGTGTTTGCTGGATGGCTCACAAATTCAGGTCGAACTCGTTCGTTCTCGCCTGAAATCGGCAACAGCGATGCACAATTTCCAAAGTTTCGCGCGCATGAATGAACCGGGACGCGCGGCAAATTTCAGAACCAAAACCAAGTGGAGCGATTTCAGAGAGACAGTGTTCGAAACGAAATGAACCCAAAACATCGCGGAATTTCGTTTGTCCATTTTCGATTTGGCTCTTTTTATGGCTTTCGCTTCCATTTACGTTCCCGAATTTTCGATTCAGGCTGTGGTACGCGCCGAGCCTGCCCTCCGTCAACGGGCCATAGCGCTTATAGAGGGATGCCCGCCGCTCGAGCGCGTGGTCGCGCGAAACGAAGCCGCCGCGCGAATGGGACTCGATCTGGGCATGACCAAATCGCAAGCCGCGCAATTCCCTTCCCTCGAAATCCGCCCGCGTTCTCGCATCGAAGAGCAATCCACGCATGCGGCTTTGCTCGATCTCGGCTGGTCGGTCTCTCCGCGCGTCGAAGATACGGCCATCGATTCCATTGTGGTTGATCTCGCCGGACTTGCTTGCCTATTCGGTTCGGAAGAAGCGATTGCCCATCTTCTGGCAAAGCGTGCTTCCGATTTAGGTCTGATCGTTCAAATAGCGGTCTCTGGCAATCTCGAAGTGGCGCTGCACGCGGCACGCGGATTTGCCGGCATCACAGTGATTCCCCCGGGCGAGGAATCCAAGCGGCTTGCCGCCCTGCCCATCCAAGTGTTTTGGCCTCCCGCTGAAATTCTCGAAACACTCGAACGCTGGGGCGTGCGCACATGCGAAGCCCTGGCCAAACTTCCTCTCCTTCAACTCTCCGAACGGCTGGGGCAGCAGGGCGTTCAACTTCACCAATGGGCACGAGGCGCAAGCGCGCGCTCGATGATCTTGGCCGAGCCCACATTGGGTTTTGAGGAAGAGATGGCTCTCGAAGATGCCGTCGAAGAACTCGAGTCGTTGGCATTTCTTTTAGGGCGTCTGCTCGATCAATTGTGCGCGCGGCTCACGGCACGCTCTCTGGGCGCCTGTGCCCTTCGGCTGCGATTCTGCCTAGATGCTTCTTCTGACGGCGAATCTGTGCCATCCCCAAATCGCAACGCGTGTTTGAACGAGAAGAAGAGCTACGAAAAGATCCTTACCCTGCCCGTTCCCATGCGCGATTCCAAAATGCTTTTGAAGCTGCTCCGTCTCCATTTGCAGTCTGATCCGCCGAGCGCCCCGATTGTGCATATTGTTTTGGCTGCCGATCCTGCTCCACCGCGTGTGACGCAAGAAGGATTATTCCTGCCGTCCGCTCCCGATCCTGAAAAGCTGGAGCTCACCATTGCGCGCCTCGCAAACGTGGTGGGCAATTCTCATGTCGGCTCGCCCCGCTTGATCGATAGCTATCGTCCCGATGCATTTGATATGAACCGCTTCCTTTCTCCGCATGACGCGCCCCGGATTCATCAAAAAGGTATTCGTCCAAAAATTATCGGCGTGGGAAACCGTGAACCTGTGGTCGCTTTCCGCGTTTTCCGTCCGGCTCCGCGCGCCACGGTGACTTTACGCGAGGGGCGCCCAGTTCATATTTCTTTTCCCACTATGCATGGCGAAGTGGCCGCCGCCTCCGGGCCGTGGCGCACTTCCGGCGAATGGTGGCGTGAAGATGCCTGGCACCGCGAAGAATGGGATGTGGAGATCCGCCGACCATCCATATCCAACACCAACGCAATTGAGAATTCGCCTTCAACGGAACCGCAAAAAGGCCTTTATCGGATTTATTACGACCTCATGCGCCAAGCCTGGTTTGTGGCGGGAATGTACGATTGATGTATACCGAACTTCACGCACGCTCCGCTTTCAGTTTTCTCGAAGGCGCCTCCATCCCGGAAGAATTGGCCGGAGCCTGTGCGGAACGAGAAATGGGGGCAATGGCCCTGCTCGACCGCGACGGCGTGTATGGCGCTCCGCGATTTCATCTCACCGCCAAAAAGCTTTCGCTCAAAGCTCACATCGGTGCGGAGGTCACGTCATCTGCCGGCTGGCGCTACCCATTGCTCGTAAAGAGCCGCGCCGGATATCAGAATCTTTGCCGCTTGATTACGCACATGAAATTGCATGCGAAAAAAGGCCAAGGCCAGATCGCCGCGGAAGACCTCGCCGGCCGCGCGGCCGGCTTGATTTGCCTTACCGGCGGCGAAGAAGGGCCGCTGACGCATGCGCTTATGCAGGGCGGAATAACGCAAGCGACGCAATCGGTCCGGCAGCTTTGCGATCTCTTCGGTCGCGAGAACGTCTATATCGAATTGCAGCGGCATTTCTGCCGCGAGGAAGAAGCGCGCAATCAGGCGGCACGGGAGATCGCGCGCAAATTGTCGTTGCCTCTCGTGGCCACCAATGCGGTGTGCCATGCGCTTCCCCACCAGCGTGAAGTGCTGGACGTATTCACCTGCATCCGCCATCATCGCAATTTGAATACAGCCGGACGCCTCCTCGCGCGCAATTCCGAACGCCATCTGAAATCGCCTGCCGAAATGGAGCGCCTTTTTTCCGATCTTCCTGAAGCCATCGCCAATACGCAGGTTCTTTCGTCTCGCCTGCAATTTACCTTGAAGGATTTGGGCTACCAATTCCCCAAATATCCGGTGCCCGAGGGCCAGTCGGAAATGCAATTCCTGCGTGAGCGCACCCATGAGGGAATGATTGCCCATTATGGCTCTCGCGACGACGCCAGCAACGGACGCGCCTGCAAGCAGATCGAAGGCGAATTGGCCCTGATCGAAAAACTCGATCTTTCCGGCTACTTCCTCATCGTTTGGGACATCGTCCGCTTCTGCCGCGAACACAATATCCTCGTGCAGGGCCGCGGTTCTGCCGCCAATAGCGCCGTGTGTTACGCGCTGGGCATTACTGCCGTTGACCCGATCGGAATGGACCTGCTTTTCGAACGATTTCTCTCCGAAGAACGCGGCGAATGGCCCGATATCGACCTCGATCTTCCCAGCGGAGATCAGCGCGAGCGCGCCATTCAATACGTCTACGATCGTTATGGAAAATTGGGCGCGGCCATGACCGCCAACGTAATCACCTTTCGAGGCCGTTCAGCGGCCCGGGAGATCGGCAAAGCTTTATCCATTGAGCCGGAAACGCTGAATCGTCTGGCCGCTCTGGTGGGTGCCTGGGAATATAAAGACGCCAATGACACCATGGCTCGCCAATTCAACGACGCCGGTCTCGATGCGCGCCATCCGCTGATTCGAAACTTTTTCGACCTCTGCGTGCTGGTCCAGGATTTGCCTCGCCATCTGGGGCAGCATTCCGGCGGAATGGTGGTTTGCCAGGGGCAGCTCGATTCGATTGTCCCGCTCGAGCCGGCCACTATGCCCGGGCGCGTGGTGGTGCAATGGGACAAGGAAGATTGCACCGATATGGGCATTGTGAAGGTTGATCTGCTCGGCCTCGGCATGATGGCCGTTCTCGAAGATTCGCTGAAAATCATCAAGCAGGATTACGGCGAAGAGATCGACCTGGGACGCCTGCCCGCCAATGACCATGTTGTTTACGACACGCTGCAAAAGGCCGATACCGTCGGCATGTTTCAGATCGAGAGCCGCGCCCAAATGGCTTGCTTGCCGCGCCTGCGGCCAACATGTTTTTACGACATTGTGGTGCAAGTCGCCATCATCCGGCCGGGACCCATTGTGGGCAAAATGGTGCACCCTTATTTGAAACGCCGCCAGAAACGCGAGCTGCCCAATTGTCTGCATCCCTCGCTCGAACCAGTCCTTGCGCGCACCTTGGGTGTGCCGTTGTTTCAGGAACAATTGCTACGCATGGCCATGATCGCCGCGGGATTCACCGGCGGCGAAGCGGAAGAACTGCGCCGCGCCTTCGGATTCAAGCGCTCCGAAGCGCGCATGAAAGAAGTGGAAGTAAAACTCCGGCGCGGCATGGAGCGAAATCACATCGATTCCGAAACGCAGGAGAAAATCGTTCAATCCATCGTTTCTTTTGCGCTCTATGGTTTCCCGGAATCACACGCGGCCAGCTTCGCCTTGCTCGCCTACGCCAGCGCCTATCTGAAATGCCACTACTTGCCCGCGTTTACCGCCGCGCTTTTGAATAACCAGCCCATGGGTTTTTATCATCCGGCAACGATCGTCAAAGACGCCCAGCGGCATGGCCTCAAAGTCACGCCCATTGACGTGACCCGCTCCGACTGGCCGTGCAAGCTCGAAAAAAATGGCCAGGACTTTGCTCTCCGGCTGGGAATGCGCTACGTCAAAGGATTGCGCGAAGAGGCTGCGCAGGAAATTGTCCGCCAACGCGGGCTACGCCCGCTTGACTCAATTGACAGCTTGAAACTGCGCGTCCCTTCCTTGCAAAAATCCGAATTGACTGCGCTGGCCGAAATCGGAGCCTTGAATTTTATTGAACCGCCGTGCGGACTGTCCCCGGCGGAACCAATGAATAGGAGAAAAGCCCGCTCCCACCGTCGCGAAGCCCTTTGGCAAGTCGAACGCGCGGCGCGCAGCGAAGGTCCCCTGCTCCGTGAATATGGTGAACTGGGATTCAATCCGGAATCTTTGTCAGATGCTCTGTGGCCTGGCGCAAGCTCACCCCTGCTGCCCATGACTGCGGAAGAGAGGCTCGTAGCCGATTTTCGTGGCACCGGAATGACCGTTGGGCCTCACCCCATGGCCTATCATCGCCGAGAACTGCAAAAAGAAGGCATTCGCTCCGCTACCGAGCTCCACAGCCTGCCCGATGGCACGTCCGTGCGTATTGCCGGCAGCGTGATTGCCCGCCAGCGCCCAGGGACCGCCAAGGGGTTCGTCTTTTTAAGCCTGGAAGATGAGACCGGAATCGCCAACGCCATTATCACGCCGCAGCTTTTCGAGCGCGACCATGTCGTCGTCGTGCATCACCAATTTCTAGTGATCGAAGGAACGTTGCAGAATCAGGAGAATGTCGTCTCGGTCAAAGCCCAATCCGTCCGCCCGCTGAACATTACTCGCGCGGAAACCACCTCGCACGATTTTCACTAAACTGTCGAATGGAAATCTACGGCAGCCCGAATCGTTACCGCGAATTGTATACGCCCAGGTTGTGCACGCCGCTGCTAAGCGAAACGACGGCGCTCACGGCCTGCGGCAACCACCACGTATGCCGCTCCCACTCATGGCGGCTATTCATCATGCGCCGGCTCACGAAATCGAGAACCGTCGGAACCACCTGAACGGCGGCATACATCGACGCGTTCCCGGCAAAGGGGCGCAAAAATGGATTCATCTCTTGCGCATTAGGCACGGACGAAATCACGCGGCGCGTCGACCAGGCGTCAAATCCGGCGGCGCCATGCGCGGCGATGCTTAAGCCAAGCCATTCCCGATTTTGCCAAGGGTCGGAGACCGCCCTGACGGGCGGTTTGTAGACGGGCCCATAGACGGACATGACCGGTATTGGTTCAATCGCAACAGCGAAAGCAGGATTCGCAACCGCAGCCGCTGGCGCCAAATTCACCGGTGCCACCGGTTCCGGAATTAGCCGCCCCGGCGCGAAAGCAACGGAAGCTTCCGTATCTGCCAACAATTTTTCGGCGCTAAGAACTTCTTTTCCCGAGGATGCAGGGCTGTCCGATTTACTCGACACTACCGCCGGATCCCCGGCCGCTTTGACGACCGCCGAGGTCTCACTAACTTTCCGGGCAGCTTGAGTATTGCTTGGAGAGAAAACCGGAAATTGGAACAAGAGCGCCACTACAACGATTAACATTCAGCCTCCCTCAGTGCGCCTGAGCGTTCCGCGAAGATCAGGACGCGTCGCCCGAGGGAAAGAGTAGTGGCTGGGTCCGCTAGCTCCAATGGGCGCTCAGTTTCAGTTTTGCTCACCAACGGTCCTAGAACCTTAGTGCCACACGGTCCTGATCCCGCTGGCGAATCGATTTTTTCGCGGGGAGTATATAACTGATTCCAAAGTGCGATGGATCAATACGATGCGGTGGGGTTAACCGTTTGGACAACTTGAAATGACCCGGAGATTTGACCGAATCATCGAATACTTGCCG
>Ga0210408_10003507_pt1 | contig 14467 bp, 17 predicted proteins | sample IncBWH4MmetaG_FD_155471 | JGI IMG/M metagenome (GOLD analysis project Ga0210408, IMG submission 155471) | Forest soil microbial communities from Barre Woods Harvard Forest LTER site, Petersham, Massachusetts, United States - Inc-BW-H-4-M | ecosystem: Environmental > Terrestrial > Soil >...
TCACGGTTGGCGGCTTTTACAAACATTTCCGCAACAAAGACGAGCTTCTCGCCGAAGCCATCGAGGCGGGCTATTCCGAGTTTGGCGAAAAAGCCTTTGCGGCTTTGAAAAGGGTAGCCCCCGCAGAGCGCTGGAAAGAAGTTGTCCGGTGGTACCTGAGTCCGGAACACTGTGAACATGCGGAAACGGGGTGCCCGATTGCCGCCTTGGCTCCCGAGATTGCCCGCGCCGCCCCGGCGGTAAAGAAGCGAATCGCGGGCGTTATGGAAGCACGGCGTGAACAGATGTTGGAGTTCATGCCAGGCCGCACCGCTGACGAGCGAGAAAGGAGCTACAACATTATCTTTTCAGCGATGACGGGCGCGATGTCGACTGCGCGCATCTTGCCTGATCCGGTTGAGAGGCAGAAAATCCTGAATTCAGTTCGCGATCACCTGCTAGAAAGTTTTTAATTTTTTTTGGCTCGATAGGAGCATGACCATAATCTAAAGGAGGGACGACAATGGGTAAGCTAACGGACAAGAACATCCTTATCACGGGCGGCAACAGCGGGATTGGGCTGGCCGCAGCGCAGGAATTCGACAGAGAGGGCGCGCGTGTCGCCATCTGCGGCTTGAATGAGGGGTCGCTGCAGGCGGCTAAGAAGACGCTTGGGGCCGGAAGTCTCGCCGTTCGCGCGGACGTCAGCAATCTCACCTACCTCGAAACCATGTTCGCCACGATCAAGCGGGAGTTCGGGCACCTGGACGGGGTCCTCGTAAATGCAGGCTACAGCGTGTTCTTGCCGTTCGAAGAGGTGACAGAGCAAAACTTCGACAAGGTGATAAGCATCGATTTCAAAGGGGTTTACTTCACGATTCAAAAGGCTTTGCCGCTACTCAGGCAAGGCTCGTCTGTAATCATTACTTCGTCCGTTGGCGCGCGCAAGGGGTGGCCTACCACCTCGATCGTCTCCAGCTGCAAGGCCGCGGTCGTCCATCTCGCTCGAATCCTCAGCGCCGAACTCGTGGGCCGCGGGATTCGCGTTAATACCCTAAGCCCAGGCCCGACGGACACGGCGATGTTCGGTCGTTTCGCAGGCGAAGAGCAGGGCGATGCGGTTAAGGAAGTCCTCGGAACCAACAATCCTAGCAAGCGGATCGCCGATCCGAAAGAAATCGCGAAGCTCGCAGTTTACCTCGCGTCGGACGATTCTGCGTACGTCGTCGGGGCAGACTTCCTGATCGACGGCGGGGTCACGGCCATTTCGGCCGTGGGCGCCTGACCCTCGTTGCAGAGAGTGGAGGCCGTTCCTGTTCTACCTGGAGGGGTTTAGATCAGTCCTTGAGCGGTATCAAGAACTGGCGGGCCCGTTCGAGACGACGGAGGTGCTCTGGTTTTGTTCCAGTGCACTGGGAATCTCGATACCACAAATCGCGTGCTGCGGCTGGCGTGCCCGCGCTGTCGACACCCCTGCTACAGAACGCAAGCAATCAGAAGACTAAGGAGAAAAGAAATGAAAATCTCACAAACGTACCGAGCTGTTTTGGTCGCAACTCACACCATCAATTCCGCGCCCCAGGAGCCCAAGTCAGCGCTTCGAGGCTTGATGCAACGTCTCGGCTTAGCCCTTCTCGCGTGTACGCTCGTCATCGGTGCCACCGGTTCTGCGAGTGCGGGCGAGGCTCAAGACGAGGCAGCCGTTCGCGGGCTTGGAGATACCTTTGCTAAGGCTTTCGTTCAGAAGAATGCCGAACTCCGAGCATCCCTATTCGCCGAAAATGGAACCTTCGTAACGCCGGTGGGTGACTTTCTGCAAGGGCGAGTCACGATGGTGAAGGACTTCGGTTCCGAGGCACAAGCGGTCAACGCAAACACGCAAGCGGCGTTCTCCAACTACCGGGTCCGCTTCATCAAACCCGATCTCGCGGTCGTCGACGCGCTCCTTACTCTGCACAATGTCAACGGTCCGGATGGGACGGTCATCCCCGTGATACCGGTCAAGTTCTTCTACGTCGCCTCTCGGCACGGTGGTCAGTGGTTGATCGAGGATGGGCGCGCGCATTTTGCGCCCGCTCCGGCCAATAGCATGACCTCTGGAAAATAACGTGGAGAATGCTTGTGCCCTGTTCGATGCAGCCAGCCCCAGGGTACCGCCTGAGCCCGTTCCCGACAGAATCACTCCGATGGCGGTGCACCTTGATCCTCCGCTACCGATCGAAAGAAGTGGTCGATGGGCATGGCGTGTCCTGGGGTCTGGGTGCGGGGCGAATGGTTAGCAGGAAAGGAAAAAAGCAGATGATTCCACTCTTGAAACTCGCGATAGAAGCGCACGGAGGTTTGGAGCGATGGCGCGAGGTGCATGGAATTGACTTAAAACTCACGATCGGCGGTGGCTTGTGGCAGTTGAAGGGGCTTCCGCAGGGTCTCGTAGACGTAGCCTTGCATGTTTAACCCGCCCACAGGCTGGTGACTATCACTCCGTTTGGCCCGGAGGGAGCGGCGGGATACTTCACGCCGGATCGCGTGTGGATTCAAAAACCGCACGGAGACGTGGTGGAGGAACGGTCCGCGCCGCGCCGGTCATTCGACGGTCACACGTTCACAACGCCCTGGGACAAATTGCATGAGCTCTATTTCAGCTATGCATTTCTGAACTATCTGTCCACGCCGTTTTTGTTCGCAGAGCCGGGATTTGAAGTCGTAGAGGGCAACCCGTACAACGGTGCCGGGGAGAAGTGGCGCAGGCTGCATGTGAAGTATCCAGCGGCCTATCCCACTCACAGTCGCGAACAAACCCTTTATTTCAACGAAGAGGGACTGCTGCAGCGACTCGACTATGTGGTTGAGGTGGTTCAGGCCGGCTCCTCGCACTTCTGTTTGGAATACGAGACCGTTGACGGAATTGTCTTTCCCACGCACCGACTTGCTCTCGGCCGCGATCCGCAGCAGGAAGAGCCGGACCGTTCGGCTCCTCCAGGTGTAGAAGTCACGATCACCGATATCTACATTCTGAATCAACGAAATATATCGGCGTTAGGAGGATCATGAGGGATCATAGCCTTATCGTTATCACCCTGTTATTGGCTTACTTCGCTGTAAACGTCTTGTTGGCAGTTAGAGTACGAGTTTTCACGATGGCACGGTCGCGCAAGCTTGCGCTCGTAATTTACAGCGTTGCCTTTTTGGTGTGGGGTTCCTTCATCATGCTGGGAGTTGGCATGATGGAGATAATGCGCCGTTTGGATGACGAGGCCGCTTAGAAGCCCATGAAGAGGAAAGCCATGTCCACTGAGCCGCGGTAAGAACTGCTAGCAGTGCCGGTTTTGAAACAGAGTGTTTTTGGGCTAAAGGGAGAAATATGACAACGCACCAAAGGAAAACAGCAATTGTTACGGGCGCTTCACAGGGGATTGGCGCCGGACTCGTGGAAGCATTTTTGAAACTTGGTTATAACGTAGTTGGGAATTCGCGCAACATTACCAAAACGAATCCGTTCCCGGGGTCTGTCAGCAAAGCGTGGCCGATGGTGATCTGGTCTTTAAGGAATGCCTCGGCCACGGGCAGCAAGAGGCATTCTCGGCTGCTTTCCGCGGCTTGTGGACAAGCGAGGGCAACAGCCAAGTCCTCATTCCAGTGCGGGAGTTGGCCGCGTGGATTGAATCGAACATCTTGCTGCAACTGACTTCTGCGCCATTTGACAAGCAGGATGAGACACTCGTTCCCGAGGCAGGTTCATGCGCCAACTGCCCGAAGCGAACCGGCTTCAACAAGCTACTTTTTCCTGACGTGCGTAAGGATTCCTGCACTTCGCCCGACTGTTTTCGGGCCAAGATTGACGCTTGCGTGAAAAAGACTCTGGAAACCAAGCCGCAGCTAATCCAGATTTCGGCGGCGTGGAATTCCCGCGAGGGCGCTCCCTTGGGACGGAATCAGTATGTGGAGTTGGAGATCAAGAAACCCAAGCCGAACGGGGCAAGCACCAAACTCTCACCCGTTCAGAAACCCTGTGACAAGATGACCGAGGCGATTGTCATGGACGGCGGCAAGCGCGGACAGGTCGTCAAGGTTTGTGCCGATCCAGCTTGCCGCACCCACCATCCCAACACGCCTTCTCCGCAGCAAGTCGAGCGGGAACGGGCCGAGGAACGGAAACGTATCGAAAAGGAGAAGCTAGCCATTACGACTCGCCATCGCGTCTTGGCTACGATCCTCCAACGTGTATCGGCTCCATTGAAGAAAGCTGACTTGCTAACGGTCGCCGACTACCTGATTGGCCACCTCCCCTACAGCCAAGTCCCGGCTCTGGCAAAGCGGCACAAGGTAGAGGCTAAGAAGGACTCTGCGACGGCACACGAACTTCTGGCCAAGCAAGTCAGCAAATATGACGAGTCCGAACTCTGCAAGCTGCTTCTGGAAATCAGCCTACTGGATTCGGCGTATCAGCGATCCGCCGCCAGCCGCGATGACGTTCTCATGGACGCCGCCAAACGGTACCGCGTGGATACGGACCAGCTCCAGAAGGCCGTGGCCAAAGAATTCGCCGCGAAACGAGACAAGAAAACAATCAAGCCGAAGGGTCGCACGGCGGCAGCCTAAGTCGATCCATTCTAGATTTGGGGCGGGGTGCGAATCTGCACTCCGCCTTTTTTGTTGACTATAATCTTCGTGATATTGTGATGGTGGAGCAGCTGCGATGGCTAGGTTCTGGGTAGGCGTAGCCAGCCGGGAACATGTGCTCGCCGCAGTTCGGGGAGCCTTTTGCCAACTAAACCACGGCAAAGAAGCTCCGGTTCGGCGCTTGCAGAGAGGGGACAGCATTGTCTTCTACTCACCGCGAGAGCGCATGGAAGGAGGCAAATCACTCCAAGCATTCACCGCCGCGGGGAGGATTCTGGACGAGGTTCCGTACCAGGTCGAACAATCCAAAGACTTCCGACCATTTCGTCGCAAGACAGAGTACTTCAAAAGCAAAGACGCCTCTATCCACCCTCTCTTGGAAGAGTTGTCCTTTACGAAAGGGCGTAGTAACTGGGGTACTGCGCTCCGCATGGGCGTTTTCCAGATGAAACGCGAAGACTACATGAAGATCGTAGTGGCCATGGGGATCACTTTCGAGGAGAGTGTCGATTGAGAACCCAATATTTGAATCGTAACCGGAAATTGGCCTACTTCGGCGAGCTCTTCTGGGCATCTTTGGCCGCACTTTTGCGGGGCCCCCTTTCGCATACATAAGTCGAGCAATTTACCGGATTCGCGTCATCTCAATGAGATATTCTTCGACACCCTTTAGGTTTTTCGATTTTGCGTTCACGATTCTCTCAAGCCATACGCCATCTGCCGCAAGTCTTACGACACGAAGCTCGATTCTCGAATCGGTTTTCGAATGTCTCTTTAGGCGCTCGCTCAGCCAGTTATCCCAAACCCTTCCGACCTGATCTTTAGAGGCCATCAGACTCAAGAGCGCGCCCCAAATTCTACGTTCAGCTCCACCTTCGGAGAATGCGGCCTTAATGTATGCACGAGTAAAGCAGCCGTCGGAATTCTCTTCCTCCGCCACCAGTCGGTCAAACTGCCTGTCCAATCGGGTCAATAGCATCCGCATCAGCTCCGTCACTAACGTCTCTTTGCTATCGAAGTGATTAAAGAAAGCCCCCTTGGTAACGTGTGCCAATTCGCTCACTTTGTTGACGGTGACGTGAGCCATGCCCTTGGTCGCAGCGAGTTCGAAGGCGGCATTTAAGAGGGATTCTCTAACGAAGAGAGGGTCCTTCTTTTTCATATACGCGTTTTTTGCTTTAGTCGCCTTCATTTTCGAAAGTCTCCTCAACGCCTGAAAAGTGTATTCCATCGGATGAGCCGGCGGCACAAATAAAATGCTTGTTTTCAAAGATACCGAGTGGTATCTTTAGAAAGCTCTTCAAAACGATGGACGGTGCTAACGGTATTTGGTAGGGCAATCTTGAAGAACAACTTGTGAGGTGAATTATGAGTGAGATGAAGACTGTCGTTGATCCAAAATTAGCAGTGGCTCACCTTGTTTTTAAGGTGGCTGACCTTGAGAGCAGTTGCCAATTCTACTCGAATCTCGATCTTCCCCCATTTTATATTGAGGAAAAGGTCGCAATTATTGAACTACGTGGAGGCACTCATCTTGTATTGTTATCGGTTGATGAGCCGGCTGGAGAAGACGTAGCAGAAAGTTTGACGGGACAATTCCATAAAAGATTTTCTGAGCAATTTGACCTAATGATTGAAGGCAAAAGCCTGGATGAATTGAAGCAATATCGGTTGGAGCTAATCAGTCGGGGAATCGCAGCAGGAGAGATCCCTGATGAGGCTGTTTTTGGACATCATCTGTTTTGCATAAAGGACCCCGATGGGAACGGTATAACGATTTACACCAGCCACGCAAATTAGTCGATCAGAATAAACGAAAACTCCGCGATACGTTCCCTACTGGAAGGGGCGATCAGACGGCAACGGCCGCTCTGCGAGGAGAGCGAGGTCTGGCGGCGCTGCCCCATGATGCCCCGGCGGCGCTCGACCCCTGCAAAGAGCCGCCCGGAGCTATGGTGCGCTACGACGGGCGGCTCACGACCCCCTCAACTTGCCCCCGCATTGTAAGGGGTTTCAGAGTCTTTCGTCAGTCGAGTCGTCATCTATTAGCGTCTCTCTGGTGGTTTTAATAGGTCCATTCAATTCAACGACTGCCCCCCGCCCCGTAGGGAGCGGGGAGGCGAAGGTTGTCTCCTCCTGCCCGTTTACTTCGGCAGCTCGCGGCCCGGCGCCCGCTGCGTGACTTCCTGGACGATCCACGCGTTGCCATCGGGATCCTGGAAGGCAACGTAGGAGCTGTAGCTCTTGCGCGCAGGATCAGGACCGCTGATGCGTGCCTCCGGGGAGAACGGCGAACCGTGGAAGACCTCGGTCGCGTCGATTCCACTGGCCACGATCTGCTTGTGAGCCGCCACGATATCGGAGACGATCAGCCCGCCACGGAACGAGCCGGGCTTGGCGTCCGTAACTCCTTTGCCAAACGTGACCGAGGCTGCTGAGTTCGGCGGCGTAAGCTGAACGGCGCGAAAATCGTTGCCGTTGACGATATCGTCATCGACGCGCCACCCGAGCTTTGTGTAAAACGCCTTTGCGCGATCCACGTCCGAGACGGGAACAATAGCGACTTCGAACTTCATATCGCCTTTCATGTGAAACTCCCTTTCTTCGTCATTTCATCCCACGAGGCTCTGCGGCTCGTGGGTTTGTTGGAACTCCGCTCAGGGGCCGGCAGGCACGACACATAACTCGCAGGCGAGTGTCGCGCGCAGCGCGTAACTATGCCTTGAGAAAGTCGAGCAACAAGGCGTTGATCTGATCCGCGTGTGTGGTGCACAGACCATGCGGAGCGCCGGGGATCACCTTCAACGTCGCATTCTTCACAATCTTGGAAGAGAGCTCCGCCGAGTCGGAGATCGGAACGATCTGATCCGCGTCTCCGTGAATAACCAGTGTGGGCACTTCAATCTTTTTGAGATCTTCGGTGAAATCCGTCTCCGAAAAGGCCTTGACACACTCGTAAGTAGCGATGATTGAGGATTGCATTCCCTGGCGCCAGTACGAATCGCGAACACCTTGCGAAACCTTTGCATCCGGTTTGTTATAACCGTAAAAGGGAAGGGATATATCCTTATAAAACTGTGAACGATCTGCAACGAGCCCTGCGCGGATTCCATCGAACACTGACATGGGTAGGCCACCAGGATTCTTGTCGCTCTTCAACATGACTGGCGGAATTCCTCCGATAATCACAGCCTTCTTGATGCGCTTATGTCCGTGACGGCCGATATAGCGAGCGACTTCACCGCCGCCCATGGAATGGCCGACCAGTGCGACTTCCTTCAGGTCGAGCTTGTCCAACAATTCAGCAAGATCATCTGCGAAGGTGTCATATTCGTTGCCGGTCCAGGTTTGCTCAGACCGGCCATGCCCGCGCCTGTCGTGTGCAACCACGCGGCAGCCCTGCTGGCCGAAGAAGAACATCTGCGCATCCCACGCGTCAGCGGTCAGCGGCCAGCCGTGCGAAAAAACGATTGTCGGTCCAGTGCCCCAATCTTTATAGAAAATCGAAGTCCCATCCTTCGTTGTGATCCTGTTCATGTGAGTTTCTCCTCGAAATGGTTTCTTCGGCGCAGGAGCGCCTGCAGGTTTGGGTTGACCGGCAGCAGCCGGAAGCGGAAACCCCGCGACTGCCACTGCGGCGGCACCGCCAATAAGAATCTCTCGGCGTGTGATGGGTGTCTTCGTCTTGCTCATTGTTTATTGCTCCTCTTTTAATTCGTCGTCACGTCATTGCGAGCTTTGAATTCCGTACCTCCTCTACTTCATCGTTCTTGTGTCAAAGCTTGTTGGCGATGAACACTCGGGTCCCAACTACACGCTGCCGATGCTTCGGCGAGGAAATCTGCAACCAACTTGATGGTGACCTGTGGATTCTCCTCCATGATCCAATGCCCGGAGTTGGGCACAATGTCGCCCGTGACGTTGCTGGCGACGAACTGCATATGATCAGCCATGTTCTTGCCGAAAAACTTCTCGGCACCGATGGCAAGCACCGGCATGGTGATCTTGCCACCCTTGGCGAGCAACGCCTTGTTGTCAGCGGCGTCCTGGCGGAGTGTCCCAAACTGCTCGAAGGCATCGTGCATCGCCCGCGGCCGTGCGTACAGGGCAGCAAAGTGCTGCCGCGTATCTTCATCGATCTTCTTGGGGTCTGCGGACAACTCGTTCCAGAAGCGATCGAGGTAGATGCGCTCCCGGCCCTGCACCAGACGCTCCTCGTCAGGGCCCCGGAAGTCGAAGTGCCACAGCATCGGGCTGCGAACGATGTTGTCCCAATCGCCTATTCCGGGCAGCGGCGCATCGATCACCACCCAGCGCGTGACCCGGTCCGGATATTGAGCAGCCAACGCATAGCCGACCATATTTCCGATGTCATGTGTGACCAGATCTGCCTTCTGGACCTTAAGCGCATCCATGACGCCGGCAATGTCGACCGCCTGGTTCTTCTTGGTGTAGCCGGTATCCGGGTGATCGGACATACCCATGCCGCGCAGGTCGGGGATGATCACGGTATGGTCCTTGGCCAGAACAATTGCCAGGGGGGCCCACATATCACCCGTAAAGCCGAAGCCATGCAACAACACCACTGCCGGACCCTTGCCGCCGACGCGGACGTAGAGTCTGGTGCCGTTCGTCGGAACCATTTGCGTGTGAAAGCTGGCCGGAAACGGCGTGATTTCCGCCACGAGGGGCGCCGACAGCAAGCTCCCGAATAGGATGGCGGCAACATATCTGAACATATGAACTCCTCGCTTTTTTAGTGATTGACTTCGACCGTTACCGCAGGCATGACCGGCAAGCCCCCTTCGGGCTTACCATTTGCCGTTGTGCGCACCACCGTCCACGTGCAGCACCTCCCCAGTAATCTGGCGTGATTCGGTGAGATAGACCACCGCGCTTGCAACTTCCGCCGCAGTGGAGATCGTGCCCATCGGCGAAAGGGTCTTCAGGAAATCCTTTGGGTTGTTCTTGTGAAGAGGAGTGTCAACGACTCCAGGCGCGACCGCATTGAAGCGGATGTGTTCCTTCGAATACTCCGAAGCCAGGCTACGCGTAATGGCTTCAAGACCACCCTTCGTGATCATCGGGATGGACACCGCCAAACCACCGATGGGGTTTTCAACCATAGACGACGTGATGGCCACGACGCTTCCGCCCGACTTCTGAGCAAGCATCTGCTTGACCGCGAACTGGGTGATGTGAAGGTAGCCTTCAAGATTGGTCGAAACTAGAGCGCGAAAATCTTCAATGGTGTATTCGGGGAAGGGCTTCGCCATGAAGATGCCGGCATTGTTGACAAGGGTATCGACTGAGCCAAACTTCTGAACTGCAGTCCCTACTACCTTCTGTGCGGTAGCAGCATGGCTGATGTCCCCATCTACGAGCGCGAGGTTTGGGGATGGACTTAGACCGGCTTGGGTAATCTTTCGTGAAGTTGCGACGACGGAATATGCGCGGTCCAAGAATGCGTGAACGATCGCAGCTCCGATACCTTGCGAGCCACCCGTTACGATAACTGTTCCTTTGTTTGCCATAGTTGCTCCTTTTGAAATCAATGTTGCGGCACCGACATCACATACCTAAATTCCGTCGTATCGGGAATATCCACGTTCAGCCCAATAGTCTCTTGGCTCTTCCGCGACATAGGTAATCCTGGTAATGGCCTTCACATTCTTCAAACCAAGTTTCATAGGCACCAACAGACGGAGCGGTGCACCATGATCCACGGTGAGGGGCTGACCGTTGAAGTGTGTGGCGAGTAGCGTCTGTGGATGGCGGGCGGTCGCCAGGTCGAGCGACATGAAGTACGGATCAGGATTCCCCGAGGCATCGAGATTGACCGACGACTCCACGCGAGCCCATTTCGCTTGCGACATTGGTGGGTAGGCGCGAAGCAGATCATCGAATCTCACACCCGCCCACCACGCGATCGCACTCCAGCCTTCAACGCAAACCAGCCTCGTAATCTGCTCATGCACCGAGAAGCGACTGAGGAGATTCCGAATATCGAGCGAGATGCTCAGACCAGAAGCGAGCCCATCCAGAGTCAATTTCCATCCGGAAATATAGCCGGGATCAGGAGTGGCTCCGTTGTAGTTGTTCTTGAGCGGGGTAATCTGTGACTTGGTGTAAGTGGGTAGGATGCGAGTTCCGGAGTAAAGAGCCTCTGCAACGTCGTCATCGATGCGCAGCGCTCGGTTTAGAAACCACTCCTTGCCAGGAGAGTCGATTTTTCGAGGGACACCTATGCGGCTGAGCGTATCTTGCGGCAGAAGACATCCGCCGGCCGTGAGGACTGCCAGCGCGCCCGCCCCGAACAACAGAAAATCGCGCCGACTCCGATAACGCAGGATGCGGGGAGCCACCTTAATTGCCAGAGGAGTTTGCTCGGCAAAGAAGCTTTGCGGCTTTTTCGCGGAGACAGATTTAGCAGCAACTGACGGATGCGCTTCATCAGTTCGCGGTTTGTGGTCCCCTGATGACGAGGGACAACCATCTGCATCCACGCGTTGTTCTGCCGCGCCACCAGCCTTCGGTTTCTCGATCGCTATGGGGGCGGAAGGAGTCGCACCTTCGGGGCCAGCCTTAGGTGACTCTGGCGTCTCTTGTTTCGGTTCTACTCCTGTCAAAGGTCCATCTGTCGGTTGTAATGAGTCGTCGCCATTTTTCTTATCCTTCATGTGCGACGACCTCCGAGCGCTCTACTCTTGTTGACCAACCTAGGATCATGCTGCGCAACGTGTCCCACCCGTCAGCGAAAACCAGAATCACGTGCGGCACGACGAATTGGATGTAGATCCACATCAGCCAGAAATGCCACACGCGCGCTGCGTTGTACCCTCCAAACAACGCTGCCAGCCAATGGAGTTGCATGGGCTTGTGAATCGCCCATCCCGTAGCGGCGGAGAGAAACCCGGCGACTGGAACAGAGAAGTAGGCTGCGCGCTGGAGCGCGTTGTACTTTGTGTTGAAGACGGGATGCGGCCATTGGCGGCGCGCCACTTTCGCGAAGGGAAAACCGACGTAGTATCGGAACATCCTGAGCGCGTCCAGCAGATCAGTCCGACGGGGGAGCAGCGAGCGCCAGCCTCCTCCCCTGACCAGCCCCGCAACGTACACCATGCCATTCAGCACGAACAGATACGCGCACAGCCAATGCAGGCGCAGAGCCGGCGCCAACATGCCCGGCCCGAGACTCACGTGGTTGTAAATCCAGTCTGGCGGACTGTTGTAGTGATGCAGTCCCGGCACATGGGTGCATATCCAAATTCCAATGTCCGCTGCCACATCAGTGTTTCCCGTATTCGGATCTGGCTTGTGCTGATAGATCGGTGAGGCCCAGTAAATCGAGATGCCACTCAAAATAAGGCCAAGAAGGAGCGGCACATTTAGCCAGTGACTCCAGCGCACGAGGAAATGGTGTTTCCTGACGACGAGCACGCCCGGCTGTGTCGGCAACGTGCTCGTCGATTTCGGTTCAGGATGGGGGAGGACCAAAGCATTCACTTCCAACACCTCAACTGCACGATCTAGTGAGAACGGTCTATTGGGACGCTGGAATGAATTGAAATATCTTGTCCGTTACCAGTGTTCCATCCGCGAGCTTCTCGGTTGCCGCGTAGACGACATCGCCGGGGCTAAAAGTGACCTTTTGAGGTGCAACCTCTGTGACCGGGACATTGGGCGGTACCGAGATCGTTTGGGAGCCGCCCTGGTAATTAAGCACGAGCGTGGTACCGCTCTTCTGGACTGTTCCGTTCGTCATGCGTGAGTGCGAAGCGGGTTGAGACACGGAGCCATTGGTCATTCTGCTGTGAGTAGTTGCGCCTGGGGGGTCCGTCAGAACACTGCCTTCCACTGCTCCACTGAGCTCCGGTGGAAATATGAAGACCTGCTTCGCGACTTGCTTCCCGTTCTGCTCGGTCGATGCGGCGCCGACGTAAGACGAAGCGGTGATATGACTCAAATCGGAGGGTATCTGCTTATAGGTTGTAAGGGGCTCCTTAACCGCAACGTGAACCACACCCGAAGGTGTCTGAACCTCAAGCGCCTTACCATCAAATGACTGTAGCTTTCCGATGACACCTTCAATCGGAGGGGCCGCTTGCTGGGCCTCGGCCACACCGATGACGAGCGTGCACGCGAGAAGGGTTAGGCCGAGACCGCGCATCAGGCGTGGGAGGGCTGACTTGGGCTCCCGAAGCGCAGAATCAGCTCGGTGCATTTGTGAGATTTTCATTTCTTGCTCCTTAATCATTATTTTTTCTCCCTGATTGCTGTTTCGTTCTGGAACCCCGGACTCAGCCTTTCAAAGGGGTGCTTACAAGGATGTCCACTTTTTCCACCTGCGGAGAGACCGCAAATAATTCGCTGGCTCGCGCTCCCAGTGCCTTCGCGATCTCGCCAGTCAAGTGGGCACTGCGGCCCGCTTCGTTGGCAAAGGTGTCGAAGATGCCGAACTTCCGCTGTCCGAGCCTGAACGCATACCATTTCAGGGTCCCTTTTTCATCCACCGCCAGTGGCTGCGCTGACTTCAGAAATGCCTCGGCAGCGGCCTCCTTGCCTGCGCGTGCTTCGAGGGTTACTAACAATCCAATTGCTTCCATTGATTCGTCCTCCTGTGTTGAACGAGTTTCGGGCGAATGATCGACCTCTGCTCACAAGTGTGAGTAAACTTCATATCGGAAACGGACTTGTGCGGATTTCTGCTGGGATGGTCGGAATCCTGCTAAATTCATGCGCAGCCGAGATAAGGAGAAGAAAGAGAGGGAAAACTCCAACGACTTGCACCTGCGTCTGGGGTTTGCTTGAGGATTCGACGACGAGAGTTCGAATGAGCCACGGCGTGGGCCGAGTCAGAATCGGGGCAACGGGACGGCAGGACTATTCAATTACAAGCGAGTGATTATTGTGCGTAGAAGAAATCGGTGAAGGCTGTTCATTTTCCACACGGTCGTAGGCGATGCACGTCTGGCCGCAGTGTGGGCGATAGCGAAGTCGATGAAGTTAAAGGTTGACATCAACGACCACGCGGCCCCGAATCTTTGCTTCGAGGATGCGTCTGGCAAAATCCGGCACCTCAGCTAGTCCGATCACCTGCGTCGTCTGAGCGAGTTTCTTGAGATCTAGGTCGCGAGCCAGACGCGACCATGCTTCGACTCGGACCCCTTGCGGCGCGTTCACGGAATCGATGCCGGCGAGCGTAACGTTGCGCAAGATGAAAGGAAGCACGGTTGCCGGAAGATCGGAGCCCTGAGCGAGGCCGCACGCCGCTACGACGCCGCGATATTTGGTCTGGGCCAGCACGTTCGCGAGCGTATGGCTGCCGACAGAGTCCACCGCCCCGGCCCATCGCTCACTCGCGAGAGGCTTGCCGGGTTCAGAGAACGTGCGCCGATCAATGACATCGTCTGCGCCAAGCTTGCGCAGATAATCGGCCTCTTCGAGACGGCCCGTCGAAGCCACCACACGGTAACCGAGTTCGGACAGTAGCGCGATCGCTATCGATCCGACGCCGCCACTGGCGCCTGTCACAAGGATGTCCCCCCGCTCGGGGGTAATGCCGCCATGTTCGAGAGCCAGCACCGACAGCATTGCCGTGTAACCTGCCGTTCCAATAGCCATAGCATCCCTGGTTGAGACGCTAAAAAGGAAGTCAACGCAACATGGAGACTAACGTTCTCGCCATTAACCAGAAATCACCAGGAGGGGCGTATCCTCGGAATGGGCTTCCGACGCGCGGGTCGCTTCGGAGCCGACCAGTTCTTGGCGATACTCTGTCGGGCTGACTCCCCAGACGCCACGAAAGACCTGCGCAAAGTGCTGCTGGGTCTTGAAGCCACAGGCAAGGGCCACGTCCAATACTCGC
>Ga0210408_10003508_pt1 | contig 14466 bp, 14 predicted proteins | sample IncBWH4MmetaG_FD_155471 | JGI IMG/M metagenome (GOLD analysis project Ga0210408, IMG submission 155471) | Forest soil microbial communities from Barre Woods Harvard Forest LTER site, Petersham, Massachusetts, United States - Inc-BW-H-4-M | ecosystem: Environmental > Terrestrial > Soil >...
GCAATGGAGCACGTGATCGCGAAACTTCTTCACGACTTCGAGGACGGAAGAATGACCCGCCGCCAACTGATTCAGAGCCTCGCGCTTGCATCGACAGCGGCCTCAGCCGCGAGCGCGGCCCCGGCCCCAGAGGGAGGCGTGCTCAAGGCCACCTACCTGAATCATGTTGGTTATCAAGTCGCCGATTACGGCAAGAGCCGCGATTGGTATGCGGAACTATTCGGAATGAAAGTTCTGTTGGACGATGGAAAAAAGGCCAATCTCGGGGTCGGAGAATCGCAACTCATCTTTCACCCGCGCAAGACGCCCACGACTCCGGTGGTCGATCACGTCTGCGTGACAATTGCAAACTGGGATACCGACAAGAGTGTGAGAGAGAAGGTGGAGGCTGAATTAAAGCGGCGCGGCTTCAAAACGCGGACGACGGAGCACAGTTTTCACTTCAGCGATCCCGATGGTTTTGAATTGCAGGTCGGAGGAAAAGAGCAATAACGTCCCGAACCGCGCTACGGTGGTACTATCCGCTTGTCCGTCCGCGTATTCAGCCCTGATTTTAAGGGTTGGAGGTCACCATGCGCCTGTTCCGAAGTTTCTTGGTCATGCTTTCCATCATTTTAGGAATACAGGCCCTTGGGCTTGCACAAACGCCTGACGAGAAACGCCTGTCCATCACAAAGGACGTCATGAATGACTTCGCCCATGGCGGGATCGCTTCCGTTCGAGAGCGGTTCAGCGATGACCTCAAGGATGCCGTGAGCGAGAGCGCCCTTAAGGGAGCACGGGATGAATTGGCCGATGCGGCTGGCGCATTTCAGGCGCAAATTTCACAAACCACAAGATTGGTGCAGGGTACTCCGATCTACGTCTCGAAAAGCCAGTTCGAACATTTCAAAGTCGAATTGAAGCTGACGTTTGACGACGCAAACCAGATTACCCATTTTCGAATCGCACCGATTTCCGACGTCAGCCCTGAGACCATGGAAGCATCCGCCAAAGCGATCGCGGATCTCTTGCGGCAGCAGCAGTTCAAAGAAGTGAGCACGAGATTCAACGATCAAATGAAAGAGGCAATGCCCGCCGACCGTCTGGAAGCTTCCTGGATGCACGTCATGATGCACCTCGGCCCATTCAAAAATATAAGAGCGGCGCGGAAGGATCCTGAATTTGACCGCGTGGACGTCCGGTGCGAATTTGAAAACGGACCCATGGTTGTTCGCATCGCCTTCGACCCTGCCGGGAAGATTGAAGGCCTCTGGATGCTGCCTGCGGAGCCGGAGAAGGATTCTCAGATCTAAAGGTAGGGCGGGCTTCGGCCTGTCGGGTTTGCGTTTGTGATATTCCAAGAAAAAACCGACAGGCTGAAGCCTGTCCTACTTACCCCCACGGCGTCTTGCGAGGAGCGCGTCGACCGAGAAATAGTCATATTGTTCTACGGCGAGCAGGATGAAAACAAAAAGAATGTAGATCATCTGGTGAGAGACGACGGTCCAGTCCGATCGCAGCGCAGTGCCGAAGAGCAACACAGAGACCAGCAGGCCTTCCACCGTGAGCGCCCAGCGTGACCACAGCCCAAGCAATAGGAGAACTCCAAGCACACCCTCAAGGTAGGGAAGGTACGTCAGGAAGTAGTGCACCCACGACATCGGCAAAAGGTTGCCGACGAACATTTTCTCGGTGACGGGAACGAAATCCTGGCTGATCCCCCAGGTTCGTACTACGTAGTGCATGAGCATGTCGACGCCCAGCGACAGACGGAGAATGAAATACCCCAATGCGCGGCCAAGAGAGTGATCTCCCATCCGGCGTGTATAGCGCCCGATGGAAACCTCGCGTTCGGGCGTGCTCGACTCGATGCGCTCCTGTGAACCGACTGGATTCATCCCGTCACTTCCTATCGTGAGGATACAGAATTTGGAACGGTGTCTTGCGCCACACGATATGCCATTCACCCTCCCCGGTCAATGGCGGGTCGTCGTGTAAGACGGGCTCTTGTGGTGAGTGAAGTCGAACCATCAGCCCATCTGGTTTTCGATCCGACGGCCGCGAAAGGCAGACAGGCTGATGGTTCGACTTCACTCACCACAAGAGCCTATCCTACCGCGCTCTCACAGTTTCGTGTGAAACGCGCCCTCACGCTCTTCGATCAGAAGATTGTCGATCAGGCGAACGGCGCCGATTCGCACGGCTAACAGGGCGAAGCAGACGCCGCGTAGCCGCGTGAGCGACTCGAGCGTTTCCGAGTCGACGAGTTCCACGTAATCCGGCTCGGCGAGCGGCTCGGCCCTGAGCGCTTCGCGCATGGCTGCCGTAAGCCGCAGCGCATCGCGCTCTCCCCGTGAAATGGAGGCGCGCGCGCCGTCAAGCACGCGATAAAGAATCGTAGCGGCGCGCCGCTCTTTGGGATTCAGGTAGGCGTTGCGCGACGACATTGCCAGTCCGTCCGGCTCTCGCACAATCGGGCACACCACGATTTCCGAATCCAGGTGCAAATCGCGCGCCATTTGCTGAATGATGCGCGCCTGCTGCGCGTCCTTGCGCCCGAAAAACGCTTTCTGCGGTTGAACGATTTCGAGCAGCTTCAGGACCACGGTGGTGACTCCTCGAAAATGCCCTGGCCGCACTCGTCCTTCGAGCCGTTCCGAGAGTCCCTCGACATTCACCCAGGTGCGAAATCCCGGGGGATAAATTTCCGAAGACTCAGGCGCGAACAAAAAGTCAACGCCTTCGTTCTCCAACTTCTTGCCATCGGCCTCGAGCGTGCGAGGGTATTTTTGGAAATCTTCGCTGGGGCCAAACTGTGTGGGATTCACGAAGATGGACGCGATCACCGGCTGGCATTCGGCGAGTGCCTCGCGAACGAGCGACAGATGCCCCGCGTGGAGCGCGCCCATGGTGGGGACGAAGCCGGTCGAGCGCCCCTCCGCGCGCGCCTGACGGGCCACTTGCTTCATCCATTCGATGGTGTGGATGGTTTCCAAGGGATGGAGTAGCTCGAGCTTCGGCCTGCGGGGGTGAGTGCTTGCAAGGACTAAACCCCACAGGCTGAAACCTGCGCTACTAAGTTCACACGCGGGCCGCCGCTGCTTGCTCGCGATAGTACATGATCAAATCCGTGGAGACCGGCTTCGCGCCGAGCTGCCGCAGCAGTGTGACGACTTGTCCGCGATGATAGCTGGCGTGGTTCGTGAGTTGGTGCAGACTCTGCCACAGCGGATTCGAGAATTCATCGCCGGCAAAGCTCTTATAGCGAATGACCCGGTCCAAATCCTGTTGCGTGAGCTTCGACACGTAGTCGATATAATACTGGTCCATCTCTTCCAGCTTGGCGCGAATGGAGGCGAGGTCGGGAAAAGCCGCCGAGGAAAGAAGCGCAGAGGGGGAACGCCCTTGGAACCTCTCGTTCCACACCCACTCGGCGCCGTACAAATGCGTGACCGTATCTCGCACGGAGCTGAAACTTGAGCCGAGATTGCGCGTGAATTGTTCGTTCGAGAGTGCGCCGCAGGAATCCAGCAGGCGCCGATCGGCCCAGGCATTGAATTGGAACATGAAACGCAGCAGTTCAGGCGTAACCATCGAAATCCTCCGCGTCGGATTCTAAGCCATGAGTGTGGAAATTGCGTTCACTTGCGCTGTGCAAAAAGCGCGCCGGCTTGCTCCGTGCGCGCATGGTACGACTCTTCGTCGGAGGGAAAAGTTCCCTGTTGCACGTCGCGGCAATATTCCGCGGCCGCGCGGGAGATGATTTCTCCCGCATCGGCATAGCGCCGCGCGAATTTCGGTTTGTGGCCGAAGCTCAGGCCCACGAGATCGTGGGTCACCAGGACCTGGCCGTCGCAATCCGGTCCAGCGCCGATCCCGATCGTGGGAATTTTCAACTTCGCTGTAATGCGCGCCGCAAGCTCCCGCGGAATTGATTCAAGCACAATCGCGAAGGCACCCGCGGCTTCCACCGCACGCGCATCCCGCAAGAGCTGCTCGCCCGCTTCTTCGGTCTTGCCCTGCACGCGGAACCCGCCGAACGCGTTCACCGACTGCGGCGTCAGGCCAATATGTCCCATCACGGGAATCTCCGCATCCACGATGCGCGCGATCAGCTCCATGCGGCGCTCGCCGCCCTCGATCTTGACGGCCTCCGCACCCGCTTCCTTCACGAAGCGCACGGCGTTGCGAACGGCCTCTGCCGGATCATCGTGATAGCTGCCGTACGGCATGTCCGCCACCAGCAAGGCATGCCGCGTGCCGCGCCGCACGGCTCGCGTGCATTGCAACATCTCCTCCATGGTGACCGGCAACGTGCTCTCATATCCCAGCACGACCATCGCCAGCGAATCGCCAACGAGTAAAACATCCACGCCGGCCTCGTCAAGAAGCCGCGCCGTAGGATAGTCGTACGCCGTGAGACACGTAATCTTTGCCGCCGAAGAATTTTGTGAGGAAACTCCAGATTTGCGTTCGAGGATGGTCGGCACGGTAACTTTACCGTTGCCTGCAGAAGTGACGACGCTCATAACTGCCTCCGGTGCCGCTCCCTGAATTCAGGATACAGCCCATTGCAGGTTTGATTTTACCAGACTTGCGCTGGGGAACCTAGCTGTCAGTAGATCAATTAGGTGAGCGTCTGCGGCGCAAAGCGTCCGGCGCTATTTGCCTTCATTTCAGATATGTACTATCCTGTATGTACGTTTTAGTGGCTACCGATATACGCTTCAGTTGGGATGAGAAGAAGAGTCGTCTGAATCTGGCGAAGCACAGGGTCAGCTTTGAGATTGCCAAGCTCGTATTTGAAGACCCTCATTCCATTAGCCTTTTCGACAGGATCAAAGACGGCGAGGAGCGATGGCAGACATTGGGTGTGGCGGCCAGCGCGGCCTTGCTCTTGGTCGCTCATGCCGATTACGAGGAAAGCGGCGAGGAAGTGATTCGGATTATTTCCGCCCGGAAGGCCACTCCTCATGAAAGGAAGATTTATGAAGAAGGTTTCTAAAAAACAGGCGAAGCAGCTGGCGGCCCTCGCGGCGCTACCCGACGAGAAAATCGATTTGTCAGATCTACCTGAAGTTCTTGACTGGAGCGGAGCCGTCGTTGGCAAATATTACCGTCCCCTCAAGAAGTCGCTCACGATTCGTCTTGATGCCGATGTCCTGGCTTGGCTGAAGGCGCAAGGGCGCGGCTACCAGACTCGGATCAACCTGTTGCTGCGGGCGGCGATGGAGAGCCGTGCGCGCAAGCACAGAGCCTGACGATTGGATTGAGAGGCCGGCTGCCGACTGTTTCGCGGACGCGGAGCAGGTTTCAGAGACCTTGATTGTGTATACTTTCCCGCAGCTTACAAAACACCGACATTGAATCAGCTCTCACTAAACCGGGTTCTACGCACCAATAAGGCGAGGTGATAATAGGTTGCGCCAAGGTCGCAGCTTTTACAGATCAGGCAAGGAGGCACTCGAAATGATAAATAGACAAGGATTCCTCAAACGGCCGCTTCAAATTCTTTGCGGGGTCTCGCTTCTCATAGTCCTGGTGGTGGGCTTGCCCGTTGTGTGGGCGCAGTACCCGCTGCAATATCCCACAAGCTCTCAGGTTACCAAGGACGGCACCGCGATCTTAATCGAGGACTACGCGAACCCTCCTCTTTCGAGCTTGCTGGGAGATCACGCCTATCCGCCGCCAATCGACTACAAAGGAATGCTCGCTCGCGTGAACACTTTGCGGTCGGAGCCCTCCAATGCTCCGCTTGCATCCACACGGTTTTTCGTCGCCGATATGAATGGCAATCTGTATACCCTGGACAAAGCGACGAAGAAGTTCGCTCCCTACCTCACCTTTCCAGAAATTTTTCCCAAGTACGCGACGGATCGTTTCGGGTCCGGAGTGTCCGCCATCGTCTTCGATCCAAATTACGCAAAAAACGGAAAGTTCTATACCGTTCATGTGGAAGATCCAGCCAAGCCTGGCTCGGCCCAGCCCACGAACGCGCATATGCCAAGCCTGAAAGTGGATGGCTACGCGATGACTCCGGTTGTGAAACCCCCTGCGGGCGACGACCAGAACGAATCGGTCCTTGTGGAATGGACGGACACCAATATCAAGAATTCCACGTTTGAGGGAACCGCGCGAGAAATCCTGCGCGTCGGGTTCAATAGCCAGATTCACCCCATGGGCGATATTCTTTTCGATCCGCTGGCCAAGCCCGGCAGCGCGGATTACGGCAATCTCTACGTCTCCGTGGGAGATGGTGGTTCGGGGGAGACTCCGGGACCAACGCAAACAACACCGCAGCTTCTGAGCGCTTTGCAGGGAAAAATTCTGCGGATCACGCCCAACCTGGAGTTGCGTCCGAATGACAAGCTCAGCGAGAACGGCCGCTACCGGATTCCCTCCACCGGGCCCGATCCGAATCCATTCGTTTTCGTTGCCGGAGCGCGCGGAGAAATTTTCGCGTACGGATTCCGCAATCCGCACCGCATGGATTGGGACGCCGCCACCAACACGCTGCTCGCGAATGACATCGGCCTGCATTCCTGGGAAGAGGTGGACATCCTCGCCAAGGGCGGCAATTACGGCTATTCCCAGCGCGAAGGCGATGAGGTGCTGATTGTTCCCGGTGGAGGCAAGACCGGAACGCAATCCAATCCGCAAGTTTCATTCCCCGGATCGGATCTTCTGACCGTGGAAAGCCTCGAGAAACCGGTCGCGCCCATCTATCCCGTCGCCGTGTACAGCCACGAGGAGGGCGACTCGATCGGCAGCGGCTTTGTGTATCGCGGCAAAAAGATGCCGCAGATGGTTGGCAAATACATTTTCTCAGACATGACCACGGGCCGCCTTTTTTACACCGATCTAGCGGATATGATCGCCGCTCATGGGGAACGTGGCAAGCAGGCCACGATTCACGAAATCCAAGTTGTGTATAAGAGCCCGTATGACGCCATCGAAAAAGCCCCTGTCAAGCGCCGGATGTACGACATCGTTGCGGATGCCTTCGTGCATAAAGACGGGGTCGTCGACCCGGAAACACATCAAGGCGTCCTGCCCGGAGCTGCGAATGCCACCGGCGGCTGGCGCGGCAAGACATTCGTGACCGCCAAGCCCGATCCCTATGGCAATCCCTACGGTGGAGGCCGCGCGGATGTGCGCCTCTCGATTGGTGGCGATGGCGAAATTTATGTCATGAGCAAAAGCGACGGCATGATCCGTATCTTTGCAACTGTTGTAACTCCTCCCCCTGCGGCTTCAAAGCAGGTAGCCGCTCGATAGGTTGATTAAGGGCTATGGCGCGTTTTCTCTGTGGTTCTCAGTGTCCTCTGTGTTAAAGCCTTTGCCTTTCGAACCAAAAGGCTCTCAACACAGAAGGCACAGAGAGCCACAGAGAAGTCGAGGACTTAACCGTCTTTTTTACTTAGACATGCGGCTGTTGCCAAGCTGCGACAATCTGCCCTTCCGCGTGTCCAAACCGTAAGCTGTAACTGATTCCCGAATCGGGTCCGAAATACCCACCATCGCACCTTCAAGGCCTCTTAAACTGGGAAATAGCAATCCGTTACCCCGTGACCTTTCCTACTTCCTGGATGGAGAGCGCGAAATGTTGATTCCGCTTCGACATGAAAACATGCAAGGGCGCCGGTGGCCCGTCATCACATTCGGAATCATCGCACTCAACATCATCGTTTTTCTAGGCACGCATTGGACGATCGATAGACAAGGGCCGGAACTGAGCCAGGTCAAACTCCATCTTCTGTTGCTCGCGGCCATGCATCCCGAGCTAAAAGTCCCGGAAAAAGCGCAGGACTTCGTAAACTCTATCCAAACTAAAAATGCCCGTTTGTGGGCGGAAGCGAAGAACCCGAATCGGGACATCGTAGACGTCTGGGACGCCAAAATCCGCATGCAGGATGACTCCGACGGGTTGCAGGAGGAAATGGACTCGCTCGGCGATCGCTACGCGGAGCTGAACGCCTCTTCGCTCCTGAGCAAATACGCGTTCATTCCGGCGCGCCCCACGATGCTGAGTTTGCTGACCGCGAATTTCCTGCACGGCGGCTGGCTACATCTCATCGGGAATATGTGGTTCTTGTGGCTCGCGGGAGCGATCCTTGAGGATACCTGGGGGAGGATGATCTACCCGGCGTTCTACTTAATTGCGGGAGTGCTCGCGTTTCAGGTGCATGCCATGGTCAACGTGGGAAGCTTCACTCCAACGCTTGGCGCTTCGGGAGCCATCGCCGGCCTGATGGGAGGCTTCTTTGTGCGATTTCCCACCACAAAGATCGAGATGGGTTATTTGCTTTTTTATCGTTTCTACCGGTTCAAAATGGCCGCGTATTGGCTGCTGCCCGTATGGCTCCTGATGGAAATTCTCAATGGCTCGTCCGGCGTGTCGACCGGAGTTGCGCATTGGGCCCATGTGGGCGGGTTCGCATTTGGCGCCTTGATCGCTCTCGCCGTTCAGAAATCGGGGCTCGAGCAAATGGCCGAAAAAGGAATCCAGGAAAAAATCTCCTGGGTGAGCCATCCGCTGCTTGCGGAAGCCAGCGAACAAATGGAAAAAGGGCAACTGGATCCGGCCGCCACAAATTTGCAAAAATTGCTGCAGGAAAAACCGGATTCGATCGACGCTTACCGGATGCTCCAGCGCATCTATTGGCAAAAGAACGATCTCCCCGCGTACCGCGACGCTCTTGCGAAGCTCCTCGGATTGGAAATCAAAGCGAACGATCACGAAGGCGCATTGCAGACATTCCAGGATTTCAGAAACGCCGGCGGAGAAAAGCTCCCTGCGTCACTGTGGCTCGAGTTCTGCCGCCAGTTGGAAACCCAGCCGGATGTCTCGCGCGCCGCGGACGAATATCTTGAGCTGGCACAAGCGTATCCCGCCGACAAGCAGGGCCTGCTGGCGCAAATGGCTGCGGGACGCATTTATCTGAAGCGCTTGAATCGTCCCTCGGACGCATTGCGATTGTATGAAGCCGCTCAAGCTTCCTCGATCCCCCACGCGGACTGGCAAACTACCATCGACCGCGGCATCGCCGAGGCGAGGAAAGCGATGCAGGTGCGGGAATCTCCTGTCAGCCCTGTATCCTGAAGTTCGTTTCAAGGCAAACTGCGCGACTATGCCTCCGGCTCAGCACGCCCATATGTCTTGATCATCGATTTGGAGCGAGCGATGCTAAGTTTCATCAAGGCTTTGCGCGCTCTACTCCAATCAGAGAATTCGAGGAGTGTCTCATTCTTGAATCGTCGGAAATTGTAGCCTGCGGCCTGAAACACTGAGCGATGCTCGATCCACACGACAAGGATGGTGCCGAGCAAAAAAAGCCAGTGCAGTTCGCGGAGCCCGCGGCGAAGGGCTGCTGACCGCGCGGGGGCTACGCGCGCGAGCGCCGAAGCTTGAAATTTCAGGTGGCTGGCCTCGTCATCGAGGATTCGCGTGCAGATCATTTTCAAGATGGGTGAACCCGTGGCGCCGCGCAGCGCCCGATAATAGGGCACAGCGATCAGTTCCGCAGTCACGAGGACAGTCAGCGACAATTCCAGGCCCGCGAGTCCGCGCAATCTGCGAAAGACCGTATCCACCCATTGTTTTTGCGCGAGTGGAATCGATTGGGATTGCATGAACGCGGCCAGGTAGCGGCTGTGTTGCTGCTCTTCCTTGAGGAATACCTCGAGAGCGTTTGCAAAAAGGGGATCGTTCACGACCCGCCCGAACTTCTGCCCGCGCTCGAGCAAGCGCTGTCCTCTTGAGCTTTCTCCCAATTGAAACTGCTGAATGGAGGGCGTAATCGTGTGGCGCTCGTTCTCTGTAAGTTGAATGGCCGAGTTACAGGAGACATGCAGGGCAGTCATGCTCCGCAACGAAAAATGCGTGAACCATTTTCGGGATTCGGCACACGGGCCGGACTCTCGATTTGTCATGATGCATTGAATATTGCAATCTTCATTCCAAGCGGATTCGCGGGTCTTCTTTCGTAGAAGTTATTTTTGTGCTGAAAGGCAAGGGGTTAGCGGAGCGAAAGACACACTTCGAGGGGGCGAGGGCTGTTCTCGGCAACAAGGCTATGGGCGGTCGGACTCATTCGTGTGCGCACAAACACGATGTTGTAGAGGGACTAAGTAGCGTAGGCTTCTGATGTCCCGCGATTGCATGTGATGGCGCTCGGGCGTAAAGTACCGGGGATAGATTTGGATCGAAGAAGCCGGTGCCGAACGGGAATCAATGCCAAGCTTTTTCCGATCCAAGTCGAATCCCTGATCCATAATTCATGCGGGGTCCACGCCACGGCTCGGCCGGTTCGTTCAGCGGGGAAACAGAGCCCTCGCTTGATCAAGAGGAGGCGGTGATGTCCATCTATCAAAAATATTGCATCTACTTAATTCTCGCTGTGCTGGGGAGCGTGGCACTGTTGTCGCTCGGGTCCGCCAAAGCCACCGATCTGAATCCGGCGGCGCTCAAGATGCAGCTCCCGGATCAGATCAAATGGGAAGATGATTTGAAGAGAGGCGAAAGCCAGGCCGTTCTGGCGGGCGACCCCGAAATGCCGGGCCTCTACGTCGAACTGGTAAAATGGCACGCCCACCACATGAGTCATCCCCACTTCCATCCGAATGACCGGTTTATTTACGTTATTTCCGGAACATGGTGGGTGGGAACGGGCACGAAGTTCGATCCGGAAAGCACTGTTCCGCTGCCGCCGGGCAGTTTCGTCAAGCATTTCGGCAAACAGGTCCACTACGACGGCGCCAAGGACGAGGATACGATTCTGGAAATTGTGGGCGAAGGCCCGGCAACGTCCACCCCTGCCGAAGTGAAATAATTGGTTCGCGGCATGGTTAGACCGTAGGGGGACACGACATGTCGTGCCCCTACAAGCGCAACACCACGCATACTGTGGCGACATTTGTTATCAAATTCGCGATCGATCGTCCGCGGATTTGCTAGGAATTAGGATTGGTAATCGATCACCATGGCTTGGTTCAAACGGGAAAAAAAACGAATCGAACAGCCGACGCCGCCCGATGCGCGCCGCGTGAAGACGGAAGGGCTGTGGACCAAGTGTGAAAATTGCCGCGCGATTGTCTGGAAAAAAGATCTGGACGCCAACTGGCGCATCTGTCCGAAGTGCCAACATCATTTCCGATTGAGCGCAACGCAAAGGCTGGAACTTCTGCTCGATTCGCGCTGGGTAGAGCACGATGCCGTGCTCGCTTCGAGTGACCCCCTGAAATTCACGGACACCAAGCCCTACGCCGCTCGCCTGAAAGAAGCGCGCCGCAAACTGGGCAAAGCCGACGCCATCCTCACGGCGGAAGGACTCCTCAGCGGGCGTCCGGTGATTTGCTGTTCGATGGAGTTTGCATTTATCGGCGGCTCGATGGGCGCCGTAGTGGGCGAGAAGGTGACGCGCGCGGTGGAAATGTCCATCGCCAAAAAAATGCCCCTGGTGATTATTTCCTGTTCCGGCGGCGCGCGCATGATGGAGGGCACGATCAGCTTGATGCAACTCGCAAAAGTCTCCGCCGCGCTCGCGCGCCTGGATGAGGTCCGCCTGCCGTTTATCTCGGTTCTGACCGACCCCACCACCGGCGGCGTCACTGCGAGTTACGCCATGCTGGGCGACCTCAACATTGCCGAGCCCGGCGCGCTGATTGGCTTCGCCGGGCCGCGAGTGATCGAGCAGACCATCCGGCAGAAGCTTCCCAAGGGATTTCAAACGTCCGAGTTTCTGCTGGAACACGGGTTTCTCGACGCCGTGGTCCATCGTAAAGACTTGAAGGCCTACATCTCCTCAGCCCTCGATTTTTTCATGGCCTAAACTGGATACCTCGCGGCTAATGCTGATCAAATTTGGATTCCGATCAGTTGCGGGTCGCTTGCGCGATTTTGGTAGCGCCGGCGGGTCGCTGGCGATTTTCGCGATGCCGCAGCGACGCAAAACAGCCAACGGGACTCCGGCGCTAACAGACCCAGTCAAACTGTTGTGACATATCGGGGCGAATCGCATGACTTACGAAGAATCAGTCCAGTATCTCTTCAGCCTGGGACGGGAGCTCGCCTCGCCGCGGCAGGCGAGCGTCACGAAATTTGATTTGAAAAATATCACGGCAGTTTGCGAACACCTGGGGCAGCCGCAACACGAGTTTCAGTCCGTGCATGTCGCCGGAACGAATGGCAAGGGCTCGACATCGGCGATGCTCGATTCGATTCTGCGAGCGGCGGGCTTGCGCACGGGCCTGTACACGTCGCCGCACCTCGAGCGCATCAACGAGCGCATTCGCCTGGACGGCAAGGAAATTTCAGACGTTGAGTTTGCCGCCGCGTTCACGCGCGTCCGCGAAGCCATCGAGGAATTGCTTGCCGCCGGACGTCTCCCTGCGCATCCCAGTTTCTTTGAATGCATAACGGCGGTCGCCTTCGTGTACTTTGCCGGCGCGGGAGCCGAGTTTGCCGTCTGCGAAACCGGCATGGGCGGGCGGCTGGACGCGACCAACATCCTCTTGCCCGAAGTCGCGGTCATCACGCAGATTGATTTCGACCATGAAAATTATCTGGGCCACTCGATTGAGGAAATCGCGGGAGAAAAAGCGGGCATCATTAAGCCGGGCGCGCGCGTGGTCAGCGCCGCCGAGCACCTCATCGCCCGCGTCGTCATCCGGCACCGCTGCGCGGAGCAATCCGCATTCCTCGTGGAAATCGAGAACGCCTTTTTCCTCGAAGACGTCACCGCCCGCGACGGCTGCTTTTCGTTTACCGCGATTTCCTACGATTCCGCCGTTCGCATCCCAATCGACCTGCAACTTCCCGGCCGGTTTCAAGTTCGCAATGCGCTCACGGCGCTCGCCGCGGCGCGAATGCTGGCCGAACGCGGCGCGCCCATCGATGACGAAGCGATCGCACGAGGCTTCGCCGCAGCGACGTGGCCCGGACGGCTCGAACGCATCAGCGAGCGCCCGGAAATTTATGTCGACGGCACGCACAATCCCGCCGGGGCGCGCGAAATCGCCGTCTTCTGGGAACAATTCCTGCCCGGCCGGAATATTTATCTCATCTATGGAGCCATGCGCGACAAGGCTGTGGATGAAATTGCCGGCCTGCTCTTCCCCCGCGCTGCGGCCGTGATTCTTACAACGCCCGCGCAGCCTCGCGCCATCTCCGCCCCGCTACTCTCGGAAATGACGGCCCATCACGCGCGCCAATCGGAAGTCGTGCCTGACCCTGCGCAGGCATTGGCGCGCGCCCTCGAGCTTGCTGCTCCCGAGGATGTCATCTTTATCACCGGATCGTTGTATCTCGTAGGCGAGTTGCGCCGCGAATGGATGTCTCGCAAAAACACCCGCTCAGTTTCTTCCTAGGATTGACCAATTTCCCCAACCAAAGATTGAACCAAGAATTCGATTCGACAGCGTGCATGAAAAAATCAAATTCTTGTCATTCCGTTCACGGTGAACGTTCACGGTGAACCGAGGCACGCTGCGTGCCGAGGAATCTCTCTTTTCCTGCGCCTAAATCGAAGAGAGATTCCTCGGTCGCTGCGGCGACCTCGGAATGACAAAATAAATTTCTGTTCCCGCAGATTGTTAAGCCTGCTTCCGAGATGCAAGGGGCCAGGCGCCGCCCCGAAGGGAAGAAAAAACTGGTTGCGAGGGACACGAAAACAGCGATTAACCCATTGGATACCATATCATGAGAATAAAGATAGGCAGGCCGAAGCCACGGCAAGGAATTTCCCTTTGTGGGGAATTTGGGTGTTAACCATACAAACATGAATGGGTATGTCCAATGTTTTCAGTATGGTCTGGATGGCCATTCGGATGCCAAACCTTTGTGTGTGCCGCACCCCTCAGATTTCAATCTGACTGTAAATCTGACAAGAATCCAGGATGACGCGGCCCGTTCATCCATACCGACACGGATTGGATCCAGGAGCGTACGATGAAGCGCCCAGCAAAATCGTATAAGGCATTTCCCGCAGCAGGATTTTTCGTGCTACTGGTACTAGGGTTCGTCGGGCAAGCCTTTGCCGACACGAGACCCAAGTTCGCGTATGTGGCGAATGAAGATTTCAGCAGCGTCTCAGGTTACACCGTGGATAGCACCACGGGTGCCTTGACTCCAATTTCAGGCTCTCCATTTCCCGCGCTGGGGTCGACGCTCACTTCGGTGGCGGTGGACCCCTCGGGAAAGTTCGCCTATGTGGTGGCCAAATGCGTTAGCAACGCCGCTTGCCTATACGGCCTCGTCTCGGCGTACACCATCGATGGCACCACGGGAGCGTTGACCTTGGTGCCCGGATCTCCGTTTGCGGCAGGGACGACTCCCCACTCTGTAGCGGTGGATCCCTTGGGCAAGTTCGTGTATGTAGCAAATGAGTGCGTCGGAATTATTCCTAACTGCACGGGAAACGGCACCGTTTCGGCGTACACGATCAATAGAACAACGGGTGCGCTGACTCCGGTTCCCGGTTCGCA
>Ga0210408_10003509_pt1 | contig 14465 bp, 14 predicted proteins | sample IncBWH4MmetaG_FD_155471 | JGI IMG/M metagenome (GOLD analysis project Ga0210408, IMG submission 155471) | Forest soil microbial communities from Barre Woods Harvard Forest LTER site, Petersham, Massachusetts, United States - Inc-BW-H-4-M | ecosystem: Environmental > Terrestrial > Soil >...
GGGCGCGCGCGCGCAGGCGCACGCGGTAGAGGTGGATGGCGTTCGAGAGCCTCACTCCGGCTTGTAGTCGCCGAGGCGCCCGTCGCGCAGCGCCAGCACGCGGTCGGCGTAGCCGGCGGCGAGCGGGTCGTGGCTGACAAGCACGATCGTCACGCGGCGCTCGCGGCAGAGCTCGCGCAGCAGCTCGAGCACTTCGCGGCTGCGCTTGGAGTCGAGGCTGCCGGTCGGCTCGTCGGCGAGCAGCAGGCTCGGCTCGGTCGAGAGCGCGCGGGCGATCATCACGCGCTGGCGCTCGCCCATCGACAGCGTCTCGGAGCGGTGCTGCAGGCGCTCTGAGAGTCCGAGACGCTCCATCAGAGGGGCGATGCGCCGGTGCGCCTCGCGCCAGCGGACCGTCTTCAGGAGCTTCAGCACGGCGTTGTCGATGGCGCTCACCCCTGGTAAGAGGTCGAAGTTCTGGCGCACGAAGCCGAGCTCGGAGAGCCGGAAGCGGGAGGCCTCCTGCTCTGAGAGGCTCGAGATGTCGCGGCCGCGCACGAACACCGAGCCGCTCGTCGGCCGCAAGAGCGCAGCGACCATCAGCAGCAGCGTCGTCTTGCCCGAACCACTCGGCCCGTAAAGCGCGACCATCTCGCCGGGATTGACCCACAGCGACACGTGGTCGACGGCCCGCACCGGCTCCTCACCCGGAGTCGGGTAGTGCTTGACGAGGTCGCGCAGCTCAAGCACGGCGCAGTGCGAACACGAGGAGGGCGGGCCGCATCGGCGATCCGAAAGCATCGCGCACGCGCGAGGCGATCGCGCTTTGGGTCGCGGAGGAGCGCCGCAGCTCCGAGATGTAGCTGGCTGCCATCCCCGTGACCAAAACGAGATGGCGGCGGCCGCCGGGGAGGCCGCGTGCTTCGCGTCGCGCCCGCTCGGCGAGAATCTGCATGCGCTCCGCGGCGAGCGGCGGCGTCGGGTAGCAGGCGATCAGGCTGAGCTGGCCGGTGGCGAAGTCCTCCTGGGTGTCGAGGAGGCTGTCGAGCAATGAGTGGAGCGCCGCGACCCACGGGAAGTACGCGTCCTTGACGGCGGCGAGCTGCGACGGGTCGACAGCGGGCTGGGCGGCCGCGGCGATCAGCGCCAGAACCGGAAGCGAGGAGCCGCAGGCGGCCGCTGCCTCCCACCAGCCCAGGTCGCTGCCGGGCGGCGCCTGCGAGCGGGCCCAGGTGATCAGCGCGTCGCGCTCGGCCCCGGCATGCGCGAGGCTGAGGCTCTGGAAGGCGACGATCCGCTCTGCCGCCTCGCGGGCCTGGGGCGCGAGCGCGGGATAGGAGGGCAGCTGGCGCAGCGCGAGACGGCAGTCGGCGACTGTGTCCGCGACGTATCCGCCGCCGTCGCGATCGGCCCGGGTGTCAAGCGCCTGCAGGAGCACGCCGTGAAGGCGCCGGGCGGCCGCTACCGGGTCGGCGCTCGGCTGCTCCGCGAGCATGTCGGCGTGGTTGTAGAGGACCTGAAAGGCCACCAGGGCCTCGGTCGCGGCGGCACGTGTCTGGCGCGGGGCGAGCACGGCAAACGCGGCGGCGCCCTCGATGTTCGAGCGCTTGGCGAGCGCCTCGAGCGCCAGCTGGCGCAACGCGGGGTCGGGTATCTCCCGCGCCCGGCTGCGGACGCGACGCAGATGCGCCGAGACGCGGGGGAAGATTCCCGTCCAGTAGCTCAGCGCGGCGGTCGTGAAGGTTCCCGCGAGGGCCAGCCCCTCGGTCGCTGCGCTTCCCACCTCTAGCGGCGCCGCGGCGGGCAGGGGACGGTGCTCGCCGCCGGCACGCTCGTGCCGTCGGTGAACGTGAACTGCGCGGAGAAGCGAAAGCCGCCGCGGGGACAGCGGCTCGGCAGCGAGACGCCCCTCGGGTGGAAGGCGACATTTTTCCCATGGCGCCGTTCGTAGTAGGTGAGGTGGCTCGGCCCGATCGTGCTCTGGACGCTGAGAATCGAGACCGGCGGGCCATTCGCGACGCTCGGGATCAGCGGGATCGTCGTGTCAAGGCGCCCGCCTGTGGCGCCGAAGCCCTCGATGAGTTCGGCCTGCAGCACGAGCTGCGCGAACACCGGCGCGCGGCCGTCGGCGTAGAACAGCACAACGATGTTCCCATTTCGCGGCGGCCCCATGATCGCCTGGATGTTGGGGATCTCGTGACCCGCACCGGTACCGAACGGCACTTCGACGAATGCGCTGCCGAAGCCGAGACGGGAGTTCGGCGAACAGCCCGCGAGGCCCCTAGCGAGCAGCGCTTCGGGACGGCAGGTCGCGAGTCCCAGCGTCGTCGAGAGGTAGTTGATACCGGGCGGGAGGCTGAGGCTTACGCCGGTCAGCGGCGCCGGCAGGCCGCCTTCGGGGTTGGTGATGTCAAAGCCGAAGCCTACCGTCGTGCTGGCGCCGAGGCGGTTCGGCGTGAAGGAGGCATGCAGCGTGACGGTCTCCGCGGCACGAGCGGGATTCGGCGCGATCGCGCCGCCGAGAGCGAGAGCGGCGAGAGCAGCGCCTAGAGCTGTGGCGGGCGAGCGGGCGATCGTCTCACCCGCCTAGGAGTAGAGGGTGCCGCTGAGCTTGACGTTGACCGAGTCGTTGGAGCGCTTGATCGAGCCCGTGAAGCGGAGGTTGTGGGCATGGGCATGGGCGAAGCTGCCAGTGCCGCGGACGATCTGAAGGTTGCCGGAGAATTCGGCGTAGCCACCGTTCACGCGGTAGCCAGCCGAGCCGTAGCCGGTCAGCGAGCCGCCGCTCGGATAGATGTTGACTTCGGCGCTCACGCCGTTGCGCGAGCTGACGGTCAGGTGGATGAAGATCGAGCCCCGGATCGACCCCGACGCCGAGCCCTGCTCGTTGAGTTTCAAGCCGTGGCTGCTCGTCAGGTGCAGGTTCCCGTACTCGACGATGTAGGCCGAGCGGGCGGCGTGGGCGCGCGGCGCGGCAAGTCCGGCGCTCGCGGGAAGCAGGAAGGCCGCGGCCGCCGCGAGCATGAGGGCGCGCGCGGCGGCGGCGGTGAGACACGTGCTTCGGGATGTCGACAACATCGTCAAAAACACCATAGGCGCAAGCCTTTGACACTGTCAAGGTGGGTACGCGGGGCGAGCGTCCGCGCAGGCTCGTCGGCGGGCGAGACACCCTCAAGCCTTAGAACACTCGTTACGCAAAGCCAACCGGCTGGCGTGTTGGGACGAGGTCGGCCGGCGTGAAGCTCGGCTCGTCTCCAAATTCCCGCCGCATACGCCAGCGCAGCGCGGCGTAGCGCCTGACGGCGTCGCTGCGCTGCCCGCGCAGCATGTCGAGCTCGATCGTGCGGCGATGAACCTCCTCGTCGTAGGGCTGCAGGCCAGCCAGCCGCTGCAAAGCACCGGCCGCGGCGTCGAGCTGGTCGAGACCGAGGTGCAGATCTGCGGTCGCACGCAGGCCGGTGCAAGCGAGCTCGTGCAGCCGCTGGCGCTCCGGGATCGCCCATTCGGCGTACGGCACGTCGCCGAGGAAGTCTCCCTCGTAGAGGTTCATGCCCCGCTCGATCTGGGCGACCGCGGCGTTGGGGTCGGTCGCGGCGGCGGCGAGCCCGGCCGACAGGTGGGCCTCGAACTCGTCGGCGTCAACCTCAACGCGGTCGAGGTCGAGACGATAGCCGCCCCCAGTCGAACGGATGAACGCCGAGCTCTCGCGGCGGGCGCGGCGCGGCTCGAGCCTCGCGCGCAGCGCGTGGACGTAATAGCGCACGCTGCTCGCGACTCGGTAGTCGGCGTTCGTCCACACGTTCTCCGCGATCTCGTCGACGGTGACCGCGCGGTGGCGCTCCGCGAGCAGGTACTTCAACAGCTGACCAGCGCGCTGGTCGAGCCACCTGCCGCCGAGCGAGCCCTCCGCTGAATGCACCGCGGTCCTGCCGAGGCTCGAGATGCGCAGGCGCGGGCCCATCTTCCAACGGGCCTCGGTCCGCTGGCGACGGTCGTCGGCCATGCCGGGGCGCAGTTGCAGAACGATCGCCCGGGCGCCGCGGCCTAACGGTGCCGCTGCCACCCACATTGACGTCACCCCCGCGGGCGCGCGGAGATCGACGCGCACCTCGGGCAACGCGGCCGAGGTCGCGATCGCCAGCTCGGTGAGACAGCCGCTCTCGAGGACCGTGCCGGGGCGGCGGCACCCGAGCAGGGCGCAGCAGGTGAGCTCGCCGTCGGTCGCGAGCGCACCGCCCAGCAGACGCGTCGCGGCGAGGTTGCGGCAGAGGACGCGACCGGCGCGGTCGAGCACGAGCAGTCCGTAGGGGAGCGCATTGAAGACGTCTCGTTCGAGCCGGGCCCGCGGCCCGATGTCCGCCGTTCTCGACGTCATCGGGGCGTATCGACCGCAGGCTCGTACGGTCGGCAGCTTAGTTGGTGCCGCGGCCCTCTAGAGGGATGGGCCGCGGCACCGGAACGACGCCGGCCCCCGCAGGAGGAGCGGGTCCGGAGACGGTGCACCCCTAGCGCGACCCGCCGAGGAGGAAACAAGGAGGGCCCAGGGTGCACCGGGGCAGACTAGGCGCAGCCGTCGATGCTGTCAAGCGCGATATCTAAATCCGACCCGCCGCGCGGAGTCGATATGTTTCGGCGCGGTGGCCGGCGCGAATCGCAGTTACGCAAACACCCGGGAGGAAACGGTGCGTGGAGGCGTCACCGCGCTTCTCGAGGCGGCGTTGTCGGTGCCCGAGGCTGCGTACCTCGGCGCATTCGCGCAGCTGCTGCAAGACGGACTCGCCCCGGCAGGGCGGGGGGACGGGGCGAGCGAGACGGTACATGCGGCAATCGTATTCGGCGTCGGGCGCGTCGTGCAGGACCGACTGCAGGACGGGCGCCCGGAGCGACTGCGGGATCTGCTCGATCCGATCGTGCGGTGGGTACTCGAGTACGAGGGCGCGGAAGCGAGCGTGCCCAGCGCCTGGTCGGGGACGCGCCGGCCTGAACGTGGCGCGTCGGACGCGGCCCCGCAACCGATGCTCGACCTGTTCGGGGCTGCCGGCGAGCGCGAGCGGATCATGCGCGCGGCCGTCGAGCTGTCAGCCGAGCGGGGCTACGCGGCCGTAACGACGCGCGCGATCATCGAGCGAGCGAAGGTTTCGAGCGAGACCTTTCACGAGCATTTCAAGAGCCGCCAGGATGCGGCGATCGCGGCGTATGATCTCGCGAGCCTGCGTGCGCTGGGCGCCACGCTGGCGAGCTTTCAAGCCGCGGCAGACTGGCCGGCGGCGATCCACGGGAGCCTGTGGACGCTCCTGGGGCTGATCGCGGCGGCACCAGAGCTAGCACGCCTCGCCTTCGTGGAGATCGGCGTCGCCGGCGCGACGGGCCGCGAACGCACGCAGGAGCGGCTACACGGCTTCGGCGCGCTGCTCTATCCCGGCTTCGAGCGTCTCCGGGACCCGCCGCCGCGCGTAGTCGCGAAAATGATCGCCGGAGGCGTTTGGGGTGTGATCGAGAAGCGCATCGCACACGGTCAGACGGACGAGCTGACCGCGCACACGCCGCAACTGAGCTACTTCGCGCTGACGCCGTTCGTCGGCGCGGTCGAGGCGGCGCGCGTTGCGGAATCTCCGCCGCGACCATGATGCAGCGGCGTTGACCTTGCCCGCAGATACACGATCGGTCGCTATTGTCAACAAGATGGCATCTGTGCGCGCCGGGAGGGCCACCGCTGTGTTCGAGCGCCTGCCCCCGGGGCAGCACGGGCTCGGGCGCGAAGAGGTGGAGCGAAACCAGCGCCGGCGACTGCAGGGCGCGATGGTCAGCGCCGTCGCGAGCCACGGCTATGCCAAGACGACGATCCGCGACCTCGCAAGGGTCGCGGGCGTCTCGCCGAACGCGTTCTACGAGCACTATGCGAGCAAGGAGGAGTGCTTCCTCGCGACGCACGACGCGACCGCCCGGCGGGCGATCGAACGCGTCTCGGTGGCCGCAGCGGCCGCGGGGGACTGGCGCGCGCGAGTGCATGCCGCGCTCGAGGCGTTCGTCGAGGCCGTCCTGTCAGAACCCGACGCGGCATATCTCGCGATCGTCGAAACGCACGCCGCGGGGCCGAGGGCCGTCGAGCACCAGCAGCGTGCGCTCGAGAGCTATGAGTTGGCGGTCCGCCACTGCCTGAAGGCAGCGCCGCACGGCGCGGCGATCTCTGACGCGACGATCAAGGGCATCGTCGGCGGCATACGGAGCATCGTCTACCACCACCTGAGCGAAGGCCACCCGCTGGCGCTGGGCGGGCTGCTCGAGCCGATCTTCGAGTGGATCGAGGGCTACCACACGAACGTCGCGGCGGGGCTGCCCGAGCCAGGCCCCACCCGCAACGGTCGCGCGCGCGCATCCACCTCGCCGCCCGCCGGCAGGAGCGCGAATGGAGACTCGCAGACCAGTCATCGGGAGCGGATCGTGCGCGCGGTCGCCGCGGTCACGACGGAGAAGGGGTACGGCGCGCTCACGATACCCGCGATCACGTCGGCGGCCGGCGTCTCCAACCAGACCTTCTACGAGCATTTTCAGAACAAGAACGAGGCCTTCCTGACCTGCTACGACCGCGCGAGCCGGCGGGCGCTCGGCGCAACGCTCGCGAGCTTTCAGGCGGCGCCGAGCTGGCCGTATGCGATTCGCGCGAGCCTGCAGACGCTGCTCGAGTTCATCGCAGCCCACCCCGAGTTCGCGCGCCTGGCGTTCTTCGAGGTGCTCGCCGCGGGGCCCGCGGCGCGCAAGCGCGCGAGGGCGCGGATCGAGGGATTCAGCGCGCTGCTCGACCCCGGCTTCCAACAGAGCGAGAAGCCGCCACCGCGGATCGTGAGCGCGCTCGTCGCGGGCGGTGCGTGGGGCGTGATCCAGTTCCACGTCGCACGCGGTGAGACGGTGCGGCTGGGCGAGCTCGCCCCGTCGCTGACGTACTTCGCGCTGACGCCGTTCACCGGTCCGAACGTGGCCGCCGAGGTCGCGCTCAGCGAGCAACCGGCAGCCGGAGCGTAGTACGACAGACGCGTTTGCCGGTCTCGGTCAACCGCCACGCGTTGCAGGTGTGCGCGGAGGCCCCCGGCTCATGGTTTTCGATCAGCCCGAGCCGGGAGAGGCGCGAGAGTAGCCGCGAGACCTGTCCCGGATCGGTTATCCCAGAGCCGTCGGCCACCTCGCGGTTGCAGAGCCCCGGCTCGGCCGCGATGGCGCTCAGCACACGGAGCGTGCGATAGGTCATCCGCATGTTCAACCCCGATAAGGGGTCCGATGGCGCTGGGCGGTCAGGCTCGTGGGGAGCCCCCGCGAGCACGGGAGCCGGCCTGGCGAGCTCGCGCTGCGCCGCGGACGGACCCAGATACGGCAGCACGACGATGGCCATCAGCGGGCTCAGCAACTCGGCGAGGGGTGGGCGGCGCTCGTCCTGCAGACGTACGTGAACGATCGCGAGCACGGCGCCCACCGCGGCCTCGGCGGTGAGCGGCGGCGGGCGCACCCCGCGGACGCTCGCGCGTCCCTCGTCGACGGCGGCCGCGAGCGTGCCGAGCACGTGTTCGCGGCGCGCGAGCAGGCGGGCGTCGCCGCCCGCCAGCGCGTGCACCAGGCACACGCCCACGAGCTCACGTTCGTCCTCAATGAACTCGAGCAGTGCGAGCAAGTCGGCGCGGATGCGGTCAACCCACCCCGTGGGGGCGTCGGGCCGGCGGGCCCTGGCGAGCGAGACCCCGGCGCGAGCAATCGCCTCGTCGAGGACGCCGAGCAGGGCGTCGTTGCGATCCTCGAAATGCTCATAGAACGTGCGCCTGGAGACGCCCGCGCGCGAGATCACCCGCGCTACCGTGGTCGCGTGGATGCCCGGCTCGCAGACGAGCTGGGCCATCGCCGACAGGATCCGCGCACGCTGCACCGACCTGACCTGCTCGAGCGCCAGCCCGCGCAGTCGCCGAGTATCTTGCGGGCGTGCGGGCAGCGACGGCGCGGGACGGCCAGTCGATCTCTGCGGCGCAGCTGTGACTGGGCTCATCGGCTCGCCTGGTTGGTGGAGTGCTCCACGGATGCCGCAGAGGGGTGTGCGGCATCCGCGAACGCGGCCGGCACGCTACGCGCAAGACGCTCCCTTTGTCAAGTCGGATATCTCAATGCGAGGAAGTTGGCCCGGATGGCTAAGACTACTGGGGAGAGCCGGTCGAGCGGGTCGCCGAAGAACCGTTACGCAAACGGGCTTGACGCACTGCGTCGAGAGGCTCGGGTTCGGTCGCGCGCCGGAACTCGCGGCCCTGCTCGGTCAGCTGCCAGGAGTTGCGCGACCGGCCTTCGCGCGCGCCGTGCGCGTTCTCTATCAATCCAAGTCCCTGCAGGCGTGCGAGCAGTCTCGAGATCTGCGCTCGGTCGGTGATGCCCGCGGACAACGCGACCTCGCCGTTGCTGGCGCCGGGATGCCCCTCGATCGCGGCCAGGACCCGCTGCGTGCGATATGTGACGCGGATGTTCAGGCCCGCGAGCGCGTCTCGGGTGGCGAGGGGGTTTGACAAGTGGGCCACGGTCGCATCGCGGGAGGTCATCTGGCGAGCCTCGCGCGCGGGGCGGTCGATGACAAGCCAAGGTGTAGAAGCTTCTAGCCGCTGACTGTTACATCCCTTGACTGTTCCGAGCGCCGCCTGAGAGTGGGCTCTTTAGCCGCACGAGGCCGTTTAGATAACGCGCCGTACCGTTGATGTACGCTTGCAGCGATTATGGGGACGGAGAGGGTCAGGCGCCAGGAAGAGGTTCCGATGCGCTCGCTTGTCAACTGGGCGCTGTTGGGACTCGTGATCGATCGGCCGAGCTATGCCTACGAGCTGGCGCGGCGCTTCGAACGCGAGTACCGCGACGCCCTGTCGTTGTCAAGCGTCTCGCACGTGTACACGGCGCTCGGAACGCTCAGGGAGCGCTCGCTCGTGGAAGAGGTCGCCGGCACACGCGCCGGACGCCAGCCGAAGCCCCACTATCGGGCGACGCCGAAGGGGATCGAGGACTACCGCCAGTGGCTCGTCGGTCAGATTCACGAGGACCGCCAGCGCCAGCGGCTGTTCGTGCTGCAGCTGGGCGCCCTGATGCGCAACCCGCGCGAGGCGCTCGAGATCATCGCGCTGTACGAGCAGAGCTGCCTCGAGCTCGCCCGGCAACTGCCGCTCGCGCGACGGGGCACGTCCCAGCCCGCCGCGAGCCCCGCGCTCGCCGTGCGGCTGCTCGCGGAGGAGAGCCGCCTGGCGGTCGGCGCCAAGCTCGCCTGGGCGCAGTACGCCAGGCGTGAGTTCGCGGCGCTGATTGACGACGGCGACGATCGATGACGCTGCTCGCGCTCGACTGCGTAGGCAAGCACCATCGCGACGGGCCGCGGGACCGCGTCGTGCTGCGGGACGCGTCGATGGAGCTCGATGCCGGTGAACTCGGCGTGGTCTGGGGGCAGCGGCGCTCGGGGCGCTCCACGCTGCTACGGGTAGCGGCGGGGATCGAGCTCGCGGACAGTGGCACGGTGCGCTTCGACGGGCGCGATCTCGCGGCCCAGCGCCACGGCCTGCTGGGCGACGAGATCGGCTACTGCCAGAAGACGCTCGGCTATGACCTGGGCCTCGCCGTGCTCGAAGTCGTCGCCGTCGCCCTGCTCGCCCGCGGCGTTGCGCAAGACGAGGCTCGCGAGCGTGCGCGCGCGGCGATGGAGCGGGTCGGCGCGGCCAGCTGCAGCGCGATGGCGCCGGTGGAGCTCGACTGCGCCGAGGCGGTGCGCGTCGAGCTCGCGCGCGCGCTCGCGCTCCAGCCGCGGCTGCTCGTGGTGGACGAGCCGACGAAGGGCGTCGAGATGCTCGAGCGCGACGAGATCCTGCTCTTGTTGCGCTCGCTCGCGGACGAGGGCATCGCCGTGCTAGCGAGCACCGGCGAGAGCACGGCGCTGGCGGGGGCCGACCGGGCGCTGACGCTCGACGAGGGCCAGCTGCGCAGTACCGCCGCGCCCGAGCTCGCCGAGGTGCTGCCGCTGCGTCGCGCCGCCGGACCTGTGTGAAGGTGCTGGAGCTCGAGGGCGTCGTCAAGCGCTTCACCCAGGGCGGCGAGGAGGTGCGGGCGGTGGACGGCGTAGACCTCACCGTCGCAAGCCGCGAGATGGTGGCCCTGCAGGGCCCGAGCGGCTCGGGCAAGACGACGCTGCTGCTGCTGATCGCCGCGCTGCTCGCCCCCGAGGAGGGAACGATCCGCTACGACGGGCGTGAGCTCTCGCAGTTGAGCGACGGCGCAGCGTCCGACTATCTGCTGCGCGAGATCGGGTTCGTCCACCAGACCGTGCACCTGATGCCGCGCGTCTCGGTGCTCGAGAACGCGGCGATGAAGCTGCTGCTCGCCGGCGTCGGCATGCGTGCGGCGCAAGCGCAGGCGCTGCCCTGGCTCGAGCGGGTGGGGCTCGGCGAGCGCCTCACGTACACGCCGGAGCAGCTGTCCGGCGGCGAGCGCCAACGCGTAGCGATCGCGCGGGCGATCGCGTCCGAGCCCAACCTGATCCTCGCAGACGAGCCGACCGGGAACCTCGACAGCGCGCGCAGCGCCGAGATCGTGACGCTGCTGCACGAGATCGCCCGAGAGCGAGGCGCAGCGGTGCTGCTCGTCACTCACGACGCCGAAGCAGCAGCCGCCGCCGACCGGCGGCTGACCCTGCGCGACGGCCGGATCGCGGTCTGATGGTCGTCGCACCCGAACGCTCGCGGCGGCTGCGCACGCACGCGCTGATGCGGCCGTACGCGCTGGTCTACTTCTACCGACGGCGGCTGCGCGTCCACGGCGTGCAGGAGCTGCTGGCCGGCGTCGGGATCGCGATCGCCGTCGCACTGCTGCTTGCCGCGCTGATCGCCGAGGCCAGCATCGCCGGGTCCACCGCGAGCGTCGTCCGTGCCGTCGTCGGCCCCGCGCAGCTGCAGCTACGCGCGACGGGGCCGAGGGGCTTCGACGAACGACTGCTCGGGCGCGTGGAAGCGCTGCCCGGCGTGAAGCAGGCCGCCCCGCTGCTCGAGCGAACCGCCACCGTCATCGGCCCGCAGGGCAGGCGCATCAAAGTCGACCTCGCCGGCACAGTGCTGAGCCTCGCGGTGCTCGACGGGCTCGCGCGGACGCTGCCGATCGGCGCGCTCGCACCCGGCGGCATCGGACTTAGCCGAGCGAGCGCCCAGGACCTCGGGATCAGCGCCGCCGGGGCGCCGCACACGCGTGTGACGCTGATGCTGCGCGGGCGCGCGCAGCGACTGAGCGTGTCCGCCGTGCTCGGTCCGGAAGCGGCCGGCGCGCTCGCGCACGCGCTCGTCGGCGTTATGCCGCTCGCTCGCATGCAGCAGCTCGCCGGCCTGCAGGGTCGGATCACGCGGATCATCGTGCAGAGCGAGCCGGGTCGCGAGACGGCGGTGCGCGCGGAGCTCGCCGCGCTCGCCGGAGGGACGCTGACGGTGGCGAGCGCGCAGCAGGACGTCACGCTGCTGCGCCAGGCGCTGCATCCCTCAGACCAGGCGAGCGCCTTCTTCGCCGCGATCAGCGCGGTGCTCGGGCTGCTGTTCGCGTTCACGGCGATGCTGCTGACGGTGCCCGAGCGCCGGCGCGCCATCGCCGAGCTGCGGCTCGTCGGCACCCGCCGGCGCGCGATCGCGCAGATGGTGGTCTTCGAGGCTTTGATCCTCGGCGTCGCCGCCTCCGGCGCCGGCGTGCTGGCCGGTTACCTGCTCGCGCGCGGGGTGCTGCACCAGTCCACCGGCTATCTCACCGAGGCGTTCACGCTCGGGAACACCACCGTCGTGGGGGCGACGGCGCCGGTGCTCGCGTTCACTGGCGGCGTGCTCGCGACGTGCCTGGCCTCGACGCTGCTGCTGCTCGACCTGCGCCGCGGCCGCAGGCTCGACGCAGTCAACGCCGAGGACGGGACCCCCGGCAACGCGCTCGCCCGACACACGCAGGTTTGGCTTGCGCTCGCCGCCGCGGCGCTCGTCGCGCTGAGGAGCGCGGTCGTCGCGCTGTGGCCGTCCGTGGCCCTTGCGGCAAGCGCGCTGCTCGCGATCGCCACCGTGCTCGCGGTGCCGCTCGTGCTCGCGCTCGTGCTGCGCGGCGCTGCGTGGGTGGCCCGCCGCGCGCAACGGCTGACGGTCCTCCCAGTCGCGCTCGCCTCGCTGCGTGGCGCGACGCTGCGCTCGCTTGTGCTCGCGGCCACGGGCGCCGTGGCGATCTTCGGCAGCATCGGCCTCGGCGGCGCCCGCGAGGACCTGCTGCGCGGGATCGCGGGCTTCGCACACAGCTATGCCAGCGATGCGCCGTTGTGGGTCATCAACCCGGACGACAACCAGGCGGCGCACGACTTCCTCGCCGGTGAGGCTCCGGCGCGCCTCGCGCGCTTGCCGGGGGTCGCGAAGGTGCAGGCCTTCCAGGGGCAGTTCCTCGAGCTCGACGACAGGCGGGTGTGGATCATCGCCCGCCCGCCCGGCGGGGCAAGTCGCGTGCTGAGCAGCCAGATCGTTCAAGGCGCGCCTGCGGCGAGTGAACGACGCCTTTCGGAAGGCGGCTGGATCGTCGTGTCCAGGCAGCTGGCCGAAGCGCTGCACACGCGCGTCGGGCGCGAGCTCACGCTTCCAACGCCCGGCGGGCCGGTCACGTTCAAGATCGCGGCCACGACCACCAACCTCGCCTGGAGCCCGGGCGTTATCTTCATCGGCAGCGGCGACTATGCGCGGCTCTGGGCCAGCGACACGCCGACCGCGCTCGCGGTCACACCCGCCCGCGGCGCGAGCCCAGAGCACGTGCGGGCGGCGGTCGCGAGCGCGCTCGGCCCGGCGAGCGGCTTGGAAGTGTCCACGGCGCTCACGCGCGAGCGGCGGATCGACCACCTGACGAGCGAAGGGCTCGGACGGCTCGGCGAGATCTCGAGCCTGCTTCTGATAGCGGCGATCCTCGCGATGGCCGCCGCGCTCGGGTCGAGCATCTGGCAGCGACGCACGTCGCTCGCCGCGCTTCGCCTGGCCGGAGTAAGGCCCGCCCGCCTGCGGCAGATCCTGCTCGTCGAGGCTGCGATCATGCTCGGTGCCGGCTGTCTCACCGGCGCAGTCGCCGGACTCTACGGCGAGGTCGTGATCGACGGCTACCTCAAGCAGATCACGGGTTTCCCCGTCGCCGCCGTCGCCGCCAACGGACGACCGCTCGAGATCCTGGCGCTCGTGCTGGCCGGCGCGCTCACGATCGTCGCCGTGCCCGCCTGGATCGCCTCGCGGGTCGATCCTGGTATCGCGCTCGAGGGAGGGTAGGAGCGGTGGAGGCGCTCGGTGACCGTCGCCTGCTGGCTCGCACTTGGAGCGCGTTCGCCGCCGACTGCTGGCGCTACCGACTCGGCGTGGCTCCGATCGTGCGCGGCGACCTCTCGCGCTGGCGCGAGCGCGCGCGAGAGATCCCCGACCCGGCTCTGCGCGAGCTCGCCCTGCGCAAGCTCGCCGAGGAGGGCTCTCACGCCGAGGCCGGCGCGATGCTCGCGACGCTCGCTCCGCGGCCGCAACGGGCCGGCGCCGTGCGGGCGATCGTGGCGCTGGAGGTGCTCTACGACTATCTCGACGGGCGCAGCGAGGTGCAGGCGATGGACGCGGGACGGCGGTTGTTCGCCGTGCTCGCGGCAGCCGTCGCCCAGCACGAGGGCGACGACGACGCCCACGAGGACGTGGCAGCGGAGGGCGATCGGGAGTACCTCGCCGAGCTGGCCGGCGCCGTGCGCGAGTCGCTTGCGCGGTTACCCGCGATCGATGCAGTGCGCGGCGCGCTGCAGGAGGCGGCCGCGCGCGGCAGCGAGGCCCAGGTCCGGGTACACAGCGCCACGGAGGTCGAGCCATGGGCCCGCTCGGGAGCCGCGGGTACGGACCTCGAGTGGCGCGAGTTCCTCGCGGCGGCCGCCGCTTCGGTGATCAGTTGCCACGTGCTGATTGCAGCCGCCGCTGACGAGGGCACCACGCGAGGCGAGGCTGACGCGCTTGCCGCTGCGTATCTGCCGGTATGCGCGCTGACGACGCTACTCGACGGCGTCGTCGACCACCACGGCGATCCCGACGACAGCACCGCGGCGGGACGCGAGGGCCGCGACGGGTACATCGGCTTCTACGCCGACCGGCGAGCGCTCGCCGGAGCTCTCACCGGGCTCGCGGACCGCGCGCTCGACGCGGCGCGCGGACGGCGAGACGCCGGCCACAACATCTCGATGCTCGCGGGCATCGTCGCCTACTACGGAACAGCGCCCGGCGCTCGCAGCGGCTTCGCGCGAGGCGTGATCGCGCAGCTGCAGCGGCGATTCGGCCTGCTGATCCTGCCGATGATCGGGCTGATGCGCGCCTGGCGGGCGGCCAAGAGCGCCCGAGGCGGATAGGCTCGGCGCGCGAGGGCCGCCGTGGAGAGCACGGGCCCACAGCGTACGGGCGCACGCCATGTCGCGATCATCAGCGACGGCAGCG
>Ga0210408_10003511_pt1 | contig 14462 bp, 12 predicted proteins | sample IncBWH4MmetaG_FD_155471 | JGI IMG/M metagenome (GOLD analysis project Ga0210408, IMG submission 155471) | Forest soil microbial communities from Barre Woods Harvard Forest LTER site, Petersham, Massachusetts, United States - Inc-BW-H-4-M | ecosystem: Environmental > Terrestrial > Soil >...
CCTCCGTCACCATGCAACCGGCGACTTTGCCGACTTTGGTGATGTTGAAAACGTCGCGGATCGAAGCATTGCCAAGGAAGCGCTCGCGTAGGGTGGGAGCGAGCAGGCCCGACAGGGCGCCTCGCATGTCCTCGATCAAGTCGTAAATGATCGAGTAATAACGGACCTCGACACCATCGCGCCGCGCGAGATCGCGCGCTTGCGGGTTGGCGCGTACATTAAAGCCAATGATGAACGCTGCCGAAGCTTTGGCTAGGATCACGTCGCTCTCATTGATCCCGCCGACGGCGGCGTGCAGGACGCGCACCGACACTTCATTGGTCGACAGCTTCTCGATCGAGCCGACGATCGCCTCAAGCGAACCCTGAACATCCGATTTGACGATGACCGGCAGCTCCTTGGCGACGCCGGCAGCGATCTGCGAAAACATCTGTTCGAGCGTGCCGCGCGCTCCCGACGCCGCATTTGCGTCACGCCGTCGCCGCTGACGAAAGTCGCCGATATCGCGAGCGCGGCTCTCGTTCTCGGCGACCACGAAATCGTCGCCCGCGAGCGGTGTCCCGTTCAGGCCCAGCACCTCGATCGGCGTCGATGGTCCCGCCTCTCGCTGGTTCTGGCCGCGATCATCGATGAGAGCCCGCACCCGGCCCCATTCGCTGCCGGCGACAAAGATGTCGCCCACCCGCAACGTGCCGCGCTGAATGAGCACCGTTGCCACGGCGCCGCGCCCACGCTCGAGCCTCGCCTCCAGGACGACGCCTTCAGCGGGGCGGTTCGGGTTCGCCAGCAGATCGAGCAACTCGGCTTGCAGTAGAATTGCTTCCTCGAGCTTATCGAGATTGGTCTTTTTCAGCGCCGAGACCTCGATGTCGAGCACCTCGCCCCCGAGTTCTTCGACGACAATTTCGTGTTGTAGCAGCTCCTGACGGACACGCTCGGGTCTCGCATCAGGCCTGTCGATCTTGTTGATGGCGACGATGATCGGAACCTGCGCCGCTTTGGCATGGCGGATCGCCTCGACCGTCTGCTCCATAATGCCGTCATCAGCCGCCACGACCAGCACCACGATGTCGGTGACATTGGCGCCGCGCGCGCGCATCGCGGTGAACGCCTGATGGCCCGGGGTATCGATAAAGGTGATCTGCCTGCCGCTTTTCAGGCTGACGCGATAGGCACCGATGTGCTGCGTGATCCCGCCGGCTTCGCCACCGGCTACATCAGTCTCGCGCAACGCGTCGAGAAGCGACGTCTTGCCGTGGTCGACATGGCCCATGACGGTGACGACGGGAGCCCGCGATTCGAGTGTCTCGGGAAGATCCTCCTGGCCGCGGAGCCCCATTTCGACATCGGCCTCGGAGACGCGCCGCAAACGATGGCCGAACTCCCCTACGACGAGTTCGGCGGTGTCAGCGTCGATAATTTGATTGATCGTCGCCATCACGCCCATGCGCATGAGCGCCTTGATCACGTCGGCGCTTCGCTCCGCCATGCGGTTTGCCAGCTCCTGGACAGTAATCGTCTCGGGGACGATGACTTCGCGCACTACTTTGATCTGCTCCTGCTCGCTTTGATGAAGCCGTTGACGTTCGCGCTCCCTGGCGCGCCGGACCGAGGCCAGGCTGCGAATCCGCTCCCCTTCGTCGTCGGCGAGCGCGCGCGTGACCGTGATCTTTCCGGTCCGGCGACGCGTCTCTTCACGGCGGGTCGGCGCCACCGGCTTCTTAGCTTCTGCGCGGACGCCACGGCGTGCTGCAGTCCCGGGCTCTTCCTCCTCTTCGAGCGGAACGCTGACTTTGCCGGCTGCGGCGAGCGCGGCGACTTTCGCTGCAGCCGCCTTGCCGGCGCGCTCGGCGACCTCCCGCCGCGATTCTTCGTCTTTGCGCCGTTGCGTCTCCTCCTCGGACCGTTTGCGCGCTTCCTCTTCGGCGCGACGACGCGCCTCTTCCTCGTCGGCCTTTCGACGTGCTTCCTCCTCCGTCCGGCGTCGCGCCTCAGCGACCGCCTGTTCTTCCTGCTGACGGCGACGGTCCGCCTCGGCGAGAGCGGCAAGTCGCCGCCCCTCCTCGTCGGCCTTGCGCGCATCATGCACGGCCCGGACCCTACCCGCCTTTTCCTCGGCCGTTAGCGCGCGTGGAACTGCCACCGGCCGGCGTGCCGGTTCCACCGCGGCTTGTCGCGCTAGCGATTGCTCGCGCGCCACGACCGGCGAGGCATCGGCGCGACCGAGCTCCGGGGTCGGACCAATCGTTCGTTTCTTGCGGACTTCGACCGTGACGGTCTTTGAGCGCCCGTGCGAGAAGCTCTGGCGCACCTGCCCCGTCTCCACACTTTTGCGGGGCTCCAGCCTCCCGCCGCCAGTACGGGCGAGGGTCAGCGGCCGTTTCTGCTCTTGCTCATTCGCGTTGGTCATCTCGATCAAACACCACCATCTCTTGAGCCGACCCGACCGAAGCGGGCTCCGCTGCGCGATCAATCGACGCTCTTGGCCTAAAGCCGGCAATCTTTTCCGCCACGCCGATCAGCCGACTGCTCAGCGGGCTGTTCCCGATCGCTGTGTTTACCACATGATCGCGGCCAAAAATTGTACCCATCTCTGCCGCGGTTAGCACTATCGCCATCGGCACGTCTGGTCCGAACGCGCGCATCTTCCGGCGTCCGCCCTCCGCTCCATCGAGTGCAAGGAGGAGAATTCCCGCCTTTCTGGTCCGCACAGCTTCGCGGACTTTTTCGGCCCCAGCAACCGCAAGACCTGCTCGGCGGGCAAGACCGATCAGATCGCAGCAACGTTGCACCAGTAAAGCCTCGACGCGATCCGCAAGCCCCGGCGGCGTTGCCACCGCTCGGCGCGCCGAGCGCGCGAAGAGCCCTCGCGCCATCGCGCCTTCAAGAACGTCGCGGCGCGGGGTCAGCCACAACCCCCGCCCGGGCAGCCGAGACGCCACATCAGGAACCAGCTCACCGCTCGTATCTACGACAAAGCGCAGCAGCCTCGTTCGGTCGGAGATCTCGCCCGTCGCGATGCAGCGACGTTGCGGCCCGGCCGCGTGCTCTGCCGCGTTATGCTGAACCGTGCTAATCTTGTCGCGAACGCTCGTGACGTCTACTCCCGCGTAGGCGATATGGATTGTTCGACTTCATCATCCGCATCATCCGCGTACCAGTGCGCTCGTGCCCGCATGATCAACGCATTTGCCTCCTCAAGACTGAAATTGACACCGCTCTTATCGGAGGCGGCGAGCAGCTCCAGCAGTTCGTCCCCGGCGAGGTCCGCGAAATCATCGAGGGTCAAGACCTTATTCTCGCCGAGCACCACCAGCATGCCAGGCGTCAATCCGTCGAGCGCCGCGAGATCATCGCTAACGCCGAGCTCGCGGCGCCGCTCCTCGTATTCGCGATCGCGCCGTTCCAGCGAATTGCGCGCTCGTTCCTGCAGCTCTTCCGCCACATCGGAGTCGAAACCTTCGATGTCGGCGAGATCCCCCAAGGGAACATACGCCACCTCCTCAAGAGAGGTGAAACCCTCGGTTACCAGCAGATGGGCGATAACCTCGTCGATGTCGAGGGCGTCTATGAACATCTGGCTGCGGCTGCGCAATTCCTCAGTTCGCCGCTCCGACTCCTCGGCCTCCGTCAGAATGTCGATGTCCCAGCCGGTAAGTTGCGACGCAAGCCGAACATTCTGGCCGCGTCGTCCAATCGCCAGGCTCAGTTGATCGTCGGGAACGACGACTTCGACCCGTCGCTGCTCCTCGTCCATTACGACTTTGGCTACCTCGGCTGGAGCCAGCGCATTGACGACAAAAGTCGCCGGATCCGGCGACCAAGGGACGATATCGATTTTCTCGCCCTGCAGCTCGCCCACGACCGCCTGCACACGACTGCCACGCATGCCGACGCAAGCGCCGACCGGATCAATTCCGCTGTCGCGCGAGATCACCGCAATCTTGGCGCGGCTGCCCGGATCCCGTGCAACCGCTTTGATCTCGATGATGCCGTCGTAGATCTCCGGAACTTCCTGAGCGAACAATTTCGCCATGAACTGCGGATGGGTGCGCGAAAGGAAGATCTGCGGACCCCGCGGCTCCTGGCGCACATCATAAATGTAAGCGCGGACCCGCTCGCCCTGGCGGAAGCTTTCCCTGGGCAACAGTTCGTCGCGACGCAGCATTGCTTCGGCGCGGCCGAGATCGACGACGACGTTGCCGAACTCGACGCGCTTGACGAGCCCGTTTACGATCTCTCCAACGCGATCCCTAAACTCGAGGAATTGGCGCTGGCGCTCGGCGTCGCGCACCTTCTGTACAATAACCTGCTTGGCCGTCTGCGCCGCAATCCGGCCAAAATCGATCGGCGGCAGTGGGTCCGTGATAAAATCACCAATCTCGGCTTCTGGGCTCAGCTGCTGCGCTTCCGCGAGCCCGATTTGGGTCGCCTCGTTCTCGATCGCCTCCGCCACCTCGCGGAAGCGAAGCAGCCGGATCTCGCCATTCCGACGGTCGATCTCGGCGCGAATATCGTATTCCTGACCGTACTTGGAGCGACCGGCTTTTTGGATAGCCTGTTCCATTGCCTCGAGCACCTCATCGCGATCGATGCCTTTGTCGCGCGCGACGGAGTCGGCGACCTGCAGCAATTCTGGACGGGCGTATGTGATAATGGTGTCCATGACGTTCTCGGGCTTGGTGCCTCAGTGAGGTCGGGTCTGGATCGCGGACTGCGGAGGGAACGGTTTCAAGGGCTCGCGTTGCGTGCGGGAGATCAGATCGTGGGTTAGGACAAGCTTCGCCCGAGCCACGGAATCGAGCGGCAATCTTTCTTCGCCTGCTTCGGTGAGGAGCCGGACAGCACCTCCCGAGGTTCCGACCAATCGCCCGCGGAACCGCCGGCGTCCGTGGAGCGGTACCGCAAGTTCGATCTTGGCTTCGCAGCCGCTGAACCGATCATAATCCTCCATACGAACCAAAGGGCGATCAATCCCCGGGGAGCTGATCTCCAGCGTATAGCCGCCCGGGATCGGGTCGGCCACATCAAGCAGGGAGGAGACCGAGTGGCTGATCTGTGTGCAATCCTCCAGTGTAATCGGCAAATCGTCGAGGCGCTCGACCATGACTTGAAGCGTCACCCGACGGCCACTTGTCATGACCACGCGAACGAGGCGATAGCCCATCGGGGTGAGCGACGGCTCGATCATTTGCGAGATGCTGTCGATGTCCACCAAAAAACCGGATCTCCATGAACAGGTTGCGAGACGCGCGCGCAGCTGATTTCTTTGACGAAGGCAGGCGGCGCGCGTCGCCTCCCAGAAGCAGCCGCTCGAAACAAAAAATGGGCTGCTAGCCCACCAAACGCAACGCCTCGCACGGCGCACACAAAAGATCGCCGATAAATATAGCGGACATCTCCCCACAGCAAGGATGTTGTGGTTAGCTCCGGAACTGCCGCCGAAATCGGAGAAAAAAGGCCGAACGTCCGGCGGCCCCCGTCTTTTCCTCGTAACGCGTCGGCGGCCAGTCCGCGGGTCGTTGGCTCCAGTCGCCGGGACGGCGAGCCAGCCATTTAAAGGCCGGATGATCGGTAATTCGCTCAAGCGTCCAGGAAAGGAGATTTCGATCGTCGGTCGCAAGACGCAGTTCTCCGCCATCCGTCATGACCCCCGCCAAGGCGTCGAGTATTTCGCGGGAGACGAGGCGGCGCCCCTCATGGCGCCGCTTTGGCCAAGGGTCGGGAAACAGAACGAAGATACGTTCGATTGACGCCGAAGGGAGCGCCCCGAGCAACACCCGCGCGTCGTCGGTGAAGAGCCGGACGTTTTCGATGCCACGACGCCTAATATGCGCCAGCAGTCTTGCGATCCCGTTTTCGAATACTTCGCAACCGATGAAGCCGATCTCTGGATGATGTTCGGCTTGAAGGGCGAGGTGCTCACCCCCACCGAATCCGATCTCAAGCCAAATCGACCCGTCCTGGGCGCCGAACAGAGCACGGGAATCGAGCTGCCCCGACACAGGGATCGTTAATGCGAACTGCGGCAACAAATCGCGGATCAGAGCCTTCTGTCCCGGGCGAAGCGCCCGCCCGCGGCGGCGACCGAAGAGTAGACGCCGAGTCGCCCCAATTGCCGAAGTATCAGAAAGCGCGCCGCAGCTCCTCAACAAGGTCGAGCTTCTCCCAAGAGAAGCTGCCGTCGGGCTCGGGCAGACGACCGAAATGGCCGTAGGCCGCCGTGCGTGCGTAGATCGGCTTGTTCAAGCCGAGATGTGTGCGGATCCCACGCGGAGAAAGATCCATTAATTCCTGCAGCACCGCAGCCAGCCTCTGTTCATCGACCGCTCCACCGGTGTCAACGTAGAACGACAGCGGCTTGGCAACGCCAATTGCATACGCCACCTGAATCGTGCAACGGGTGGCAAGTCCGGCGCCGACGACATTTTTCGCCAGATAGCGCGCAGCATAAGCGGCTGATCGGTCCACCTTAGTGGGATCCTTGCCCGAAAAGGCACCCCCGCCGTGTGGCGCCGCACCGCCATAGGTGTCGACGATGATCTTGCGGCCGGTCACGCCGGCGTCACCGTGCGGACCGCCGATCACGAAGCGGCCAGTCGGGTTGACGAGAAAATGCTCCTCGTCGCACATCCAGCCTTCGGGCAAGACGGCGAGGACATAAGGCCGCACGATTTCGCGCACCTCCTCATGCTCGATGCGGTCGGAGTGCTGGATCGAGACGACGATCTTCGTCGCCCTTACCGGGCTACCGTCGACGTATTGAAGTGTCACCTGGCTCTTCGAATCGGGGCCCAGCAGGGGCGTCTTCCCCACATGCCGCGCCTCGGAGAGAGAGCGCAGGATGGCGTGCGCGTAAAAAATCGGCGCCGGCATCAGTTCAGGCGTCTCGCGGCAGGCGTAGCCGAACATCATGCCCTGGTCGCCAGCGCCTTCGTCCTTATTGCCCAATGCATCGACGCCCTGAGCGATGTCGGTCGACTGGCCATGGATGAAGCATTCGATCGCCGCGTGCCGCCAGTGGAAATTTTCCTGTTCGTACCCGATCTCGCGGATGGCGCGCCGCGCCGCCTCGATCAACCTTTCGCTGGTGATCGATGCCGGGCCGCGAACCTCGCCTGCCAGCACGACGCGGTTAGTCGTAACCAGGGTTTCGACCCCGCAACGCGCCTGCGGTTCTACCGCAAGAAAGGTGTCGACAATCGCGTCGGAGATGCGATCGCAAATCTTGTCGGGATGGCCTTCCGACACCGATTCGCTCGTGAACACAAAATCGCGGTTGGCCAAGTGTTTACCCTTCCTCAACAGCTTCAAGTTATCGACGGCGCAGCGGTGTGGGTGCGGACCTGGCGCAACCGTCGAGCCTGATTCCACCTACCGCTCGACGTAATCGCCGCCCGGGCCGCTGCACGAACTCGCTATTTCGCCTCCGGCCGGTCGGCTCCAACCGCCAGAGCCCTGGCGAGATCAAACAGGCGACGGCGCAAGGCCGGATCGTCGATCCGGTAATAAGCGCTGACCAGTTCGACCGTCTCTCGCCGGCGCAGCGGATCGGCATCGAAGGATTCGGCAGCGGGCTCGGCGAAGCCGGCGGGGATGGCCGGCGCTCTCACCGGATCCATGTCGTCGAAGAAAAATGACACGGGGACATCCAGAACACGGCTCAGATCATGCAGACGGCTGGCCCCGATGCGGTTGGCACCTCGCTCGTATTTCTGGACCTGTTGAAAAGTCAGGCCGATGGCCTCGCCGAGTTTCTCCTGGCTGAGGCCGAGCATGTTCCGACGCAACCGTACGCGTGAACCGACATGGATATCGATCGGGTTCGGCGTGTCGCCCTTTCGGCGTCCCGGCCGTCGGGTCTGTTGGTGCATCGCCATCTTTGGTCGATCGCCCTCGCAAAGGCAGCGGAATGGGACGGGAGATTACACGATCGTACGCGATGAACACAGAAAATATCTACTACCTGCGGTGCGCGAGTGCCGCGCGCGGGTTTCCGGAGGATCTCGGCAGCCTTCAGCGAAGCCGCAATGCAATCGGGACCGCACCGAGCAGGAGGAGCGAGATCAGCGTCCAGTCGCCCGCGCGGGCGTAGAGCGTGCGGCTACCTGGAGCCGGTAGCATGACATCGGCATAGCCGATCGTGTCCAGGTCGACGCGAACGCGAACCCGCCCCGCGGCGTCGATCACCGCGCTGATTCCGTTGTTGGCGACGCGTATCATGGGCAACCCTTCCTCGACGCTGCGGGTTCGGGTGCTTGCGAGATGTTGAAACGGGCCGGAGGTATGCCCGTACCATGCATCGTTGGTTACATTCAGGATCCAGGCTGGACGGTCGGTTTCGTCGACCGTCATCCCCGGGAAAATGGCCTCGTAACAAATCAGCGCGGCAAAAGGTGGAAGCCCGGGCAACCGGATCGTGCGAGGACCCGGACCGGCGCTCAGATCGATGCTGCCAGCGGTGACCTTTTTGAAGGGGAGAATATCCCGCATCGGAATATATTCTCCGAACGGAACGAGATGCGCCTTGTCATAATGAGCGACGACAACATCGTCGGCGTTCACCACCTCTATACTATTCCAGATCTGTGACACCGGGTCCGGTGGCGGGTTTGCCCGCAACGCGCCGGTGATGACATAACCCCGTTCCGGCGCGACGGCAGCGATCTCCCGGCGATGGACCACATCGCGTTCGAGGAGAAAAGGCGTAGCCGCCTCAGGCCAAACCACGGCTCTTATCGGATGGGCTGCCGGCGCGGCGCTCAGATTAAGGAGCCGACGAAAATTCGCCTCGGCGGCCCCGGACTCCCATTTTGTTGTCTGCGGAATTGACGGCTGAACCAGGCGCAGCCCGACTCCGCTATCGCCGGTTGGCCACATCGTCAGTCGCACAGCTCCGCAGACGCCGGGCACGAGGATCAAAAGGATCGCCGCAATGGCTGGAACCCAACGTCCACCTGAGGAAATCGGCGGTCGCGGCGATGCCCCAAGTAGCGCCGGCAGCGAGGCGGCGAGGACCGTCACGAAGCTCAACCCGTATATGCCGACCCAGGCGACGCTCTGCAGCATCGCAATCGCACCGGGAAAGCCCCCGGACCACGCAGAACCGATCAAATTCCAGGGGAGCCCGGTAAAAGCGTGGCCGCGCACCCATTCCGCCGCGGTCCACGCGATCGCGAATAGAAAAATCCGGGCCGTTCCCGGCAATCGCAGTTGGTTAGCGACTAAATTGAAGGCCAGTAGCACCAAGCCGGTGTAGAGGGCGAACGCTGCCGGCAGCCCTACCCCCGCGATCGGCACGAGCCACCAGAAAGTGGCAACGTCAACGAACAGCGCGGCCGCGATCCAATAGAGCCCAGCGAGAAAGAAGCCAAAACCAAAAGCATAACCCAAGCCAAAGGAAGCGCTCGCACCGACGCTGCCCCCTTCGAGCCACAGGAGCCCGACAAAGGCGACTAGAAGCAGTGGGGTCAAGTCCACCGGTGGGAGCGCGGCCGCCGCTCCGACCCCCAGAAAAAAGGCTAGCCCATAGCGCCGCCAGCCGGACAATGCTGAGAACTCATAAGCCAGACGGCAGAGCGGCACCTGGGTCGAGGAATCGGACCGAACGCGAAGGATTGCTACCTCAGGCACCCGTCAGGTCTCTGCCGGCGGCGTCTGACGGGCAGCGTACGCGGAGACGTTTGATTTTGCGCGGATCGGCATCGAGCACCTCAAACTCAATCCCCGACGGATGCGCGATAACCTCGCCGCGCTTTGGTACGCGACCAGCTAGGCCAGAAACCAGCCCGCCGAGTGTGTCGACCTCTTCCTGATCTCCGTTTGAGCGCAACTGGATACCTTGATGCTCTTCAAGTTCTTCAATCGGAGTGCGCGCGTCGGCGATGAGTGTGCCATCTGGCCGCTCAGCTAGGCGCGGCCCACCGGCGACGTCATGTTCGTCCTCGATCTCTCCGACAATTTCCTCGATCAAATCTTCGATCGTCACGAGTCCGTCGATCCCGCCAAATTCGTCGACCACCATCGCGATGTGGGTGCGCGCTTGCCGCATCTGGACGAGAAGGTCAAGGATCGGGACCGAAGGTGCAACGAACAACACCTTACGCAGCATCAGCGACAAGTTTATCGTTCGCCGCTCAGCGGCGGGGCCCAACAGATCCTTGACGTGGACAAACCCGATTACATTGTCAAGTGTTTCACGATAAACCGGGACCCGTGAATGGCCCTGCTCGACCATGAATATAACGACTTCAGCGAAAGAGGTCTCGACGTCGAGGGCAATGATGTCGACGCGTGGCACCATTACATCCGCGGCGGTCCGATCGTGCACTTTGAGAATATTGCCAATTAGAACACGCTCTTGCGCGCTGAGTGGGTCAGGGCCGTCGCCAGACGGTTCCTCGATCATCTCGTCGATGGTCTCGCGTAAGCTGTCACTGCTGCGCGGACGTCGGATCAGCCTCAGCAGGCTCCACAGGCGCGGAAACGACCGTTCGTGCCCAGACTGGTCGCCGTCGTCGGGCGGCGGAGAGTCGCTCATGGGTAAACAGAGGCAGGTAGGAGCGGCCAGGCGTCGAGATAGGGATTCGGAACCCCCAGCCTGGCCAATATCGTGGTCTCCAGAGGCTCCATCATAGACGCCTCGTCTGCCGTCTGGTGGTCACAGCCGAGCAAATGAAGGACGCCATGAACGATCAGATGTCGGAGGTGGTCGGCGAACGGCTTGCCTTGCTCGGCCGTCTCGCGGACAACCGTTTCGAAGGCGAGCACAATGTCCCCGAGCAGAATCGGCGCGTCGGGCGGGACGCGCGCTCCCGGCTCCCAGGCTGGGAAAGCGAGCACATTGGTCGGTACATCCCGCCCCCGGAAGCGGAGATTAAGACGCCGCTGCTCCGCATCGTTGGTAAGCGTGATGCCCAGTTCGACCCGCGCAGGTGGTTTGAGCCCCGTCGCCGTGATACCCACTGTCAAGGCGATCCGGGCGGCGTCGCGAGCGAACCGCTTAGCTTCCGGACAAACTCGGCTCCAGCCGATGCAGGACAAGGCGACAGCAATCGTCGTGGCCGACTTCATTATTGCTCGCCGGCGCGCACCGCCCGTTCCCGCGATTCGTAGGCGCGCACAATCCGCGCAACGAGGTCATGGCGGATGACATCCTTGTCGGTGAACCGCACTGTGGCGATCCCTTCAACGTGCTTCAGAGTTTCGAGCGCCTCGGCCAGGCCTGAACGGACACCTGCGGGCAGATCCACCTGGGTCGGATCGCCGGTCACGACCATGCGTGAAGCCTCCCCCAGCCTCGTGAGGAACATTTTCATCTGTACCGGTGTGGTATTCTGCGCCTCGTCGAGGATTACAAATGCGTGCGAGAGCGTGCGTCCGCGCATAAAAGCGATCGGCGCAACTTCTATCTCGCCGCTGCCGAGCCGCTTGCCGAGTTGATCTGCCGGGAGCATGTCGTTGAGCGCGTCGAAGATCGGCCTGAGATAGGGATCGACCTTGTCACGGAGATCACCCGGGAGGAAGCCAAGCCGCTCGCCGGCTTCGACCGCGGGCCGCGAGAGGATGATGCGCTCGACGCGACCGGTCATCAACAGGTCGACCGCCGCCGCAACGGCAAGGTAGGTCTTGCCGGTGCCGGCAGGTCCGAGCCCGAAGACGAGCTCGTTCTCGCCGAGGGCTCTGATGTACACGCTTTGCCCCGGCGAACGCGCCACGATGCGCCGTTTGCGAGTGCGGAATGCCGCATCCTCCTGCCACGGATTGGGGCCTTTGTCGGCAAGCTCGGCCGAGGCAAGCCGGATCGCTGCCTCTACCGCGGGGAGATCGACTTCTTGACCACGCTTGAGACGGTAATAGAGCTTCGACAAGGCAAGATGGGCCACCCCCGTCGCCGATGGCGAGCCCGAGATCGCCAACCGGTTGCCGCGGGTAACGACCGAAACGCCCAACTGTCGCTCGATCCGATCAAGATGTTGATCGCGTTCGCCATAGAGCAAAGGAAGCAACAGGTTGTCGTCAAATTCCAGCTGTGTGCGTCCTTCGACCAGTTCGACCGCGAGCGCCTCAGAGGCGAGCGCCGTCATGCCACCCCCGCCTCGACGAGCGAGCCGGAGAGGCTATTGGCGCTTGCACCAGAGATCCGCACCGGGACGATCTCTCCGATTCTCTCCTTGGCTGCTGCGACATGGACGCTTTGAAGATACGGGCTGCGACCGACAATCTGCCCGTCGTGCCGCCCTGGCTTTTCCAAAAGCACCCCCAGGACGCGACCGATACAGGCTTCGTTGAAGTCGCTCTGTTGCCGGCCCAAAAGCAGCTGCAGAGCGGCGAGACGATCGGATTTCACTTGCTCCGGAACCTGCCCGGCGGCTGATGCCGCAGGCGTACCGGGTCGCGGGGAATATTTGAACGAGTACGCCTGGGCAAAGCCAATTTCGTTGACGAGATCAAGCGTAGCCTGGAAGTCCTCATCGCTTTCGCCTGGAAACCCGACGATGAAGTCCGATGAGAGGGCGAGATCGCACCGAGCCCGACGGAGGCGCTCAACAACCCCCCTGTAGGCATCCGCGGTATATCGCCGGTTCATGGCAACGAGAACACTGTCGGAGCCGCTCTGAGCCGGAAGGTGAACAAATGGCATCAGTTTGGGCACGTCGCGGTGGGCGGATATCAGCCCATCGTCAACATCTCGGGGATGCGAGGTGGTATAGCGAATCCGACCGAGCCGGGGCAGTTTGGCCAACCTGCGAACGAGATCGCCCAGCCCCCACGGCCTGCCGTCAGGACCCTCCCCGTGGTAAGCGTTTACGTTCTGGCCGAGAAGGGTGATTTCGCGCGCCCCGGAGGCCACCGCATGACGCGCCTCCGCCAAGACCTGCACCACAGGACGCGAGTATTCTGCGCCGCGCGTATAGGGAACGACGCAGAAGCTGCAGAATCTGTCGCACCCTTCCTGGACTGTGAGAAACGTCGCCGGTCCCTGCGACGCCTTTCGTTCCGGCAGTTGGTCGAATTTGGGCTCGACCGGAAAATCGGTCGCAACGAGGCCACCGCCAACCCCGCGCAGCGCCTGGGCGATCAATTCCGGGAGTCGATGATAGCTCTGCGGGCCGAAGACGACGTCGACATACGGCGCGCGGTGAAGGATCTCGGCACCCTCGGCCTGCGCGACGCAACCGCCGACCGCGACGATCATATTGCCGCCGTGCCGCGCTCTCGCCGTTTTCAGCCGGCGGATCGAGCCCAGTTCTGAATATACTTTCTCGGCGGCTTTTTCACGGATATGACAGGTATTAAGTATTATCAAATCTGCGTCATCTTGCACCTGGACCGGAGTAAAACCCAGGGGCTTTAAGATCTCGATCATCCGCGCCGAATCATAGACGTTCATTTGACAGCCGTATGTCTTGATGAAGACGTGTCTCATCGTAATCTAGTTGAGTACTATCAGGCCACCGCTCTGGGAAGAAGCTCAGTCAAGCGTTCTACGCAAGCGCGTGAAGCCGGCGGCACAGGTAGCGGCTGCGACCGCCCGAAGAGTGCTGCAGCTACTCCGCCGGCGACCCGGGCGTAGCAGTAGCCGGCGAGCGCCTTGCGTGATCCGCAATCGGAAAGGAGGGTCGGCGGATGGAATTGGACCACCACTTCGACCGTGCCGAGCCCGATCATGCCCCACAGGTGGGTGACCAACCCCATCGCGCCGTACCAGGCGAAGAACGGGCGGTAAGACCGACCGATCGGCATGCCGTCAAGCCGCGCATAAGCGAGCGAGACCGGCTGAACGCGTACGGACCCGGCGCTTCCGCTCGTCGCCGCGGCGCCGAACAGCGCGGTCTTGAACGGAAGTGTCCGGTTGCCGTCGCCGCTAGTCCCTTCGGGAAAGAGGATCAGAGCGTCGCCATCGGCCAGTCTTTCGGATATCGCGTCGCGCTGGGTTGCGGTATTGCGTATCCGCCGATCGACAAAGACCGTGCGTTGCAGTTTCGCGAGCCACCCAAAAAATGGCCAATTCGCCACCTCGCTTTTGGCGATAAACGAGCCGGCAATCAGCGAACCAAGGATCATGACGTCAGTATACGAGACGTGATTCGCTGCGAATAGCGCGGGACGCTCCGTGGTGGGCCGACCGATAATCCGAACCCGAAACCCGAGAATTCGGGAACACCAGCGATGGTAGAAGGTCGGCAGCGTGCTCACCCAGCGGCAACCCAGGACCAACCCTACCCATTGCACTGGCATTAGACTTAGCGTCCAGGCCAGATACAGCACCAACCGAGCGAGCCTCAGCGTCGGGGAGCCCATGGGGTTAACCGGCCCATGTCTCTTTGGATCGTCGTTCGTAGTGGCGCGAATATTTTTCCGTGATGAGGTCGGTCTTGACCAAGATACAGACATCTGTGGTGTTGAACTGCTCGTCGATCACAGCGCCGTCGCCGGCGAACCCGCCAAGGCGCAAATAC
>Ga0210408_10003514_pt1 | contig 14459 bp, 10 predicted proteins | sample IncBWH4MmetaG_FD_155471 | JGI IMG/M metagenome (GOLD analysis project Ga0210408, IMG submission 155471) | Forest soil microbial communities from Barre Woods Harvard Forest LTER site, Petersham, Massachusetts, United States - Inc-BW-H-4-M | ecosystem: Environmental > Terrestrial > Soil >...
CCGAGACCGTGCCAGGCAGAATGGATCCGGTCTCGGCGATCGAGTGTGGCGCAAAAGCGATCGCCACATCATCCACGTAAATCGCCTTCCACTTCCCGCTCACAGTCAGAATATTCGCCAGCGCCGAATCCTTGGGCGCGAGCACATACTCGGCCGCGTGCGCATGGATGAAATCCTCCCACCCCGGTTCGGCATGCACCAGCTTCAAGTAAGACTTCAAGAATTCCACGCCATACAAATCGTGCCGATCGTCGAGCACCACCAGCGATTTCGGATAGAGCCGGTAAATCAGATATCCGCCCCAAGAGTCAGGCGCCAGCACCGGACCGCGGACGTGGTAGTTCTCAAGGAAATCCACCGCCGCCACCGGAAACCGCTTCCCGTCGAAGTGCGCATCCAGCATAGTTCTCGATCCAAGTCTGCCGCCATGCGCGGCGATCCAGCAACTCGCCGCTACGGCCAGAACCGGCCATAGATGGCCTCGCTGGCTCAACTCGATGTGCGCCATTCGGTCTAAGAACCGTGTGGGAGCAGCAGCCCGGAGTCGCCCCCCGGCCCCCTGCAGCAGAGGCCCGATCACCAGCACAATCAGGACCGACGAAACCGGAATGTTCCGCGCGGCATACAGCCCCGAATATACGCAGAAGGCGACCACCAATCCCTCACTCAACCGCAACTCACGCCCGCGCGCAGCCAACGCCAACAGAGCAGCCACCAGCAAAATCGCAAAGCATCTCTGGGCCACGCCGTGAAAGTCGGGCGACCGAAACTCATCGATGTGATCCATGAGAAAGCGATTGGAAAGATAGTGATAGATATGAACGTGCAGCCCCCAGCCAAACGGATTAACCAGGGTGGCTCCCAAAGACAGCACACCAACAACCGCCAGATTCCGCGCCCTGTGCCTACTCTCTCGCGAGGCGAGCCAACTCCACATCGCGGCCACCCAGTAAATCGCCAGCAGCAAAAACGCGATCAGAAACCCGCCATGCACGTTCACCCACACCAGCATCAACAACGGCAGAAGCCATAGGAGCTTTGCACTTCGATCATCCGGCCTGCCACCGGACGAAGCTCTCTCAGACGAATCCAGAATCCAGAACCAGGCCAGCGTAAACAACCAGCTCACCACATGCGGCCGCGCCAAAAAGTGAATCGTGGACGCCGAAGCCGCCAGCAGCACCAGCGCCAGTGCGAGGAACACATTCGTCCCGCGGCGCACCAGTACCCGGAACGTCCACGCGAAGACCACGGCGATCACCACTGCTGTGAACAGCACCACGCCATTGAGTCCTGACACTCGCTCCAACCCGCCGACCAGCACGTCGTACAGCCACTCCCAGGCAAACCATGGCGCTCCATGCATCGTCGAGGAAAACAGATCGACGCGCGGAATCGCACGTGTCGCGAGAATCGCCTGCCCAGTCCGAATATGCCAGCCGATGCCGGCATCTCCCAGCAGGCGCAGCGCCAATGGCGTAAAGGCCAGCGCCCACAGCAGTCCCAGGAAGAGGACATCCCCCAGCGACGGGAGTAGCATGCCAACCCACGCCGGACGTGTGTCTTCTTGCGGAGAACTTCTGGAACCGTCTGCCATCGCGCTGAATCTTATAGAGTGGATTGATTTACAGCAAGATGAACAGCACGACGACACCCAGAGTGGTGATTATCGGAGCGGGCTTCGGTGGCCTGAACGCCGCTCGCGCCCTAGCTCGCGCGCCAGTTCAGCTCACCGTGATCGACCGCAAGAATCATCACACTTTCCAGCCATTGCTCTATCAGGTCGCGACCGCTGGGCTCTCACCGGGAGAAATTGCCGCACCCATCCGCTCCATTCTCGGTGGCAACAAGAATGTCGAAGTGCTCATGGCCGAAGTCACAGCCTTCGATCTCGAACGCCGTATCGTCCAAGCTGCCGAGCAGGAAATTTCCTACGACTATCTGATCGTCGCTGCCGGCGCCCGCCACGCCTATTTCGGTCACGACGACTGGGAACCATACGCCCCCGGGCTCAAGACTATCGAAGACGCGCTCGAGATCCGCCGCCGTGTGCTGCTCGCCTTCGAACTCGCCGAGCGCCGCGCCGCCGCCGGTGACGCCGGGGAGCCGCTCAACTTCGTAGTAGTCGGCGCTGGACCAACTGGCGTGGAACTCGCCGGAACTCTCGCCGAGATCAGCCGCCACGCGCTGGGCCACGAATTCCGCTCGATCGATCCCAAACGTACTCAAATTCTGCTGATCGAGGGCGGCCCGCGAGTTCTCCCCGCCTACTCGGAAGATCTCTCGCGAAGCGCTCAGCAGCAGTTACAGCGTTTAGGCGTCGAGGTACGCACCTTGGCCACTGTCACTCAGATCGAGCCTGGCGCGATTCATGTCGGCGATACTCGGCTGAGCGCAGCCGTGATTCTCTGGGCAGCGGGAGTCGCTGCCTCTCCGCTGGGCAAGAAGCTGGGCGCGAGCGTCGACCGCGCCGGACGCGTGCTCGTGCAGCCCGACCTCTCCCTGCCCGGCCATCCCGAAGTTTTTGTGATCGGCGATCTGGCCGCGTTGAAAGATGAGAACGGGAAAATGCTGCCGGGAGTTGCGCCCGTAGCCATTCAACAAGGCCACTTCGTAGCCAAGCTAATTCGCTCCGAACTCCAAGCGGGTACCCCATCCTTCTCGCGTACTCTGCGAGAGGAACCTGCCCTGAGCTTGTCGAAGGGTGGGGATTTTGGCTCCCGTCCCCCATTCCACTACTGGGACAAAGGCAGCCTGGCCACAATCGGCCGAGCCGCAGCCGTCGCGGAGTTCGGCAAGATCCACATTTCCGGCTTCCTCGCCTGGCTCGCCTGGCTGTTCGTCCACATTCTTTTCCTGATCGGTTTCCGCAACCGCATTCTGGTATTCATCCAATGGGCGTGGTCCTATGTCACCTACGAGCGCGGCGCGCGCCTCATCACCGGAAGCACCTACCTGCCCGGCTGGACCGAAACTGCCCCCAAGCATGTTGAAAGCGGCGGTACGGCACCGCAAGAAATTCCTACCGCTCTCCGCAAATAAGAGTAAGAATATTTATGAGAGGGCGAGCCGGTCTGCCAGTCCGGCCGCAAGTTGCAGCACTCATGAAGAATTCCATACTCCACATATTCCTCTGTCTCATCACGAGCAGTCTGCTCGCATCCGCGGCACAAGCGGAAGTCTTGAAGGTTGTTCTCAACGACACCATCCAGCCCATCACCGAGGAGTACATTGGACGCGCCATCGACGAAGCCCATCGCAGAAACGATCAGGCTGTATTGATCGAGATCAATACACCCGGAGGCTTGGTCAGTTCTACCCAAAGAATCATCGATAAGATCACTTCCTCGTCCGTTCCGGTCATCATCTATGTGACCCCCACCGGCAGCCATGCTGGCTCTGCAGGCATCTTTATTTTGGAGTCCGCCGACATCGCAGTCATGGCTCCGGGGACCGCGGCAGGAGCGGCCCATCCCGTCCTATTCATTGGTCCGGTCCAGATCAAACCAGATGAGGAGATGAACCGGAAGATCGAAAATGATACCGCCGCCCTGGTGCGTTCGGTGACAGGAAAACGCGGACGCAACGCCGATGCCGCCGAAAGCGCCGTGCGCCAATCGAAATCCTTTACCGATCAGGAGGCTCTGGCCCAGCATCTCATCGACTACGTTGCATCCAACCCAACAGATCTCTTCCGCCAAATGAACGGAAAGAGCTTCAAGCGCTTCAACGGCGAATCAACTTCGCTCAACCTAATCGGCCAACCGGTGGTCGGTTTCGACATGACCCTGAAGGAGCACATCCTCGATTACCTGATGGATCCCAACATCGCGTTCCTGCTTCTCGCCATTGGCGCACTGTCGCTCTACATTGAGTTCAACCACCCCGGAGCAGTCATTCCCGGAACCGTGGGCGTCGTCTTCATCCTGCTGGCTATCTTCGCGTTGAATTTACTTCCCACCCGCTTCGCCGCGCTAGTCCTCATCCTGGGCGCGTTCGCCCTATTCGCTGCCGAAGCCAAGTTTGCATCGCACGGCGTGCTCACCATCGGCGGCATCGCTTTGATAACACTCGGAGGCCTCCTCCTGGTCGACGCCCCTATCCCAGAAATGCGCGTGCATCTGCTCACCGCGCTGGCGGTCAGCATCCCGCTGGGAGTGATCACTGCTTTCCTGATGAGCATCGCCCTCAAAGCGCGAAGAAACAAGGTCACCACCGGTTCTCAAGGTATGATCGGAGAAACGGGTGTCGCCCAGACGGCACTCTCTCCACAAGGCAAAGTCTTCGTGCACGGCGAGCTTTGGGACGCACAGTCCTCAGCTGCCGTTCCCGTTGGCCAGTTAGTGGTCGTGCGCCGTGTCGATGGCTTGACCCTCCAAGTCGACCCACTGGCCGCAACGCCTCCGCCCACCAGACCCGCAGCCGCGATGTCGTGAGCGGAACGTGTGGGGACAGCCGCCTCGGCTGTCCATATCGGAATGTGTGGCGCGGGCACTCTCTTCGGCTTCGCTCGGGCAGGCTCTGCCCGCGAACTGTGTGCAGCGGCACTCCCGCCGTCAGCCAAGCGAATCAAAGCAGGCAACCGCGCGATCGCCCGAATTACCCGCCACCGCCGCGGCCACAGCCATATAATCCCCTCTAGGAGTGCTCTCATTGCTCCTGCGCGGAGGCACTTATGGAACTCGGCTTCGGCTTCACCTCGGTCGTGGTAGTCATCGTCGTCATCTACATACTCAGCTCGATCAAGATCCTGGCCGAGTACGAACGCGGCGTCATCTTCCGCCTCGGCCGCCTCCTGACTACGGCAAAGGGTCCAGGCGTAGCTCTGGTTTTTAGTCCGATCGACCGCATGGTCCGAATCTCGCTGCGCCAGGAAGCCCTCGAGGTCCCTCCCCAGGACATCATCACCCGCGACAACGTCACGCTCAAGGTGAACGCCGTCATCTTCCTGCGCGTGATCGATCCCAACAAGGCCGTGAACGAGGTTTCCAACTACGTCTACCAGACCTCTCAATTCGCGCAGACTACGCTACGCTCCGTCCTCGGCGAACAGGAACTCGACGAGCTTCTTGCCCATCGTGAAAAAATCAACCTGCGCTTGCAAAGCATTCTCGATACGCACACGTCGCCTTGGGGCGTGAAGGTCACCAACGTCGAGGTCAAGCAGGTCGACATGCCGGAATCCATGCTCCGCGCCATGGCGAAGCAAGCTGAGGCCGAGCGTGAAAAACGGTCAAAGATCATTCACGCCGAGGGCGAGTTCAGCGCCGCGCAGCGCTTGGTCGATGCGGCTCACTTGCTCGCCACCGAACCCGTCAGCGTCCAGCTCCGTTACCTGCAAACGTTGACCGAAATTGGGGTAGAGAAGAACACCACGGTCGTCTTCCCGGTGCCGGTAGATTTTTTGTCAGGCATCCAAAAGCTGTTCGATAAGGCTGGGAGCGCCCCGGGCAAGACCGCGTAGCGACAGAACGCAGAACGAAGACTGCAGCCGGTTTTGAAAGGGCGGCTTAACGCCGCACTGTCAGTGCCAGATCGATAGCGGCTTCAACCGCTGGGGGAGGCTGTATCCTTTACATCGTCAGGCTCGCGCCGGGCCTGAAGGAGTTGTCATGACTTCGCCACAAGACACCGAAATCACGCTGGGCACGGGCAAGCTTCTGTTCCTGTTCTTCGGACTGGTCGCCATCTGTGCCCTTTTCTTCGCCATGGGATACTCGCTGGGCCGCAAGGCGGAGCCCGCATTAACCGCCGCGAATGCCGCCGCCCCACAAGCTACAGCCCCAATCACGAAGCCGGCAGGTAGCGCGCAGGCTCCGCCCATGACCTTCTACAAAGCCGTCGAGCAGAAAGATGCCAATCCTGACTTGGCGCCCGCTCCGGCCGCGCCCAAGACCGACAGCACTACGAACGCGGCCAGTCCGGCCGCCACCCCTTCAGCTACGCCTGGGCAAGCGCCTGCTCAGACCTCCGCTACTCCCGACCCCCTGACCACTCTTCCTGCGGCAGGCTATTTCGTGCAAGTGGCCGCCGTGACCAAGCAGGAAGACGCTGACGCTCTGGTCGACGCGCTGAAAAAGAAACAGTATCCCGCATTCGTAGCTAATGCGGCCGCTGCCGCTGACAAGTTTTTCCGCGTCCAGGTAGGCCCCTTCTCTGATGTGAAGGACGCCGAGGCCATGCGTACCCGCCTGATCAGCGACGGCTACAACCCGATCCTCAAGAAGTAGCGGGACGCTACGGCAGTATGCGAAAAGCATGCCCGGCCGCCGTCGATCCTGCCTCCGCCGGCCGGCCACTCCGAATCTCCTAGATTGACATCCATCAATTTTCCAGCTATTTTCCTAACCCATGTCCGACCCAAGCCTCTCCCTTGATCGCAGCCTTCACGCCATCGCCGATCCCACCCGCCGCCGCATCTTGCATGCGCTCAAGGAACGCGGCGCTTCCTCAATCGAAAAAGGCTCGACAGGGAGAGGCGCAACCACAGGACACGCAACTGGAACTGGACCTGGTAAGAATGCGGGCCTCTGCGCCGGAGACGTAGAGGAGCGAGTCCGCCTCTCCCAGCCGACCATTTCCCATCACATGGCCATCCTGACCAAAGCCGGTCTGGTCCACACCGCGAAGCACGCCCAATGGCGCTGGTACCGTCGCAACGAACCTGCCATCCGCCAGCTGATCAAATCTTTACGCGCAAAACTCTGACAAGGCTCTAACTGCACTGCAGGAGAACAAGAATGTCTTATCGCGGTCTCGGCCTCAACGATCCCCCAAGTACCTCAGTCATTTCCCCACAGAATGTCACCGAGCAGAAGATTCGCTGGCAGATGGCCCTGAAAGGGTCCTCAGGTTGGTTCCTCTGGGTGGGAGGACTTTCCCTTGTGAACTCCGTGCTCTACCTTTCCGGCGTCAGGTTCCAATTTATTTTCGGTCTCGGGATGGCTCAACTGGTTGACGTGTTGGCGCGCCGTTTCGGAGGTGCTACCTATGTTCTCGACATTATCATCAACGGGTTTCTGATCGGTGTCTTCGTCGTGTTCTGGAACTTTGCACGTACTGGCAAAAAGTGGGCGTTCCGGGCCGGCATGGGTCTCTATGCTCTGGATGGACTTTTGATGCTCTCGCTCCGGGCATTCCTCGGAGTCGGTTTTCACATCTTCGCCCTGTTTTTCATGAATGGCGGCTTGGTTGCTATCTCCAAGCTGCAGGAACTTGAGCCAACAGCGGGTTCCGCGGATGCGCCTCCGCGCTGAGGGGTCGCGCTAGCAAGGTTCAATCTTGGGAGTGGTCTTAGCTCGCCGAAGCGGCCGCTGCCTGCGTCTTGTGCAGCAGTTTTCGGGCTTGGGCGATCAGTTCACCCACTTCGAAGGGCTTCACCAGGCAGGGAACATTGTTCTCCTGTAGGAACGCCCGGCCGTCGCCCTGCTCCACGTTGTTCGAGAAAGTAAACAAAACGCGTCCTTCCATGCCCGGACATTTTTCTTTCAGCCAAGTATAGGCGTCCTTCGCGTTCCAATCTCCCGGCATCTTGCCGTTAATGATCAAGGCATCAAAAGGCTCGGAGAGCAGCCGAGCCTGGACGTCGTGGCTGGTTCTCGCGGTGACCACCTGAGCGCCGGCGCCCGCTAACACGTCGCGCTCGAACTCGAGCACTGCCTCTTCCTCTTCCACCAGCAGCACCCGGCCTCCGATCGCTCCTTCGCGCCTCCGCACTGGAGCCGCCGCAACTTCGGGCTTCGCCTCGACCTGAGCCGACACCGGCAGTCGCACTTCGATCACCGCGCCGGATTCCACCCCGTTACGTGCCGTGATGTCTCCGCCGTGTTCCTTAACGATGCCGTAGCAGATGCTGAGACCAAGTCCGGTCCCTTTGCCAACACTCTTAGTGGTATAGAACGGATCGAAAATGCGCTTCGGGTCCTTAATGCCCGGCCCGTCGTCCGCAAACTGCGTGACGATGTGCCCGTTCTCGCCATACACGCGTATTTTCAGTTTCCCCGGCCGCCCCGTCTCCAGAATCGCATCCACCGCATTGTTGATAATGTTCAGGAAGACTTGTTCGATCTGGTGAGCGTCGGCGACCACCACCGCGCCCTCGGCCGGCGTGTCTTTTTCGACGCGAATGTTGTTGATCTTGAGATCGTAGTCGCGCAACGCCAGAGTTTCGTCCAGCACTTTGCGGATGTCCACTTCATCCCGCTGTGGCTTGCGCTGCCGCGCGAACGACAACAGATTCTGCACCACGCGATGCGTCCGCTGCGCCTGCTTAAAGAGTTTGTTGACGTAGTCGAGTGCGCGCTCGTTCAAACCTTCGCTTTCCAGCAGCTGCGCGTATCCCAGAATCGCAGTCAGCGGGTTGTTCAGTTCATGCGCCACACCCGCAATCAACTGTCCCACTGCGGACATTTTTTCGCTCTGCAGCAATTGCTCCTGCGTCTTGCGTAAATCTTCGTAGGCGCGACAGGTCTCTTCGTACAGCCGGACTTTCTCGATGGTAGTAGCCAACTGCCGGCTGATCGCCACCAGCAGATTTTCTTCGTTGCTGGAATATTCGTAGCCCAGGTGGCTGCACAGTCCCATGATCCCGATCGGACTGTCCTTTCCCCAGAACAGAACCCAGATCCACGAGCGATCCGCGTCGGAGCGGATAAATTCCGCCACTCCTGGCGGCAAGTGCGGCAAATATTCCGCCGTGATCACCTCGGTGCGCGACCGGCTCACCAGATCGCCAAAGCCGTCCGGAAACGCCATCTCCGCCGGACGCGCCTTGTCCCGGCTGCGCGGACCCCATGCTGCACGCCGCCGGTAGTTGGGAGCATCCGTGTCAGAAAGATAGACCGATCCACTCTCCGCCCCAAACAACGACACCACTTGCCGCAGCGTCAAATTCAAAATTTCGTCCAGGTCGAACGACTGTGTTGCCACCACGGCCATCGCGTTCAGTGCGTTCAGCTCGCGATTACGCCGCCGCATTTCATCTTCAGCGCGGCGTTTTTCCGTCATGTCGAGCACAAACCCCTGATAGCGCTCGACATGCCCGGCTCCGTCCCGCGTGGCAAAGCTGCTCTCTGACGCCAGCAAAAGCGTGCCGTCCTTGCGGCGCAAGGTTACTTCAAAATTGCGTACATAGTTGTGCGAGTCGATCTCCCGCCGGAACGACTCGCGTTGTGCCTCATCCACGCAGATATCGGAATGCAGGTTCAGCACCAGCAACTCTTCCCGGTTGTTGTAGCCCAGCATGTGCACCAGGGCATCATTGCAGTCGAGCAGCCGGCCGGTCGGAGTTGCGACGTAAACACCCTCTTGTACCTGCTCGAACAGCAGACGGTATTTCTCTTCCGCCGAGTGCCGATCCGTAATGTCGCGCACCACGTGAATGATGCCTTTTTGCTGGCTTCCCTGCTCCGTGTACGAGGAGGTCGAAACCACCGAGAACCCACCAAAGCAAGGATCCGCTCCCTCGGTGAATTCTTCGTCGCCGCCCATCGCGCAGTAGGGGCATCCCGTCCACTCGCCAAAGGAATGCGGCAACACCGAGTCGCAGCTGTTGCCCATCACATCCGCGACCGCTTGTCCCAAATCCTCCAGCAGCACCTGGTTCGCCTTGATGATGCGATAGTCCGCGTCGTGTGCCAGGATGATGTCGTGGATCGAATCGAACGTGTTCATCCACTGCCGCTGCGAGCGCAATACCTGCTCCAGCAGCCGGAAGTTTTCCACCGCAATCGCCACCTGCTGTGCGCAGCCCTGCAAGAATGCCAGTTCTTCCGGCGTCCAGCGAATCGCCTGAGTACTTCCCAGAGCCAGTAAGCCGATGGGCGACTTCTTCCCCACCACAGGCAGCATCACCACGTGCCGGATCTTCTCCACCGCCAGGCAATCGGGATTCTCCGGACTTGCCTCCTCGCTGGTGGTAACCCGTGGCTGCCCCTGCTCGAGTATTTTGCTGATATCTTCGGTGATCTCGGCAAAGCCCGCGTCGCGCAGGAAGTCTCCCGAGACCCCCACCGCGTGCGTGGCAACCATGTGCCCGCCTTCCATCAGACGGAACCACGCTGCCCGCGCCTTAGTCACACGCTGCATTTCCTGCAGCGCGGTCTCCACCAAGTTCCCGTATTGCTGCGCACTCACGATGGCGTTGGTCAGAGCCTGCGTCACGCCCAGCCGCCGAGTCCGCGCCCGCGCCTCGTCAAAGACCACCAGCAGCATACTCACGCCCAGCACAACCTCTGCCGTCATGAAAACCGCGATGGGCACTTCAGTCGAGAACCCCGGCCAGGAAAGATGCAGGAACGGCAACGACAACGCGACCAGCCACGACCCCAGTTCCCAACGCCCGCGCCGGGCTCGTATCAAAGCCACCGTCGCGGTCAGCAACACCAGTCGGTAGGCAACCTCCAGCGCCACGCGCGCCGGAAGTAAGTCCGGCCAGAGCAGCACACGCGCCCCCGCAAATCCCACAAGAATTGGAATAACGACCGCCAGCGGAACGATCAGATCACCGCTGCGCGCATACACAAACACCGCTCCCGCCAGCAGGCCCACGGCCAGAACAAAGGTCGCTTGCACCGCCATCAGCCCGTAGGGCGCCGGAATCCGCGCCGCAAACATATGCGCCATCACGCGCGAGCCCACCAACGCGGCCCAGCCCAGAATCCATATCTTGAGATAAGTCTCACGCGAGGCACGCAGCGCCAGCACACACCCACCCAGCAGAATTAGCAGAGCCAATTCCGCGCCAGTCGGCTTGGCTAGGCCAAGCTGCGCGACCATGTTCCAGATGGACCCGAGGGAAACGCTCATCACATTGGGGACGCAGTAGTTCCCTGCTTTTGAATATCACGGCTAGCTCGTTTCTCGATGCAGTTTCAGGACCTGAGTGATTACTTTCGGCATCTCCGGATTCGGTTACAATCGATGATAGACTCTTGGGGAACTGCATGCCTGACCGCATTCTGGTAGTCGATGACGAGGAAGCCATCCGCGAAATCGTCGCCTCCATGCTCAGCACCGCTGGATATGCCTGTAAACAAGCCAGTTCCGGCATGGAAGCCCTCGCGGTCCTGAACTCCGGGGAGGAGTTCGAACTCCTGCTCTCCGACCTCATGATGCCCGACCTCGACGGCATCGGCCTGCTCGAGCTCACCAAGGAAAAGTATCCCGACATGCCGGTCGTGATGGTTACCGCCGTGCACGACATCTCCGTCGCCCTGAAGGCTATTCGCGACGGCGCTTACGACTATCTGCTAAAGCCTTTCGAGCGCGAGCAACTTCTGGCCACCGTCAGCCGCGCTCTGGAGAATCGTCGCCTCAAGCTGGAAAATCGCACCTATCAGACCAATCTTGAATCGCTGGTCGAAGCCCGCACCGATCAACTGCAGGCCGCCATGGCGAGCCTCGAACGCTCTTACGACATCACGCTCGAAGCTCTGGGCGATGCGCTCGACCTCAAGGATGCCGAAACCGAGGGCCACTCCAAACGCGTGACTGCCTTCACTATTGCCATTGCCCGTGCCATGGGACTGCCGCGCGAACAGATTGCCATGATCGCCCGCGGCGCCTTCCTGCACGACATCGGCAAAATGGCCATCCCTGACAACATACTGCGCAAGCCGGGCAAACTCGACACCAACGAAATGGACCTCATGCGCGAGCATTGCTATCACGGCTATCAGATGATCAAGAAGATTCCATTCCTCTCCGAAGTCTCCGAGATCGTCTACTCGCACCAGGAAAAATTCGACGGCACCGGTTATCCCCGCGGACTGAAAGGCAAAGAAATTCCCCTGGGCGCGCGCATCTTTTCCATCGCCGACACGCTTGACGCCATGACCTCCGACCGCCCCTACCGCCCCAAACAAAGCCTGCATGCCGCCCGCGTGGAGATCGAGAAATACTCCGGCCGGCAGTTCGATCCCGACGTGGTCAAAGTGTTTCTGGAAATGCCCGACAAAATCTGGGAAGACCTGAGAAAAGATATCGACGCTCAGATCTATCGCGTTTATTCCACCGAAGCCAAGGGCTAAGATCGTGTCCGCACGCTTCGCGCTCTGTGTGAGCATCCCTCCTACCAAGCATGATGAGCTTTTTCTTTGCGCCCTTCGCGCATTCTTAGCGATCTTCGCGGTTAAGAGCTTTTTTCCTTTTCTTTCTTAACCGACAGTGTCGGATAATCCCCTTTGGAGGCTGCCATGAAATCTGCACTGTGTATCCTTCCTCTCCTGTTCCTTGCATCCACTATTGGGCTCGCCCAAGAACACCCCGCGGTCACTGCCCAGTCCAACTCGGTCTACGTTGGCGCCGACGGCAAATTCGAAGCGGCCCCCGACACCGCCGTCCTCCAGTTCAATATCTCCGTTCAGGACGACACCTCCCAAGCCGCCTACCAGCGTGCCTCCAAGCAAGTCGACCAGGTCCGCCAGGTTCTGCATGCCAACAGCATCGATCCAAAATCGGCCAACCTAGGATTCCTATCAGTACAGCCCGTCTATGATTGGAAAAACCCACTGCGGAAGGTAATTGCCTATCGCGTCACCACTGACGTCACGCTGCGCCTGAAAGACTTCACCAAGATCGGTCCCATCACGCAGCAACTCGCCGAGGCCAACGTCAGTGAGACGCAATCTCTGAACTACGCGCTCGACAACCTGGACGAAGCCAAGAACAAAGCCGTCGAAGACGCCTACCGCCGCGCCCGCAACTCCGCCGACACGCTAGCCCGCGCCAGCGGACGCACTCTCGGCGACCTCTCTTACGCCTCGGTCGATACCTTCGAGAACGCGCGCGTTATCGTCCCCCGCTTCGCCCGCGCGATGACCGCCATGGCCAACGCTGCGCCGGCCCCTGCTCCTACTGAGGAATTCACCCCGCAAACCATCACCGTCACCGCCCACGTGAACGCGCTGTTCAATCTGAAGTGAGGTAGCAGCAAAGAACCGTGCGCGTGTCAGCTGGAGATTTAATTGTGTGTTCTAGCAGATGACAAATTGCGCGGTGCAAGTCGAAATGCTTCAGGACTAGCGCGCATGGCCCCAGCAACGCTTTGTGCGGCCTCTCCGTCCGCTAATACCGCACCGCAATTTTCATCTAGATCCTCGTACACAGACTGAAACGGCGATGGGATTTCCTTGTTGGATTGATGGGAACCTGCCCTCAGAAACAACATCAGGACGTTACCTTCTTTAAACAACTCCGGAGAGAGGCGGGGATTGTATCCGTCGACGGTCACAGTATCCCAGCAAATTGGGTGCTCCACGACAATCTTCGAATCCGAAAGTTGGCCCTTGAGTATATCGCGGACGCGATAGTACGCATCTTCGGTCGTGAAGACAAGACCGCACCACGGTCTGAAAAACAGCCAAGGGGAGGTGCGAAGCGAATCTTCAGTTCCGACCACTTCCGCAGTCGCCACAATGGGTGCCTTAGCCGCGAGTTCGGCAAGGTGCTTCGCACGACAGCGCTCGCTCACCTTTGGATTCTTCGTATGGATGTACCGGAGGTCGGCCTCTGCTAGGGAGACTAGCTTGGAACCCTCACATGGATCTAGCCACAACGCTTCGCCAATTCTGCGCCCATATACAAGGTATGAGTGATCCTCCTCAAGCGCGTGGCAGCGGCTCTGTGCTGGCACGTCTATCTGAAGAACTTTGTCTGTGGCAGTGTGCCCCTTGATCAGTTGCGCGATCCGAAATTGGGCAGAGATCCCTGTCGGAGACGGATTGATCTTCAATAACTGTCCAGTGAACACAACGTCGGCAGTTGCGTACAGCGTTGCCGCAATGCTGCTTTGCGCGAAAGACCCGCTGACGGAAAGACAAAGCCCGGCCAAAGAGAGGCCGATTACTCGCAACCATTGAAAACCAAGACAATTCTTACACAGCTTTGACATGATTCTTACGCTGACCTCTACGGCGCCACCCTCGCCACCTGAATCCGGCTGGAATCCACCGTGATAGGACGCTGAATCTCCATCTCAATCGATGTCCCCACATCCAGCTTCACATCACTCCCACGCTTCAACAAAGCCCAGGCAACACCCGCCGCCGCGCCCGCTGCCGCTCCCACTCGCGCTCCGTTGATCCCGCTGGAGAGTCCCCCCGCAAGCGCCCCGCCCGATGCTCCGTACACCCCAGCTTTCGCGCCTTGCTCAATTTTCTTCCCCGTATCCTTGTCCTGCTGGATGGTCCCTTCCGCGTCTTTCACGCCCTTGTTGTCCGCACCCGGCGTATTCTGCACCGACCCCGGCAACATCACCGTATACCCACTGGGATAGATCATCGACGTGAAGTGCATCAGAATCTCCGCCCGCCCCTTGATCCGCCCACCGCGCTCCACGCGCGTGATCTTCCCCTGGATGTAGGTCCCCGCCGGAACCAGCACACGCTCGCTCAGCACAAACGGAAATGCGGTCTCCGCGTATACCGAATCCCCCTCGCGCGCATTCTTGGTCGAGATCG
>Ga0210408_10003515_pt1 | contig 14459 bp, 10 predicted proteins | sample IncBWH4MmetaG_FD_155471 | JGI IMG/M metagenome (GOLD analysis project Ga0210408, IMG submission 155471) | Forest soil microbial communities from Barre Woods Harvard Forest LTER site, Petersham, Massachusetts, United States - Inc-BW-H-4-M | ecosystem: Environmental > Terrestrial > Soil >...
GTGGCGTTCCTGACCAAGCACGCCGCCAAGGGCCAGATCGTCACCGGGCTGCTCTACGTCGATCCGGATTCCGAAGACCTGCACACCCATCTCGACACGGTGGAAACGCCGCTCAACGCGCTCGATGAGAAGGCGCTGTGCCCCGGCTCGGCCACACTCGACAAGATCAACGCCAGCCTGCGGTAGGTGTGGGTGCATCAAGTCCAGGCTCGAACGCCTGGCTCGGCCGTGGCGAGAAGTCGGGAGGTTCCATGCGCAGGTTCTCGCGGCGACATATTTTGACCTTGGCGGCCTACCTGGGGACGGCCGGCGCAAATGTTACATTCGCGGTTGCCCAAACCGCGACGTCCGCTTCCGGAGCGCGAGTTGCGCTGGATGGGTACGACCCGCTTTCCTACTTCGAACCTGGCCGTCCCGAAAAGGGATCTCCCAAATTCCAGTTTGCTTTTGACGATGCCGTGTACTGGTTCAATTCCGCCGACCATCAAGCGAGGTTTGCAGCGGACCCGGAGCGCTATGCACCTCAATACGGCGGCTACTGCGCAACAGCACTTGCTGCTGGGGAAAAGGTGGAAGCCGACCCGCACGCCTGGTCCATTTCAAACGGCAAATTGTATGTATTTGGGGCGAAAGAGGGCGTCCCGGAATTCAAAAGGAATCCCGAAAGCGTTGTCAGCCAAGCAAATTCGAATTGGCAAAGGTTGCGCGAACCCAAATTAGCACTCCCGTCTTGATCAGAGACCGGCCTCTTTCAAGAGCGCCGCGGTCTTCTCCCGATCTCGCGGGTTTCGAAACTGAGATCCAAAATTGGAGCTGGTGAAATAGGGAAACTGCCGACGGACGATCTCAGCCTGTCTCGCCGCGCGATATTCTTGACGGTCTGCTCGCCGAGGTCCGCGAACGCAAGCGGCAGCTTCTCGCCAATTTGATCCCGGACGGTGTGCGATATGCAAAGGCCGCCAGGCTCGCTCAAAGTCTCCAGTCGAGCGGCAATGTTGACGCCGTCACCGAAGATATCATTTTTGTCGAGGATGATGTCGCCGACATTGATGCCGATCCGCAGCAAGAACCGTTGATCCTCCGCTAACTCGGCGTTGCGTCGGATCATCCCGCGTTGAATGGCGACGGCGCACGCAACGCCATCAACCGCGCTCGCAAAGCTGACCAAAAGCCCGTCGCCCGTTGTCTTGACAATGACCCCGCCATGAGCGGAGATCGTCGGATCGATCAGCTCCCTTCGATGCGCCTTGAGGGCTTGAAGCGTGCCCAGCTCATCGAGACCCATCAATCGGCTGTAACCGACGACGTCCGCCGCCAGAATAGCGGCAAGTTTGCGCTCAACATGGTGTTGAGTAGTAACCACTCTTTGCCTTCGTGTTGATGAGCAAATCTATACCAGAAACCCCACCTTCGCCGCCATGTCTGACTTGGGCCCGCTCGCGTCGGTTTTGCGATGCCCGCCCAGTGATGTCCGTTAATCGGGGCAGGCCGGAAGTGGCTGGACCACTGCCGAAATGATGCGATTGACCCGGAGCGGGCATGGGCTCACATAGATCTTGTGGCCTCTTTCAAGAACCAGGTCTGCATCAATCCTTTACCCTTGATTTCGATCTGCCCACGATCTTCAAAAACAAACATCGTTCGAAGTTGTTCATAGGTCTTTTGTGCAACTTGAATTTTGCCGGGCACTCCGGTCGTCTCCATGCGGGCGGCCAAATTTACGGTATCGCCCCAGACGTCGTAAAAGAACTTTCGTGTGCCAACGACACCGGCAACGACCGGACCGCTCGCAATTCCAATTCGAAATGGGACTTCGCGTCCTTCTGGGTCCCGAAAATCCGTTGCAACCTTCGCCATTTCAAGGGCAAACGAAGCCAGCGCCAAAGCATGGTCAAGCCTTGTCGTCGGCAAACCAGCGACGACCATATAAGAATCTCCCGTGGTCTTGATTTTTTCAAGATGGTGTCGCTCGGCCAGATAATCGAACGTCGTGAACACGTGATCAAGGAACTTTACTAGATCCTCAGGAGTAACGGTGGCTGACCGTGCTGTGAACCCCGCCATATCTGCAAACAGAACGCTTGCTTCATCGTAACGCTTCGCGATCGTTGCGCGGCTCGATTGTTTGAGTTCTTCCACAACGGACACGGGCAAGATATTTTTCAGGAGTGCTTCCGAACGCGCAAACTCATGTTCCGCGCTATCCTCCGCCCGTGCAGCTTCACGCACCGCGTAGTAGACGACAGCAAACAGAATCGCACAAGTGGCAGGCACGCCGAGCAGGAAATTGCCGAACATTGTGGTCGAAGGGACCAATCCGGTTTCCCGAGGTACCATTATTTCCAGCGTAATGATCAGCGCAACTGCTGCGACGGCAAATACAGCGATAAGCCCGACACTTTCGGTTCCCAGGAACAGAATAGTGGCAGCAGCGACCGCCAGGTATTGCATCTGCATGCCTGTGCCGGTGCCAATCTGCCAACATACAATGAAAATGTAGATATAGATTATGGTGGCGAAGGCTGCCGGTGCGGCCCGCGGGCCGACGCGATGAAGGAACGGGATCATCGCTAGTGCTAGCGAACCAAGTGCGTTGGTTACGCCGACCTTCCATATTCCGGGCGTCGGATCAATAAAATACCAAAAAGCGAACAGGGTACCAAGACCAGCGGCGCACCATGTCGTGATATTAAGCGCACGCAGACGTCGCGCTACTTTCGGAGGATAATACTCGGTTCCGTAACGAATGTTTGGAAGCAAATGTGCCGGTGAACGGCCAACACCCATTCTGAAATTGGACCAATATGTCAATCGTGGATCCTCCGTGTTCGAACTAATGTGGCGAACCGATAACGATGGAAGCAGAGAAAAAGAGTTAGAAGGGACTCCTAAAGGTCAAAAAACCGGACAGAGATTAGCTAACCAGTAGACGGTCGCACAGTCGGTCAAAGGGCCGCAACGTCGCCTTTTGGCCGTTTCGGCGGTCGTTTTGCAGCACGCCAATTTTTCGCTCGGGCAGAGCGTCCCGCAAAGTAGTTGCAGCGGTGTATGAGTCAGCTGCTGGGCACGAAACGGACCACCAGCGATGCCGGAGCGCGATAGCTAATCCACCTCAAGTTATCGCGCTTTAGCTCGCGGGCTTCCCCGTGGCCGCCCCAAAAAAATCGTTCCATTCCTTGTCGAGCCGCGCCAGCGCGTCGGCAAGCGGCAGCACTGACAGGCAGCCGTCGGTCTCGCCGAGAAGATCAAGTCGCTTCAACCGCGCCAGCGCGTCGTCGATCTCGAAATCGGCTGAAATGTGGAACACGCGCGCCAGCAGTTCCTCGACACGCAGGTAGAGCGCCTGGCGCGCGAGCGGCGCGTCTGCCGTGAGCAGGCTGTAATAGGCCAGCAGCGCTTCCTTCCAATCCTGCTCCTCGGCCTCGCCGATGATGTAATTGAAAATGCCGGAATTGTTGTTGACGTTGCGGTAGTAGATATTGTCGGTGAGCTGCTTCTGATGGATCAGCGACTGGCGGTGAAAATTTCCCCATTGCCGCAGCGCGAAGGCACCGAGCGCGAGCAGGCCGGAGAGCGCGGCGAGCGCTTGCTCGAAATCGTTGTCGCGGACCGTGCCGGAGAGGCCGAGATAGAAGCCGGCGACAACAAACAGCACGGTCAAGGTCGAGGCGAGCTTGATCAGGATCGGCACGCCGCCGACCAGCGCCCCTACCCCCAGCGTCAGATGGTCCGACAGGCTCATCACCACGCGCACATTCGGAAACAGCGCCTTGAGATCGGCGCGAGCGATATGCCGAAAATACTTGAACAGCACCGCGCCGCCGCGGATTTTCTGACCGCCGGGCCTCGCGCTGACGAGGGCCTTGCGGGCGTCCGCCCGCGTCGTGCCGTCCGGCTTGGTCGCGACCATCATCACGACGTCGTCGTAGACCACGACCTCGAGCGGGCGCCGGCGCAGGCCGAACCCGACAGGAATCTCGATGGTCTCGGTGTGGTGACCGCGGCGGAACATGCGGACACAGCGATAGTCCTCGACCGGCGCCTTGATCTTCACCCGCACCCGGGCGCGCTCGGCAAAGGCGCGGGTGATCTCGTCGTGGGAGATCTCGATGAAGTTGGCATCCTTGAGGACACCGGCGAATTCTTCGCTCAGGACCCGGTAAGCCGTTTCGAGGTCCCTGGCGGCGCCGTAAGATTTGGGATCGAGCTCCGGGTCGAAGTAAAAATAGACCTCGCGCAGCCGATCCAGCTCCTCGAAATATTGGTAGTGAAAAATGGCGCCCAGCATGCGGGCAAGTTGCCTCAGCCTCGCCTGCCCGGCTGCATCCAGGCGGCCCTCGGCGATGAGCCCATCGATGATATCCGACTTCCGCAGCGGAATGAAACGGTCCCGCTGCACCGGCGCGGCCGATTCGCTTCCGACTTCGGCCACCGGTCTATTCACGAAACGCCCGCCAGCGCCATGGCGGCCAGCGCCGGGGCTCCCAACCCAAATCCGGAACGGACGCCAATCTCCCGGTATTCCGCTCGCCGACATGTTCGAACGACTAAAGCCATGTGATCAACTGCGTTTGCCGCAACGACACACTTCTATCGCGAAAACTTAACCTCATTGCGACCGTTACGCTACCGACGGCCTATCTGTGGTGACGCGCGTTCACCTGATTGTGCCGTAACACAATTCCCCCGCCCGCCGCACGATGATAGGGTATGCACGCTGGGCCATACAGCCGGGGAGTTCCCATGGTTTTGGGCGTCGAGAACAAAATTGCACGTGACGTCGGCGGTGAGCCGATCGACGTGATTGCAACCGAAGCCGCGCTGGGCGCCGAGATACGCGGCGTTGACCTGAAAAATCTCGATGCATCGCGGTTCGCGGCAATCAAGCGCGCCTGGCACGACCATCAGGTCATTTTGGTGCGCGGCCAGACGCTCGGCGACCAGGACCTCATCGCCTTCAGCCGCCGCTTCGGCGATCTCGACTGGGCGCCGGTGCAGGAGACCGGCAGGCGCTTCGTCGAAGGCCTGCCCGAGATCTACATCGTTTCAAACGTGATGGTGAATGGCGAGCCGATCGGCAGCTTGGGGGCCGGTGAAGCGGTTTGGCATACCGACATGTCGTATCTCGATGTACCGCCGATGGCGAGCATGCTTTACGCGCTCGAGGTGCCGCCTGCCGGCGGCAACACCTCGTTCTGCAGCATGTACGCGGTCTACGAGGCGCTGCCGGATCAGTTGAAGCGCCGCATCGCCAACCTGAAGATCAAGCACGACGGCACCTATAATAGCGGCGGCTATTTGCGCCAGGGCGTCACCGCGACCGACGATCCGCGGACCTCGCCCGGAGCCGTGCACCCGCTGGTTTGCACCCATCCCGACACCGGGCGGCGCATGCTTTATCTCGGCCGCCGACGCAATGCGTATCTGGTAGGGCTCGAACTTGCGCAGTCCGAGGCGCTGCTCGACGAACTCTGGGACTTCGTCGCGCGCCCGCAATTCGCCTGGGAACATGCCTGGCGGGTCGGCGATCTCGTGCTGTGGGATAACCGCTGCACCATGCACCGGCGCGATCCGTTCGACGCCTCGGCGCGCCGCGTCATGCATCGCACCCAGATCAAGGGCAGCGCAGCGCCGGCGTGATGCGAAGCTTCAGCGTTTCCGACAAGGTGCTTTTGATCATCTGCCTGATGTACCTGATCCTCTATGTGGACCGGGTCAACATCTCGACGGCCGCACCGCTGATCAAGGCCGACCTTAACCTGAGCAATACCGAGCTCGGGCTGGCATTCACGGCATTCGCCTATCCGTATGCGCTGTTCCAGCTGATCGGAGGCTACTTCGGCGACAAATTCGGCGCCCGCGTGACCTTGTTCGTCTGCGGTCTTATCGTGTGCGCGGCAACGGCAGCAACCGGCGCGGTCGGCGGACTTTTGGGCCTGTTCGCCGCGAGGCTCGCACTTGGGATCGGCGAAGGCGCGACCTTCCCGACCGCGACACGCGCGATGGCGGCTTGGGTGCCGGAGCGCAATTGGGGTTTTGCCCAGGGCATCACGCATTCGTGCGCACGGATCGGAAACGCGGTAACGCCGCCCTTGATTGCCGGGCTGGTTGGGCTCGTCTCGTGGCGCGGGGCTTTCGTTGTGCTCGCCCTGTTCAGTCTGATCTGGGTCCTGATCTGGTGGTGGAACTTTCGCGACGTGCCAACGGCGCCGCCGCTGACATCAAAGGAACTTGCCGCGCTTCCCGCGCGCGGCCGCAGCAGGGCGGCCAAGACGGTGCCATGGCTCAAGCTGTTTCGCCGCATGCTGCCGGTGACCGCGGTGGATTTTTGCTACGGCTGGACGCTATGGCTGTTCCTGAGCTGGATCCCGTCGTTCTTCTACCAGAACTATCACCAGAACCTGACGCAATCGGCGTTCTATTCAGCCGGCGTATTCCTTGCTGGCGTGATCGGCGACACCCTGGGCGGCGTGGTGAGCGACAGGATCCTGCACCGGACGGGAAAGCGGACCGCGGCGCGACGTAACGTCATCGTGGCCGGCATGCTCGGCGGCTTTGTGTTCCTGATTCCGGTGATGCTGGTTCACGACGTCAACGTCGCCGCGATTTCGCTCGCTGCGGCATTCTTTTTTGTCGAGCTGGTGGTGGCGCCGATCTGGGCGGCGCCAATGGACATCGCGCCGAATTACGCGGGATCCGCGAGCGGGATGATGAATTTCGGCTTCGGCGTCGCCGGCATCATTTCACCCCTGGTGTTTGGCTTCCTGATCGACCAGACCGGAAGCTGGACCTTGCCATTTGCCGGCTCGATTTGTCTGTTGCTGCTGGGCGCCGGATTCGCCTTTCGCATGCATCCGGACCGGCCATTCGAGGCGGCCGATCGCGAAGCTTCCTGACCAGGTCAGGTCCGGCTCATTCACGTCCAGTTCGCCATTCAGGCGACCGCCGGGATCGCGCGCGGGTTTACGACGTATTCCTTGAGAACCTTGTCGGCAGCGTCGACTTCGACCAGCGACACGTCATAGCTCCAGAGGTCGGCCAGGTGCTGGAGCACACGTCTTGCGTCCGCCTCATTGAGCTGCGCTCCCTTGACTACCGCGTGACGCAACATCAGCCGGCGATCGCCGGCCAGATCGACATCGATGACCTCGATGTTGGCATCGATGAAGCCGACGTCGTATTGCTTGGCGAGTTCACGGCGGATGCGGCGAAAACCACGATCATCGTGGATGGCGTCGACCTTGACGCCGGCGCGCTCCTCGGGATCGTCGTGCAGGTGGAACATGCGCAACTGCCGCATCAGTCGCGGACTGAGGAACTGACCGATAAAACTTTCGTCGCGATAGTTGGCCCAGATGCCGTGCAAGACCCCCATCACGTCGCCGTTCCCGGCGATTTCCGGAAACCATTCGCGATCCTCGTCATCAGGCCGGGAAACGATGCGCTCGATGTCCTGCATCATGGCAAAGCCGAGCGCATAGGGGTTGAAGCCCGAGAAGCGCTGATCGTCGAATTCCGGCTGGAATACGACGTTGGTGTGCGACTGCAGGAATTCGAGGAAATTGCCGTCGGAGATCCGCCCCCGTTCGTGCAGGCGGCTCATGATGCGGTAATGAACGTAGGTCGCGGTGCCCTCGTTCATCACCTTGGTCTGGCTCTGCGGATAGAAATACTGCGCGATGTGACGCACGATCCGAAGCACCTCGCGTTGCCAGGGCTGCAGGCGCGGCGCGGTCTTCTCGAGGAAATACAACAGATTTTCCTGCGGCAGCCCGAGCAATTTGCGGCGACGCTCGAGGTTCAGCGTCGCATCGCTCTTGGCCCGCCCGGTCGGAACCGTGGTGCGCCACAAATCGTTGAACTGGGCTTCCTCGTGCAAGCGGCGCTTTCCGGCGCGCTTTTCCTCGGCCCGAAGGTCGAGATTCCTTTTGCCCGGGTAACGGTCGATCCCGTGCGACATCAGCGCGTGCGCGGCATCGAGCGTCTGCTCGACCGCCAGCCGGCCCTGACGTTCCTCGCACTGCGCCACATAGGTCTTGGCGAATTCGAGATAGTCCAGAATGCCGTCGGCATCCGTCCATTGCTTGAAGAGATAATTGTTCTTGAAGAAATGGTTGTGACCGAACGCCGCGTGCGCGATCACCAGCGCCTGCATGGTCGCGGTATTTTCCTCCATCAGATAGGAAATGCACGGCGAGGAGTTGATCACGATCTCGTAGGCGAGGCCCATCAGCCCCTTGCGGTAGGATGCCTCGTGAAATGCGAAGTGCTTGCCGAACGACCAATGCTTGTAGAACAACGGCATTCCGACCGAAGAATATGCATCCAGCATCTGCTCGGCGGTAATGACCTCGATCTGGTTGGGATAGACATCAAGCCCCAGATCGGATCGCGCGATCCCCTCGCAGGCGTCGTGGATCCGCTGCAAGGTCAGAAAATCCCAATCCGCCCCCTGGAACAGCAATTCTGCCGACCCGGTCATGGCGCGGTCTTCTCCTGCTTTCCGCGGCGGTGGAACAGATCGTGGAAGACCGGAAAGATTTCGCTGCGCTCGCTGACCTTGCGCATCGACAAAGGCGCACCGTTGGCGCGCAGGCGCTCGTACAGCGTCCAAAGCGCCGAATCCGGCATGTCGAACGTGTATCCGCCGGTCTCGCCCACCTCCAGATAGGCGAAGAACTGACTGACCGGCAGGATCATATCCGTCAGCAGCCTGCCTGCGACCTCGCCGTCCGAAATCGAGTTATCGCCGTCGGAGGCCTGGGCGGCATAGATGTTCCAATCCGCGGGGCGAAACCGCGACCTGACGATATCGTGCATCGCCTGCAAGGCGCTCGATACCAGCGTGCCGCCCGACGCCGGTCCACGAAAGAAGGTTTCCTCATCGACCTCTTCCGCCCGGTCGGTGTGGCGGACGAAGACGATTTCGACGTGGCGATAGCGCCGCTTCAGGAACACGTAGAGCAGCATGTAGAAGCGCTTGGCCAGATCCTTCATGTGCTCGGACATCGAGCCGGACACGTCCATCAGGCAAAACATGACGGCCTGCGCCACCGGCTTCGGCACGTTTTCGAAGCGGCGGTAGCGGATATCGATCGGATCGATGAACGGGATCCGCTGGGCCTTGGCTTTTAGTGCCTCGAGCTCGGCCATCAACTCGGCGCGGTGCGCTTCGTCGCTCTCCGCAATAATCTCCGCTTCCAGCTCCAAGATCGCTTCCAGCCGCGGCCGCCGCAACGCCACCCGCCGCATCAGCGCGCGGCTCACCGTGCGGCTGACCGAAATATTCGCGGGCGAACCGGAGGTCGTATAACCGGCCCGCTGAATCCCCTCGCTTTCCGCTTCGGCCAATTTCCGCTTGGCGAGATCAGGCAGCTCCAGGTCGTCGAGGAACAGGTCGACGAACTCATCCCGGCTCAAAACGAAGCGAAAGGCATCTTCGCTGTCGCCTTCACCCGGATCGCGCGGCCTGCCGCCGCTTTTTTCGCCGGAACGTGGAAGGATGTCGCCTTCGATGAACTTCTTGTTTCCCGGAAGCACCATGTCGCGCGTCCCGCCTTCGCGGCGAAAGCGCGGCTCGTTCATGCCGTCGAGCGGAATACTGACTTCACCGCCTTCCATGACATCCTTGATGTCCCGGTCCTGCGAAGATTTCTTGACCGCACCCTGAACCAGCGCTTTGGCACGACGCAAGAACCGCTGACGGTTCTCAAGTGACTTGCTGCCTGGATTCAGGCGCCGATCAACGATGTGAATGACCACTGTAGCATCCGCCTCAACCGGCTTGTTTCACCCTCATATACCACTCGACGAGCCGGCGTACCTGACGCTCAGTGTAGCCGCGCTCGACCATTCGCTCGACGAATTCGCCGTGCTTCTTCTCGGTATCGCCGTCCTTCTTCGAACCGAACGAGATCACCGGAAGCAGGTCCTCGACCTGGGAGAATATCCGCTTTTCGATGACTTCGCGTATCTTTTCGTAACTGGTCCAGGTCGGATTCTTGCCGCTGTTCTGGGCCCGGGACCTCAAGGAGAACTTCACGACTTCGTTACGGAAGTCCTTCGGGTTGGCGATTCCAGCGGGTTTTTCGATCTTGGTAAGCTCCTGATTGAGAAGCTCACGATCCAGCATCTGGCCGGTGTCGGGGTCCTTGAAGTCCTGGTCCTCGATCCAGGCATCGGCATAGTCGACGTAGCGATCGAACAGGTTCTGGCCGTAATCGGAATAGGATTCCAGATAGGCTTTCTGAATCTCGTTGCCGATGAATTCGGCGTAGCGTGGCACCAGCTCGGCCTTGATGAATTCGAGGTAACGCTTTTCGATTTCGTCGGAGAGCTGCTCGCGACGGATCGCCTGCTCAAGCGTATACATCAGATGGACGGGATCGGCGCCAAGCTCTGCGGTGTCGTGATTGTAGGTCGCCGCAAGAACCTTGAACGCAAAGCGCGTCGAAGCACCGTCCATGCCTTCATCGACGCCGGCGGCATCCTTGTATTCCTGGACGCTGCGCGCCTTCGGATCGGACTCTTTCAGGCTTTCGCCGTCATACACCCGCATTTTCGCAAACACCGTCGAGTTCTCGTGCTTGCGCAAGCGCGACATGACCGAAAAGCGCGCCAATGTCTCGAGCGTCGCCGGCGCGCAAGGCGCGGACGTTAGCTCGGATCCGGAAATGAGCTTCTCGTAGATCTTCTGCTCCTCGGTGACCCGCAGGCAGTAGGGCACTTTGATGACGCAGATGCGATCGATGAAAGCTTCATTGTTCTTGTTGGCCTTGAAGCCCTGCCATTCGGCTTCGTTCGAATGGGCGAGAACAATGCCGGTAAAGGGGATGGCGCCGATATTCTCGGTGCCGATGTAGTTGCCTTCCTGCGTCGCCGTTAAGAGCGGATGCAGCATCTTGATCGGCGCCTTGAACATCTCGACGAATTCGAGAATGCCCTGGTTGGCGCGATTCAAGCCGCCGGAATAGCTGTAGGCATCGGGGTCGTTCTGGGCGTAGGTCTCGAGCTTGCGGATGTCGACCTTGCCGACCAGCGAGGAGATGTCCTGATTGTTCTCGTCGCCGGGTTCGGTTTTCGCAACCGCGATCTGCCGCAGCCGCGAGGGTTGGATCTTGGCGACGCGGAATCGCGAAATATCGCCGCCGAAGGCTTCGAGCCGCTTGTAGCACCACGGACTCATGAGTCCACTCAAACGCCGGCGCGGAATGCCGTACTTCTCCTCGATCATCGGGCCCAGCTGGTCCGGATCGAACAGGCTGAGCGGGCTCTCGAACACCGGACTGAGTTCGTCGCCCGCCTTCAGCACATAGATCGGATGGACTTCCATCAGCGACTTCAGCCGCTCGGCCAATGATGACTTGCCGCCGCCCACCGGACCAAGCAGATAGAGGATCTGCTTGCGCTCCTCGAGCCCCTGGGCCGCATGGCGGAAGAAGCCGACGATGCGCTCGATCGTTTCCTCCATGCCATAGAAGCCGGCGAAGGCCGGATAGTTGCGCATCGTGCGGTTCAAAAAGATACGGCCAAGGCGTGGGTCCTTGGCCGTGTCGATCATCTGGGGCTCACCGATCGCCGCCAGTAGTCGTTCAGCCGCGTTGGCATATCGCATTGGATCGCTTCGGCACGATTCCAGATATTCCGCCATCGAGATGTCGCTCTGGCTTCGAGCCTCGAACGACCGCGCGAACGCATTGAACAGAGAATCGTTGTACATGACCTCTCTCCGCATATGATCTCAACGCCGAGACCGATCGTCGGGCTCCAAGCCACCGGAGCCTTGGCCGACATCCTATCTCGAATCAGCAAAATCTCATCGTCCCAGATTGGACACTCGGCCGACTCTTTGGCGCAATGCACAATCCAGGCACTGAGTGAGTTACGAACAGGCAGTTTGCGCAATTCCTAGGCTAAAACGCTACGCTGGTTCCGATTTTTCGGAAATGTAGCCGGGCCGCAACATCACCTGAGATATGGAACCGGGCCCGGCGAAACAACGGAACCGACCCCCCACTGCACATCACTTTTCAGGCAACCGACGTAATCCATTGCGACGGCGCGATGCCTTTCGGCTCTCGCGCCGCGCCAGCCCGCTTCGCAGCCATGTGATAAGCGGTGCAGGCGTCGAACAGGCTGCCGAAATCTGCGGTCAATCCGCCGGCGCTGATGGCGATGCCGTCGAGGCCCATTGCCCTGTTGGCATGCAACATGGCTTGTCTGGCTTTGCTGACGAAGAGCTGCTGCTCCAGCGCCGGCGTTATCTTCAGCACGATGAATTTTCGCCGGCGATATTCGCACGTAGAAACCTCAACAATCGAATCCCAGAGGATGAATTCATTCGCGACGCGCAGATCGCGAATGCCGTAGCGGCCGATCAGGAGAACCGGGCCTCTCGCGGGCAACAGCAGCCAGATCAGCCGGCAGGTCGCGGCTCCGAAAACGATGAGGCCGACATAGCCGGCCAGCGCGTGGTAGCGGTCGAGGCCGCCGTCACCGAACCAATCGAAGGCGATGCTTGCGCTGAGCAGCGTCATCGTCGACGCCAGCGCGCCAAGCAGCAGCGTCCGCGAACTCGAACACCCGATCTCGACTTCGTCAGGCGTGTCAGGATTCATGGTCCGGGGTCCCCGCGCCTCCTCTTCCTCACCCATTGAACAATCCTCGCCCGAATCTTAGGTGATTCGCGCCAGTTAGGAGACATTAACTTGCTGTCAATTGGCCGTATTTCCGAACACGCCGGGCAGCTATCCTGGCTCCGGAACTAGCGATCCGGTCGGGCCTCAGTCGATGGGCCGGCAAACTCGGGATCGACTTGTCGTGAATGGCGTTGCCCCTTGAGCGCGTACATATATCCAACGCCGGGACCTGCAACCGACGTTGACATTCCCGAGCCGGATGCTGGAACCTTCGATTGGGCAGGCTTAAACAAAAAGACAGGCACCATGAATCCCGTCAAAGCACTCGAGAACCACGGCCAGTCGGTCTGGCTGGATTTCCTGGCCCGCGGCTTCGTCACCAGGGGTGAGCTGAAAAAGCTGATCGATACCGACGGCGTCAAAGGGGTCACCTCGAACCCCTCGATCTTCGAAAAGGCGATCGGCAGTTCCGACGAATATGACGGTGCGATCGGCCTGGCCCTAAAAAGCGGAGATCGCCCGGTCGCCAATCTGTTCGAACATCTCGCTGTCGAAGACATCCAGCATGCGGCCGACGTGTTGCGGCCGGTCTATGACCACCTCGAGGGCGCGGACGGCTTCGTGAGCCTGGAAGTGTCGCCCTATTTGGCGATAGACACCAAGGGCACGATCGCCGAGGCCGAGCGGCTGTGGAAAGACGTCAAGCGCAAGAACCTGATGGTCAAGGTGCCGGCGACGCCGCAGGGCCTTCCCGCGATCCAGCATCTGATCGGCGAAGGCATCAGCATCAACATTACGCTGTTGTTCTCGCAAGACGTCTATCTGCAGGTTGCGGAGGCCTACCTTTCGGGCCTGGAAAAATATGTCGCCAAGGGCGGCGATCCGTCCCATGTCGCAAGTGTTGCGAGCTTCTTCGTCAGCCGCATCGACACCATGGTCGACAAGCAGCTCGACGAGAGGATCGCAAAAGCCAACGATCCGACCGAGAAGGAGCGCCTGGCCGCGCTCAAGGGCAAGGTCGCCATCGCCAACGCAAAACTCGCCTATCAGGAGTACAAGCGTCTGTTTTCGGGGCCGCGTTGGGAAGAGCTCAAGGCAAAGGGGGCAAAACCGCAACGCCTGCTATGGGCCTCAACCGGCACCAAGAACAAAGACTATAGCGACGTGCTCTATGTCGAAGAGCTGATCGGTCCCAACACCATCAATACCGTGCCGCCGGCGACGCTGGATGCGTTCCGCGATCATGGCAAGCCGCGCGACAGCCTGGAGGAGGATATCGAGGACGCGAGAGGTGTGCTCGAAGACCTCGAGCGATCCGGCATCTCGCTCGACGCCATCACGGCCGAGCTGGTCAAGGACGGCGTCAAGCTGTTTGCCGACGCCGCCGACAAGCTTTACGGCGCGGTCGCCCACAAGCGCGCAACCGTGCTCGGCGGCGCTATCGACCGCCAGGCGCTGAAGCTCGGAAACCACATCGGCAAGGCCGTCGAGAGCGCGACCGAGGAATGGCGCGCGTCCGCCAAAATACGCCGGCTCTGGCAGCACGATAAATCGGTCTGGACCGGCACCGACGAGGACAGATGGCTGGGCTGGCTGGACGGCGCCGCCCGCGCCGACATCGCCGACTACGAGGACTTTGCGCAGCGCGTGAGAGGGCAAAACTTCACCGACGCCGTGGTGCTCGGCATGGGCGGCTCGAGCCTGGGTCCCGAAGTGCTGGCGGAGACGTTTGCCAGAAAATCCGGCTTCCCGAAATTGCATGTTCTCGACTCGACCGACCCTGCGCAGGTGCGCGCGATGGAATCCGCGGTCGATATCGCC
>Ga0210408_10003516_pt1 | contig 14459 bp, 9 predicted proteins | sample IncBWH4MmetaG_FD_155471 | JGI IMG/M metagenome (GOLD analysis project Ga0210408, IMG submission 155471) | Forest soil microbial communities from Barre Woods Harvard Forest LTER site, Petersham, Massachusetts, United States - Inc-BW-H-4-M | ecosystem: Environmental > Terrestrial > Soil >...
TGCCGGGGGTGATCTCGTTGCGGAACGACTTGCCCACCTGGGCGATCCCGAACGGTGGCGCCTTGCGGGAGAACTGCAGGACGTTCTTGAAGTTGATGAAGATCCCCTGCGCCGTCTCCGGGCGCAGGTAGGCGGTCGCGCCCGACTCCCGGACGGGTCCGATCGTCGTCTCGAACATCAGGTTGAAGTCACGCGCCTCGGTGAGGTCGCACTCCTCGGTCTCGCCCGGGTGCTTGGACGGTTTGCGCCCGCACGCAAGCTCTTCGAGGTGGTCGGCGCGAAAGCGCTGACCGCACGTGCGGCAGTCCACCAGCGGGTCGGTGAAGCCCGCGAGGTGCCCGCTCGCCTCCCACACCCGCGGGTGCTGGAGGATCGCCGAGTCGATCGCGACGATGTCCTCGCGCTCCTGCAGCATCGCCCGCCACCAGGCGTTCTTGACGTTGTTCTTCAGCAGCACGCCGTAGTGGCCGTAGTCGTAGGTCGAGCCCACGCCGCCGTAGATCTCCGATGACGGGAACACGAACCCCCGCCGCTTGCACAGCGCGACGATCTTGTCCATCGTCACGACATCCTCGCCCGGCGCGTCGCTCGCGGAGGCGTCTGGGTCGCTGGGGCGCTCGCTCATTGTCCGCGGATGGTATTCGAGACGTGGCACCCCGCTCGCGACAGGCGCGCAAACACCTCGGGAGGGCGGTCCGTGGCCATCTGTTCACGGGCGGCGACGGACCCAGTTGACAAATCTTTTTCCCGTTCCCCTTGACATACACTAGAAACTGTGTTTTTCTTCATGGCAATGGAAGGTAGCCAACCCAAGTGGAACGGACTCCAGCCACGACGGAGCTACGCACAAGAAGTACCCGTGCCGGGATCTGTTCGAGCGCCGCTACCCATACCTCTCCGGTGGCGCTCGAACAGGTCTCGGCACGCGCTCGCTTCGCGCTGGCCTCCTCAGGCGGGCGTCACGGCCTGACAGGGCCGCGACGTCCGCCAGGTTGCCGTCCTCCGACTCCGCACTTCGCGCCGCGTCCTGGAAGCTGGTCGCCGACACCCCTCGGATCGCGGGCGCAGGGGCCGGCTTGGCGCATCGAGTCCCGCCCGGGGCGGCCGTGCGGGTGTAGCATCGCCCGCCGTGGCCCGCATCCTGATCGTCGGTGGCGGTTGTCGTGGCAGACGCCTGGCGGCGCGGTTGGTTAAGGAGGGCCGGCACGCCGTGCGCATCACGACTCGCGGGGAGTCCGGCCGGGCCGCGATCGAGGCGACCGGCGCCGAGTGTCTGATCGGCACGCCCGATCGCCTGGCGACGCTGCGCGGCGCTCTGGACGGCGTGACGATCGCCTGCTGGATGCTTGCCACAGCCCGGGGGGATCGGGCACAGGTGCAGGCGCTGCACGGCTCGCGTCTTGAGTCCTTTCTCGGGCAGGCGATCGACACGGCCATGCGTGGCTTCGTCTATGAGAGCGCGGACGCCATGGTGGCAGAGCAGATGCGTGGTGCGGGCGAGCGGATCGTCCGGAGGGCCGGGGAGCGCAACGCGATCCCGGTGGCGGTCCTCAGGGTCGATATCGCGGACCCTGAGGTCTGGCAAGCCGAGGCCCAGGCCGCGGTGGACAGGCTGCTCGGAGACCGGAGCGGCTTCGCAGACGCGCTATCCTCAAACTAATCCTTAAAAGCCGATCAGGATTCTAGAAGCGCGGTTTCCCATGACGACTCTCGCTACGGCCGACTGTCGAGAAAGGAGCAACATCAATGACGCTGCAACTTGGCGACACAGCCCCCGACTTCGAGGCCGACACCACTGAGGGCCGTATCAAATTCCACGATTGGATCGGCGACTCCTGGGCGGTGCTGTTCTCCCACCCGAAGGATTTCACGCCCGTGTGCACGACCGAGCTCGGCTACATGGCGCAGGCCAAGCCCGAGTTCGATGCCCGCGACGTGAAGATCATCGGCCTCTCGGTCGATGCCCTCGACAACCACGAGGCGTGGGCCAAGGACATCGAGGAGACACAGGGCGCCGCCCCGAACTACCCGATCATCAGCGACAGCGACTACAACGTGTCAAAGCTCTACGGCATGCTGCCCGCGAGCACGTCCGGCGACCCGCTGGAGCGCACGCCGGCCGACAACCAGACGGTTCGCAACGTGTTCGTGATCGGACCCGACAAGAAGGTCAAGCTGATCCTCGTGTATCCGATGACGACCGGCCGCAACTTCGACGAGGTGCTGCGCGTGATCGACTCGCTGCAGCTCACCGCGAAGCACAAGGTCGCCACGCCGGTCAACTGGACGCGGGGCGAGAAGGTGATCATCGCGGGCTCGGTCTCCAACGACGAAGCCAAAGAGACCTACCCGGACGGGTGGGAGGAGCCCCGTCCCTACATCCGCCTGGTCCCGCAGCCGAGTTAGGGCCGAGGGCCCCTTAACCCAGCGCCCCGCCGGGAGATAGTGGCAGATCACTGCTCGGCAGAGCAGGGAGCAACAGCTCCTCCGCCCGCTCCAGCAGGCTCTCCAGGATGCGTGCGGTGGCGCCCCAGATGAGGTGGTCGCCCACGATGTAGGCATCGGTATCGAACGCGATCCCGCGACGCTCCATGCGCGTGCGCGTCCTGCCGGTGCGCAGGGCGTCCAGCGGGAGCTCGAGCACTGCGTCCACCTCCGATGGCGACGCATTCCAGCGCATGCCGGCCGGAATCAGGCCGACGAACGGATGGATCACGTAGTTGGTCACGAACGTAGACACCGCCGGCAGCTCGCCGAGCAGGCTCACCTGCGTGCGCGTCAGCCCGATCTCCTCCTCCGCCTCGCGCAGCGCCGTGTCCGACAGATCCACATCCCCGGGGTCTTGCCTGCCGCCGGGAAAGGAGATCTCGCCCGCGTGCCGGCGCAAGTCGGTACGCCGCCTGGTGAAGACGGCGTGGAGATCTCCGTCCTCGGGCGTCACGAACAGCGGCACCAGCACCGCCGCGGGAGTCTGTCCTTCGCTGTCGACTATCGGCTGAGCATCGAGGCTATCGTGATCAGGCGGCCAGGTGCACGCGCTCGACGCGCTCCGTGAACATGACCTCGCCGTCAAGCGCGCGATGCACCGGGCACTTGGCGGCGATCACCAGCAGACGCTGGGCCTGCTCCTCGGGGAGATCGTCGGGCAGCCGCAGCACAAGCTCGAACTTGGTAGGACACCCACGCTCGGCTGGGCGGTACTCCACATCGACCTCGACATGGCCAAGCTCCCAGCCCTTGCGCGCCGCGTACATCTCCATCGTGATCGCCGTACAGGACGCGAGGCTGACCGCGAGCAGCTCCTGCGGATCGGGCCCCGCGTCTTCGCCGCCGCTGTCGAGCGGCTCATCCACCGTGAGCTGGTGCTCGCGCACCTGCACCGTGTGCCTCAACGTCCTGTCATCTCGTCGCGCCGTGGCTTTCATGCCGGCCCACCTTTCATATCGATCATCCCAAGCCCCCCCGATCGACCCCTCATTGCACGTTCGCCCCTTCACATGGTACTCAGGCGCCGGTCCGACTACGCCCGATCTGCGCCCCGGAGCGGCATCGCCCAAGGTGGCCGACGCGTTGTCGGTGGCGACTCGTGGGCCGGATCGCGCCGGAATCACGCGAGCGGGTTCAACAGCAGTCCCGTGAGCAGCTTCGGAAAGAAGAACGTCGACTTCGGCGGCATGTTCTCACCGGCCGCCGCCACGTCTCTGACCTGCGCGACGGGAGTGGGCCGCATGAAGAACGCGGCGTCGTAGTCTCCCGCACCGACCAGCCGCAGCGCCTCCTCGGTCGAGCGGGCATAGAACAAGCCGCGCAGATGCGAGATGTCCTCGTCGCCGAGCCCCAGCGCTCCCTTCAGCAACAGCGCCTCCAGCACGCCGGTGTCCAGGTGGCGGTATGCGTCCGAGCGGTCCGGCAGGGCCGCGTCGGCGATCGCCTGGCTCTTCAGCGTCAGGCGCAGCGCGCGACCGTCGAGATTGTCGATGTAGCCGAGCTGCAGCGGCGTGGTGGGCACCGCGCCCGGCGCCTGCTCCGGTGGGGCGATCTGCGCGGGTGGCACCTCCACGATCTCGAAGTCACGGCGCAGCGCTTGCGCGAGCGCACGACGACGGTCGTTGTCGAGCCCCCCGATCAGCCGATGAGTGGGGAACACGGTCAGGCCCGGGTCCTCCAGTGCGACCAGGCACATGAGGATGTAGCAGTGCTCGCCCTCACCTCCGAGTTCCCGTGCATAGGCTTGCATCGTCTCGTAACGGTGATGCCCGTCGGCGATCAGCAGCTCGGCGTCGCGGGTAGCCCGCTGCACGGCCGCGATCGCCTGCGGGTCGGTCACCCGCCACAGACGGTGTGTCGTGCCCTGCGCGTCGCTGACCTCGCCCCACGGGGGAAGCGCGGTGGCCGGCTGAAGCGCGGCCCAGGCGGCCTGGGTCGGGTCGGAGTACAGCGAGAAGATGGGGGAGATGTTCGCGCGCGTCGCGCGCGTGAGCGCCAGCCGATCCTCCTTCGGGCCGGGATGCGTGCGCTCGTGCGGGCGCACCCGCCCGGGGCCGTACTCCTCGATGCGCACCCGGCAGTAGAACCCGCGCCGGGTCAGCCGGCGTCCGTCCGGTCCGGTGTAGTCCTGAGCGTGCGCCCAGATCGCCGGCTCTGAGTCGCGTACCAGCGCGCCCTGCAGCCGCCACGTCTCCAGCAGGCTCGCGGCGGTCGCATAGCGATCGGGCTCGCCCGTGGGCAGGTCGATCGCGACGATGTTGTGCGGCGAGCGGGCCAGCAGCGCGGCGCGCTGCTCGGCGTCGATCACGTCGTAGGGCGGCGCCGTCACGTCCGCGAGCGAGCCGACGACGGCGGTGTCGTAGCGCAACGCGCGCAGCGGTTGGATCTCGGCCATGGGCGGTGGCTGAGGCTAGCAGTGGGAGGCGTTTCCCGGGTTGGGCAGCAGACGATCGGACCCGTGGTCCGCCAGCGTCTGAGGTACGTCTACTCTCTTAGGGCATCGGGGCGTGGCGCAGCCTGGTAGCGCGCGGCCTTTGGGTGGCCGAGGTCCCGGGTTCGAATCCCGGCGCCCCGATAGACAGCACGGCGGGTTGCGGCCGGCCACGGACAGGTATCCTGCATCCGGTGGGACCTTCGGCACGGAGGTAAGGAGGAGATCGATGCGCTGGATGCGCGCTGTCGTACTTATCGGGACGTTCGCGGTGCTCGCCACCGCGGGCCCGGCATGGGGGGAAGGGATAACCAATGCGGGCGACGATCTGCGCACCGGGTGGTACCCGGGCGAATCGTCGATCACGCCTGAACTGGTGAGCGGTGGCACGTTCGGCCAGATGTGGTCGGTGCCCGTCGAAGGCCAGGTATATGCGCAGCCGCTGCTCGACAACGGGACGCTGGTGGTCGCGACCGAGAGCAACAAGGTCTATGGCCTCAATCCGGCGACAGGCGCGCTCAAGTGGTCCAAAGCGCTCGATCTGGGCACGCCCTGGAACGCGAGCGACATCGGCTGCGGGGACCTCACTCCGACGATCGGCGTGACCGCGACCCCGGTGATCGATCCGGCGACGAACATCGCGTATATGACACACAAGACCTATGCGTCGGGCTCCTCGGGCCCGGCGCGCTGGTACATGGACGCGGTCAGCGTCACCTCGGGCGTCGAGGAGCCCGGCTTTCCCGTGCAGCTGGGCGGCACGGCGCAGAACGCGTCAGGGCAGACGTTCCAACCGACGACCCAGCTGCAGCGCCCCGGTCTGCTGCTGCTGGAAGGGGTCGTCTACGCGGCGTTCGGCTCCTCCTGCGACATCCCTCCCTGGCAGGGCTGGGTGTTCGGCGTATCGACCGGCGGCGTGGTCAAGGCACGGTGGGTGGCCGATCAGAGCGGGGACGGCGCCGGCATCTGGCAGTCGGGCGCCGGTCTCACCTCCGACGGCCCGGGCAACATCCTGCTCAGCACCGGCAACGGCGAAGCGCCCACGACGCCCGCGCCCGGCAGCAGCCCGCCCGCGAATCTCGGCGAGTCGATCGTGCGGCTGCAGGTGCAGCCCGACGGGTCGCTGAAGCCGACGGACTTCTTCGCCCCGTTCGACGCCGCTACGCTCGACACGTGGGACGCCGACTTCGCCTCCGGCGGCGTCACCGGCCTGCCCCAGGAATATTTCGGCACTCAGGCGGTCCCCCACCTCGCCGTCGCGGTCGGCAAGGACGGCTACGTCTACCTGCTCAACCGCGACAACCTCGGCGGGATCGGCCAGGGACCGTCCGGCTCCGATAAGGTCGTCCAGCGCATCGGCCCCTACGGCGGGGTCTGGTCGCGCCCCGGAGCGTGGCCCGGCGAAGGCGGCTGGGTGTACATCCCGACCGCCTCGGGGGGCAACAGCGCGGGAGGCTCGTCGGGCAACCTGCGTGTCTACCAGTACGGCCTCTCCGGCACCGGCTCGCCGACGCTCTCGCTGCGGGGCACCTCCTCGGAAGCGTTCGGGTTCGGTTCGAGCGCGCCGATCATCACCTCCGACGGAACCTCGCCCGGGTCGGCGCTCGTCTGGATCGTCTGGGCGCCGAACGGTGAAGGGACGGGCGCGCAGCTGCGTGCCTACGACCCGATCCCGGTCAACGGCGAACCGGTGCTGCGCTGGAGCGCTCCGGTCGGCACATCGACGAAGTTCGCGATCCCCGGCGTCGGCGCCGGGCGCCTGTACGTGGGCACCCGCGACGGGCACGTGCTGGCATTTGGCTCGCCCGTCACGCCGGTGCTGACCGGCCCGGCGACCACGTTTCCGACGACGACAGTCGGCAGCTCATCCGAACGGACGTTGACGCTCACCGCCACGCAGTCGATAGTTCTCTCGAGCCTGGCCTCGAACTCCGCTCAGTTCACGCTCGGCACTCCCTCGCCGTCACTGCCCGCGACGCTGACGGCCGGCCAGACGATCCAGATCCCGATCACGTTCAAGCCAACCGGCACGGGTCCCCAGGCGGCGACCGTGACGGCTGAAACGAGCACCGGAACGAAAGTGACTTTCGCGCTCTCGGGGACCGGACAGGCTGAAGGGGCAAAGCTCGAAGCGACACCCCCGCTCGTAACCTTCGAAGGCACGACCGTCGGGACGCAGCGGTCTGAAAGCGTGACGTTTCGCAACGTCGGCGGCACGGCGCTGACGGTCAACGAAGTGCACCTGCCGGGCGTCCCGTTCGGCTCTGAAGGCGCCCCCGAAAAAGGCTCGACGATCGCGCCCGGCAATTCGATCACGATCACCGTCACGTTCAAACCGACGAAAGTGGGCACGTTCAAAGATAAAATCGGTCTCGATACCACCGGGGGCAATCGCGCCGTCGGACTCTCCGGCGTAGCGGCGCTGCCCGGAACCCTGCAGGTCTCAAGCGAAGCGATCGACTACGGCCAGGTGGCGGTTGGTGGGAGTGCGAGCAGGACGTTCACGGTCACGAACACGGGCGGCACGAACGTCACGATTACGAAGTCCAAGCCTCCGAGCGGGGGCACGTTCGCCGCGACCACGTCGCTGCCCGAGGGTACGACGATCGAACCGGGCGGGAGCGTGACCGAGATGGTCAAGTTCACGCCAACCGCTCTGGGTGAAGCGACGGGTGTCTGGCAGATCAACGGCACTGACACCACGGGGCTGCACGAAGTGCAGTTCAGCGGCGTGGGGTACGTGCCGGCGCTGCCTGGAGCGCTGCAGATATTTGGCGAAGCGATCGACTTTGGTCAGGTGACGGTCGGTGGGACCGCGGCTAAGTCGTTTACGGTCACGAATACGGGTGGCACAAATGTCACGATCACGAAGTCGAAGCCTCCGAGCGGAGGCATGTTCGCCGCGACGACGTCGTTGTCTGAAGGGACGACGATCGAACCAGGCGCCACCTTGACCGAGACGGTCGCGTTCAAGCCCACCACGCCGGGTGAAGCGACTGGCGTCTGGCAGATCGAAGGCGACGACGCGACAGGGCTGCATGAAGTGCGACTCGGCGGGTCGGGAAAGGCGTCGGTTGAACCCCCGCTCATGGCGCAGTTCCCGTCGAATCCGGGAACGCCGCTGCCGCAGGAAGCTTTCGGTCAGGGATCGCAGACATCGCCGCCTCCCGATGCCGAGCTGACGAGCGCCACGTTGACGACGAGCCCGACGGGCACGGTCGCCGTCGTCACGGTGAGCTGCCCGCTCACAGACGGCCTGTGTGCGGGCGCGGTCACGCTGCGGACGCTCGTTCCTTATCGAATCACGACGGGTCATCGCTCCCATCGACATAAGACGGGAATCGTGACGCTCGCAACCGGCAGGTTCGCGATCGCCGGTGGGCGGGTGGTCAAGATCGAGTTGCGTCTATCAGCTCAGGCCCGCGCGCTGCTCGCGCGTGTGCACGTGCTGCGGGCGCAGGCAAGGGCGGCAATCCGATACGCGGACGGCTCCACGCACATCGCTCAGCTGGTCGTCACCGTCCGCGCGCCCGTCGCGACTCGCGCGCGGGGGCGCTGATCGCTCTGAGCTATACGAGCTGCTCGTCGGGCGACTGGATGATCCGCAGGTGCTCGCCCGCACGCGTGATGCTCATGAGGCGCTGGACCTGCTGTGAGCCGCGGGTGAGAGCGAGCATCTGCCCGCTCTCCTGGGAGTGCTCGTGCGCCGCCAGGATGATCCGCAGGCCGGTCGAGTCGATGAACTCGAGGTCATCGAGGTCGAGCACCATCAGCGTCGCGTCCTCCGCCTCCGCGCTCTCGATCGCGCCCTGCAGTAGCGGCGCGCTCGCCAGATCGAGTTCGCCGTGCAGGCGCAGCACGATCCTGTCCTGCTCGCGGCGAACGTCGATCTGCAGGTGCTCGCCCTGCATGCGCTCACGAGCCGTCACACGCGGATGGTAGCGCAGGGCTGCAGTGCCCCGTCTCGCTTCAAGAGGCCGTCAATGAGCCTCGCGCGGCTCACCGGCGCCACGCGGCGCCGGTCCTCCCGAGCCGGGTCCGCCGCGGCCCAGTCGCACCGCGAGCAGCGCCACGTCGTCGCGGAGCCCGCCTCCGGCCCGCTCGAGGGCGGCGTGCTCGATGTGCTCGAGCAGCTCGTCGAGGGTCAGATGCGCAGTCTGCGCGCACAGCCCGCGCAGTCCCTGCTCGCCGAGCTGCCTGCCCGCTCGGCCGGCCTCTGTCACTCCATCGGTGTACAACAGCAGCGTCTGGTCCACGTGCAGCTCGGCATCGCTTTCGAGGAGGTCGATCGGGTCGACAACTCCCAGCAGCGTGCCCGGCTCGCCCAGTGACACCACGGTCCCGTCGCGGTCGATCAGCAGCGGCGGCTGATGGCCGGCGAGGGAGACAGTGAGGCGAGCGTGGTCGAGCCCAGGCGTCATCAGGACCAGGCAGACGGTGCACAGGTCTGCGCCGGCAGGTTGCAGGCGCAACGCCCGGTGGAGCGTGTGCAGCATCTCGACGGGCGACTGACCGCTGAGCGCCGCGGCCCGCAGCGTGTGGCGTGCGAGCGCGGTGACGCCGGCGGCGCTGGGACCCTTGCCGCACACATCCCCGATGGCGAGCATCCAGCAGCCAGGCCGGCATTCGAACAGGTCATAGAAGTCGCCGCCGACCTCGTTCACCTCGCCCGTCGGCGAATACCGCGCCCGTATCTCTGCGCCCGGAACCTCGGGCAGGGACTCGGGCAGCAGCGAGCGCTCGAGGATGTGCGCGATGCGGGAGCGCTCCGTGTACAGCCGCGCCCGTTCGACCGCCGTACCGGCACGGCGTGCAAGGCGCTCTCCCAGCGCCAGATCCGCGGATGAGAGTCGGCGCGAAGACTCCGAGGAGACGAGCGTGATCGTCCCGATCGTCTTGGTCGCGCCGATCATCGGCACGATGATCACGGATTGTGGGCCGATCATCCGCAGCAGCTCCAGGTGCTCGTCGTCGTGGGCATAGGCGGCGAGCGCGTCGGGCTTGATGTCGGTGAATATGCGCGCCTGTCCGGTGCGGAGCACCTCGGCAACGCCGGTGGGGTCATCCAGCGTCGGTCTGTAACGGCGGTCGAGCCGCTCGGCCATCGCGAGCTTGGCGGGATCGGCATGGTGGACCGCCACGAGCTCGATCTCGCCGCGCTCGTTGAGCACGTCCACGGCGCACCAGTCGGCCAGCCGCGGGACCGCCAGACGCGCCACCTGCTGCAGCGTTTCGGCATAGTCCATCGAGGAGGCGAGCATCCGGCTGGCCTCGGCCATGAAGCTTTCGTTCAACTGCACGCGCTTGACCTCGGTGATGTTCTCGAACACGTTCACCGCATACACGATGCGCTTGGTCTCGGGGTCGAAGACCGGCGAGGATCTGACCACCAGCCAGCGCTCCTCGCCCGTGGCCCGGACGATGTTTCTCACGAGCAGTGGCTGCGGGCTCTCGCCGGCGAACAGTCGTCTGCTGGGCATGCTCGCCAGGGCGAGCTCGTTCCCCTGCTCGTCCAGCACCTGAAAGCGGGGCATGATCGTGCCCGGCTGAGCGCTCATCAGCTGATCGGGCGTGCCGGCCCCGAGGAGGTCGGCGGCGGCCTGGTTGGCGAACACCATCTGACCGTGCTCGTCCATCACCGTGATCGCCTCGGCGAGGTTGACGAGGATCGCCTCCAGGCGCTGCTCGACACCGCGCAGCCGCGAGAACAGGCGAGCGTTGTCGATCGCCAGGGCGGCGCGTCGCGCGAGCTCGCACACCAGGTCCATGTCCTCGCTCCCATAGGCTCTGCCGTCCCCGAGCCGCAGCGTCGAGATGGCGCCGAGGGTGCGCCCTCGCGCGAGCAGCGGAGCAACCGCCGCCGAGCGATAGCCGTGGTCGATCATGAACCGCGCATGCTCAGAGCCCTGCGCGAACGAGCTGAGCAGTTGGTTGGTCATCTCCGGGAGCAGCACGGGCTCTCCGCTGTGGATCACACGCGCAACGGGATGCTCGCCCTCGGGGTCGAGCGGGTGTCTGCTGCGCATCTCCTCCAGGTCACGCGCGATCGTCTCCTCGGCCGCGGCGACAGCCACGTCCCTGATCGAGCCGTCCTCGTCGAGCAGGTCGATCACGCACACGTCAGCCAGTCGCGGCACCGTGAGGCGCGCGACCTGGCCCATCGTCGTCGTGAGATCGAGCGATGCGGCCAGCGCGACGCCCGCCTCGAGGAGCAACTCGACGGCGGCGTCGTTCACGGGCTCGGTGTTGACGCTGATCGGGTCCCCCTCTGTCTCAACATCGAATGCGCACGGGGCCATGATCGTCGCCGTTGCGTCCGCTGTCGCTGCCCCGGTGAGACTCAGTATCGCACCCGGCGTGGGCGTGCACATCTAATGCCTCGGCGCGACCCTCCGAGCACAGCCAGCGCGTCCGTTCGCCTGTGACTGCGGCGATGGCCCGGATGCGTTCGATCGCGCCTACTCTGCCTGATCGCGCGCCCGCCGAGCCACCAGGGGTCTGTATCCGCCGATCGTTGCCACCGGACGGCCGGCGCGCCGCGCGAGATAGGGTCTTGTGGATGAGCGACCGCGTGCTGCTCTTATCCTGGGAGTATCCGCCGGTGATCGAGGGTGGCCTGGCACGACACGTGCGCAAGCTGGCCGAGGCGCTCGTGCGCCGGGGTGTATCCGTCGATGTGCTCACTCGCGGGTCAAGCGAGCGAGCCGGGATCGATCGGCGAATCCCGGAGACCACGAGCGAGAGCTACGGCTCCCCCGAGATCGACGGCGACGGCGAGCGCGCCGGGTTCGAAGGCTCGATCGCCGGCCTGTCGGTCGAAGAACGCGGGGGCGTGACCGTGTATCGGGTGCCCGAGCCGGGCTGGCCCCGCGACCTCGACCGGTTCGTCGCGTGGGTGGGGCGCATGAACGACGACATGCTCGCGGCCGGCGCCTCGCTCGCCCAAGAACACTCATACGACCTCGTACATGGCCACGACTGGCTCGTGGCGCCCGCCTCCGCGGCGCTGTCCGAGCAGTTCGACATCCCCTACGCGACGACGATCCACGCGACCGAGCACGGCCGCCACCAGGGCTGGGTCCAGGACCCTCCGCAGTCGCACATCCACTCTGTCGAGCGCTCCATGGCTCGGCGGGCGGACACGGTGATCGTCTGCTCTTACTACATGCGCGGGCACGTCGCCGACATTTTTGACATCGACGAGCGACGGATCGCGGTGATTCCCAACGGGATCGACCCGCGTGACCTGCAACCGGTCGGGGACCTGGATGCGTTGCGGCGCGAGTTCGCGCAGCCCGAGGCCCAGCTCGTGCTGCTCGTGGGGCGGCTTGTCTACGAGAAGGGATTTCAGCTCGCCCTGGACGCGCTGCCGGGCGTGATCGAGCGGGTCGGCGCGGTGCGCTTTCTCGTGGCCGGCTCGGGGACGCACGAGGTCGAGCTGCGCGCCCAGGCGGAGCGGTTGGGCCTGTCCGAGCACGGGATATTCCTCGGCTGGATCGGCGATGACGCGCTGCACTCGCTTTACCGGATCGCCGATCTTTGTGTCGTGCCGTCGATCTATGAGCCGTTCGGGCTTGTGGCTCTGGAGGCGATGGCCTCGGGCTGCCCGTGCATCGTCGCCGACACCGGCGGCCTGCGCGAGGTCGTGCCCTCGGGCGACCGCGTCGGGCTGCGCTTCAACGGCGGCGATGCCGAGCACCTCGGCGTCATGATCGAGCGCCTGCTCGTCGACGGCGAGCTGCGCGACCGATTGGTGACCGAGGCCTCCGAGCATGTGCTGCGCTTTGACTGGGACGACATCGCCCAGCGCACACACACGATCTACAGTGATCTCACGGCGCTGCGCGGTCATCGCGCGCGCAGCGTCTGAGCGGATCGCCGGGGCCGGCCGGATCGGGTCAATGACAGGTCAACATGGGATCGAGATGGAGGGTGAGGCCATAATGCCGAGCAGTTCAACACAGGATGGGAACACGAACGGCGACCCCGGCATGAGCGGCGCGTTGCGAGGACTGATGCAGGACGACTTTCCCCTGACCCTGCACCACATCCTGCGCCGTCTGCGCACCGGTGATCCACACGCCGAGGTCGTGACCCTCGGCGAGGGGGGCGTCCGGACGCGCATGACCTACGGCGAGAGCGCCGAGCGGATCGACCGCCTCGCGCGCGTGCTTGCCGGGCTCGGCGTGCGGCAGGGCGATCGGGTGGGCACGTTCGCCTGGAACAACCAGCGTCACTTCGAGCTGTACTTCGCGATCCCGTGCGTCGGCGCGGTCCTGCACACGCTCAACATCCGCCTGTTCGAGGAGCAGCTCACATACATCGTCAACCACGCCGAGGACCGGGTCATCTTCGTCGACGCCTCGCTCGTGCCGCTGCTCGAGAAGCTCGCTCCGAGCTTCGAGGGTGTCCGTCACTACGTCGTCATGGGCGAGGGCGACCCGGGCAGTCTGCCGAACGCGCTGATCTACGAGGAGCTGCTCGAGCAGGCGGGCCCTGGCCGGTATGACTATCCCGAGGTGGACGAGCGCCAGGCCGCGGCCCTGTGCTACACCAGCGGCACCACCGGCAACCCCAAGGGCGTGCTGTACTCGCACCGCTCGATCAGCCTGCACTCCTCCGCCACCCTGATGCGCGACGCCGTCGGTCTGTCGCGCGCCGATCGTGTGCTGGCGGTCGTGCCGATGTTTCATGCCAACGCTTGGGGCCTGCCGCACGGCGCCGCGCTCGCCGGCGCCGACCTGATCCTGCCCGACCGGTTCCTGCAGGCCGAGCCGCTGGCCGGGTTGATCGAGGCCGAGCGTCCGACGCTGATGGGGTGCGTGCCGACGATATTCGCCGACCTGCTGCGCTACGCCGACGAGCACCCCGACCTCGACATGTCCTCGCTGTCGAACGCCGCCTGCGGCGGCTCGGCCGTGCCGCGCCAGTTGATGCGCGACTTTCAGGAGCGTCACGGCGTGCGCATATTCCAGGCCTGGGGCATGACCGAGACCAGCCCCGTCGCCACCTACTCGCGCCCGGATGAGGCGGGCGAGCACGACGACGCCTACTGGGACAACCGCGCCAGACAGGGCCGGGCGGTGCCGTGGGTCGAGCTGCGCCTGATCGGCGACGGCGGCGTAGAGGTTCCCTGGGACGGGCGCTCCACGGGTGAGATCGAGGTGCGCGGACCGTGGATCGCCGCCCGCTACTTCCACGGCGAGGAGGATGACAAGAAGTTCGACGCCGGCTGGCTGCGCACCGGCGACATCGCCGCGATCGACGAGCGCGGGTACGTGCAGATCACCGACCGCTCCAAGGACGTGATCAAGTCCGGGGGGGAGTGGATCTCCTCGGTCGAGCTCGAGAACGAGGTGATGGCCCACCCCGACGTGCTCGAGGCGGCCGTGATCGCCCGTCCGGACGAGCGCTGGGCTGAGCGCCCGCTGTGCTGCGTGGTGTTGCGCGAGGGCTCGACCGCGGGCGCGCGCGAGCTGCAGGAGCACCTGAGCGGGCGCGTCGCGAAGTGGTGGATCCCCGAGGAGTTCGCGTTCGTCGA
>Ga0210408_10003517_pt1 | contig 14454 bp, 13 predicted proteins | sample IncBWH4MmetaG_FD_155471 | JGI IMG/M metagenome (GOLD analysis project Ga0210408, IMG submission 155471) | Forest soil microbial communities from Barre Woods Harvard Forest LTER site, Petersham, Massachusetts, United States - Inc-BW-H-4-M | ecosystem: Environmental > Terrestrial > Soil >...
TCGTCGTCTCGAACATGCAGCCCGACCGGGCCCACCCCCAGCGCGGGCGGTTCGTGCGCGACCAGGTGGACGCGCTGCGCGGGATCGACGGGGTGGACGTGGAGCTGTATGAGTTCGCGCCCGGCAAGCGGGAGCTCGTGCGCGCGGCCTGGGACTTGCGCCGCCGGCACGGGCGCGAGCGCTGGGACGTCCTCCACGCCCATTACGGACTCACCGCCTGGCCCGCGCTGGCCGTGCGCGCCAGGGTGCGCGCGCTGACCGTGCACGGCACCGACCTCAGCCACCCCCGCACCCGCAGCCTGACCGCCAGGGTCATCCCGCGCATGGACGTCCTCGCGGCGGCGTCCGCGCCGCTGGCGCAGCGGCTGCCCCGCGACGGCGAGCGCGCGCTGGTGCTGCCGTGCGGCGTGGACCTCGTGCGCTTCCATCCGATCCCCCGCGCGGACGCGCGCGCGGAGCTGAAGCTCGACCCCGACGAGCCGTTCGTGCTGTTTCTCGCCAGCCCGTCGCGCAAGGAGAAGCACTACGACCAAGCGCTGATGCTGGCGCGCGACGCAAGCGTCGAAGTGCGCGCGCTCGGAACCGTGGCGCCGGAGCTCGTGGCACTGTGGGTCAACGCGTCCAACGCCGTGATCGTCCCCAGCGCGCGCGAGGGCTTCGGCCTGGCCGTGCTCGAGGCGCTGGCGTGCGACGTGCCCGTGCTCGCCACGCCCGCGGGCATCCACCCGCAGGCGCTGCGCGACGTCGCGGGGACGCTGTGCGCGCCGTTTGAGTTGGCCGTTTGGCGCGACGCTCTGGCGCCCCACCTGCGCGATCCGGACCCCCGCATCGCCGGGCGCGCCCACGCCGAGCCGTTCTCCGCGCCGCGCATGGCAGAGCGCGTGCTCGAGGCTTGGCGCGCGGCGCTGGAGCACGCCGGGTAGCATTGATCGGTCGATGGAGGACACGCAGACCACCGGTCCGGAGATCGAGGACGAGAACACGGGGACGCCCGCGGGCGAGGACGCCTCCAACGGCCCGCCCGGGTTCAGCGAGCGCGGGCGCATGCGGCGGCGCATGCGGTTCCTGCGCAAGGCGCGCGAGCTGGCTTATCGCGACCTCGGCGGGCTCGTGTTCGACCTGCACCGGTTCGCCAGACGCAACGACGCATTGGTGCTCGCCAAGCTCGAGACGATCGGGCGCATCGACGGCGAGCTGCGCGCCCTGGAAGCAACTCTGGCCGAGCGCCGCCCCGTGACCGTCCTGCGCGAGGCGGGCGTGGCGGCGTGCCCACGCTGCGCCGCGATCCATGGCAGCGACGATCGCTTCTGCCCCAACTGCGGCCTGGCGATGGACCTCCGCGCCGAGCGGCCCATGGCCGGCCCCCAGAGCGTGGCGCAGGCCCCTGCGGCGATGGCTCCAACCGCCGTGCATGCTCCGGCTCCTGCGGCGCCGACTTCCGGTGAGACGGCGCCCCCGGCACCGACCGGCGCCACTGCCCCGCCCGCGACGCCCGCGCCCGGCCAGCCAGCCACGACACCCACCGCTTCAAGCGCCGCCACCCCCGCTCCCGCAGCGCCTGCGCCGCGTCCCGCGCCGAGCACCACGGCGCCCGCTCCCGCCACTGCCGCGCCGCGCGCGCCGCGCGCGGCAGCGCCTGCGGCGCCCGCCACCACCCAACCGAAGCCCGCCGCTCCGGCGCCGGCCCAGGACGCCACCCCGCCCTCCGGCCCGGCACCCGCGGTCGACGGCGATCCCGCCGCGGCTGAGGACCGGCCGAACGTGGAAGAGCCGACCGAGATCGTCCGTCCCCCCGGCCAGACCCCTTGAACGCCGTCGCCACCCCTCCGCCGATAACGCCCGGCGGGAGTTCGACTCCGCCGGTGGACGCGGCCTGTCCGCTGTGCGGCGCTCCGCTGCACCCCCGACAGGAGTGGTGCCTGAACTGCGGTGCGGCCGCGCGTACGCGCCTGGCGGCTCCGACGAACTGGAAGGCCCCAATCGTCGCGATCGCCGTGATCGCCACGCTCGCATTGGGGGTGCTGGCGGCAGCGCTCGTCAAGCTCAGTGGCGGCTCGGGCACACCGAAGGCGCTCGCGCCGGTCACGAGAACGATCACCACCACGACTCCGATCGTCCCCGGCGGGATCCCGGGCACGGTTCCGACCACGACGACGGGCGCCAACGGCGCAGGGAGCCTCGGCGGCGTGGTCGCGCCCCCCACGACCACGGGCGCCGTCACCCCGGGCACGCCGACGACGATCCGTCCCTCCACGGCCACGACGACCGGCGGTCTGACCGGGCCGGCCACCCCGACCGCGACCACGCCGTCCGGCACCGGAACCGGCTCCTCGCGCGCGGCGGAAGAAGCGCTGCGCAAAGCCGGGTTCCTGCCGCGCACCAAAAAATAGCCTTCGCCCGCCAGAGCCCACGCCATGCCTCAGACCCCCAAGCCGTCGAAGGGCCTGAGCCTCACAACGGAGGCCGATCTCGCGGTCGTGGGCGCGGGCGCGGCCGGACTGTACACGGCGCTGTGCGCCGCCCGGGAAGGCGGCCGGGTCGTCCTCGTCTCGGCCACGCCGCTGGCGCAGACCGCGAGCTATTGGGCACAGGGCGGCCTCGCCGCGGCACTCGCCGCCGACGACACACCCGAGCGTCACCTCGCGGACACCGAGCGCGCGGGGCGTGAGCTGGTCAGGCGCTCGGCGGCGGAGATTCTCGTGCGCGAGGCGTCGGCCTGCGTAGAGGACCTGCAGTCGCTGGGAGTGCGGTTTGACGCCGACCGGTTCGGCCGGCTCGCGCTGGGGTTGGAGGGCGGGCACTCGATCCGGCGCATCGTGCACGCCGGGGGCAGCGCGACGGGCCGGCGCGTGGTCCGGCAACTGTCGGCGCTGGCCGCCGCCGACCCGCGCATAACGGTGCTCGAGGGCGCCCGCGCGCGCGCCCTGTGGACGGACCCGGACGCGCCGCCGGGTCAGGCAGGCCATTGCCGCGGACTGCTGTGTGAGGACTGGCGTAACGGGCATAACGGCCATCCGGGGAGCGGGCGTGCGAGCATCGTGTCCGCACGCGCGGTCGTGCTCGCGACGGGCGGCGCCGCCGCGCTGTGGGCGCGCACGACCAACCCGCCCGGTTCCCAGGGCGTCGGGTTGCTGCTCGCCCACGCCGCGGGCGCGCGCCTGGCGGACCTGGAGCTGTTGCAGTTCCATCCCACCGCCGCGATCGGCGTGCCGGGGCGCGAAGGGTTCCTCGTGACCGAGGCGATCCGCGGCGAGGGCGCCACGCTGCACGACGAGCGCACGGGCGAGCGCTTCGTGGAGGAGCTCCTGCCGCGCGACGAGGTCTCGCGCGCGATCCAGGCGCGGCTGCGCGAGACCGGCGCGAACGCCGTCGGGCTGGACATGCGCGCGATCGATCCGGCTCACTTCCCCAATGTGGTCGCGGCCCTGCGCGACGCCGGCCTGGACCCGATGCGCGAGCTGGTGCCGGTGGCGCCGGCCGCGCACTATGCGATGGGCGGGATCGCCGTGGACCTGCACGCGCGCTCGAGCGTGGCGGGGCTGTATGCCGTCGGGGAGGTTTCCTGCACTGGCCTGCACGGGGCCAACCGGCTCGCGTCGAACTCGCTCAGCGAGTGCTTCGTGTTCGCGCGCCGCGCCGTGAGCGCCTCCCTGGCCGAGCCCGCGCCCGCGCCCGCCGCGCCGGGTGAGATCGACAGGCTGTTGGAGGCGCCGCCGATTCCCAGCGCCGAGCCCGGTACGCGCGCCGCGTTGTGGCGCGACGCGGGCATCGAGCGCACCGGCGAGGGCCTGCGCCGGCTGCTGGAGGATCCGCATCCTCTGGCCCGCCTGATCGCGCGGTGCGCGCTCGCGCGCGAGGAGAGCCGTGGCGCGCACCTGCGTCTGGATCACCCCGGGCGCGACCCGGCTCTTGACCACCGTCATGCGGTCGTCTCGGGCGAGGCTGAGGTGGCATGGGAGACCTGGGAGTAGCTCCCGATACGCCGGCCGGTGCGGTGACCGGCGCCGGCAACGTCGTCGGAACCGTTGGCTGTGGGTCACCCACCTGAAACCTGCCGGCGCAGCACCGCATCTTTTCTGGTAGGCGGGGTGTTTAGGGAGTGCAAGAACGGGGGACGATCGGAGTCTTTGGATACGGCGGGCGTGCTCAAAGTCAGAGATCGACAAGGAGAGGGGTCAGACCGCCATCATGTACCAGTTCAGCCGGGCCATCTACAGGGAACTTGCGCCGCACATCCTCCCGCCCCAGCACGGCGCGAGCGCGAGCGCCAACCACGAGCACGTGCTGCACGCCTGCGAGGCGGTCGTCGAGCGGATGGCGACCGACCGCCACTACTTCGCCTACCCCGCGCGCACGCTGTACTGCGACATCCGCAGCTATTTTGCGATGGGCGAGCAGGGTCACGTCCACCGCGTCGTCAACCGCTATATCGGCTACGCCCAGCGGTTCCTCGTCGAGAACCCGGTGGCGGCCTACACATCCGTCAGCGGCCAGCCGCCGCGGTGCCGCGCGACGACCCGCAAGGGCTCGGCCTGCCAGCGCGTGCCGCTGCCGCACAACGGATACTGCCCCTCCCATCAACACCTCGCCGAGACCGAGGACCAGGAGCTCGCGGCGGCCTGAGTGGGGTTGAGGGTGGGTCGCGTCCGCGCAGGTCGGTGCGCGGACAGCGGCCACGGGCGCGGGACATCCGGTCCCGCGTACGCTGTCTCAGATGCTTCTCGGCGTAGACGTAGGCGGGACCTTCACCGACGCGGTGCTCGTGGGAGCAGACGGTGTGGTGCACACCGCGAAGGTCCCCACGACATCCTCAGACCAGGCGCTCGGCGTGCTCGACGCCGTGAGCGAGGTGCTCGCGCGGGCGGACGCGACGCCGCGGGAGGTGACCGGGTTCGCGCACGGCATGACGGTCGCGACGAATGCGCTGCTGGAGGGGCGCGCGGCGCGCACCGCGCTGATCGCCACGGCCGGCTTCACGGACGTGATCGAGCTGGGCCGCCAGGCGCGGGTGCACCTGTACAGGCTGTGCGACGCAGCGCCCGCACCGCTGGTCGGAGCGGAGCTGCGGTTCGCGGCGCCCGAGCGCTGCGGTCCCGACGGCCCGCTGCTGGCGCTCGATCCGGCGCGGGCGGCAGCGCTGGTCGAGGAGGTCGCCCTGGCCGAGCCCGAGGCGGTGGCGGTCGCGCTGCTGCACTCCTATGCCCATCCCGAGCACGAGCGCCTGCTGGCGCGCCTGCTCGCCGAGCGCCTGCCGCGGCAAACGCACGTATCGGTGTCCAGCGAGCTCGTGGGCACGTTCCGCGAGTACGAGCGCACCGCGACGACCGTGCTCGACGCGGCGCTGAGCCCGCTCGTGGGCTCCTACCTGCGCCGGCTGGCCGCGCAGGCGACGGCGCGGGGGCTGGTGGAGCCCGAGATCATGCAGTCCTCGGGCGGGCTCGCATCGAGCGCTCGCGCCGCGTCCCATGCGGCGCTGACGGTCCTGTCCGGGCCGGCGGGCGGCGTGGGCGGCGCGCTGCTGCTGGCGGGCATGGCGGGAGTGGAGAACGTGCTGTGCTTCGACATGGGGGGCACCTCCTGCGACGTCTGCCTGATCACCGGCGGACAGGTCGCCGAGACGGCGCAGCGCACGGTCGCCGGGCGCCCGCTGGCGCTGCCGGCGCTGGACATCCACACGGTCGGGGCGGGCGGCGGCTCGATCGCGTGGCGCGACGGCGGTGGCGCGTTGCGGGTGGGACCCGAGTCCGCGGGCGCCGAGCCCGGACCGGCGTGCTACGGGCGGGGCGGCGAGCGGGCGACGGTGACCGACGCCAACCTGCTGCTGGATCGCCTGCCCCTGACGGAGCCGCTGGCGGGCGGGCTGGTGCTCGATGTCGCCGCCGCGGAGCGCGCGGTCGCGAGTCTCGCCGCCGAACTGGACCTGGACGTGCGCGCGTGCGCCGCCGGGATCGTGCGCGTCGCCGAGGCCGAGATGCTGCGGGCGTTGCGCGTGATGACCGTCGAGCGTGGGGTCGACCCCCGCGAGTACGCGCTGATGCCGTTCGGAGGCGCCGGACCGTTGCACGCGTGTGCGCTGGCTCGGGAGCTGGGAATCGGACGCGTCGTGTGCCCGCGCACATCCGGCGTGCTGTGCGCGCTCGGACTCGCCGCCGCCGCGCCGCGGCGCGATGTGTCGCGCACGGTCATGTTGCGCGGGCGGGCGTTCTCGCGGGAGGCGCTCGCGCGGATACGTGAGGAGCTGCTCGCGCAGGCGGGGTCGGCGCAGAGCAGTGAAGACTCTCTGGACGCCACTGCGCGCGCACCCGCGCACGCGCGCTTGGACGCCCGCAGTCGAACGGTCTACGAGCTCCGCTACCGCGGCCAGTCGTACGAGCTGCCCGTGGAGTCTGACTCCAGCGACCCGGCGGTCCTGCACGAGGAGTTCGCCCGGGCGCACGAGCGGCGCTACGGCTACCGCGACGACGACGGCGAGGTCGAGCTCGTGACGATTCGCGCGTCGGTGTGGGGCGCGGCGGCGCAGCTGAGCCTGCGGGGCGCCGACCGCGGCGGCGAGCGGGTCGAGGGGCCGGTGGTGTACCCCCTGCCCGAGGCGACTCTATACGTCCCCTCCGGGTGGTCGGGCGCTGTTGACGAGTGGGGCACGGTGCATCTCCGCAGCGATGCCCAAAGCGCTCTCTCTAACGAAGATCCGGGTGCTCACGGACAGCGACAGGACCGCCGTACCAGTCAGCGGGCGGGGCGGGAGGCTCCAGCATGAGCGCTCTGGATCCCATCCAGCTCCAGGTCCTCACGGGCGCCCTGCGGGCGGCGTGCGAGGAGATGGGCGCGGTGTTGATCCGCTCGGCCCGCTCGTCCAACATCAAGGAGCGCCACGACGCCTCCACCGCGCTGTTCGACGGCAGCGGCGAGATGGTGATGCAGGCCGAGCACATTCCCGTCCACCTGGGCTCGATGCCCGCGGCGGTGGAGGCCGTGCTGGAGGAGGATCACGCGCAGGGAACGCCCTGGGTCCTGAACGATCCGTTCGCGGGCGGGACGCATCTGCCCGACATCACCGTGATCACGCCCGTGCTCGTGGACGGTGTCGTGCTGGGGTTCGCGGCGAGCCGGGCCCACCACGCCGACGTGGGCGGTCGCATCCCCGGGTCGATGCCCGCGGACAGTCGCACGCTGGCGGAGGAGGGCGTCGTGATCGCCCCGACCCGCCTGGACGAGGCTGCCCTGAGAGAGCTGTCCGCGCTGATGCGCCAACCGGGCGAGCGCGAAGCGGACCTGCGTGCCCAGCTGGCCGCCAACCGGATGGGTGCGCTGCGCCTGAGCGAGCTTGCTCGGGCGGTCGGAGCGGATGAGATGCGCGAGGCGTTCACGGAGGTGCTCGACTACGCCGAGCGCCGCACCCGCGCATGCCTGGCGGCGCTTGACGACGGCGAGCTCGAGTCCGAGGACCTGCTCGAGGCCCCGGAGGGCGATCTGGTGCTGCGCCTGAAGGCGACGGTCGCCGGCGAGCGGCTGATCCTCGACTTCGCCGGCAGCGCACCCCAGCATCCGGGCAACCTCAACTGCCCGCTCGCGGTCACGCGCTCGGCCTGCCTGTTCGCCGCACGGGTGCTCACCGACCCGGACATCCCCCCGTCTGCCGGGGCCTACCGGCCGATCGAGATCGCCGTGCCCGCGGGCTCGATTCTGAACGCCCGCTCGACCTCGACCCACAGGCCCGCGGTGGCGGCGGGCAACGTGGAGACGAGCTCGCGCGTGGCCGACCTGGTGCTCGCCGCGTTCGGACGGGCGCAGGGGCAGGGCACGATGAACAACCTCACGCTCGGCGCCGCCGCGGAGCGGCCCGCGGAGGACACCCCGGAGGAGGATTCCGGTGAGGCCGGCGGGTTCGCCTACTACGAGACGCTCGGTGGCGGCCAGGGCGCATGTCCCGACGCGGACGGGCCGAGCGGTGTGCACGTCGCGATGAGCAACACCCTGAACACGCCCATCGAGGCGCTGGAGCGCGAATTCCCGGTGCGCGTGCTCGAGTACGCGCTGCGCCGCGGCTCCGGCGGGGCGGGAGCCCGCCGCGGCGGGGACGGGGTCGTGCGCGAGCTGCAGGCGCTGCGCGAGATGACGTTCTCGCTGATCGCCGAGCGTCGGCGCCACGGTCCGCGCGGCGCGGGCGGAGGACGGCCGGGCCGGCCGGGACGCGATTCGATCGACGGCCAGGCGATTCCCGGCAAGCTCACGGGCACGTTGGAGCCAGGTCAGCGGCTGCGTATCGAGACCCCCGGCGGCGGCGGTTTCGGCGAGGCCTGAGGGGACGCGCGAGAACGGCGACGCACCGCCCAACTCATGTCAAGCCTCAAAAAACCCGGCGATTTGCAGGGGATTTGGGATTTCCGCCAGGATTTCGTATCTTTTAAGTGCTGGCCGTCCTGTTAGCGCGGGCGGCACACAGGGCATAAATCGAGCAGTCTCCCCTCAACCATCCACCGGTCTTCCCCATGCCAATTGCTTTCAAAGAGTGGGCTGTCACCGTCCGCGCCCTTGCGGAAGGCGAGCAGCTGCTGACGCTGCGCAAGGGCGCCCTGCGCGAGTCCGGCAAGTCGTTCCGGCTCGCTCACGAGCGTTTCTTCCTGTATCCCACGTTCGACAACCAGAGCGGCGACCTCGTGCGCGAGTCCCACCAGCCCGAGCTGCGCCGCGCGCTCGAGGAGGGTGTCTGGAGCGATGGCGAACCGCCGCTGCACGCGTTCACCTCCGGCGTCCCGATCCAGCAGCCCGACCGCGTGCGCATCCGCGCGTGGGCCGAGGTCGCCGGGCACTTCACGATCACCGACCCGCGCTGCGTCGACGCGCTGTCCCCGTTCTACGTGTGGACGCCGAGCTATGCCGAACGGCGCCTGGGCTGGCGCCGCCAGCAGCCGTTGCACGTGCTGCTGCTGCGCACCTACCGCATCCCGCGGCCGGTGACGGTGAAGGTCAGGGACGAGTACAACGGCTCTCAGGCCTGGGTGGAGCTCCAGCGCGAACTGCCGTTCGAGGGCACACCGGTGCTGTCCGACGCCGAGTTCGAGCGCGCCTCGGAGGAGATCGAGGCGATTACCACCGAAGCCGGCCAACCCGCCCTAGTCTGAGGCTGGCGCCGTCAGCGCTTCTCGGGCGGCCTCGACGCCCGATTCGGGCACGAGGATGTCGCGCGGGCCGGCCGCCAGGAAGTCGGGAACGTCAAACCCGGGCGCACGACGGGCCATGCTGGGAATGCCCTCCTCCAGCAGCAGCCCCTGGATCAACTCAGCCTGCGGCAGGTTCTGGGCGTAGGCGACCTTCACCAGCCGGCCCTCGCTGTACTGGGGCTTGATCTTGCGCGCATGTTCGCGACGCTCGCCCGGTCCGGCGCCGGCCGCGTCCGGGGGATGAACGAGCGGCATCCCGCACGAGGCGCAGAAGCGCTCGCTCGGGGAGTGCTCCAGCCCGCACGACGGACACTGCAGGTGAGCCGGATCCGGATCGGTGAAGTCCACCATCACCGCACCTGGAGCTCGACCTCCCGGACCGTGCCGTCCTCGATCAGGTAGCAGCGAACCTCGGGCTCACCGTCGGCCAAGCCGACGATCATCCACTCAAGGCCCGGCCAGTTGGCGGCGAAGTTGATGTCCGTTTGAGACGGATACGGGGCGGTGTGGGTGTGTGAGTGGTAGATCGCGCCGAGCTCCCAGTCCTCGTCCTCGAACTCGTCGATCGTCCTGAGGACCTCTTTGCCGTCGATCTCAAAGCGCTTGCGGGCCGATCCCCGATCGGTCGCGTGGATGTTCCGCGCACGGTGCACCCGGGTCGCTCGCGGCTCGCCGTCGGATGCGGAGGCGGAGGCGTAGGCGATCATCCCACAGCACTCGTCGTCGTACTCATCGCGCGCGTGCGCGATCACATCGTCCAGCAGCGCCCGCTCGATGAGCATGATCTACCACCAGACGGTGGCGTCGAGGTTCTCGACCTCGTCGACCGGCAGCGTGTAGATGCCACTGGACAGATACTTCCAGCCGTCGTCGGCGACGACGAACACGACGTTGCCCTCATCCAGCTCGCGGGCGATGCGCACCGCGATGCTGGCGATCGCGCCGCTGGAGACGCCCGCGAACACGCCCTCCTCGTCGAGCAGCTTGCGCGTCCAGAGGATCGCGTCGCGGTTGGTGACGAAGATCTTGCGGTCCAGCAGCGAGATGTCGATGATCGGCGGGATGAACCCGTCGTCCAGCGAGCGCAGCCCCTGCACGGGCTCGCCCTGCATCGGCTCGGCGGCGACGATCTTGACGTTCTCGCCGAACGTCTCCTTCAGCCGCCGCCCGTTGCCCATCAGCGTGCCACCGGTGCCCAGACCGGCGACGAACGCGGAGACCTCGTCGAGCTCGTCGAGGATCTCCAGCGCGGTGCCGTTGTAGTGGGCCAGCGGGTTGGCCTCGTTGCCGTACTGGTAGGGCATGTAAACCGACGCATCGGCTGCGGCCATCTCCAGCGCCTTTTCGACCGCCCCGTTGGAGCCCAGCGAGCCCTCGGAGTAGACGATCTCCGCGCCGTACATCTCCAGCAGCCGGGTGCGCTCGGGCGTGACGTTCTCGGGCATCACGACCTTCAGCCGGTAGCCCTTGCGCGCGGCGATCATCGCCAGTGAAATGCCGGTGTTGCCGGAGGTCGGTTCGAGGATCGTCTGCCCGGGCGAGAGCGCGCCTTTCTCCTCGGCGTCCTCGATCAGCGCCCGCGCGACGCGATCCTTGACCGAGCCGGTCGGGTTGCGCGACTCGAGCTTGGCCCAGATACGCACGCACGGCTTGGGCGTCAGACGCGGCAGCTCGATCAGCGGTGTGTTGCCGATCGACTGCACGATGTCCCCGTAGCGCCCTCCGCAGGGCCGGTTCTTCAGCGGCTGAACGGCCATTACTTCACAGAATATAGCGAGGTCGGGGTGTCCCGGCCGGCACTCTTCCGCGGGCGCCGACACCCACCGCCACGCACCACCCTCTAGGATGACCGCGGAGGGAATGCACTTGGGCTCAGAACGCGAGTACGACTTCGACTGGCTGGTCATCGGCTCCGGCTTCGGAGGCAGCGTCTCCGCGCTGCGACTGTCCGAGAAAGGCCACTCCGTCGGCGTGCTGGAGTGCGGGCGACGATTCGCCGACGACGAGCTGCCGAGCTCGACCGCGGACCTGAAGCGCTACTTCTGGAACCCCATGCTGGGCATGAAGGGGATCTTCCGGCTGACCACGTTCAAAGACGTCTCCGTTGTCTCCGGCTGCGGCGTCGGCGGTGGCAGCCTCGGGTATGCGAACACGCTGTACGTGCCGCCGAAGGCGTTCTTCGAGGACCGCCAGTGGGCGGACATGAACGATTGGGAGTCGGCGCTCGCCCCGCACTACGCCGAAGCTCAGCGGATGCTCGGCGTCGTGCAGAACCCGCACGACGACCCCGCCGACCAGCTGCTGCGTGAGCTCGGCGAGGAGCTGGGCGTGGGCGACACGTACAAAAAGACCCCCGTCGGGGTGTACTTCGGCGAGCCGGGCGTGACCGTCTCCGACCCGTTCTTCGGCGGCGAGGGACCGGACCGCACCGGCTGCCGGCAGTGCGGGCGCTGCATGGTCGGCTGCCCGCACGGATCGAAGAACACGCTCGTCAAGAACTACCTGTATCTGGCGGAGCGGCGCGGCGCGCGCGTGATGGCGGAGCGCACGGTCGTGGACGTCCGCCCGCTCGGCGGCGCCTCGGGCGAGGAGGGGTATGAGGTCGAATCCGTGCGCTCGGGCGCGTGGCTGCGCAAGGATCGTCAGATCCACCGCGCGCGCGGGGTGGTCGTGGCGGCCGGGCCGCTGGGCACGAACAAGCTGCTGGCGCGCTGCCGCCTGAACGGGTCGCTGGCGAGGATCTCCGCGCGCCTGGGCGAGCTCGTGCGCACCAACAGCGAGTCGATCCTGACGGTGACCGTGCCCGAGGACTATCCCGACGATCTGATCAAACGCGTGGCGATCACCTCCTCGATCTACCCGGACCCGAACACCCACATCGAGACCGTCACCTACGGCGACGACGGCGACTCGATGCACCGGTTGTACACGCTGCTGGTCGGCGACGGCACGCGCATCACGCGCCCGCTGAAGCTGCTGGCACAGATCCTGCTGCATCCACGACGGCTGGCGAAGGTGCTGTTCCCCAAGCACTGGTCGCGGCGCACGATCATCGTGCTGGTGATGCAGACGCTCGACAACGCGATCGCGCTGCGTCCCCACCAGGGTCCGTTCGGCTCGTTCTGGCTGAAAACCGAACAGGACCCCGAGCGACCGATCCCCACGTTCATCCCGGTCGCCAACCAGGCCGCCGAATGGCTCGCCCGGCGCACCGGCGGCATCGCCCAGAGCTCAGTGACCGAGGCGCTGTTCAACATCCCCACGACCGCCCACATCCTCGGCGGCGCGGTGATCGCCCCCGACCCCTCGCGCGGCGTGGTCGACGCCCGCCAGCGCGTGTTCGGCTACGAGAACCTGCTCGTCTGCGACGGCTCGGCGATCCCCGCCAACGTCGGCGTCAACCCGTCCTTGACGATCACCGCGCTGGCCGAGCACGCGATGAGCCACGTGCCGGCTGCGGGCATGGTCGAGCCGGCTGTCTCAGAGACGGCTACCGCTGCCTGACCCTGCGCTAGCGGTGCAGCGTGACCGTGCGGCGCGCCAGGCTCAGCTTGGCGCCGGTGTTGCTGCGCAGCGTCGTCACCAGCACCAGCCGCACCTGGCTGCGGTGGCGAAGCAGGCGACGGCCCTTCGCGGTCACGCGGAGCAGGACGTTGACCGTGCCGGCGGTTTTGGCGGTCGTCGATCCGCGCGCCACCAGCTGGGCCGGTGGGACCTTGCGCCCGTGGTGCCTGTGCTTCTTGCTGGATGCGAACGCCGGCAGCTTGCCGTCCTGCAGATAGAGATCCTGGACGACCGTTCCCGGCTGGTTGATCGTCACCTGATCGAGCCAGCCCGATTTCAGGAACCGGTGGATCGTGGTCCGCGCGAGCTTGAAGATCGAGCCCTGCAGGGCCGGTGGCGCAGGAGGCGTAGGCGGAGGTGGAGGCGGGGGCGGGCACGCACCCACGGGGCGCACGTTCTTGCTTTCGTAGGCGAAGACGGCTCCGCCTGCGAGCGGCGTTTCCAGCGACTCGCGCACCCACACCGTCTCCCCAAGCGCGAGCGCAGTCAGGAAGCCGCCGCCGAAGGTCGACCCCGACAGCAGCGTGATCTGAGCCTGGGTCGCGTTCCAGCTCCTGAAGTCACCATAGGGCCCGGCCACATCCAAGAAGTTGCCGCCTTCGATCGTCTGGCCGGCCGACCGCTGGCCCGAGAAGTTGACCGAGCCCGCGCATACGGTCGGATCCATCGAGGGCAGACCGTCATACACAAACGACCCGACGATCCTGCCACCCGGGTGGCCGTTGGGGCCGGTCGGGGATTCCAAGCTCACCACGTCACCGGGAGCGGGGATGGATGACATTCCGGCATAGCCTTCATCGCCACTGCTCCTGGACACTTCGATGCCCCCGCGGATGATCGACACCGCCACCGAGGCTTCTGGATCGACTTGGCCTCTGGTCGAGATGATGCTGTCTTCGGGCTGGGTCGTCTCGCCCTCCGTGATCGACAGCGTGTACGTCGGCGACGGCGACGAGGTCGCCCCGGCGGGCGCGACAACGACCCAGGTCACGATCAGCGCAAGGAGCGAGGTCCCTGCGGTCAAGCCGATTCGTCCCTGGACGGCTCGAAGACCGCGCACAAAATTGATGCTGATTCTCATAGAGCGCAATCCCATCGTCCGCGGAGCCGCCGAGGCTTAGGCTCGGCACCAAACGTGGACACGAAGGCTAGACGCCGCGGCGGCGGAAAAACCCCCGCCGGCGCGCGCCCGCCTCCTCGCCCGCGATGGTGAGCGAGGTTGCGGTCAATGTCCGCCGGCCATCGCCGGCAGGATCACCAGGGTGTCCGCGTCTACCACGGCCGTGTCCAGCCCGTCGAGCACGCGGACGTCCTCGTCATTGAGATACACGTTGACGTACCGGTTCAGCTCGCCCTCGGCCGAGAACAGCTGGTCCTGGGTCGCCGGGTGACTGGAGGCGAGGTCGCGCAGCACCTCGCCGACGTTGGCGCCGGAGGCGCTGAGCAGCTTCTCGCCACCGACCGATGCGCGCAGGACTGGGGGAATCTTGATCGTGGCCATCTCGGAATGATTATCACGACAGACGCATCAAGCGCCCGCTCGCAATGTCAGATACCTGGCCAGCGGCTCGATGGCCAAGTCAGGCAAGGACGCAGGGAGCGTGGCGTACTTACGCACGCGAGCGACTGAGGACGCAGCATGGCGCGGTGCCGGCGAGCCGCTAGCCGGCGGCGGCGCAGAATGCCTCGTAATCCGGGAACACGCCCATCTCCTCGTCGGCGATCTCAT
>Ga0210408_10003518_pt1 | contig 14450 bp, 12 predicted proteins | sample IncBWH4MmetaG_FD_155471 | JGI IMG/M metagenome (GOLD analysis project Ga0210408, IMG submission 155471) | Forest soil microbial communities from Barre Woods Harvard Forest LTER site, Petersham, Massachusetts, United States - Inc-BW-H-4-M | ecosystem: Environmental > Terrestrial > Soil >...
GGAACGCTGGACGGCTTCGGCGGCCCGCTCTATCCCAAGTGGCAGGTGGCCGTGGCGCTGGTGCGCGACGGCACGATCTATTATCAAGATCCCGTCACGCCCTACGGGCCCTATCCGTATCCGCTGGAGATGCGCTTCGGCGTACGCTCGCAGACCAAGAGCGTTTTCGCGCCGCTGTCGCTGCTGCGCCTCGCACAGGTGTACGGTCCGTGGGTGCTGACGCTCAAGATAGGCGACTATGTGCCGGGCCTCGATCCGAAGTTTCACCGCGTGCGCTTCCTCGACGCGGCGAACATGGCGACCGGATTCGGCGGCATGGGCAGCACCAAGACCCATCCCAACGACATTTTCGATGGCTATCTGGGCGGCGACTACGACGCCTGGTACACGGCGCCCTCGCACGCCGACAAGATCCGCCTGATCGGCGCGACTCTGCGCCCGTACCCGTGGGAGCCGGGGACGGTGATGCGCTATCGGGACCAGGACTACTACTTGCTGGGCGCTGCCATCGAGGGCTTCCTCAAGTCCGTGCGCGGACCGGGGGCTAACCTGTGGGAATTCGTCAAAACGGAAGTGCTCGCTCCCATCGGCATTCACCAGGCACCGGCGGTCAAGACCCGCGAAGCCGGCGGGCGCGACGGCCTTGTCTGGGCCAATGCCGGCTATTATCCGACGCTCGATGATCTCGCGAAGATCGCCCTGCTCTATCAGGCGCGCGGCGCACACGGCGGCGTGCAGATCCTCAACCGGGAGCTGACCGTGGATCTGCTCGCCGGGCGCGACGCCATCGTGAAGAACGGCGACGCGTCGCTGGGGGCGCCATCGGGACCTCTCACGGGATCCAGCGAAGATGGGCTATACAAAATGGGTTTTCACTTTCTGCGCTACGTGAACGCAGGCGGCAGCGTCCTGTATCTGCCGAGCATGCACGGCTCCGGCGACAATGAATTGATTCTCTACCCGAACGGCCTGATCTCCATGGTCATGGCCAAGGCGTCGATGGAAGTGCTCGGCAACGAAAAGACCCGCTCCGACGAAGGGCCCGTGACGATTCGCGCGGTCGAGCGGCTCGCGCCGTTCTAGGGCTCGCCGCTGCCGATGTCGGCGCGGCGCTCGGCGACATAGGCGTCCAGTTGCTCGCGAATGGCCGGGTCCATCGCCGGTTGTTCATATTCCTTGAGCGCCTGCTTCCAGATCTCCGTGGCTCGCTGCGTGGCGTCCTTGCCGCCGCTCAACTGCCAGTTCTCGTAATTCTGCCAGTTGGACACGAGCGGCCGGTAGAACGCGTGCTCGTATCGCTCCATGGTGTGCGGTTCGCCGAAGAAGTGGCCGCCGGTCGGGACCCCTCTGATGGCATCGAATCCCAGCTCCTGCTCGTTGACGACGATGGGCTTGAGAAACTCGATCATCATTTGCAGCATTTCGACGTCGAGCACGAATTTCTCGAAGGATGCCGTCAGCCCGCCCTCCTGCCAACCGGCCGCGTGATACACCAAGTTGCCGTGGCCGAGGATCGCGCCCCACAGGGACATCTCGGTCTCATAGGCGCCCTGGGCGTCGGCCGCATTGGAGGCGCTGGCATTCGAGGTGCGGTAAGGAAGCCGGTAGCGGCGGGCGAGCTGCCCGCTGGCAATGTTGGCCTTGGCGTTTTCGGGCGTTCCGAAGGCCGGTGCACCCGAGCGCATATCCACGTTGGAGGTGAACGCACCATACATCACCGGGGCGCCGGGGCGAACCGCTTGCGCGAGCACGATCCCAAACAGCGCCTCGGCGTTTTGCTGGGCGAGCGCCGCCGCCAACGACACCGGCGCCATGGCTCCCATCAGCGTGAAGGGCGTGATGACCACGGCCTGGCCGTGCTGCGCCATGGCGATCAGTCCCTCGCACATCGCTTCATCGAAACGGCGCGGACTGTTCACGTTGATGATGGTCATGACGCCCGGGCTTTCGGCGATCTGCGCGAGGTCGAGGCCGCGCGCGATCGCCATCATCCGGATCCCGTCGAGCGCGCGCCCGGCGCCGATTGCCGTGCAGTGAAAGACCTTGTCCGTATACAAAAGATTCGCCCGGTAGGCATCCAGATGCCGCGAGTTCGCCGGCAGCTCGATCGGCGCGCACACTTGATTGCCGATCAGATGAATGGCGTTGAAATACTGCGCCAGGCGGATGAAGTCGCAGTAGTCCTGGAAATTTCCCGGACGTCGGCCCCGTTCGACATCGTGGACATTGGGCGGACCCGCCACCAGGCCGAAGTTGACGCGGTTGCCGCCCAGGGTCAGGCGCTTGCCGGCGTTGCGCGCGGTGAGAACAAACGAGGACGGCGCGCTCTTGAGTGCGTGCGCGACGAGTCCGCGATCCACGCGGACCGTTCTGCTGCTTGTGTCGACTTGGGCGCCCGCCTTCTCGAGCACCGCTCGCGCGCGCGCCGACATCACCTCCATGCCCAGCTCCTCGAGGATGCGCAGCGAAGTGAGGTGAATGGCCTCGAGCTGATCGGCCGACAGCACCTCCATGGGCAGGTACGGATTGCCGACCTCGGTCCACGGCAGTTGAGGAACGTGGGTACCCTCGAGACGTCTGCCGCGGCCCCCTTGGCGTCGCCGATTTGCGTCCATAAGAAAAGGTCCCGGCCGTTGATGGCGCCCCGTATTGAAGCTTTAGTATAGTCTGCGAGAGGATCATGCATCGCCACCGTCAGCGCTCCCCCATCGCCGATCGAAATCGAAGTCCGGCGTATCCAGTAAAAGGTACCAAGAAAAAATGCCAACCCATTCTCCCGTCTCGTTTCCCGCCCGTGCCGGCGCCGTGGCAGGGCTGGGTCTTGCCGCTTTGAGTGCGGCCGCGGCGGCCGGAACGCCTTACCATCCCATCACGCCGAGCCTGTCGGACAGGACCATCGTGCTGACGGGTCGGGATCTCAATGTCGACCAAGTCGTGCAAGTGGCGCGCTACGGCGCCAAGGTGGCGCTGAGCCCCGAAGCGCGGCAGCGCTCCGCGGACGCCCATGCCCTGCTGCTCGAGGCGGCGGCCGAAGGCGTGTCGGTGTATTGGTTCAATCGCGGTTCGGGCTCCGGCCGCGAAAAGTTCATCTTCAGCGGCGACCCGCTCTCGCCGCCGAACAAGAAGCTCCTGGAAGCGCGCCAGCTTGCGATATTCCAGCGCGGCGCGCTTGCAGGCCTGGGTCCCGAAATCAGCGAAGAAGAAATCGTGCGCGCCATGTTGGTGGTACGCGCCAACACCATGAGTTTCGAGGCCGCCAGTCCGCAGCTCACGCAACGCCTGCTCGACTTGCTGAACGATCGCATCACGCCGGTGGTGCAATCGCGCGGCACCGTCGGCGAGGGGGATTTGGGACCGTTCACGAATGTCGGCGCGACCATGGTCGGCGCCGGCAATGCCTACTATCGCGGTGCGCGCATGCCGGCGCGCGAGGCTCTGAAGCAGGCGGGACTCGAGCCGCTGGCGCCGTTCGGGGCGGACGACAGCGAATTGGAAAGCACCAACGCCTACGCCACCGGCCAGGCGGCGCTGCTGCTGTACGACGCGCGCGAGGCGCTCTCGTGGGCGGATCTGATCTACGCCATCGATCTCAATGGCATGAACAGCAGCGTGTCTCCACTGTCCCAACCCGTGCAAGCCAACCGCCCGTTCAAATGGCTGAACTGGGACGCCGCCCGTGTGCTCGGCATGCTGAAGGGGAGCTATTTGTTCGAATTGGATGAGCAGCGGATCATTCAAGATCCGGAAAGTCTGCGCGCCTCCTCGATCCGGCAGGGCTCCGCGTGGCAGGCGTGGGCGCAGCTGCGCGACGTGGTATCGATTCAAATGAACTCATCCGACCACAACCCCGCGGTGCGCGTCGGCGCCTCGCTTGGGGATTCATGGGAACTCGGCACCCCGCAACTGGCGCAATTCTATGTCAAGGGCAGCCCGCGCAATCACGGCCAGCATGGCTTTATCTTCTCGAACGCCAATTGGGATCCGTATCCGATGGCCAATGAAATCGAAGCCTTCACCATCGCGCTCGCCAACATGGATGCCGCCGTCGCGCAGAGAATGCTGCGCTTCACCAGCACGTTCTTTACCGTCATCGCCCCCTCGGACGAGTCCCCGGGGGAACCGGGGCGCTTTCACCTGACCCAGGGCAGCGAGATCGACGCCGTCGCGCTGATGCAGGAAATCCAGGGCTTGATCAATCCCGTGCCGCCGGAGGGCAACGCGCTGATTCAGAATGTGGAGGACATGCAAACTCAAACGCGGCTCAAGGTCACGCGCGCGCGCGCGGCCGTCGAGGACACGGTGGAACTATTGGCCGAAGACTTGCTGACCGGCACGTATTGGCTCGACTTGCGCAAGGGACAGAATCCAAACCGCAGTTTCGGCGCGTCGCCCATGGCCGTTTGGAGCGCCTTTCGCGGCGTGTTGCCGTTCAAAGGTGTTGGACCCGGCTCGGCCAACCAATCCATCCACGACATAGCGGCGACCTTCATTCGCAGCAATGCGGCGGCGAACTTCTACCAGGACAATGCGCGCGAGCCCGACGCGCCGGCGCGCCGGCATATCGAATGATCGCCAACGCCCGGATGTACTCGGTCAGCCCCGAGGCGGCGGGGCTGTGGCGCACGTTGCTCTGCACCGTGATCGAACACACCGGCCTCGACATCCAGCTGCTCGAACACACCGAACCGGATCCCGTCAACGAGCTGTGGCAACGCCCCGACCAGGCGGCCGTCTTCATGTGTGGCCTGCCTTTCTCGCTGTCCCAACCTCGCCCGAAACTCATCGCGGCGCCGGTCCCCTCGCCGCCCGAGTTTCGCGGCCTGCCGCAATATTGGAGTGACATGGTGGTGCGCAAGGACAGCGCCCTTGAGACCATCGAGGACACTTTCGGCGGCCGGATCGCTCTGACGGTGCCGGACTCCCAGTCCGGATGTTTGGCCGCGCTGTACTACCTGATGACCGTTGCCAAGAGATTTCCGCTCTATCGGGAGGTCATTGCGCCGCAAGTCACGCCGCTGCGCGTCATGTCCGCGGTGATCGAGGGCGAGGCGGACGTCGCACCCGTCGATTCCTATGCCTTTTGCTTGTTGCAAAAGTACCGCTGGGACTTGACGTCCCAGGTGCGCAGCATCGCGCGCACGCCGCGCACGCCGATTCCACCCCTGGTGGCGTCGAGGGACGGATTGGAGTCTTTGCAAGCAGCCTTCCTGGGAGCCGATCGAATCGCCGCCCTTGCGCCGTTGATGGCAGGCCTCATGCTGGAGCGATTCGTGCGTCCGGATCCGGATTCGTATGATGCGTTGCGGTCAAATTTCGCAACCGCCACCCGGTACTGGCATGACCATCGCCTCGCGGCGCAGAGCCATCCGGCCTTCGCATCAACCGAAGCGCCTTTCGCAACTTGAGCCCTTAAACGGTAAACTTGGGCTCGAGAGCCAGTCATGCATTTCTTGAAGCAAAAGTATTTCCAAGTCGACGGACCTACCTGGTTGGTCGCGTGCGTGCTGTATGGCGCCTGGATACTCCTGGTCTGGTTCAACGCTTTGCTGCCCTGGTGGGTCATCATGCCGGTGGGCGCCTATCTCCTTGCCTGGCACTTCTCTCTGCAGCATGAAGCGATTCATTCCTTTCGCGGCGTGCCCGCGTGGCTGCGCTTCGCCGTGGTATTTCCTCCCTTGGGCCTGTGGTTTCCCTATGCGCTCTATCGAAAGAGCCATACAACGCATCATCGCGACATCAATCTGACCATTCCGGGCGTGGATACCGAGTCGTACTATGTGCGTCAGGCGGATTGGGCGCGCATGGGACGGCTGCAGCGAGGCTTGCTGTGGTTCAACCAGACCATGGCGGGACGGTTGTTGATCGGTCCGGTGCTGCGCCTGTGGACTCTGGTCATCCGGGAAACCCAGCGTGTGCGGCAAGGCGACACCAGTCATTTGCCGCACTGGGCCGTGCACGTGGTCGCGGTCGGAATTCTCTTTTGGTTCATATCCGGCGTCTGCGGCTTTCCGTGGTGGCAGTACTGCCTGCTCGTGGCCTACCCGGGCTTGAGCCTGGGGTTGCTGCGGGCGTTTACCGAACACCGCGCGGCGGAAGACTCGCAGGAGCGTACCGCGGCCGTGGAATCGAACGCGCTGTTCGGTATGATGTACCTGTACAACAATCTACACGTTGCGCATCACTTGAAGCCCGCCATGCCCTGGTACCAAATCCCGCGCTTCTATCGGGAAAATCGCGCCGAACTGCTGGCGAACAACGGACAGTTCGTCTACAAGGGATATGCCGTGCTGGCCCGACGGTATTTCCTGGCCCCCGTGTTCAGCCCCGTTCATCCCATCTTGTAGCGCCCGCGTTGCCCGGCAAAACACGCGCGATCGTCGCCACCTCGATCGGCAATATGCTGGAGTGGTATGACTTCACGGTCTACGCACTGTTCGCCGGCTACATCGCCGCTAATTTCTTTCCCGGCGGTGATGCCACCACGCGCTTGCTCAAAACCTTTCTCGTCTTCGGCCTCGGGTTCGTGGTGCGCCCCTTGGGCGCGGTGCTGATCGGCAATTTTGGCGACCGCGCCGGGCGCAAAGCCGCGCTCACCTTGACCATCCTGTTGATGGCCGCCGGCACGGGAATCATCGCGTGTTCCCCCACCTATGCGTCCATCGGCATGGGCGCTCCCCTTCTGCTGTTGCTCGGGCGCGTGCTGCAAGGGTTTTCGGCGGGCGGCGAGGTGGGCGGCGCCACGGCCTATCTATTGGAGAGTGCCGACCTCGAGCAACGCGGCCGCGTCGCCTCATGGCTCGAGGCCAGCATGGGGATGGCCAATATATTGGGCGCACTGGCGGCGTTCTCGGTCACTTCCCTTTTGAGCCCCAGCGAGGTGCAATCCTGGGGCTGGCGGATTCCCTTTATCTTCGGATTGGCGATCGCCCCGGTTGGTCTGTACCTGCGCCGGACCCTGGATGAAACGGAGGCATTCCAGGCCGAAACCGACCGACGCGCCAAGGATCAGGCCTACGGACGAGCACCCTTGCTCGAGATATTTCGACATCACGGCCGCAGGCTGTTCGTCGGTTTTTGCGTCGCCGTGCTCTGGGCGGTCGCGGTGTACGTGCTGATGATTTTCCTGCCCACCTACGTGCAGCATCCCGACACGTTCAATTTCAGCGCTGCCCAAGCCTTCGGCGCGTCGCTGATCGGCAATATTCCCTTCGTCATCGGCTGCGTCTGGTTCGGCTCCCTGTCGGATCGAATCGGCAGGCGCCCCAGTTTATTCCTGAGCGCGACGCTGCTCCTCGTGTCGGTGCTGCCGCTGTTCCTGTGGCTGAAGGCCGATCCGACGCTGCCGACCCTCATCATCGTTCAATCCATCGTGTGCGTCTTGGTGGCGAGTTTCGTCGGGGTGGCTCCGGCGGCGCTGTCGGAAGTTTTTCCCACCGGCGTGCGCTCGACCGGAACCTCCCTGGTGTACAACGGGGCATTCACCCTGTTCGGCGGCTTCGCGCCCATGATACTGACCTGGCTCACGCAGCGATCGGGCGGCTCGATCTATTCGCCGGCCTGGTATGTGATGTTGGCGGCCGGGGTCGCATTGGTCGCGATTCCCTTCCTCAGGAGCAGCAATTCCCCGCCGGCTCTGGAGCCCGCGGGCTATCCCACGGTTACAAACGAGCCATAGCCGCGCAACGCTGCGTCGTTAGTCAGCAGCAGCATGGGCTCCACGGACGCCTGAGCCACCAGCATCCGATCGAATGGGTCCTTGTGCAACAACGGCAGTTCCGCCACCTTTGCTGCGTGCTCACCCGTGACCGGCAACATGCTGAATCCCGCGGGCTCGATCCCTGCGAGGACCTCACTTGGATTTACCGCAAGCTTTCCTACGGCAGACTTGATGCTGATCTCCCAGATCGAGGCGGCACTGACATAGACTTCGGCGGCGAGAATCTGTTTGCGGATTGCGGGAGAAAGCTTCGACGGCGCTGAGAGCGCCCACAGCAGCAGATGAGTATCGAGCAGAACGCGCACGTTCAACGTCCCTCGAATTCTGCGAGGACGTCCTCGGATAAAGGCGCGTTGAAGTCGTCTGGAACTTTGAATTTGCCTTTGAGGAGGCCCAGCTTCTTTGGACGCCTGACCCCTGCCAGCGGCGTGAGCCGCGCCATGGGTTTCCCGGCCTTGGCAATGATGATCTCCGCGCCCGCCGCCACTTCATCCACGATGCGTGACAGATGAGTTTTCGCCTCGTGAATATTGATAATGCTGCTCATGAACGATCCATAGATAGACTAGACTTAGTTTAGCTAACATCGCTCCGATACGCAACTTGGACTATTGAAGGCGCAATGGCGCATGGATTCGTGTGATCATCGGCAGCGCCAACGCTTATTGGGAGGAGAATATCGTGCCGGACCGTCCGAATTTTCTGATTTTGATGGCGGATCAGCTGACCGCGCGCGCGCTCCCGGCCTACGGCAATCGGATCGCGAAGACGCCGCACATCGATGCGCTGGCCGCCGCCGGGGTGGTGTTCGACTCGTTTTATTGCAACAGCCCGCTGTGCGCGCCGTCGCGATTTTCATTCCTGTCCGGCCGCCAGGTGTCCGCCATCGGCGCCTACGACAACGCCGCGGAATTCCCGGCGCAGGTGCCCACCTTCGCGCATTATTTGCGCCGCAGCGGCTACCAGACGGTGCTGAGCGGCAAGATGCATTTTTGCGGCGCGGATCAGCTGCATGGATTCGAAGAACGCCTGACCACCGACATCTATCCCGCCGATTTCGGCTGGACGCCGGACTGGACTCGATTCGAGCACCGGCCGAGCTGGTATCACAGCATGGAATCCGTCACTCAGGCGGGCCCTTGTACGCGGACCAACCAGATCGACTTCGACGACGAGGTGATCTCCAACGCGCGTCAGAAGCTATTCGACATGGCAAGAGCCAAGGATCGGCGGCCCTTTTGCATGGTCGCCTCGATGACTCATCCGCACGATCCCTACGTGATTCCGCAACGCTACTGGGATCGATATGCCGGGGTTGATATCGGCATGCCGCGAGTACGCATGGCCGCCGATGAGCTGGATCCGCATTCGAGGCGCCTGCGCCATGTCTGCGGTCTCGAGCTGCTGCCCGTGAACGAGCGGCAAATCCGCGACGCTCGACGCGCCTACTATGGCGCGCTGTCCTATGTCGACGATCAAGTCGGTGCGCTGCAGTCCACACTTGCCGACGCGCGCTTTGCCGACAACACCATCGTGCTGTTGCTCGCCGATCACGGCGACATGCTGGGCGAGCGCGGGCTTTGGTACAAGATGAGTTTCTTCGAGCCGGCGTGCCGGATTCCCTTGATCGTGCACGCACCGCGGCGCTTCGCCCCGCGGCGCGTGGCCAATTCGGCGTCGCTCGTCGATATTCTGCCCACCTTGTGCGAACTGGCCGGCGAGGCGGGCGCGCAGTATGCAACGCCGCTCGACGGCGCCAGCCTATTGCCGCAGCTCGCGGGAGCCTCGGGGAAGGACGAGGTCATCGGCGAGTATCTCGCCGAAGGAGCGATTGCTCCTCTGGTGATGATCAAGCGCGGGCGCTTTAAATTCGTGCATTCTCCCGTTGATCCGGATCAACTCTACGACTTGTTCGATGATCCGGACGAGCTGCGAAATCTGGCGCCTCAAGCGGCGTTCGCGGCGCGCGTGCAAGAGTTTCGCGCCGAGGCGGCGCGGCGCTGGGACATGCCTGCGCTGCATGCCGCGGTCATCGCCAGCCAGCAGCGCCGCCATCTCGTCTACGATGCCCTGCGCCGCGGGCGGTACACGCCATGGGACTTCCAGCCGGTCCGCGATGCCAGTCGCCTGTATGTCCGCAATGATCAGGAACTCGGCGATCTGGAAGCCATGGCAAGATTTCCGCCGTTTCACCCTTGATTGGCGCGCGGGCGCCGGGCGGCGAAGCGCGTCCGGGTTACAGGATCCAGGGAGTACCGTTCACTCATGGCAGCATCGACATGCGCGGCCATCAGTTTCGATTCTGGCGCGCAGCGCTGCGAGCCCCGAAGGCTTGCACCCGTTCACGAAGCGACGGATGGCTCGCGAGATACCCAATTTGTTCGCCACCATGCGCATCGACAAGGCGCGCAAGAAGGTTGCCGAGCTGCTCAGGCGCGACGTTATGCCGCGACATCCAGCGAAAGGCAAACTCGTCCGCCTCGCGCTCCAAGTCGCGCGAGTAGGCAGCATTAACGAGCACGGTCGGCACTGCCGTCACCAGCGTTGACACCCCCGTCACATCCCCGAAGATCCCCGCTAGAAGCAACGCCGACGACGAACTTTGAATCAACAGGCGCATAGCGTGACGTTTCACGAGATGTCCGACCTCATGGGCAAGGACTCCGCGGAGCTCGTCGTCATTGATCGCAAGATGCTCCAGCTCATCCGTCAGGACCACAATTCCTGACGGCAGTGCGAGTGCGTTGGCCTTGATAGAGCCACCCCCTCGGAGTTCAAGTCGGTAACGACTGCTGTCTGGAGACGCACCGACGGTCACCTCGCCAAAAACGCCCTGCAGCTGTGCCTGACGGGCGGACGTCAGCTTCGAAGGCGTGAAAATTGATCGATCGAGAATCCGTAGGCCATCGACACCGATCACGGTGTCGACACTTGCCGGGATAAAAGTGAGCGCGCGTCCGGCAAGCGCCGGCGCGCCATATCGAAGAAATCCCATGGTACAAAGTAAAATCACAACCACAGCCAGGGCCGCATACCGCCAGTGACTCTCCAGCCTTCGGATCAGCGCAGCAACGGTTCGAGAGTCTGCGTCCTGCAGCGCCCTATCAAAGGCACCGTTATCGAGTACCTCGAGCGAACCGCCGTCGGTAAGTTGCAGCAGACGGTGGGTGTCTCCGACGCGATCGCCGACAATCACCGCAGCCATCGGGACGATCGTGTCGGTAGCGCCCGCTCGAATCGCCAAGTATTTGGTACCGTCAGACCAAGCAATTCCAAGTCTGACCGCACGTGCGCCCGAGGTCTTGCCATCGTAGAGTTGCGCTCGAATGACCGGCTCCGTCATCCTAGAAGCCAAAGTCAAGGTCGAAAAATGAGCTGATTTCCTCGCCTGTGGCCGCAGGAACCGGAACTCCCGTCGCGGCGACAATATGATCGAGTGACCCGTGCGCTTCGACCTCGAGCGACTCGAGCCGATAGCGCGCCAAGCGCACCTGAGCCCACGGTGTGTAAAGGCCAAGCGTGAACACCATGCCGATCAGGTTTGTGAAGTAAATACCGATGAGTCGGCTCGCCGACAGGCTCGAATGCAATTGGAGCGGACCGAGAGACGTCCGCCCGAATACCTCATTGAGGTTGCGCGCGTGCGTATACCCGAGCACGGTGGGCAACATGACCGCGTACAGCAATAAAACGAAAACTGTGCCAAAGACACTCGACACGGGCTGCGACTTTCCATGGGCGGCGGCGAGCCCGTAGGAAATGAGCCCAAATAGGAATGAGGCAGGAATTACGATTGCGAGCATCAGACCGACCGCCCCGATCGCCGTCTTGTAGAAACGTCCGATACTCGGATTGCACTCGAAGGCACTGTTGCCGAAACTACTTCGCGTGACGATGAATCGATAGCGTTCGCGGCTAAGCCGAGGCATCAAAAGACCGAAGCTAACTATGCCGAGAACCAGCCAACCGAGAAGCGCGCGATACGCTCCCGTATAGTCAGCGCGAAAATCAAATCGCAGCCCTCGCCAGGACGTTACACGCATGGCAAACATGCGGGATTTCACCACAAGCCACGGTGTGGCAACGGCCAAAATACCAGCGACAATGAGCGCCGCGATTGGGGATATGCGCCCCGCTGCTAAATATGACCCGGCGAGTATTGCGGCAATGATGCGCCCTTTGAGAATCTTTCGCGGATCACCGTGATACCCAAAAGTGCTGCCCGCCAGCACCGTGCTCGCATAAAAATAGCGTAGCTTGCGTACCTTGGCCCACGCTGAGTAGATGCCGAGCGTCAAGATCGTCAGGGCGAGATTAATGATCCAGATCCTGAAATACTCTTTCGGATCCGCCCGGAATTCTGGTCGGTATCGCACGACCGCGTTCGCGGCGTCGACCCCAGGCGCGGCGGCGGCTGCACTCTCCGCGCTATAGTCGGCATCCCCATCCGTGGCCATAGTTCTCCGGCTCCCTTAAAGCAAATTCGGCTGCATCAAAGCCCCCGATGGCCCGCTTTTTTTTTGGTTGTACCGTCGACAGTCCGGTTGGGCTCAATTCTACTACCACAACGCTCCGAGCAATGGACTTAATCTAGTTGAGTGACGGGCTACGCCAAACACCCCAGCAAGCATTCCGTGAGGTCCACGGTAATCGATCCATCCGGGTCCAAGCTGGGGTTGAATATCGTCACGTCCAATCCGACGACGCGCCCGGATCCCAGAAACGAACGCACACTCGTCTCGAACTCGTCCCAGGTCAACCCATCCGGACGCCGATAGTCAACCGCAGGCATGATGGCATCATCAAGGACATCAACATCGAGATGCAGCCAGACCCCGGAGAGCTCAGGTCGTTTCACCGCTCGGAGCGACTTGGACAATGCCGCATCGATACCCATGCGCCGGATTTCCGGGAGCTCCATTTCCAGGATTCCTGCAGGAGTCGGCATTCGACCGCGCAGGTGTCCGTCGCTGGAGTCCCGAGTTCCGAAGACGACCGTATCGCCGGCGCGCACGTAGGGCCGTAGCTCATCGATGTTGGTCAGGAACTCGGGCCCTACGCCTACACACTGTGCAAGATCCATCGCCGCCGCTTCGCCGGTTGGATAGGCCCCAGGCTCATAACAGTCATTGTGCCCATCGACGAACAGAAGTCCAAAGCGGCCTCGGCGCCGCAAGGCCAAGACATTGCCGAGCAAGATGCTGCAGTCGCCCCCAAGAACGATCGGGAATTGCCCTGCATCAATCGCCCGGCCGACGGGATCGGCGAGAGCCCGCGTGTACGCGGCAATCGCTCGCGCGTTCATGATCCGAGTTTCTGGATCTGGGACGGGATCGTACGGCGGCGGCACGACGCGGCTTACCACCGGGGCTCTTAGTCTTTCGGCAAACCCCGCGCCGATCAGAGCCGCTGACAGCTTCTCCACGCCACCCGGGTGCAGACCGAGGTTGGTGGGGGCCGTTATGATCACGTGGTTTCGCATGGCGTCACCGGGCCGGACGGCCGATCCACTTGTCAACGTCTGGAAATGAGTACTTGTTCAGGCGATCCAGCAGACGCTCGGGGTCCGTGTCCGACAGCAACATGTCGCGGTGAACGATGCGAAGGAAACCCTCCGACACGGCTTTGTCAGCCATCGCGAGCAACGGATCGTAATATCCATCCACATTGAGTACGGCGCACGCTTTTTGCTGAATCCCAAGTTGAGACCAGGTAAGAACCTCAAACAATTCTTCCCACGTCCCAAATCCTCCGGGCAGAGACACAAAGGCATCCGACAGATCCGCCATCACGGATTTGCGCTCATGCATGGAATCGACAACGCGCAACTCCGTGAGCCCCGTGTGGGCAAGCTCCTTGTTGGCGAGAGCCTGGGGAATGATACCGATGACGCGTCCGCCTTCGTTCAAGCACGCGTTCGCCAATGTGCCCATGAGACCAACGTTGCCGCCGCCATACACAAGCTCGATACCACGCCGGCCGAGGAGCCGTCCAAGAACTTGCGCCGTCGCCTGATACTCTCGCCGAGTTCCCGAACTCGACCCGCAAAACACGCAAATTCGTCGAATCATCCTCGCATTGTAGGATAAATGCGGCCTACCCGGTCGGCGCCACGCGTTGCGTGAATGCCCGCAATTCCGGCCGCGCGTCGGTCCATAGCTCGTAAGAATCCGCCTCGTCTTCCTCCCGGGCGTCGTCGGCGAGGCGCAATACCAGCGCGCGGCTGCCTGCGATGTAACGCAACAAATCCAGCGACACGGGATAGGCGGCTTGCTCGAAATGCGATGCGGCCGGCGCGAGCAGCTGCCGCTTCGCCCGCAGATCCCCGGGCAGTGCGGCATCGGGCTTCAGGCGAATTCGCCGGCCGTCCGCGATCAGCTCGATTGCCATCGCCGTCGACGATGGCGCCGCCGCCTTGCGCCGATCGATGGTCGACCAGAAATAGCCGATCAAGTAGAGCTGCGCTTGGCCGCTGCGATCCACTTCCGCGGCCGCCAGACTCACATAATCACGCGCGTGCGCCGCCAGCGTCGAACGCTCCATGGCGAATGTGAACGCCTGATGCATCACGGTGATGTTGGCGCCGGTGCGCTGGTCCAGGAATTCATCGGTCGCCGGACCCGCAGCGACGGCGCAGGCCGCGACACCGGTGCACAGGGCGGCGATGGCGGCCAACCGGCTCTGCAATGTTTGGGGGACAATTCTCACGGCGTCATAACCCGAGCCGGTAGCC
>Ga0210408_10003520_pt1 | contig 14448 bp, 10 predicted proteins | sample IncBWH4MmetaG_FD_155471 | JGI IMG/M metagenome (GOLD analysis project Ga0210408, IMG submission 155471) | Forest soil microbial communities from Barre Woods Harvard Forest LTER site, Petersham, Massachusetts, United States - Inc-BW-H-4-M | ecosystem: Environmental > Terrestrial > Soil >...
GGTTGGGGTCGGACCATCCGTAACCCGCGATGTACGTGAAGGCATCCGAATAACTCTGGCGGGTGGCACTGAAGGTATAAACATCGTCGCCGTCCGTGCCCGGGAACTGCAACGAGTTCGTGCCCGAAAGTGGTCCAGCCTGCGCAATCTTGGACCCCAGCAGTGAAAGCCGATTGGCTCCGGCGACGGAATTGGTCAAGCTGCCCGCGAGTAAATTGCCTACAAAGGTGAGCGTTGCCCCCGTATTGGCATAAACCACGAAGCCTTTGCCCGGCGGCAACTGGACATTGACCGTCCAGCCACAGCAGATTGAGTAAGTGGAGGGCGGCTGAAAAATCTGGGTGGGGACATCCCACAAATAGACCTTGGTCCCATCCGGTGCGGAGGGAATCACGTTGGTAATGCTGTTGTCCGGCGGTTGGTCGAGCGGATTGGCCATGAAGTTGTAACCGTTGGTAACGGTCACGTTGTAATAGCCCATCACTTGGCAGTCGGCTTGCCGGGGCAGGCCGCCTAAGACGGCGACCGCCAGGCTGGCGAGGACCAGCCGTAACGAGATTGTAACCTTTTTGTGACAATTAGAGGCGAGCGTGGCAATTTTCACAGCGGAACCTTTGCGTTCGTTAAGATTTTTGAGCGCCCGTATGGATTCGGGCCAAGGAGGTTACACGCTCAGAACAGCAGCTACTGCGAGCCTGCGATTGCCCAGTTGTTGGGGAACGCTCATTTCTTAATCCAATTGATTAGAGAGGACAAGCTATTTCCTGCTGATTTTTCGACCTGCCTGGAAAGTGTCCTGCCGCAAGCAGACCGTCCCTGGCGGGACTTGTTCTCGCGGTGCATGGGTACGCACTATTGAAACGAGTGGGCTATTGTCGCGCGTCCCTGACGGTACGCAAAAGCCTCTTCATTTCACCTTTCAGCTTTTCCGTGACGGCACCCGTACCATTTTGTCTATTGTGGGAGTCCCGGGGTGCGAGCGAATCGACCGCAGCATACAAAAATGTCGCACCGCGGTGTCTGATCCGTTAGAACCTGAAAGCATGAGCCCGCATTCCTGCAAACCACGCCGCGGGGCGTTTACGCTCATCGAACTGTTGGTGGTGATTGCCATCATCGCCATCCTGGCGGCATTGCTGCTGCCGGCGCTTTCGACGGCGAAATCCAAGGGGAGCCAAATCGCCTGTCTCAACAACCTCCGTCAACTCCAGACGGCCTGGGCGATGTACGTGGGTGAGCACAACAATATGATGCCCGAGAACAAGATGACGGGGACTGGCCTGTTAGGTTGCCTGAGCACGTCCAATTCCTGGGTCACGGGCAACGCGCAGGCGAGCGCTGACCCGGCCTTCATCCAGCAGGGGTCGCTGTATTCCTACACGCCGAATACGGCGGTTTTCCATTGCCCGGCGGATCGCTCGACTGTGTTTGGCGCCTCGACGCCGCGCACGCGCAGTTATTCGATGGATGCGTATTTGGATGGCGGCCTGGATGCAAGAATCTATGGCGGTTACCTGCCGGGGAACGTGGTTCGCTACTCCGAGCTGTTGCCCAGCCCCACCGGCATTTTCGTTTTCCTGGATGAGTGCCAGGCGATCATCGATGACGGGGTGTTCCTGCTGTACCCTGACCCGGCCGACTTCTGGCAGAACGGTCCTTCGCATCGCCACAATCAGGGCGCCAATCTGTCTTTCGCCGATGGCCATTGCGAGCATTGGAAATGGCGCTACTCGAAGGACATTGAGATGCACGGCCAGCTGGCGGCTAATCCCGCCGACCTCCAGGACCTGAAGCGGTTGCAAGCCGCTTTGCCCAGTCAGCCATGAGCGACTTCATGCTTGGCACCGGTCGCCCCCGGTTGAGGAAGAGAAAGAGGAAGAGGAAGACCGGATCATGAGGCAACTCTCGCAAACGCCGAAGCCGTCCTCACGGTCCATTCTCCGGCGCGCCGTAAAATGGAGCTTGTTCGGCCTGGCGAGCTTGTCAGTGGTCGTGGCGCTGCTCTACGCCGAGGAAAATCGCCGTAGCAAAAAAGCCTGGGAAAACTGTCGCCGGCGTTTGGCCTCAAGGGGAGTGGACCTCGATTGGCGCAGAATGGCCCCCCCACCCGTGGCCGACGCCGAGAACTTTGCGACGACTCCGTTCTTCGCGGCGCTTTTCGATTACCTTCCCGGGACCTACACACCCCGGGATCTCCAGGCCTATAACCGCGTCGCCGGCTTTGCCCAAACCGAGGCGCCGTACGCCGAGCAAAGAGGCGCGGGCGACCCGGTGCCCCCGATGGCCCAGGGCCAAAGAACTGACCTGGCTCAAGCGTTGGGCCTGGTCCACAAAGCGAAACAGCACGCGGGAGCCGGCACTCGCAGCCAGCCGGAGCAAATTCAGCGCGCCCGGAGCGAACTGGCCGCAGGGCTCCTCGATGCTCTCGAACAATACCGTCCGGTGCTCGACGAGCTCCGCGTTGCCAGCGGCCGGCCACAGGCGCGGTTCAACCTTAGCTACAGCGAGGATTACGCCTGGCGAGTGTCGCAGCCGCATCTGCCGGTGCTCAAGCGTATCAGCCGGGTTCTGGCGTGGCGCGGTTCGGCGGAGCTCGCGTTACAGAACAGCTCCGCCGCAGCCGAAGACGTCGCGTTGATGATTTACCTGGCCGGAGCCTTGCGGGATGAGCCGTTCCCAAGTTCCTTTGCGGCCCGCAACGTCATCCTGTTCAACGCGCGCCAAATCATCTGGGAAGGACTGGCCGACCACCGCTGGTCGGAGGGGCAGTTGCGCGATTTCCAAAGCCGCCTTCAGCCGTTCACTCTGTCGGATGCGCAACGGTACCTCTGCTCGGAACGTGCGGCGGGTAACGGCGTCTTCGAGTTCGTCCACAAGGATCCGTCGGTCGTGAAAAGCTGGCGGCTGGGGCCGACCTTTCCGGATAAGCTCAGGACCTATGTCTTCCAACACATGCCCGGGGGCTGGATGTACTTGGAACAGATTTCCTATCACCGCGCGTTTGATGATTTGGTAGCGCCCGGCCTCGACCTTGCGGCGGGATGCATCCGGCCCGGGCTGATTGAGCGGGCGTGTCATCCCACGTTCCCTATATTGGGGCACGAGTTGGTCGTAGCTCCCGTGATGAGAGGTGCGCGTTTCCTGTTACTGACCGCGGCCCTGGCCCAGAACGGGGTGAACCAGACGGTCCTCGCCTGCGCCCTGGAACGCCATCGGCTGGCTACCGGCACGTTCCCGGAAAGCCTGGACGCCGTCGGCCCACAGCTCCTTGGCGCCACTCCAGGCGATGTCATCACCGGCAAGCCGATGAAATATCGCTTGTCGCCCGACGACCAATTCCAACTCTACTCGGTTGGGTGGAACGAGCAGGATGAGGGCGGCAAAGTGATACTGGACAAGCAAACCAAGGTCCCCGATGCCACTCAGGGAGATTGGATCTGGCCTGCTTACCAGGTGGATTAAGCGCTCGGTATCAGAGCATTTTAGCTACGCCGCTCCGCGCACTTTTAGTTCACGGATGCATCAGGCCGTTCGGCGTCATGTTATTGATGACTAACCAAAGCCTTGGTTGAGACACGGGTTACCCCAAATAATCCATCCGCTCGATCATTTCGTCCGGGATTTCATCCTGCGCGGCGAGGGTGAATTTCTGGCCCGCTTGCAGCCAGCCCGATTGGAAGTGAATGCTGCAGGCGGGGGCGAACGCTCCCTGGGCGCGCATGAAAGCATCCACGGAAGTGTAAATGTCAGGCCCGTCCCTGGGCGGGGCCACCTTGCGGACACTCGATTTGAATTCCACGTCCTCAACGCAGCGGAAGTGCTCGAGGCTCTTGCCCGCGTCGAACAGTTCGTATTCTGTTGCGCTGCCCGTATCGCTGTTAGCAAAGAAGATGACTTTGCCTTTGAGCATCCTGGAAAGCGCCTGCGCGTCGGCCGGATTGAAGAAGGTCTTCGGGCTGAAGACGCACGCGGCAATGAGGCTCCAGTCGTGCCCTGTCAATCGCAGCACCAGGTAAGAAGGATCGGCCAGAGTAACAGTCTGGCCCAGAGCGTCGGGGTGCCGGGTCTTGAGCTTCTTCTGCGCGGCAAAGGCTCTCGCGACTTCCTCGACTGGGCCACGCGCGAGAAGGAGCATGTCGTTGGTGTCAAACGTCTCGACGCCGCGCAGGTCGGCGACGGCGACCGCGTGCGATTTGTCTGCTCTTTTTTTCATAACTTCATGGGGTTTCTTCAGACGCGTAACTGAGGCAGCTTATCCCGACGGAACGAAAGCGGTAAATCAAAAGCCACTCGAAAGGTTAGGTGTGTCAGTTGCCCGTTGGTTTCACTCACAGTTCGGTAATCTGCGGCGGCCCCTGGAACCGGTTTCGCTCGAAGGCGAACCAGGCGATGGCCATCACGGCCGCGGCCCCGCCTAAAATCTTGAGCGCAATCTGGTTCGGCGGCTGCACGCCGATGACGATCAAGCCGAGGCAGCCGATGACAGAAATGACGGCCAGCGGGCGATACCAGCGGCCCAGGCACCAGGGACCCATTTTTGTCCACGTTCGGCCATAGGCGAGAAAGCCCGCGGCGATGGGGAGCACATAGGAGATGTAGAGAAACACGGCGCAACAGGCCGCGATGGCCGAATAGGGAACGAAGGCCATGAAGAGCAGGGCCAGGAACGCCGCGGTCCAGACGGCGGTGGCTGGTGCGCGGAGGCCGGTGGAAACGCGGCGCAGCCAAACCGAACCGGGCAAGCCGCCATCGCGGGCGAAGGCGTACATCATCCGCGAGGCTGAAGTCAGGCCCGCCAAACCGCAAAGGTATTGGGTCAGGCCAATGTTGAGATAGAGCAGGAGCGCCAACGGCCTCGGCAGGACGGTGTTCATGACCCAATAAAGGACGTTGTTGCCCTGGGCGGCGGCTTTGTCGAAGTTCGGGATGGCCAGGACAATGGCCGACAGCATGAGCCAGCCGAATACGGCCGAGACCGCGACCGAACGAACGATGCCGCGCGGGGCGCTGACGGACGCGCTCATCGTCTCTTCGGCGGTGTGGGCCGACGCGTCAAACCCGGTGATGGTGTAAGCCGGCAGAAGGAAGCCGAGGGCAAAGAGCCAGAGCAAACTGTTCGAATGCGGCAGGACCGGGTCATCGGCCGGCAGGCCGCTGTAATTGGCGAAGGTGAGCAAGCGGGAAAAATCGAGATGCGGCGCGCGCCAAAGCATCGCCAGCGTCAAAACGGAAGCGGTGACCAGGATGAGGTAGCCGCAAAAATCAGTCAGCATAGTAGTCAGACGGATTCCGCGGTGATTTAAATACGCTTGCGAAAGCGTGAGGGCCGCTACCACGGCCAACTTGATTGCGGCCGGGTGGCCGGCCGTCTGCCAGGGAAAAGCGCCGAAAAGAAAATCATACGTGCCGGCGTTGACGGCGGCGACGACGGTGATCAGGCCGACGAGGTTGCACCAGGCCGTAATCCAGCCCCAGCCTTTGCCGCCGAGGATGGCGGCCCAGTGGTAGAGTCCGCCGGCGGTGGGAAAGGCCGAAGCGACCTGCGCCATGCTCAAGGCGACCGTCATCGAAAACAAGCAGACCAACGGCCAGCCCAGGCCGATCGACGCGCCCCCGACCGAGCAAAAACCGTACTGAAACGACGTGATGCCCCCGGCAAGGATGCAAATGATCGAGACGGATATGGCGAAGTTGGAAAAGGGCGTCATCCGCCGTGACAACTCCTGTTGGTAACCCAGGCGGCGCAGGGTTTGCTCGTCTTCGGAGAGCGCCGGGGCCGGCTGGCGTTTCGGCTCCTCGCTGGTCGCGCTCATGAACCTAGAAACGGCAGTCTAACAGGAGGAAACAGAGAAAGCAGAGAGAATGAAGCGGGAGGACGATGCCTTCCCGGATCGCCCGGAGCGAGAGCCGGTTCTGGCCTTCCCGATTGCAGCAAGCCCCTCATCGCCACTGATCTCGGTTTTCTCTGTTGTCTCCTGTTCAGATATGTCGCCCTCTTTCGCATGAATCGTTTGGCGGGTCAAATCCGCTCGAAGTATCTCACTTTTTCCCAGTCGGTGACCGCGTCGTTAAACGCTTGGACTTCACACCGCGCGGTATGGACGTAGAAATCCGTTACCGGAGCGGTGAACGCGCGGCGTGCCATTTTACTGGATTCGAGGAGGGCGGCCGCATCGCGGAGCGAGCGGGGCAGGGCGGGCAGGCTGGGGTCCGCGTAGGCGTTTCCTGGGTAAACTTCGCCACAGTCGAGGTTCTCCTCGATGCCGGCCAGGCCGGCGGCGAGCATGGCGGCAAAAGCCAGATAGGGATTGGCATCCGCGCCGGGCATGCGGTTCTCGAGGCGGAAGGAATTGCCCTGGCCCACCACGCGGTACCCAACGGTGCGATTGTCGAAGGCCCAGGCCATTTTGGTAGGCGCCCAACTGGCCGGTTGAAAGCGTTTGTACGCGTTGATCGTCGGCGCGAAGAAATAACAGAGTTCGGGGGAATACTTCAGCAGGCCGCCTAGAAACTGGCGGAAGTATTTCGAGCCGCGCCGGGTCCTGGCGTCCCAGAAGACGTTCTTCGCCTTTTGCCACAGGCTTAAGTGGATGTGGCAACTGCTGCCCACCTCGGCGGCGTCGGGCTTGGCCATAAAAGTCACACATTTGCCTTGCTGGTCGGCGATTTCTTTCGCCGCCTGCTTGAACAGAGTGTGGCCATCGGCCATCGGCAGCGGTTGGGCATACACGAAATTCACCTCGTGCTGGCCCTTCCCCCACTCGCCTTTGGAGGACTCGATCGGCACTCCGGCCGCGTCCATGAAGTTGCGAAGGGCGCGCATGAGCGACTCTTCGCGGGCCGGTTGGAGGGTATGACAATCAATCCGGTAATCGCTGGCGGGCGCGAGCGACGTGTAACGGCCAATGAAGGCGGAATGGCAGGTTTGGTTGAACAGAAAGAATTCGAGTTCACTTGCCGTCTGGCAGGTCAGGCCGGCTTTGGCGAGCCGTTCCAGTTGCCGGCGCAGGACGGAACGGGGCGCCTCCTCGACCCGCTTGCCCCCGGGCTGAAAGAGGTCGCACACAACCAGCGCGGTGGCCGTCTGCCAAGGCAGCGGCCGCAAGGTGTCCAGGTCGAGCTTCAACTCGAAGTCGCCATAGCCCTTTTCCCAGTTGGCGAACGGAAAGCCTGCCAGCGGGTCCATTTCCATGTTTACGGTCAGCAGATAGCTGCAGGCGTGCGTTCCGTGCCGCGCCACCGCGTCGAGAAAATGATGGGCGGTCAGCCGTTTGCCGAGCGGGCGCCCAAAAACGTCCGGAAAGGCAACGACGATCGTGTCGATGTCTTTCGCCGCGATTCTGGCTTTCAGTTCTGGCAGCTTCATGGTTTGCGGCTTAGCGGCCCGCGCGGACGCCGGTTTTTGACCGACGCGGTTCAGGCGGGGATATAAACATTTTTCAGTTCGGTGAAGGTTTCCATCGCCTTCATGCCGTGGTCGCGCCCGAAACCGCTCTGCTTGAAGCCTCCGAACGGCGTTTCGACGTGGACGCTCGAATGCGAGTTGACGCTCAGTACGCCGCTCTCGACTTTCCCGGCTACGCGCAACGCCCGGCGCAAATCATTCGTCCAGAGCGAACCGCTCAACCCATAAGGCGAGGCGTTGGCTTCCTTGAGCATTTCTTCCTCGCGGTCGAACGGGCGGATGCAAACGACTGGACCGAATATTTCCTCGCGCCAGATTCGTTCGTCAGGCTCGCAGCCCAGCACGATGGCCGGCTGCAGGAAAAACCCTTTCGCGGGCAGCTCGCCGCCGGCAACAATAACTTTATGGCGCGGGATTTTCGCGGTCTCCAAATACTCCCTGACTACGCGCCGCTGGTGGGCGGAGACGAGCGGGCCGAGCTGTGTTTCCGCTCGCGAAGGATCCCCGGCGACCAGCCTGGCCGTCGCCTCCGCAAACCGTTCGACGAATTGCTCGAAGACCGCACGCTCGACGAACACCCGGCTGCGCGCGCAGCAATCCTGACCGGTATTGGCGAAGACACTCATAGGCGAGGCGGCCGCCGCTTGCTCGATATCCGCATCCGCGAAGACGATGTTCGGGGATTTGCCGCCGAGTTCCAGCGCGACCGGCTTGAGGCTGCGTGCGGCGATTTCCATCAGGCGCGCCCCCACCGCGGTCGAGCCGGTGAAAGAGATTTTGCGCACGAGCGGATGCCGGGCGAGGGCCTCGCCGGCCTGGCCGCCCGGGCCGGGCACAATCTGCAACACGCCGTCCGGCAGCCCGGCATCGGCCCCGAGTTCGCCGAGCCGCAGCGCCGTCAGGGGGGAAAGCGAGGCGGGTTTGACCACGACGCAGTTGCCCGTCGCCAGCGCCGGCGCGGCCTTCCAGCAAGTGATGGGGAAGGGAAAATTCCATGGCACGATCGCGGCAACCACTCCGAGCGGTTGCGGCACGGTAAAATCAAATCCACCGCGCGCCACCGGGATCGTCTGCCCGTAAAACTTCGTCACCGCCCCGGCGTAATACTCGAAGATTCTGGCGCCGAGGCCGACCTCATCCCGCGCATCGGAAATGGGCTTGCCGATATTGAGCATTTCGAGCTGGGCCAGTTCCTCGGCGTGCTGGCGCATCAAGGCCGCCAGGCGAAACAAAGTTTCGGTGCGCTTCCCCGGCGCCATATCGCGCCAGACGTCTTCGTAAGCCCGTTCGGCTCCGGCCACCGCGGTTTCCACATCGCGTTCGTCACCGGCGGCCACGTCGCCCAGGAGCTCTTCATTGGCTGGGTTGACCAGGGAAAAGACTTTTCCCGAAGACGCGCCTTGAAATCGGCCATTGATAAAAAGCTGGTTCGGTATTTTCATCAGCGTTCCACTTCCGAACCAAGTGGTTTACATTGCCAGCTCATACAGTCTTCGGAGGTCTGCCTTGGTCACGGGCACTGGGTTAGTCAGATGGCAGGCGTCTTCGATGGCCTGCTCGGTTAGCGCGTCCAATTGGGACGGCTTGACTCCGTGTGCCGCCAGTCCCGCGGGGATGCCGATGTCCGATAAAAACGCGCGCACGCGCCGGATCGTTGTGGCGTCATCGGGTTGCGCCAGACCGAAGGCGGCGCCCACCCGCTGATAAAGGCCCGGTTTGCGCGCCGCGTTGAATTCCATCACTACCGGCAAGGTTAGCGCGTTGGCCGTTCCATGGTGTAATCCGCACAGGGAGGACAAGGGATGGGACAAGGAATGGGCTGCGCCCAGGTCCTTCTGAAAGGCGATCCCGCCCATCATCGCTGCCATCAGCATCGAGCCTCGCGCCTCGACATCGCCTCCGTTTTTGACGGCGCGCGGCAGCGCTTCGGCCACGAGCCGGATGCCCTCAAGCGCAATGGCGTCGCACAACGGATGGAAGACCGGCGAGGTGAACGATTCGATGCAATGCGTCAGCGCATCCGCGCCGGTGGCGGCCGTCAGCCGGGGCGGGAGGCCCGTGGTCAGTTCCGGGTCCAGGACCGCCAGGCTGGCTAGCAGGGAGGGATGAAAGAGGCACGTCTTCCGATTGTCGAGCACGATGACCGAGCTCCGTCCGACCTCGCTTCCCGTGCCGGCGGTAGTCGGAATGGTGATGAGCGGCGGCAGCCCGCTCCAATCCGCGTCGCCATCGAATTGGGCCAGCGATTTGTCCGGACGCCTGACCCGCAGCCGGATAATTTTTCCGACATCGAGCGGGCTGCCTCCGCCCAGGGCGATGACCGAGTCGCATTTCTGCTCCAGGTAAGCCGCAAATGCAGCCTCCACGTCGTCGTTGGTTGGGTTTGCCTGGACGCCTGAAAAAATCGGCCACGTTCCCCCCGAAACGGCCGAGACCCTTTTGAATGCGTCGGTCGTCCGCACGCCCGCATCCGTCACCAGCAAAGGTCGCCGGATGTTTAAGCCGGCCAGTCTTCCCGGCAGTTCGCCGAGCGCGCCCGCGCCAAACAGCACTCTGGTTGGAAACGAAAAGTTTGAGACCACACCGGGCCTTCGTTTGTGACTGATTTCGGGCGCAAGCTACGGAGGCACGGTGAAAAGCACAAGCGCTTTTCACCTGGATTCTCCTCAGAAAATCCGAAGCACCTATGGCCCAAGCTGAATTCGATAGAACCGTTGTGGCGCGGGTCCATTCGTAACCACTAATGTTATCGGCAACGCCGGCGGATTGGTCGTAAACAAAGCCTGCCAGTTGGAGAGGTTCGTCGAGGTGAGCACGGTATAGTCAGGCCCCGCATCGCCGGCAATCGTTAAGCTGGCCTGCCCGGAGCCGGCGGTGATGGAAGTCAACGCGGGGCGATTGAGCGGGTTCACCGTCACGGTAAAGCGGTTCGTGCTGGCCAGGCTCGGGGAACCGTTGTCGGTCACACCGACCATTACCAGGTTGGTTGAGCCGGCCTGCTGGACCAAAGGGCGCCAGGTGAAAATGCCATTGGTGGCATTGAGTGTGGCATTGGCCGGTCCCTGAACCAGATTGAAGGTGAGGGTCTGAGGCGGAGCGTCGGGATCGGTCGCGGTGTTGGTGAGCATGAGGGTTATACCCGCGTTAATCGTCCGATTGCTGACCGAAGCGATCGCTGGCGGGCTGTTGCTGGCCTGGCCAACGAAGGTTACGACGCTCATGGCGGGGAGTTGGTAGGCAAAGGCGGAGTTAGTGACGGCCACAGCGGCCTGGCTGGCAAGCGACAAAGTGGAGGACGTAATCCACGGCGTTACCGTGCTCACCAGGCTGCAATTGGCGAGGTTAAAAGTTTGGGTGACCGCATTGGTTGCCGAATTAATCGCCACAATGGCGAACCTCAATGAGATTGGTTCCTTAAACGCGCTGACCAACGCGGTTCCCTGGTTGGTGACTACGCCGATGTGATAGTAGTCCGGACGCACAAACCGGCTGTACTGGCCCAGCACATATCCGCGCTTGGCGAGCACGTCGCTGGAACTGGCGAGTCCCTGGTTGTCATTGCCGTTCGCGGATAACCACCAGAAATGCCAGGCATTGACCTGTGGGACGGTGAGGAAGGCATGAATCCGATTCGCCCAATACATGGCGTTGGTGATGCTGCCGTCGAAAGCGTCCGCCGTGGATACCTCGGTTTCCCAGACGGCCTTTCCGTAGGACGGTATCGGCGCGGGCGCGAGTTGGTCGCCGGTGTTATTGTCCTGAACGTAGTTATGGTCGGCAATAATGCTTACCAGTGGCGCGACGCTGCCGTCATTCATCGCCGTGACGTAGAGATTCGTATCGCCGGACCAAACGTCGCTCTCGGGTATGATAATTTTGGTGGCGCTGACATTGCTGGCGGCGAGCGCCGCGGACAAAACCGGAACGAAATCGTGGAATTGTTGAGCCGTCCAGACACACGACTCGTAATTGGTGGTGTTGAAGTCGGGTTCGTTCTGGATGGAGAGGGCATAAAGGCTCACTCCGTAAGTGTTCTCCATGCTCACGACATAACCGGCGAGCTGGCTCGCGTAACCCCGGTAATCTCCAGAGAAACCGCCGCCGTTGACGCTGATGACCCCGTTCTGGTTCGCCGTTTTAAACGAGGCTGCCGGACTCCATGGCGTGCTCCAAACCCTGGCGCCCCGATCCCGCGCCATCTGCATGATGCTGTTTTCAACGGTCGTGCCTCCAGGCGCGATTCGAGTGCGTAACAGCGAAAGGCCGATGCCGGTGTTGGTCGAGAAGAACATGTCGGCCACGCTGGAGTTCCAACTGCTCCGCCAGGCCGATGATGCCCCGAAACCGTCGATTCTTTGGCGAACATCGGTCCAGTTCACCGTCGAGATGCCGTTGGTGCCGGCGTTTCCGGCATTGGCGACCGTCACTGAAAGATCATCGACATAGAAATCCGCCGTGCTGCTGGAGGGCATCTCAAAGTAGAGAACCAAATTACTGAGGGTACCCGACACACTGAGGTTGTACTGCCCGGCGAGTTGCGTCCAACCCGAGATGGTTGCCGGCCCGGACGCCAGGGCGGTATAAGTATCTCCGTTGCCATCCGACTTCTTCATCGTCATCTGAATCGTTTGCCCTGCTCCACTCGGCAGACGGACCCATCCGGAAATATTGTAGGGCTGGCCCGGCTGAATCACTCCTTGCACTGACTGTGCAATCCCGTTGTAGGTCGCGGTGCGGTTTTGAATCAGCGCGGCATAAATCCCGGAATGCACCTGCGCCGTCTGGGCGGAGATAGTGGGCGCCCCGAAAGCAAACCAGCCGGAGGTATCACCTGTTTCGAATCCGGGGTTCTGCGCGAGGTTTTGCGCCTCGGAAACCCAAGCTCCGAACAAGAGCCCGAGCAGAATTGTTGCCTGCAGATGCCCGCTCGCCCTGGAAATACGCTTAACCTCGCTGAACATGCACATCTTAATATCCTGGTGTTGCCGGGCTTTGGCAGTAATCCTACCAAGCTATTGGCCTTCCAGCAACTCCGGATAGTTTCGGCCGGCGCCCGTTTGTCGAGCATTCAAAACCGCTTCTGTGCCTCGAGAATATCCTTTGCGATCTGGTCGCGCAGTTCCGGCAGCGAGTCAAATCTCTTCTCTTCGCGCAGCTTCTCCACAAAAATCAACTCGAGTTCCTGGCCGTATAAGTCGCCTTGAAAATCGGTCAAATGCGCCTCGACTCGCAGTTCCGGTTGGGGGTTCTGGAGCGTCGGCCGATAGCCGATGTTCAGCACGGCCCGCCACGTCTTGCCTCCGGTTTCTGCATGAACCGCATAAACTCCATTGGGCGGCAGGGCCAGCCCGGTGGTATCTATATTAGCGGTTGGAACTCCCAATTGATGGCCCAGGCCGTCGCCCCGGATAACTGTCCCCGCCAGTGAATAGGCGCGCCCGAGCATCTGGCCGGCCCGGTCCAGTTCGCCTGCCGATATCGCCTGCCGAATCCGTGTGCTGCTCACCGCTTTGCCGTCAAGCGACACCGCCGCCAGTCCGTGAACGGAGAAACCCAATTTTGCGCCTAGCGCTTTCAGCAAGTCCACGTTGCCGCTGCGCTTGTGGCCAAAGACAAAATTAGCGCCGACGGAGATGCTTCGAATTTGACCGAGAGCGCCGGCCAGGCTGCGGACAAATTCCTCGCCGGATTGATGGCTGAAAGGGCTGTCGAAATGGATGAGCAGGAGGGTATCGACGCCTAAGGCCTCGAGCGCGCGGAGCTTTCGCGGCAGAGAATAGATTAGGGGCGGAACGCGCTGCGGCGCCACGACGGTGTTGGGATGGCGATCGAAGGTCAACACCAGCGCGATGGCCTCGTGCTGCCGGGCATCGGCGAGGGTCTGGCGAATGATCTGCTGGTGGCCCAGGTGCACGCCGTCAAAGAAACCGAGTGCCAGGCACACTTTGCGAGTGCCGGGCGCCAACTCATTCGCGGCGTGGATGATTTTCATCAAGGGTTAACCGGGTTAAACTGAGTTGAATGAGTTAATTGAGCTAAATCAGTCAAATAGGTCCGCTATCCGCTCAAAGTCGCAGGTAACCGATTTGACTCAATTAACCCAATTCACAGTCAAGCGCCACCCTGCGTCAATTTCAGAAAGGGGATGACATGCTGCTCGAGGTCACGCGGCGTGAATTGGAGCACCTGTTCAAACTCGACCGCCTGTGCCACCTCGAATTTGCCTGAGGTGACGCGGCGGAGGGTTTTCAGATGGGCGCCGCAGGCCAGTTTTTGGCCCAGCTCGTGCGCGATGCTGCGGACATAGGTCCCTTTGGTGCAGGCCAGTTGGAAAAGGCCGACCGGCTCCTGGTAGGCAGAGAAGCGGAAGGTGTAGATGTGGATCAGCCGTGGCTCCCGCTCCACCTCGATGCCTTTGCGGGCCAGTTTATAGAGGGGCACGCCTTCTTTCTTGACGGCTGATACCATGGGCGGAATTTGCATTATGTCCCCGATAAAGGGTGTCGCTGCCTCATTGAGCTGTTCGACGGTGAGCGGCGGCACCGGTAAGGAAGCAACCAATTCTCCGTCTGCATCGTAGCTATCGGTCGTTTCACCGAACTTGATGCTCCCCTGGTAAAGCTTGTCGTCGGACATCAACTTTTCGGAGAGCTTGGTGCCGCGGCCCAGCACGATAATGAGCAGACCGGTGGCATTGGGATCGAGGGTGCCGCAGTGGCCGACTTTTTTGATATTGAAATGCCGGCGAATCGCGTCCACTACGTCATGAGACGTGGGTCCCGCCGGCTTATCGATCAGGATGGCGCCGTCCAGCGCCGAGAATTCTTGCATCATGGCCTAAATAACCGCTTACCGTAGCGCAGCCGTCTCGGCTGCGAGTTCCAGCACCGTCCCGGTGCCGTTGCTCCCAAAACCACACTGTTCGCCTGCGCGGCGAGACGCCGCTTCAACTCGCAGCCGAGACGGCTGCGCTATAAGTCAGCAGCAAAATGGCAGCAGTGTCAAGACGCGCTCCCCGTTTACATTTAAGATGCAAAAAGATT
>Ga0210408_10003521_pt1 | contig 14443 bp, 15 predicted proteins | sample IncBWH4MmetaG_FD_155471 | JGI IMG/M metagenome (GOLD analysis project Ga0210408, IMG submission 155471) | Forest soil microbial communities from Barre Woods Harvard Forest LTER site, Petersham, Massachusetts, United States - Inc-BW-H-4-M | ecosystem: Environmental > Terrestrial > Soil >...
AGCGCCGAGATCAACGCGGCAGCCGAGATGTATGCCAACTCAAAGAAGACGATCTGCGGATGGTGCCTCGGTGTGACCCAGCAACGCAATGGCGTGGATAACGTCTCGATGATCGTCAACCTGCTGCTGGTGGGCGGCAATATCGGTCGGCAGGGAGCTGGGACAGTGTGTATACGCGGACACTCGAATGTGCAGGGCGACCGCACAATGGGTATCTGGGAGCGTCCACCAAAGGCCTTCCTGGATGCGCTCGCAAAGGAGTTCAAGTTCGATCCTCCGAAGAAGTGGGGATATGACACCGTTGAGACGCTGCATGCGATGTTCCAGGAGAAGATCAAGGTATTTTTAGCCATTAGCGGGAACTTTCTGTCGAACACTCCTGACACGGTGTACGCCGCCCATGCGATGCAGAAGTGCAAGCTTACCGTGCATGTATCAACGAAGCTGAACCGGTCGCACCTTATCACGGGCGATCGAGCGCTGATCCTGCCGTGCCTGGGCCGGAGCGAAGAAGATGTGCAGGCGACGGGCGGGCAATTCGTGACCGTGGAAGATTCGATGGGCATTATCAATCCGTCGAGAGGATTGTTTCCACCTGCTTTTCCTGATCTGATGAGCGATGTGGCGATCCTTTGCAATCTGGCGCATGTGACGCTCGGGCCGCGTACAACCACGAACTGGCTGGGACTTGCCGCGGACTACAACTTGATTCGAGATTCGATCGCGCGTGTCGTTCCAGGCTTCGAGAACTTCAATGAGCGGCTTGCCAAGGAAGGCTTTTTCTACCTACCCAATGCCGCAAAACAACGCATCTTCAAAACCAGCTCGGGCAAAGCAAAAATGACCGTTTGTCCGATCCCGAAACATGATCTGAGGCCTGAGGAATTTCTGCTCACGACGGTACGCACTCACGACCAGTTCAACTCGACGATTTACGGATTGAATGATCGTTATCGGGGTGTGTTCCACGGCCGTCGAGTGATCTTTTTGAACCCGCTCGACATGGAGGCAAGGGGTCTGCGCGCCGGACAAATCGTGGACATCTACAGCCACTTCGAAGGCGAAGTCCGCATGGCGCCCCGTTTTGCGATTGTTCCGTATGCGATTGCCCGCCGGAGCGCTGCAGCGTACTATCCGGAGACCAACGTGCTGGTTCCAATCCGCAGCGTTGCCGCCAAGAGCAATCAGCCGGCGTTCAAGTGCATTCGCATCACGTTGACACCGTCGGTGTCCTGTGAACCGCTGCATTTTTCCGAGAAAGACGTTGAGCACAACCTGAACCGTGTCGTGCCGCGTCTGTCGTGACGAGACTACCCCCCTTTGGGTTTGCTACCCAAAAGTCCTCTCGTGTTACGCGAAGCGGGAATGCTTGTGGAACTGAAAGGCGTGGCAGGCGCGCAGGAGATGGCGGGGTTCGAGTCTCAATGCGTCATTTGACGACCCCTACTTCTGGATCGCCGACAATCCTAAACCCAAATCTGTGAACTTTATTTCAGAGGCCGAGAACCGGCGATGAGGATGTCTACCAATCTCCTGGCGCTCTGCTGCCAGTCGGGTGTGGAGGCCACGTTGGACACGCCGATGAGCGCTCGAAGCAGGTCGAATGGGTCGAGGTCATCGCGTATATCGCCGCTCTTGATGGCGCCTTTGACCAGCGCTTCGATCGCTCCTTGGATCTGAGCGCGGGAACCTTCGTATAGCTTCGCGGCGCCGCCAACGATCGTATTCAGTGCAGGCGCAATGATGTGCTTCGCTGCGATGTAATCAACGAACAAAAGCATCCAAGCCCGCAACGCCTCGATCGGAGGCATTGTCTCCGCGAATTTCTGTTGAGCTGCGGCCAACTTCCCAACCTCAGTTCGATAAACCGCTTCGATCAAGGCATCGCGGCTCGGAAAGTGGCGATATAAGGTTCCGGCTCCTACGCCTGCTTCGTTGGCAATGTCGTCGAGGCTGGCATTGGCACCGCGGCGCGTGAACGCCTCTTTTGCCACCTCGAGAATGCGCTCGCGATTGCGCTGCGCGTCGGTGCGCGGCTTCCGCTCGGCCGATTTTGAACTCTTTTTAGCCATCCAAAAAATATTTGCAACCGGAGATAGTCTCCCCTTATCTTATCAGGTAATTCGGAGACGCTCTCCGTTTTATTAGAACTTCCGGAGTTCGTCAACAGAGGAAAGGAGCACCGGCAGATGATGAATCAATTCGCAATCCCTAGACAGCCGAGAAATCCGGATTGCGCCAAGTCGATGAGCAATGCGGAACGAGAGTTGGCGGCCTTCTTCGGAGCCGTAAGAGAGTTGTTCGGGTCTGAACTGGCGGAACTCTCCGCAAAAGAATGGTTGCGTGAGTTGGAAACAACCGATGATCTACCCGCTTCATCTCCCGAATGGCGAACCCTGACTGCCAAGGCTTCCTTATGGCTCGCAAATCGAGTTAATGCCTCGTCTCTAACGACTGAATTCGCAGCTGCGTAGGAGGAAAATATGCGTATTTTTGTAACTGGCGCCACAGGGTTCATCGGTTCGGCAATTGTTCAGGAACTTATCGATGCAGGCTATGAGGTGCTCGGATTTGCGCGCTCCGATCGGGGCGCAGCATCTCTTGCCAGAGCAGGAGCCAAGGTGCATCGCGGCTCGCTCGAAGATCTTGAGAGCCTTCGGACGGGAGCGGCCGCATCCGATGGCGTGATCCACACGGCATTCATACACGACTTCAACAATTATGGACCCGCGGTGGAGGCGGACCAGCGTGCCATCGAAGCAATAGGAATGGAGCTTCAAAAGTCCGGCCGCCCGTTGATTGTCACCTCGGGCCTTGCCCTTCTCGCTCCGGGGCGGCTGGCAACCGAAGAGGATGCACCGAGTCCAGACTTCCCGCGCAGATCAGAACCGACGGCCATGGAATTCGCATCCCGCGGCGTGCGAGCGTCGGTCGTGCGCCTACCTTTTTCAGTGCATGGTGACGGCGATCACGGATTCGTTCCACGGCTGATCCAGATCGCACGCGAAAAGGGGGTTTCAGCCTATATAGGTGATGGGCTCAACCGCTGGCCCGCCGTGCACCGGCTGGATGCTGCCCGTCTCTACCGGATCGTGCTGGAGAAAGGTTCTACGGGAGGCAGATATCACGGGATCGGAGACGATGGAGTGCCGACGCGAGAAATCGCGGAACTGATCGGCCGCGGCCTGGATGTGCCGGTGGTCAGCAAGCCGCAGGAGCAGGCGGCCGAGCATTTTGGCTGGATGGGACTGTTCTTTGGAATGAGTGCCTCGGTATCAAGCTCGCTCACAAGGAAAAAATTGGGATGGCGACCGACGCACGTCGGCTTGATTGACGATCTCGAACATGGGACGTATTTCGAAGCGGAAAAGACGGCGGCGGCGTTGCAGAGCTAAGCGTTCCGCAATTTATTGACGCATGACACCATCAGCGTACAAAGGAGCCAAGAAGTGACTAACACATTGACGAACACGTTTGGAGCAACCTCAACAACAGAAGATGTCTTGTCCGGAATCGATCTGCGCGGCAAGCGAATTCTTGTTACGGGCGTCTCGGCTGGGTTGGGAGTTGAGACGGCCCGCTCATTGGCTGCCCACGGCGCCTACGTTATAGGGGCGGCGCGCGATCTGGCCAAAGCGGAAAACGCCACAGCACAGGTGCGCAAGGACGCTACCACTGGCGGCGGCAACTTCAAACTGATCGAGCTCGACCTTGCTAGGCTTAAGAGCGTGCGTGCCTGCGCCGATCAACTGCTGGCCAAAGGCGAACCGTTCGACGTGATTATTGCTAACGCCGGAGTTATGGCCACGCCCTTTGGCCACACGGCCGATGGTTTCGAAACCCAGTTCGGGACGAATCACCTCGGCCACTTTGTCCTGGTCAATCGGATTGCGTCGCTTATTCGTGATGGTGGGCGGCTCATCAATTTGTCTTCTGCTGGTCACCGCTATTCGAACGTAGACCTCAACGACCCCAACTTTGAGCGCACGCCGTATGAACCTTTCGTCTCTTACGGCAGATCGAAAACGGCGAATATCCTCTTCGCCGTCGCATTCGACGAACGTCACCGGGATCGTGATGTGCGCGCCGCGGCTGTTCATCCCGGAGGCATACGGACAGAGTTGGGCCGTTACGCAGAGCCTGGCCGGATCGAAAAGGTAGTCGAAGAAATCAACCGGCAGCTCGCCGCCCAGGGCAAGGGGCCTTTCCAATGGAAGTCCATTCCCCAAGGAGCCGCAACTTCAGTCTGGGTGGCTGTGGTCGCACCAGCCAGTGAGATTGGGGGGCGATATTGCGAGAACTGCCACGTTGGCCATATCGTGCCCGATGACGCTCCGATCACCGCTGTGAGCGAAGGTGTGCGCGGCTATGCACTCGACCCAAACAACGCCGAAGCGCTCTGGAAGAAAAGCGAAGAAATGGTGGGAGAACGGTTTTAATTCTCTCGATAGGAGTGATGAGCAAGAACAGGAGACTTGAAATGATTGCACAGACTAGTCTTGCCGACAGCTTTTCGCTGCTGGGTACATCGCTGACCGTGAAGCGCATGGGCTACGGCGCCATGCAACTTGCCGGCCCGCACGTATTCGGGCCGCCCCCGGACACAGAAGAAGCTATTGCAGTCCTGCGGGAGGTGGTGGAGTCAGGCGTGAACCACATCGACACGAGCGACTACTACGGTCCGCACGTCACCAATCAGATCATTAAGCAGGCGCTTCATCCTTATCCGAAAGGTCTGGTTATCGTTACCAAGCTCGGCGCTCGACGAGGCGCGGACGCATCCTGGATTCCCGCTCTATCCCGGCAGGAGCTGATTGACGGCGCTCACGACAACCTGAAGAACCTCGGCCTTGACGCTCTGGACGTGGTCAATCTTCGGGTCGGCGGATTTACAGAACCATCTGAGGGATCGATTGAGCAACCGCTAACCGTCCTCGCTGAGCTCAAGAGTCAGGGACTCATCCGTCATATCGGTCTGAGCAACGTAACAGCGAAGCAGGTGGCTGAGGCGCAGGCGATCACCGAGGTCGTTTGCGTGCAGAACTTCTACAACGTGGCGCAACGGAAGGATGACGCCTTCATCGACGACCTCGCCGCTCAGGGGATCGCTTATGTTCCGTTTTTCCCGTTGGGCGGGTTTACTCCATTGCAATCTTCAGCACTCGACACAGCCGCAGCATCACTCAAAGTAACGCCGATGCAGCTCGCGCTTGCGTGGCTTCTCCATCGCTCGCCCAACATCCTGCTGATTCCGGGGACATCTTCCCGCAAGCATCTCCGCGAGAATTTGAAGGCTGCGTCGCTGCAGATTCCCGCTGAATTGGTTGCCGATCTTGATTCAATTGGCGCTCCAGGGTAGTCAGGGCCGCTGATGCGATGGTTCTGAATCGGAGCCGTTCCAGCAGCTCGCGCCAAAACCGCGCCGCATTTCAGTTTGACGCTCCAATCGACTCGTGGCTAGAGTTAGGAAAATCCGCTCCCGAGGCCCCTGCCCTCTTCGGGCAGTTGACAAACTCTACGGATTCGCCAGCAGGAGAGAGCATGGCCAACGTTCCAGCATCCGGAATAGAACCCGGTCAACGCCGACTGAACGGCCCGCAGAGCACCGGCCGCGAATATCGCAATTTGTCGCGGCCGACCCACGCGATGGCACAGGATGACGACGTTGCGGTGCCAATGCGTGACGGAGTTACGTTGCTTGCGGACGTGCATCGTCCGGCCGAACCCGGAGGCTATCCCGTGCTGGTGGCCGCCTCTCCCTATCCACGGCAGATTCAGAACGTTACCCACAACCCAACCCCACGAGAGCTGATGTCTCGTACGACTTGCAGCTATTTTGGCAGTTCCCGCATTGTTGTAAGTTCCTGTTGTAGAACCTATTCACGAATTGCCGGCGCACGGCAAATGCCGGTTGCCTTAGTCCTGCCATTCCGCTTCCCGATGATTCGTGTAGCGGCGTAGGGATGCAAAGGGGACCTCTGAAGACTGTTCGGAGAAGAACGGTTATGATTTTCAAGGGAGAGGAAGCCCGTGATTACAGATAAGAGAGCCGTCCCAGCGTTAGATGACATCAAGATCCACGTAAAATTCAAGCTCTTTGCCTTATGGTCTTCGGTAATGTTTTTTTACATCTACGGAGACTATTTCGAGCTTTACCAGCCCGGGAAATTGCAAGAAATGATCGGTGGAAGGATGGCTCTCGGTGCGATCACGCAGGGTGTCCTATTGGGAATGTCTGCGCTGCTGGCAATTCCGAGCCTTATGGTGTTCCTGTCACTCGTTTTGCCTCCACAAGTAAATCGATGGATGAACATCATTTTGGGCATCGTGTACACGTTGGTCATGATCTTGGCGATAAAGGGCGCTTGGCACTTCTACATTTTTTTTGGACTAATTGAGATTACACTCACAGCACTCATCGTCTGGTACGCATGGAGCTGGCCGAGGAGCCAAACCGGACAGAATCTAAACTGACCATATGAAACCCAAACGCTCTGCTTGACTTGCTCGATACCGGGACCCACGCCTATGCGGCTGTACGAAGCATTGGAAAGCAGAAAGGCAGGACTAGCAAATTCGGATGGTTGCAGGCCCCTGCAACCTAAAAATCTTTCCGTTCAACAACTTCTGCCAACCTGCAACGATCCGAATTGACAATTTCGATTTCCAATCCGGCAGACGATCAAAAAGGATCTAGTTCCGTATTGCTCGTGATCCAGGAGCTACGGATTCCTTTCCACAAGCCAACCTCACAGAACTAATACCGGCCCGGAAGCCGAGAGCTCGCGGTTGGCCGACGATTCTCCCACAAATTATCGTCCTTACGTTGGACGTTCCCCCCTTTTTATTGGAGGAATTATCTGATCCGTTCTTGCAAAGATATCGTTACTGATGGCGAAACCGCCGCAAGGGAGGTTGATCGAGCTTGTAGGGCGTGTCGATGCCAAGCGGCTCAAGCACCTTCTTGGCGATAAAGCACGTAGGTCAAATCTGGGTCACCTTATCCTGAACGCACAGTACTCATGCGTCTTCGTGGGTTGTCATCTGCGCCGCAAAGTATTTGAGTTTGCAGTTTCCCACGATGCTCATAAACCAAAGGTCGGTCGCTCACGTTCGATACCCACCGCGAACCTCCGCTGCTGATCCCTTGGTTTGGGGCACCCCCTCCGGGGCACCCATGAGAAAGTGAATGGAAGCGCCGAGTTCTTGTTGAGATCGTGAGTATAAAACGAGCGTTCTGCTGGTGCACGGCACCGCCCATTTTTCCAGCGCGCGTCGAAAGCCTGGCATCGGTCGCGGGCGTTGCCGAAGGATAGACGCATTACCACGCTCGGATGGTCAGGCCCAGGTCCGCACCCCAATAATCCCCCAATAGGCGAAATACGCCGCTGCGATCACCAGGGCAAGCGATACGATCCGCGAGAACCTGCGCACGCCTGGACGCACTCCCGCGCTTGAGCCTCGTAGAGCAACCAGAAGGCTCACGAGCGACGCCAATCCGAACAGAAGAGACACCATCCACAACGCAGCCGACCACACGGTGAAATTTCCCAGCCGTTCCATCAGGTCTTCGCTGCACAGGATAAAAATCACAACGAAGGCAACTAGACTCAAAACCGCAATTAGTGGCCACCAGCGCATGGCGCGCTCGGCGGGACGGCGTCGGTTACGCATTAGGCCGCCGATCATCCAGAACGGCGCGTAGAGAACGATCGAGAAGATTGAGAGCACGACGAACCCAGCAACAAGAATTTCTCCGATCGCGAACCACCCCGGAATCCTCCTCATCGTAGTTTGCGAATCGGTTTGGATGAATCGACCCTCTGTGTTGGGGGTCAGCAACTCAAGAGTTGCGACCGGGTCCGGCGGGGCTTCCTTATCCTCGAAACGAAACTGTGCCCCTTCGAGCGGTATGTGGACCTGGTGCCAACTTCCTAGCGCGGAGGAGATCATCTTGCCGTCTTCGAACCGAACCCGGCTCAGACGCACGAGGCGTCCAATAAAATGTGAGAGTTCAGTGCGAGGGGAATCGGGCTCATACCATCCAGCGTAGTCCGCTGCATTGACGGGTAACTGGGCAACTGGCGGCACCACCGGTTTCTGCAGGCTGTGCGTAATGTAAGCCCGGACCGCTTTGCCCACTTTTTCGAAGGCATCACCACTTTCGCTGTTGATGCTGAAAAAATATCCGACGCCGTAGTCAGGCATGTAGGACATGTCGGTGAGGCCTCCATCGACTCCGCCGTCGTGGCCGTGGTAGACGAAGCCATCTTCAACGCTCCAGAAATTGCTGAGGCCGTATCCGGCTTTCAAACCCTCTTTGGCGGCCCAGGTGCTCTTGGGACTCTCCATACGATCGATGTCGGGGGAGGGGACCACCTGCTTTCCATTCGCCACGCCGCGATTGAGATCGAACTCCAGATACGCCGCCATGTCGTTGGCGGACGCGTTGATGGCCCCGGCTGGGCGCATGATGATGTGCGAGTACGGAAAAGGAGTCCTGCCGTCGGGGTGATAAAGCGTGGTCGCCGTACCGGGAGCAGGCTCGAAGTAGGTCGCGGTCTTCATCCCAATAGGATTGAAAAGATTCTGCTGTACAAAGTCTTCGAACCGCTGGCCCGTTATTTTCTCGACGACGTAGGCCGCGACCGCCGGTCCAGCGTTGCAATACGCCATTCTCGTCCCTGGAGGCCACCGCGACGTGCGCGAGTGATGGTCGTAGTCGAGGCCCTCGCGCAGGCTCATGGAGTCGGGAGCCTGTTTTGCATACTCGCGAAAGTGCAAGTCGTCCCAGCCCGTGGTGTGCTCGAGCAAGTTCACCACCCGGACGGGATCGCTCGATTCCCATGGATTGTCGAACCACACTTCCGGCGCCAGTGTGTGAAGGGGATCGTCGAGAGACAGCTTGCCCTGGTCGACCAGCACCAGGATCGACAGCGAGATGAAGGTCTTCGAGGTAGAACCGATGCGGAAGAGCGTATCGGCAGTCGCGGCGCGATTGCCGGCCAGGTCGGCGATGCCGAGGCCGGTGACCCATTCGGGCCCGCTTTTGTGAACGATCGCGATCGACACCCCATTCGTGTGGGTGTCTTTGAGAATCTTCTCTATCTGCTGGCGGAGTTCGTCGATCGATTGAGCCGGCTTCGGTTTTTCGTCCTTTCCAGCGGGTTTATCCGCGGCGAGACAGCCCCAAGTCAGCAGGAACACAAGAACAACGCGAATGATCCATTTCACTTGAGCGAACCTCCGTGTCAGGACTGAGGGCTGAGCGGACCATCCCAGTTCACTGTAGCTAGATCTGGTAGTCGAGATCTTCCATGATGCGTTGCAGCGATTCCGGCAGCAGCTCATAAGGAACTCTCCGGCCACTTCGCGCGTGACAATCTCGACCTCTTGGTCCGCCAGAACTCCGCGCCGTTTGCGGTTGCCTCAAACCCAGGTGGTCGACGTTCAGTGCGGCAAGCGTTCCCAAACAGCTCTGCCAGAACCAGCTCTGAGCGCCAAATGGTCATCAATGAACTCGTAATGCCGCGTCTGGTCGGTTCCAACCCAGGCAGGCAGCGTGCAAGACTCAACGTGGTGGATCACAGTCTTACTCCCCTCATCGAGGCTGAAGGTGCCGTAATATCCTACGTAGCCATCTGCGATCTGCCGAAGTTCATCACAGCTGGCGCTCGTAACTGCGATGGGGTCACTGATAGAAGACTTTCGTCCCGGCTTCATCACATGCGCGGACATTCGTCCCGCCTTGTCGTAGGTGAGACGGCCGATCGGATGTTCACCATAAGGGTGCAGCACGTTTCCATCAACTGAAACCTCAAATGTCAATAGCTTCCATGCCCCAATCAATCGCTTTCTGACGGAAGCTTCAGGATTGTGGCCGCGTGATTCCTTATTTGAATGGCGTCGATTCATTCCTTGCTAACCCCGTTCATCGAATTAAGGTTCGCACATTTCATCGTCTTTTCGTCGGACGCACGCCGGAACGGTATCAAGCCCGAACGGCGTTTTCCATTCGAAGTGTTTTTCAGGTCTATGCCTTCGTCAAGTCGCTCCATGGGTCTGATTGCCGGGACTCATCCCTTCGTTGATTTCTCTAGAACGGGAGAAAGACAACTTCATTCTTTCTTTCCTTTGAAGGTGGCGTAGATGGCCATGGCATGACCATGCCCCAGTCCGTGTTCCTTTTTTAGCCAGGCAACGATTTCCATCGCCTTGACCCCCGGCTTCAGCAAACCCTTTTTCTCAGCAAACTTCTTGAAGTCTTCGGGCGTTTTTCCTGTCTTCGTTTTAATGTTGTCCATATATGCTTGAAAGGACATGATTTTTTCTCCTTAGGCCGCCGGTGCGCAGTTAATCATCCATGGAATACCGAACTGATCCACCAGCATGCCGAACCGCGTCGCGAAAAAGGTTTCCTGCATTGGCATCCGTACGCTCCCGCTTTTTGAAAGCGCGTTAAACGCTCGCTCTGCTTCTTCTGGCGTTGTCGTTTGAAGCGAAACAGAAAAGCCTTGCGGCTTTTGGTAGCGATCAACCGGCGCATCGGAGCCCATCAGAAGCGTGATGCCCACGCTCATCGTGGCGTAAAGGATCTTCTTGCTCCATTCGGCCGGCACATGCGCCCCTGCCGGGGTTCCTTCATGCGGGGACCATCGCTTCGATCGTTCCGTAATACGTGTCCGCTGTTCACCCCTTGAAATGCTTCCTGCCAAGTCGCGGATGGGCTTTACCTGCTACCGCGCACGCTCGATGTTGCGCTTCGCAGGCCACTCAATGAACGACGCCCGCTGAGCCTCCCGATAGATGGTCCATGTGGGAATTCCCTCTGCCGGGTACCTCTGAAAAGCGCTCCCGTCCGCACCCGCCAGCGCCACCCGAACCCGATGCCCTTTGCGCAACAGCACCGACGTGGGATAAAGCGAGAGACGGATCCTGGCAGGCTCACCCGGCGCCAACGGCTCTGCATCCGTTCGCAGGAAACTATGGGCGGGCCCCAAGGGCGCATAAGGGAGGCCAATCGGATCAACTTCGTGGCGATCAAGAACTCGCAAAATCCCTTCGTCCAGATAGGTGACTCGCCCTTCGGGCGAGACGTCTTCCAGGTATGCATGCAGCGCTCCGTCGGGTGTGGTCGATGACATTTCGATCGTCACCATTGGACTTCCGGTAATCTCGAGATCGGAGTCCAACGGAGAGCTATCATAGACCAGCAATTTCCTGTCCTCATGGGCGCGATCCGGATACACCACATCTCCTCCGCCAAACCCGGTAGCCCATCTGTTTTGTTCGCCTGTAGAAGCTGTGACATCCACTGTGTAGGAATCCCTGGCGATCACCGCTGAAGGTCGTGCCGTGTTCAGCGTGTTGTGTTCTGCAAAATACAAGCGCTCGGTCGAAAATCCCTCCGGCGGCCAGACTTTCGTCGCGTTCCATCGCCCTGCGCCCATGGTGTAGTACTGGATTGAGGACTCAATCGTTTCTGGTGCATCGTTCCGCAACACACGATCGAAGAAGTCGGCTTCCATCTTTAACTGTTCTTCCGTCGTCGGTGCGGGCGGCGTGTGGCTGGACGCGAATGGATCTATGTTGAATCCGCCTCCATGCGAAAGTGGACCGATCACTACGACTTGGGGATTCGAAAAATTTCTATAGCGAGTTAGCGCATCGTCGCCGCCTCCTCCATCAAGCCAACCGCACCAAACCATCATCGGCGCCTTGGAGGCTTCGATTCGTGCACGCAGCCCTGAAGGGCTGATGTCCGCGAGATGGAAGTCACCTATGCGGTCATCGCGGAACGCGACCTTGGCGACGGCCTGAGCGACGTTTACGTTGTGATGCTGGCGGACCAACTCTGCAAGGTGCTTTCCGTGAGGATCCGCATCCACGGGGCGAACACCGGGGATCATGAGACGGTCTCTCCAGCAATTCCAGCCTTTGTCTTCCTGGGCACCGCACACGTCATCGCGGTCCATCGCAGCGACCGCGTCGCTCCATCCCCGAATTTGCTTGCTCAGTGCTACCCCACCGGGCTGAACTGCCCATAAAACATCGAAATTATCGTAGAGCGGCATCACGGCCCGGATTGCAGGCTGATCAGCGGCTGCCGCAAGTTCGGCGGTGTTGCCATCGTAGGAGATTCCGAACGTTCCGACGCGTCCGTTCGACCAGGGCTGCCCGGCAGCCCAAGCCGCGACCTCGCCCATGTCAGCCACCTCAGCGGGGGACCACTCCATGACCCGATTTCCACCCGATGCCCCGCTGCCGCGCGCGTCGACCGCGAGCACTGCAAAGCGGCGCTCATTGAAATACGCTGCCTGTTTATCCTCCAGTTCTTCGGGAGGACTGGCTTGATGCAAGGCGACCAGCATCCTGAGTGTCCATCCGATCCGTGGCGCGCGCCAGTAACGGGTGGTTCGCATCAGCACCGGAACCCGTTCACCGCTCTTCAAATCCGCGGGCAGATCCACGGTCACAGCAATCTCTACCCCATCACGCATCTTCACGTATTTAGAGGTTGACTGCCGGATGCCCGTCGGGGTCATTTCCTCGCCCGGCAATTTCGTCCGCGCGGTTATGATCGCTAGCACGAGCGAGCTGGCAAGTCCTAGACTCGCAATCCCGCCACAAATCCATTTCATCCAACGCCACATATCTCAACTCCGGGTTACGTCTTTCCTGCTACCTGTTTTCCTTCGCGTTCTTATCCTGGAGGAAAACAGTTCCAGCATAAGTCGCGCGAGTTGCGGGAACCGCCTGCGTGAGCCGGGTATCCGTTGCCCTCTCGCCACAAATCCCAACCAGGCCAAATAAAAAAATTCGACGAGAGCTGGATCCCCAATGACGTTCTTCAGCAATCGCAGCCTCTGCTGCTCAGCCCGATTAACTCGTCGCGCCACCTCCGCCGAAACTGCAGCCCAGGTGAATATCGCAGCGTCCGAGGGGAAGAGGCCTTCCTCGCCCAATGGCACACGTTTCACCAGCAGCCTTAATAGCAACCGCAGCGCATCTCGGCCGCGCCGGCCCCTTAGTTGCGGGATGATCTCGCGGAGCAACTCTTCCTCCCACTCCCCCAAGAGCAGTGCGAGCAGTTCGTCGCGGTCTTTGAAATGCCAATAAAAGCTCCCCTTGGTCACGCGCAAATCTTGCGACAGACGCTCTACCTTCACCGCTTCGACCCCGCCCCTCAGCAAGGCCAGCCTGGCAGCCCGCAACCAATCCTTCTGCCCCAATTCTTTGTCCATACGGTACCGTATGGAAGATTACGTAACAGATTTCTCTCGTGTCTGTCAATACGTCAGCACACGGTGTCGTGGTTGACTTCAGCTTCTTCTGCTTGTGCGTGACATGAGAGTGACTGATGCGATTACTTTGTCGGGCAAGGGATCGGCAGTTGGGGCAGGTGTTGTCGGGCGCTAAGAATGAGGCAATGACAAACTGGCTCGTATTGCCCCGAGGAGTGATCGGATCAAAGTGTTCCGATGGCATGAATCCGTCGATTGCCATAAGATCGAAAGTTGGCAGTTCGTGCGGTCATGGGCCATTGAAGGCAAAGAGTACAACCATGACGGAACTTATCGAGGCGACACGAATCCCAAAGTGCACGGAACAACAGTGCGTTCTTACGACCCAAAGACGGATGCCGTGGCAGGTCACCTGCATCGATCCTGTGCACGGAGTCGTGAAACCCCTGATCGGGCACAAGGTTGGTGCGCAGATCGTGATGAAAGGTCGCGCAGCGAACGGAGACCGGATTCGCTGGATCTTTTCCGACATCAACCCGGACTCCTTTCATTGGCGTGGAGAACGACTCTCAGGAAAGAGGTGGTGCACCTATGAAGAGGTTTCGGCACGACGGAAGAGTAGGGAGAGCTCTTCTGCAAACACAAGATTTACAGTTTCCGCCTGCGTTTCCCTGCCCCTACAGGCGTTGCACTAGTAAAGGTGCATCTGTGACTACTTCGATTTCAACCCGTTTCCTCGCGTAGCCGATTAAGAATCATTTTTTGTCAATTCGGATGGTTGCGGGGCATCGGGAAGCGGCTGAAAGGTTCAACGCCGCACACACAGCAAGCGGCGACGCACATTGAATGCACTTAGCCCATCGATAGTGATTTAGGCCTCAGAGTTGTAACAAGAAGGACACGTGAAGGCCCGAAATCCGTAATTCGGGTAGTGTCCTAATTTGAAAACGGCCATGCGCCAGTGGCGGTGGAGAGCACGTTTGAACATTATTCCAAGTTTGAAACGCGCGGGGTTCGCCTTGATTTTGTTTGCTGCCGCCGGGTTCGCGTCCCTTTATTTCCTCGAAATCGGAGCGCAAGAGGCACACCTCCGCTCGCACCAGCGTCCGTCTCTCTCTCTTCCGGGAGCCAGAATCCTTAAGACACAACCCTTAAGACACAACCCTTAAGACACAACCCTTAAGACACAACCCTTAAGA
>Ga0210408_10003522_pt1 | contig 14440 bp, 11 predicted proteins | sample IncBWH4MmetaG_FD_155471 | JGI IMG/M metagenome (GOLD analysis project Ga0210408, IMG submission 155471) | Forest soil microbial communities from Barre Woods Harvard Forest LTER site, Petersham, Massachusetts, United States - Inc-BW-H-4-M | ecosystem: Environmental > Terrestrial > Soil >...
GCAATGAGACAGGGCCTTCTCCTGCATTTCGGGCGCAAGCTTTGCGATCAGTAAGGCGTGCTCGACACCGATGTGTCCAGCGGTGAAGGCATCGGCTGCGGGTTGTGTGAGGTCCAAGAGCTTGAGGCGTTTAGCGATGAACGAAGCAGCCTTTCCCGTTTTCGCTGCGATCTTCTCAATGGAGTAATCCGCACCCTCTCTGTCCAACAAAGCGCGAAACCCTTGCGCTTCCTCGAACGGATGCACGTCGGCTCTTTGAATATTCTCGATGATTTGAATTTCAAGGGCCTCCTCATCGGTGAATGCTCCAATGCGAACGGGGATTTCGTCCAACCCTGCACGCTGCGCGGCGCGATAGCGCCGTGCCCCCGTCACAATCTCAAAGTGTCCGTTGACTCGCCGCACGAGGAGTGGAGAGAGGACGCCTTTGCTGCGAATGCTCCCGGCCAGTTCCTCAAGCCGCTCCTCGTCAAACACCTTGCGAGGATTCGTACTTGATTCAATCAACTCCACAATAGGAATGCTCAAGTATTCTTTTGATGATTTCACTGCTTCTGTCGCGCTCATTGTGTTTCTCCTTTTTTTGTGAATCTTCATCATTCTTAAAACTCATCGGACAAAAGAATTTGTGCGTGTTCGGTTTGGTTAGGAATAACCCGCAGGTTTTCGCCTGTGGTCGTTCGGTAGGTGCTTAGGATTCGGTCGGGTCGCTCTCGTCGGCTTTGAGTTTCAACTGGTTCACAGAGCAGTCGCCTAGCGCTACATCGTTGCGAATCTTGCCGAAATACTTTGCTTGGATGAGCTTTCCATCGGCTCCGGGATGGCAGTAGAGGTATCGAATCTCAACGATCTGCCCCTCGCGTGGAACTGCGTAACGCTCCGGTACCCCCACAGTGCCCATGAAGCGCTGACGGTTTTCCTCTAACAGATAGAGACCGATGGAGCGGTGTCCATCGGCGGCCTTTGCTGCTGGCTTGGGGCCGACGATGAAGGAAGAGGTCGTCACAAACTTGCATTTGAAGTGCTGTCCTGCACGTCCTCCTGCATACGCCGCGTTCCGGTTCTTGCAAACGAACCCTTCGGCGCGAGATTCGTGCATGGCTTTCGCGAAAGCCCGTTTTGCCTTCGGTGTCATGGCCGTGTCGCAAACGCGGAGGGCCTCGTCCACGCCTCGAAACAGAAGGCCAAGACGTGCGTAACGGATTTCGTATGGTTGAATCCGCAGGTCAGTTCCGTTTATGTCGAGCAAGTCCCAGAGATGGAAGCGTGAATCGGTGATTTCACCGTCCACTAGGAAGCCTTGCGCTTGGACGGACTCAAGGCATTTCGTTAGCCGAGAGTCGATTGGAATAAGCTGGCCGAGTTTGTTGATTCCCGAATATTGGCCGTCCATCTTTTGTACGGCCAGTCGTCGCCCGTCGAACTTCTGCTGGAACCACCAAGACGCATCCTGCACCAACTGCAACGCCTCTGGTTCCTCGATGGGGGTTAGTAATTCCGGTGCGTGACCGGAATGCTCTTTGACGGCAGGCAATCCAACGGAAATAGGTGTATCGCCGTTGGCCGTTGCCTGCGCGATTCGATAACCCTTGCCTGTCTTTTCTCGAACGATTCGGTCATAGACGCGCTTAGCTTCCTCATAAGCGACGCTGCTCACCTTCGCATCGCTTTGCAAAGCTGAACCACGCCGCCCCCATTGCGCATTGACTGACCACTGTTCTTCAGTGCTTTCCAATTGGAGGTGATACACCTTGTCTGAACTACCTTGCTGGAAATACAACTCAATTGTTTCTGTCTCCTTCACGCACTCTTGCAACGGCTTCGCTGCTTCTTTCGTGCTCATTTCTTTTCTCCTTTTTTTCTGATTTCTAGAAAATCTCAATACTCTTCGGGCAAAAGAATCGTGGTGACACTGCGGTCGGCTTCGGTAATGACGTAAAGGGCTTCGCCCGCTGACGTGTTGTAGCGGCTGAGAAGCCGGAAACCTCGGTCGAGGCTGAGTGCGTTTTCTTGGCGGTCTTCTTCGCACAGGTCGCCCCAATCGCCCTGAAGGTGCCGGGCGAGGAACTCCTGCGGCTGTTGTCCCGCCTTTTGGAGAGCGGTCAATGCGCCGGGTGTTGCAACGACTTGACCTAGAGAAAAGAGACTGTGTTTCGTGATTGGTTGCATTTGGAACTCCTTTGAAGGGTTTTTATTTTTGCTTCCCAGGCAACGCGGAGCGGTGCATGAAAAACAAATGCTCTTCCTAGCCGTCCCAGGCGCTTCACCGTCCGCGCTGTCAAGGCCGCGCAGTTTGCGTTCATCGGAGCGAAGCGCAGAGCCTTGACAGAAGAAGCGGGCGGTGAGGCGCAGTCTTTCGGCGGGAAGAGCAATTGAAATTCGTAAAAGGTTCTTACCGAGCGGGAGGTGTTGAATTCAGGAAGGCACACCCTGCCATCAGCGTTGGCAGAGTGTCTTGGCCTTCTGAGACAGGAGAGTTAGAGCAATGAAGGACGTTGAGGGATGGAAGTTTTAGGTGGCCTGATCGTCCGTCTGAACGGCTGGCAATTCATCAGTGAGTTGTTCGCCACGGTCGAGCTTCCCGATTTTCGCAAGGTGAATTTCGGCAAGCCTGTGCTCCAGCTCCGGGTGCTCTTTATCGGAGATCATCCGGTATCGCAGCTCGCCTTCGGCGGAGATATGGTTTCCTCGCTTGAGAGTGCCTGCGAACTTCGCCAGGTTCCCCCAGGCAACCAGTCGGTGCCATTCGGTACGTTCAACGTTTTCCTTGGATTCTTTAGCGCGCCATCGAACAGTGGTTGCTAGGTTGAGGATCACGTAGGGCGTATTGTTTCGAGCTGTGCGCTTCTCGGCGTTCTGTCCGAGGAAGCCAATTAATCGAACGGAATTGTCGTACATGGAATTCCCTCCTTAGGTGCTGTACAGCGCAATCCATGATACTATATGTATAGCAGCATGGAAATAGTTGTTTTGGCCGCAAAGAGGCAAGTCAAGGGCTCAACCGACGGGGAGCAAGGGAGATTCAACGATGTTGCCGATGGGGGAGAGCTGGCTGAATTACGAACGACAGCGGCGGCGCCTGAACGCACGGTTGGGCCTGATGGTTTTTGCGCTTCTTCCATTGCCAGCGATCTTAATTGCCGTTGGACTTTCTCCGCTGAGGATGCTGCTGGTAGTAGCGTCCTTGGGCGTCAGTACAGGGATTCTGTATCCGTTGTGGTGGAGAACGAAGCACAATCCACTCCGTGCTTCGGTTGTGGAGAGGCGAACGCGGCGGATTGCCTGGATTTGCAGGCCAAGCGGGTTTCTCTGCGCTCTCGGAGCGATGTTGTCCTGGTCGATGGGAAGCAAGGCCGCAGAATGGCTTGCTTTGTCATTTGCCGCGGCGGGGGCGTTGCTGCTCTGGTTCTCGTATTTCTCTGAGAAGCGAGCGGAGGAAAATCTGCGATCCGCTAGTCCTTTAGACTAAAGTGACCACTAGGAATCTCTAAAAGTCCGACTGCGGCGCTCGTGGCTGCAAAGTTCCACGGCGCAACGCTCGCTCCTTCATCAGCGCGAAGAATACGGGCACCAGAATTAGGACGTGAATCGTTGAGGTGATCATGCCGCCGACGAGAGGAGCGGCAATGGGTTTCATCACGTCTGCGCCGACACCTGTTTCCCACAGAATCGGAATCAGGCTGGCGAGCACAACGCAGACCGTCATTAATTTTGGTCTCAAACGGTGGACAGCCCCTTCGATCACGGCGGCTGCTATGTCTTCGTGACGCAGAGGAACGCCGGACTTGAGTCGGTGATCCAGGGCTTCGTGTAGATACACAACCATGACGACTCCGGTTTCAACGGCAATACCGAACAGAGCGATGTAGCCGACCCACACCGCGACGCTGAAGTTGTAGCCAAGCAACTTTTGCAGAATCAGGCCGCCTGTCAACGCATAGATCGTCGGGAAAATGAGGACAGCAGCCTCGGTGACGGAGTGAAACACCACGTAGAGCAACATAAAGATGACAAAGAATACGATCGGCAGAATGAGTTGCAGCCGCTCTTTGGCCCGCAATTCAAACTCGTATTCGCCGGACCATTTGTAGGTAAAGCCGGGAGGCAACGCGAGTTTTTGCTTGAGCAAATTACTCGCGTGTGTGACGAAGCCGCCGTAGTCTTTCGTGTTCAGATCGATGTACACGTAGCCGGTCAGCGCCCCATCTTCATCGCGGATCATGGAGGGTCCCCGAGAGAACGAGAGTTTCGCGACATCGGAAACTGGAATTTGCGCGCCGGAGGGCGTGCCAATCAGGACGTGCCGCAATTCTTCGACGTTGTCCCTGAAATCGCGGTTATACCGGACATTCACTGGATAGCGCTCGCGGCCCTCGACGTTCTCGGCGACCATTTCCCCGCCAATTCCCGAAGTGACCGCCTGTTGCACATCCGCAATCGTCAGACCGTAGCGAGCTGCCTCAGCGCGGTTCACTTCGACGTTGAGATAAAAGCCTTGCGAAACGCGTTCCGCGAAGATGGAGCGCATCTCCGGAATCGCTGAGAGGATCTGCTGCACCTGCGCGCCAACTTGCTGGATGCCCTCCAGATTCGGGCCCTGAATCTTCAAGCCGAGAGGCGTTTTAATTCCCGTCAATTCCATATCGAGACGATTTTCGACCGGCATGGTCCAGGTGTTGGACAGCCCCGGAAACTGGAGTTTCGCGTCCATTTCTTGAATGAGTTTTTCGTAGGTCATCCCCGGCCGCCATTGATTGCGTGGCTTGAGCATGAGCGTCGTGTCATACATATCGAGAGGAGCGTTATCGGTCGCGCTATCGGATCTCCCGATGGAACCGAAGACGGTCTCGACTTCCGGGAACGTGCGAATGATCCGATCCTGTTCTTGGAGCAATTGCGATGCCTGCCCGATGGAGATTCCGGGCAAGGCCGTCGGCATGTAGAGGGCCGAACCTTCAAAGAGTGGCGGCATGAATTGGCTGCCGATGTGAAGCGCGAGCGGAAGTGTGACGATCAGAAAAACCAAATTGAGCAGCAAGGTGGTTTTGCGGAACCGCAAGCAGAGCCGTAGAACCGGCAAATAAAGAGCCTGGGTGATTCTTGAAATGGGGTTCCGTGATTCCGGTATCAGCCGCCCGCGAATGAATAGGATCATGAGTGCGGGCACAAGCGTGATGGCCAAGACGGAGGAAAAGCCAACAGCCAGCGTCTTCGTCCACGCCAACGGACGAAACATGCGTCCTTCCTGCGCTTCCAGTAAAAAGACAGGCAGGAAGGAGACCACGATGATTACCAGCGAAAAGAAAATAGCGGGACCCACCTGTTTCGCGGAATCCAAGAGGATTTTCCGCCTCTGTGACTCAGAAAGAGGACCGACTTCGGAGGATTGGTGCTCGGAAAGCTGCCGGTATCCGTTTTCGACCATGACTATGGCGGCGTCCACGAGGACGCCAATCGCCAGCGCCAAACCGCCGAGCGACATGATGTTCGAGGTGACATGGAGGTAGTACATCGGGATGAAGGCTGCGAGCACGGCGATAGGCAGGGTCAGAATCGGAATCAACGCCGAACGGAAGTGGAATAAGAAGATGATGATGACTACGCTGACGATGGCGGCCTCTTCGAGCAGGTCGCGTTGGAGGGTTTCGATTGACGCATGAATCAATCCAGAGCGGTCATAACCGGAAACGACCTCGACGCCTGGAGGCAATGATGGTTTGATCTCAGCGAGCTTTTTCTTGACGCCATCAATGACGGTCAGAGCGTTCATGCCATCGCGCATCACGACAATCCCGCCAACGGTTTCTCCTTCGCCTTGCCACTCGGCAACACCTTCCCGAATGTCCGGCCCGAACGTAACTGTCCCCAAATCCCGGACGAGCACCGGCGTGCCGTTCTTGGTTGCTACGGGAACGGTTTCGAGGTCGCTCAGCGAATGCAAATAGCCGAGGCCACGAATCATGTATTCCGCCCCGCCCATTTCAAGAAGCCGTCCCCCCACTTCGTTCGTACTGGCTCGAACTCTTTCGATGACCGTTGAGAGAGGGACACCATAGGCACGAAGTTTGTCCGGGTCCACGTTGACCTGATACTGGCGAACGAATCCGCCAATCGTGGCTACCTCGGCCACTCCGGGAACCGTTTCGAGCTGGTAACGCAAGTACCAATCTTGAAGGCTGCGCAAATCGGCCAAGCTGCGTTGATGGCTGTGGTCCACGAGCGCGTATTCATAGACCCAACCTGCGCCAGTCGCATCCGGCCCGATGACGGGATGCACGCCCGAGGGCAAGCGACCCGTGATCTGTTGCATGTACTCGAGAACGCGCGAACGTGCCCAGTACAAATCAGTTCCATCTTCGAAGACGACGAAGACGTAGGAATCGCCAAACATGGTTTGTGCTCGCACGGCCTTTACATGCGGTGCCGCAAGAAGGGTCGTGACGATGGGGTAAGTGACCTGGTCTTCGATGAGGCTAGGAGGCTGACCCGCCCAAGGCGTGTGGATAATCACTTCCACATCGGAAATGTCCGGTAACGCGTCGAGGGGAATATGGCGCAGAGCCCAGATTCCCGTGAGCACCAGCAGGACTGTTCCCATGAAAACGAGGAAACGATTTTGCGCGCACCAATCAATCCACCGTGAGATCACGTTACATGCCTCCCGTTGCATTCACGCTCAATTGCTTGGTCGCGATGAGTTGCCCATTCTTTTTTGCGAGGATGGTGACTTGCCATGTTCCGCCGCTATCCAGCTGTCCCGAACCTTCATAGAGACCGTTGCCCTTGTCGCTGAGAGTGACGGGTGTACGCATCGATGCCATGCCCATCGCGGGCATCGCCGGCATGAAAAACGTCACGCTGACTTCCGCACCGGAGATGGGCGCTCCACTCGAATTGGTGAGTTTCACGCGGAACACGTTGCTTCCTTTCCGCGGTGTGGCCGGGTCGGAGCTTAATTCGACATTTCCTTGCGGGGCGCTGGTAGTAGACGCCGAACCCGCGCCGGGCGGAGGTGGAACAAACGAACCAAGTGCAGCCTGAAGCTGGCTCTCGGAGTCGATCAGGAAGTTTGCGGAGGTAACAATCTGCTCCCCCGCTTTCAACCCCTTCAGCACGATAAGATCGTCACCCACGCGGGAGCCCAACTGTACCTCGCGCGGTTCGATGTAACCGTCGCTACGCTCGACAAAAGCAATCTCGCGCGTGCCGGACTGTAGGACGCCGGTTGAAGGGATAACAAGCTGGTTCCCCATCGGAACCTTCAGACCCACGTTGACGAACATGCCGGGTTTGAGTTGCAGTCCAGGATTCGAAAAGACAACGCGCACTTTTGCGGTTCGCGTATCCATATCTACCTGCGGATAGATAAAGTCCACAAGGCCAGTAAACGTCCGGCCCGGATAGGTGTTCACGGTGAGCGTTGCGCGAGCGCCGATCTTTATACGTTCGAGATCGTTCTGGAAGACCTGCGCCTGAACCCAAACGGTGGATAGGTCGGCGATGGTATAGAGGCGCATCTCCGGCTGAACGGCAACGCTGGGCAGCGCATTGCGCTCGGTGATGTAGCCGGAGACCGGCGAATCGACTTCCAGTTCCTGTTGAACTTGGCCGGTGGATTCGAGCCGTGCGATTTCTTTTTGCGGAACGCCCCACTGCTTGAGACGCTCCGCAGCCGCGTCGAGCAGCGATGCTGCGCTGAAAGCGACACCTTGCACCGTGCTCTGCGCCACTTGCTGCTGATTCCGCTTGGCCACCAAGTATTCCCGTTCGGTGGCCACTAGATCGGGACTGTAAATTGTGAATAGCGGCTGTCCTTTTCGGACGTATTGGTAGGTGGCATCGGCAAATACTTTCTGGATGTAGCCGGAGAAACGCACTTGGACGTAGGCCAGCCGCCTCTCGTCCACGGCGACACTGCCGGTGGTGCGAATCTCGTCTGCGACCAATTTCCGCTCGACGATGCCCGTTTTGACACCGATACTCTGCAACCGTTGCGGAGAGATCTGCACCGGAACCAGCGGCGCTTCGGTCGATGCAGGCGGTGCGGCCATCGAGTTGGCCATAGAATCCTGCGCGGCGGCATTCGATGCCTTGATCTCTACATTCGGCATGGGCTTCACTGCGCGATAATGCAGCCACAACGCAACGAGGACCACGGCAAGAACGATGTTTCCAATCAATGCCAATAAGAAGCCTATGCGATAAGTTTTCATCTCCCCGCTCCATCTTCATGCAATGACAGTCCAGTGAGTTGTTCGAGGCGCGCGATGGCAGTCTCGTATTCGGCCATGTTCTGCCAGTAGTCCTCGTCGAGATGCAGGACATCGAGAAACGCCGTTAGCAGCGCCTGAAAATCCTGTTTGCCCGATTGGTAGGCGGCGAGACCTGATTGAAATTCCGAACGGGCCTGTGGAGACAGCCCTTCGCGGTGAATCTTGAGCAGTTCGGAAGTCTGCTGCACGATCACGTATTGCGAGCGCAAATCACCGGCGAGTTGCTGCGATTGCGCCTGGAGCTCGCTTCTCGCTCGAAGCTGCTCCGATTCGGCTTGGGCCAGTTCGGGGCGCTGTTTGCGGCTGCGATAGATCGGGACCTTGATGCCGACGCTCAGCATGTAATAGGCGCGGAATTGGGCGGGGTCGGTCCGCTGCCACATGTACTGCACGTTGAAGTCGGGATAGAAGTCTTTGCGGGCCAGGTCCACCTGCAGCGACTGCTTTTCGATCATTTTCTGCGCGGCAGCAATTTCCGGATTCTGTACTTGCGAGGCGGCCAGAAGTTCGGCGTACTCTTGCACGAGAGGCGTTTCGAGAAGATCGGCCGGCTCAATGTCCGGTGATTCCTGTGAACGGTTGACAAGTTGTTTGAGCTGGGCTTCGAGCTTTCCAACCTGAAGATGATGCATGGCGATTTCGCGAAGCAGCTTCGTCTTTTGCAGTTGTGCTTGCAGAACGTCCTGCTGTGTTCCCATGCCGGAACGGTACCGGGCGTCGGCGGCCTGTTCCACTTGCTTGAGCAACTCGCCGTCCTCTTCGAGGATCGCGAGTGTTTTGGAGAGATACGCGAGCTGGAAATAGGTGCCCTTGATATCAGCGAGGACGGCGCGGCGCACGGATTCGATTTGTTGCTGCGAAACGTCGGCTTCACGTTTTGCAATCTCACCCTTCAAGCGCAACTTCCCTGGGTAGGGAATGTCTTGCGAAATGCCGAGGCCAAGGTAGGCAAAGTCACTGTTCGTGTAGCCGGCGAAGGGGCGGGGGCTGCCAACATTGACCTGCTGCAAATTGAATTGCGGGTCGGGCAGGGTCGAGACTTGCGTCGGCACTTGTTTCGCCGCCTGCCAGCCTTGCCGTGCCGCTTCAATCTGCGGATTGTTCTTCTCCGCTTCCGCGAGCAACTCGGAGAGTCGAGTGATCGACCCCGTGTGCGTCGTGGGAGACTCCTGCGCAAAAGCATGCGCGGCTAGAACAACGGAAAGCAAAATCACAGAAATACTTCGACTAAGACCTACGCACGAAAAGCGCGCAGAGAAATTCGTTCTCGCTATCAAAAACATCTTTTTCTCCTAAGCGTGTGGATCGAAGCCGCAGACCGTAAGCGAGTTACCCCGAAAGGGCCTCGACCGAAATGCGTCGGCGGGTTAAGTGGACAGTGGAGACGGAAAAAGAGACAAGCCGGTGCGTTGCAGCACCGTTGAGCAGCGGATCAGATCAACAGGGATGAGTGAAGGGTGTACAGTTCAGGAGGCGAATGCGTCGGAGCCTCCAGATCCAAGCGAGATGCGTCGGGATAAGTTATTGCCTGCGGTGAATCAAGAATATCGGTCGCAACCATAACGGGCGCGTGGAGCGAAACGTGAGCGGCGGGTAACACGCTGGGGGACTGAGTCGAAACCATCCTCTTGCAGCAATCGTGACTCTGATTTGACGGATCGCAGGGCATGGAACCACAGCACTTCATACTCTGTTGGTCTTGCGTCATCGCGGACATGCAGTCCGCAAATTGCAGGCCCAACAGGGCGACCATCGCCACAACAATGAGTAGTCTTTTTCTCATTACCCTAAATCGACCCTACGTGGATTAGACGCGCGAGTCAATGAAAGGATACAGCGAGTGCACGGGTCACCCGCTGGTCACCAATACTTGTGGTCTGCCGACGAGCTGATGTCTGAAGGCTCAAAATAACCACTGGGCGCGTCGGCGAACTTCAACGCAGGAAAGTTAGAGGCCCCTAGAAAGGGGCCTCGTCGCCGTTGGTCGGCAGTTCGGGCGGCGCTGCATTCGCATCGCGCTTTTCGGCGCGGTCGAGCTTGCCGATCTTGCCGAGGTGGATCTCCGCGAGACGAACCTTGACCTTCTTATGCTTCTTGTCGTTGAACTCGCGGTAGCGGAGCTCGCCTTCCACGGAGAGGTGCGTCCCCTTTTTCAGAGTTGCGGCGAACGTCGAAAGATTGGCCCACGCGATCATCCGGTGCCATTCGGTACGGTTCACATACTCGCCCGATTTCTTGTCCTTCCAAGACGCTTGCGTGGCGAGTGATAGAACGGTGTATTCGTTTCCGCTCTTCGTGCTCTTCACTTCGGCGTCCTTCCCTAAAAATCCAATTAACCTCACGGTGTTGTCATACATGGAAAAATCTCCTTTGATGCCCTGAGTCTCTCAAGGCACACCACCCAGAGGGCGCGAGTGTGAGACAGCTCCCAAGTGCCAAGGTCTGCATTCTTGGAGGGTGCCCGCGAAGCGGGAGGAACCGAGACCCCGTAGGGGCGCTGCCGCGAAGCAGAAGACCGCCGCGCCGCCGGGCGCTGGATTGTTTGCACTCGCGGTGCTTGAGAGTGAAAGCGGCTGAAAAAGGGGTACTAACGACAACATCGTCGATGTGGCATTTCTGGACGACCGAAGTTGGAGACGACACTGAACGAGGCCGTTTGAGTTCTCGCCATGCAGACTTGGAAGGACAGAAGGGATCGGTATGTGAACGCTCTGATTCGCGTGGCGCTGCGTTGACGTGAATACCGCCGCAAAAAGGGGCACGTCGAGCGCGAACGGCGAGTACGTAAAGCTGCCGCGCACAGGTCAAAGTGAGTCGCGGAGGCCCATCGGGAAAGAACGGCTGCTATCCGCGCATTTAAAGGGCGAATCTAGCGATTAGCCATTTTCTGGGCCATGTATAGAATAAGCTTGCGATCTTCTTCTTCCGTTTTGCTCAAGAGACGGCGAAGCTTGTTGAGATAGCGTGCATCTTTGCCGGCACTCCCCCAGGCGATGTCGTCAGACGACTTCCGCTTGGGAAGGTTCGGAAGGCTGGGCGGCTCCTCGCCGTCATAAAAGAGTCGGTAGAGGGGAGATTCCAGCGCGCGAGCCAGTTTCTCCAGCGTTTCGATAGCCGGAACAGTGTGTCCGTTTTCGACGCGAGAGATGTAGCATCGAAGTAGCCCAGTTCGTTTTTCAATATCACCCTGCGAAAGCTTTTTCTCCTCGCGCATCTCACGCAAGCGATCTCCAATTACCACGTTCGTTTACCCCCCTCATTTCAAATTTGTCTTCAACGAAACTCTTCTATTATTGGAGAACAGATCCTACAACAGTCCCACACACCTTCGCACCTTGCGGATAGGAGGCAGAGTTCTCTTGGATCGCAGTGAAGTCGAGAACTACAAGCCCAGGCGGAAAGGTCGACCCCCGTAAGTGAACGCATTCAACTGGTTGAATGTCTAAAGCCTATTCGAAAAGCGAGCTTTGCTTTCCCATTCGTGGAGGAACGAAGGGTTTCGGCAGGCCATCACCCCAAAGGCTACGGAACAGATCGACCGTCCCAGGACCGAACCCAGCGTAGTGGTTATTAGCAAAAGCCAGAATCATGATGCGCCGCTCTTGGATTTTCTTGAGAAGACTGACCCACTCGAAAAGATCACCTTGGCGATCAACAATCACCTTGTCCCAAGTTGTCGTCTTTTCCTCGATCCCTTTCCGGTCTCCCAACCACCGAACGTAAGTGAAGTCAGACGTAATTAGGTCGAACTTGTCCTTCATCTCCCAGGGCCGCGGCATCCAGCCTTGATCAATCAGCGTGAGAGCGACGCCGTGCTCTCGCAGCACATCTGCGAGTTTAGGTACCAGCCAATCCTTGTTGCGAATCTCGACGGCAAACTTGTGCTCCTTCGAAAGCCTTTTCAGAAACGGAACTAGTCTGGCTAGAAAATCGTCCAGAGACTTGAACGCGTATTTGTCGAACTTGCCGAATTGAAACAACAAGGGCCCGAGCTTTTCGCCTAGAGCCTCCATTGTCGTTAGAAAGACTTTGAATTCCTCATCGCAATCTTTGAGAACCCTCTTGTGTGTAATCTCCTGTGGTACCTTGGCCGCAAAAAGAAATCCTTCCGGAGTTTTGGCATTCCAGGAGCGCACCACGCCGACATTCGGAGTTGCATAGAACGTTGAGTCAATCTCGACCGTGTCAAAATGCTGGGCGTAGTAACTGAGGTAGTCTGCGGGTCGCAAACCCTTCGGGTAGAACGATCCCTGCCATCCTGTGGCTGTGAACGATGAAGTTCCGAGAAGAATCTGCGAATGGTTCACGCTGGAGAGTATAGCGAACCCGTGTCGTACACCGCGCGGTCCGCTTGTAACTTACGGGTGGGCCACACGGAAGTTAGCCAGATCAGTGAATACAAGCGCGTTTGGACGGTACTAATCTGCCTAACCCCGAGCCATTACTACCGAGTAGCCTTGCGACCGCCCGGCCCTCTCAGAACTGGGCGTTGTTGACCACCTTGGTGCGCTCGAACTTCACCTGGAGGTTGGCGGAGACGAACCCGGGCGCGACCGGCATACGTGTTGATGATGGTGATGTAGCCGGGGTCGAACCGCGATATTAACTGAAAACTTTTCCCGGCTGCTGGACACCGTGCGGCGCGGTCCAACCCGAGGTCAGAGTTTGCGACTTAGCTGCCAGTCTTTGGGTGTTGCGCCCGTGGCACGGCGAAACGTCTTTGTGAAATGGCTCTGGTCGGCAAAGCCTGTTTGGAGCGCGATAAACGCAATGGATTCCTTGCCAACTAAGAGAAGTTCCTGTGCGCGTTTGATCCGGGCGTCGAGATACCATTTATATGGCGGCATGCCGGTCGAACTCTTAAAGGATCGAGCGAACTGTGACTGGGAAAGCCCTACCAGTTTGGCCATCTCCTCAAGGCTTATGTCCTGCGTCATGTGGGCTTCGAGGTACTCCATCGCTCGACGCAACTGCCATCGGGAAAGTCCGTTTGCCCGCTGCATCTGCGCGTTTCGGCGCGCAAACAGCGTAGCCGTCAATGCTGTCGTCAGGCCCTCACAGTAGAGGCGGCCACTACTTGAGGGTTCTCGACATTCCTCTGCCAGAAGTGCTGCGCATCTTGCCACCTTATCGTCGTACAACAACAGGACCGGCGTATCGGTTTTCGCCGAATCCAAGTCGTCGCCGAGGATCGATTCCGGGACTTTCGGACCGAAGCTCATCCTGAGTTCGCGAACTGATCGAAGTCCGTCAGTATAGGCCCACACTGTCATGTCCGCGGGCGCAAAAGTCGTATGCCCAGCGTCAAAGCGAGATCGCGGGGTCGGACGGTTGAGATTCAGGCGAGACTCGCAATATCCGCCTACCTGGCCGAGAACAATCGCAACGATCGTTTCGTGTGAAGAGAGGTCGTGCCAGGCTTTCCCAGGATCGGGATAGTGCACGATGTTACGCGCGGTGATCCCATTCCAACTGCGGGTATGGCTTTCGATCTTCCTGATCCCGTGCGGTGAACGAAATTCAAAGGGCTGCGATTGGCTCATATCTCTTTCCTTGGCCACCGAGCAAACAGAGCCTTAGATGAACCTTTCGAAGTAGTGAGGGCAGATAAAGAATAGCAAGATCACCGAAGACGTGAAAAGCGGAAACAGACCAAAAACAGCGAAATCCGACAAGATGCACGATCTGTGGTGGTCCATATTTGTCCATTCAGGAGGGATGACACCGAGTGAGGTTTGAGCCAGCTTCGCATCTAACATTTTGCTTAAGCGCGCCCATTGTGCTCTTCGTCGCGCAAGGCATCGAGTGCCGGTCGGCGGCTTACGCCACGGTTAAAGCTGCGGCCCTGAACGTCGAATCAATTTCCGTTCCGGGAACGAAAGCCTTTCCAGAGAGCATCACATCGACTACGGACGGCACGCTCTATGTCGGTCGTCTCGGAGATGGTGGGATCGTCCGTATCAAACCACACACGCACGAAAACGTGATTTTTGTCCAACCAGGCGCTTTAGGTTCGCGCTCGATTTTGGGAGTTTTCGCAGATGAGGCATCGAACACGCTCTGGGCTTGCTCGAACGACTTGAGTGCATTGGGCGCACCTGCAAAGGGCAGCGATACCGGAAGCGCGTTGAAAGCTTTTGATCTTAGGACAGGGAATGGAAAACGCA
>Ga0210408_10003523_pt1 | contig 14439 bp, 13 predicted proteins | sample IncBWH4MmetaG_FD_155471 | JGI IMG/M metagenome (GOLD analysis project Ga0210408, IMG submission 155471) | Forest soil microbial communities from Barre Woods Harvard Forest LTER site, Petersham, Massachusetts, United States - Inc-BW-H-4-M | ecosystem: Environmental > Terrestrial > Soil >...
ATGCGATGCCCGCGAACGCACCGTCGCCATCGATGCCGGGCGGATTGTCCGCACCGGTGTCCTCGGCCGCTTCTGTTGCAACGCCACCGAATTGGCAGCCGCAACCGCCGTCCCAAATGCGACAGGCGAGTTTCCTCGTCAAAGGCGATAAGGGCGCAACGGCCGACATTTCTTTTGTCAGTCTGGGCGCGCCGGCCGGCAACGTGCTCGACAACGTGAATCGCTGGCTGTCGCAACTCGGTCAGCCGTCGATCGACGACCAAAAGCTGAATCAAATCGCGCAACGACTCACGACTTCTCTCGGCGAAGTCACTGTTGTCGATCTTGCCGGTCTGCCCAGCGGCGCCGATCCTGCCAAAGATGGCCGAATCATCGCCGCGATGACGTCTGCCGGCGGATCGACCCTGTTTTTCAAGATCCGCGGCAACGCGGCGTTGACTGAATCGCAAAAGAGCGAATTCATCAAATGGGTGGCCGCGGTTTGCAACGCGCAGGGCGGAAACAAAACGCCGCAATCGGCGGGAGTAACGCCGTCGGCGGAAAATTCGGGAAATCCGCAAATCAAATGGCAAATGCCTCCCGGTTGGAGCGAAGTCGCGCCGTCGGCGATGCGCTATGCGAGTTTCAGCGCAGGAGCGAACGACAATAAGATCGACATCTCCATTGTGACGTTTCCCGGCGACGGCGGCAGCGATGTCGACAATGTTAACCGCTGGCGGCAGCAAATAGGATTGCCGCCGATGAGTCCGGCTGAGGTCGCTACCCAAACCGCTCCGTTGAAAACAGACGAAGCGACCTTCTCGACCACGGATATCGCGAGCGCGAATGCTCGAACGCTCGCTGCGTGGACCCGGCGCGGCGGTCAAGTTTGGTTTTTCAAAGCGACCGGGCCGAACGCTGCGATTGGGAAAGAGAAGCCGAACTTTGTAAAATTCGTTGAGTCAGTTCTATTCTAAAGATGCTGCGCAAGATTGTCGATCTATTCACGTCACTGAAGCTGACGATTATTTGTCTGGCAGCGGCGATGGCGCTGATTTTCGCGGGCACGTTGGCCCAGGTCCATCTCGGCATTCATGAAGCGCAGCAGCGTTACTTCCAAAGTTGGCTGGTTTACTGGCCGGCGGAAGGCCGCGGTTTTAGAATTCCTATTTTTCCCGGCGGTCATCTCATCGGCGCCGTTCTGTTGATCAATTTGATCGCGGCACATGCGAAACGTTTTCACTGGGCCTGGCGCAAACTCGGGATTCATCTCACCCACGCCGGACTGATCATCATGCTGGCTGGCGGCCTGTTTACCGATCTTTTCGCAATTGAAAGCCACATGCGACTCCAGGGTGGCGACACCAAAAATTATTCCGAAGACCAGCGGCACATGGAATTGGCGGTAATCGACACGACGGACAACGATCTCGATCAAGTCACCGCGATTCCAGAAAGTGTGCTCAAGAAAAATCGCACCATCGATCACTGGAGCCTGCCGTTTCGAATCGTAGTCCGGAATTTTTATCAAAACTCGCGACTAAAAATGCTGAGCCAGGTCGAACCGGCCGCGCATGCAATTGCAAACCAAGGGCCGGGCGCAATGATCGCCGTGGAACCCGTTGCGCGCGTGACTGCACAGGACGAACGCGATGTTCCGGCAGCAGCGATCGAAATCCTTCCGAAGGACGACGGCGGTTCGTTGGGCACGTGGCTGGTGTCGGATGCGCTGGGCGCGCCGCAGACGTTTTCCTGCGCCGGTCGGACGTGGATGATTGCTATGCGGACGGCGCGTTATTACAAACCTTACAGCGTCACGCTCCAAAAATTCACCCATGAACGCTACGCCGGCACCGAGATTCCGAAGAATTTCGCCAGCAAAGTGACCTTGACCGATCCGGAACGCTCGGTCAATCGCGACGTCTTGATCTACATGAATCATCCGCTGCGTTATCGCGGCGAAACTTTTTACCAGGCGGGATTTGAACAAGACGATCGCGCTACAATTCTTCAAGTCGTGCACAATCCGAGTTTCGTTGCTCCCTACGTCGCGTGCGTGATCGTTGCCGCGGGATTGCTTGTCCAATTTGGAATTCATTTGGTCGGCTTTGCCAGAAAACGGAGCGCAGCGGCGGTATGAAGCGCTTTGTTCCGTGGATTGTTCTGATCGTTATCGCCGGTTGGATCGGCGGAAACTGGATGCCTCCTAAGGTCGCGAAGGACGATGTCGATCTTGTGAAGTTCGGGAAATTTCCGGTGCTCGTTGGCGGACGGGTCAAACCGCTCGATACCGTTGCGCGCAATTCGCTGCTCATCATTCACGGCAAACAAGAGTTACGTTTGGAAAACGGGCGGACCCTTAGCGCGCTCCAATGGCTGACTGACGTTCTCTTTAATTCGGCAATCGCCGATCAACAGCCGGTCTTCCTTATTCAAAACGACGAAGTGCTCGGTTTGTTCGGCTGGGAGCAAAGTCAGCGGAAATACTTCAGCTTCCTCGAGTTTTCGCCGTTCTTGAAACAAATCGAAGAACAAGGCGATCAAGCAGACAAGCTCGAGGCCGTCCAACGCTCGGCCTATCAAAGCGCGATCCTGAACTTGCGGAACGGTATCGTGCTTTATCAGCGTCTAAAGAACAGTATTCAGCTTGAAGGTTCACAAGTTTTTACGGCTGAGGTGAAGAATTTTGAGGCGAGCATTCCGGGCGCGGCCAAGGCGGCAGCCCAGGCCCAGCGCGGGGAAAATTTCGATCGAGCGAAACTCAGCGCCGTCGCCGAGCTGATTCAGAAATACGAAAAACTTTCGGAGTTGGCCTACGTCCTCGCCGTGCCGCCGCTGGACAAAGTCGGCGAGTGGCATTCCGTCGGCGACAGCTTGTTGCACTCGGTTAGCACCGGCGAAATTCACCCGGTCGTGCTCGAATACGCGCAAATCGGTGATGCCTATCGGGCGCGCGATCACGCCGGCTTCAATCAACATGTTGATCTATCGGCGAACTGGTTTGCCGAGGAAAAGCCGACCGCGGTGAAACGGACGTCGTTCGAGTTTTTATTCAATCGTCTTCAGCCCTTCAGCCAAAGCATGGCGATCTACGTGCTCGCATTTCTCCTCGCCTGCGCATCCTGGCTGGGTTGGAGCCGGACACTGAACCGTTCGGCGTTCTATCTTTTGTTGCTAGCGCTGGCGATTCACACCTTCGGGTTGTTCTCGCGGATGTATCTGCAAGAGCGACCGCCGGTCACGAATCTTTATTCATCCGCAATTTTCATCGGCTGGGGCGCGGTGATCGTCTCGCTGATTCTTGAGCGAATTTTCAGGGACGGAATCGGCGCAGCCTGCGCCGGCGCGATCGGTTTTGTCACCTTGATCATTGCCCATCATTTGGCCGGCAGCGGCGACACCCTGGAAATGTTGCAAGCGGTACTCGACACGAATATCTGGCTCGCGACTCACGTCGTTTGTATCACCACCGGTTACTCCGCCATGTTTCTCGCTGGAATGCTGGCGATCATTTACGTGGTACGCGGCGTCTTCACCCGTTCGTTGAAAAAGCAAACCGCCGATTCGCTCGCGCGCATGACTTACGGCGTGGTTTGTTTCGCAACGCTGTTTAGTTTTGTCGGCACGGTTCTCGGCGGAATCTGGGCCGACCAATCCTGGGGGCGTTTCTGGGGCTGGGACCCGAAGGAAAACGGCGCGGTGCTGATCGTTCTTTGGTGCGCGATCACGCTACACGCGCGCTGGGGCGGATTCATTCGCCGGCGCGGGCTAATGATGATGGCAATCTTCGGCAACATCGTGACCAGTTTTTCGTGGTTCGGAGTCAACATGCTCGGCGTCGGTCTGCATTCCTACGGCTTCATGCAAAAAGCTTTTCCGTGGTTGCTCGGTTTTATGATCAGCCAGCTGACCTTAATCACGATTGCGAGCATGCCGTTGGAAAATTGGAGAAGTTTTTCCGCACAGGACGATTCAAAAGACCGACAGTCGCCGGAAGAAGCGCTCGCTACCTGAGGCTCTTAATATTATTGGCGCTACGCTGTAGCGAGACCTTCGTAAGTTTCGGCAACGATTTGATCGACCAGGGCTTTCATGTCGTTGCTCTGGGCAAAGGCGGCGAGTTGTCGATCCGCGCCGGTGCCTTCGCGCATGATCCGCTCGATGTGCGCCATTTCATGCGCGCTGCCGAGCTCGTTCACTTCGGTGGAAACAAACGTGAGCAGCTCGTTGAGCAGGCTGCGTGTCTCCACTTCAGCTTCGCGGCCGAAGTCGATCAGTTTTCCGTCGATGCCGTAACGGGTCGCCCGCCAGCGATTCTCATCCAGCAAACGGCGGCGATAAACGCGGAACGTCGTGTTTTGGCGAAAGAGTTTGAACAACTTTGAGATGAGCGCTTGTATCAACGCCGCGATCGCGAGCGTGTCGTCCACCCGCGATTGCGCATCGCAAACCCGGACTTCGAGCGTGTCGAAAACCGGATGCAGCCGAATGTCCCACCAGATCTTTTTCGGATTGTCGATGCAACCGGTCTTGACCAGCAGCTTGCAGTAATCCTCGTATTCGGAGAGCGATTCAAACGCGTCCGGGATTCCGGTGCGCGGAAAACGCTCGAACACTTTGAGCCGATAACCTTTCAATCCCGTGTCGCGCCCTACCCAAAACGGAGAATTGACCGAAAGCGCATAAATGTGCGGAAGAAAATAGCGCGCCTGGTTCATCACGTGAATCGCTGCTGCCCGATCCGGAATGCCGACGTGAACATGCAATCCAAAAATCAAATTCGCGCGCGCCAGCGTTTGCATGTCGCGCAGAATTTGTTCGTATCGCTCGCCCTCAGTGATGAGTTGATCGCGCCAATGTGAAAACGGATGCGTTCCGACCGAAGCGATCTTCAATCCGCGTTCGCCGGCGAGCTTCGCCAGCTTGCTGCGAAGATCGACAACGTGATCACGCGCGCACGTAATATCGGCGCAAATCTCAGTCCCAAGCTCGACCACCGATTGGTGCATCTCGGGTTTGATCTGCTCCTTTAGTAAAACCTTGCCGCCCTCGAGAATTTCCTGAATGTGCGACCGCAGCTCGCGCGTCTCAGGATCGACAATCGCGAATTCCTCTTCGATTCCGAGCGTGTAAGTATGGTGTTTGCCCGCCATGGGGCGACAAATGTCCGCCAAAAAAGCGGAGCTGTCATGCGCAACGAGCGAGTTTCGCTTTACTGAATTTGAATGACGCCGGCGGTGAGACTCCCGCTGGCTGAGTAACCGATGTTCAAATTAATCGAAAGAAATCCCGGGTGCAGGTGTCAACATTCAGTAATTTCCTGACCGCCAACGGTAACCGCTTTGTTCGAGCATTTCCCGGTTTTCGGAACCATCGCGACCCGTAGGCAAATACGTCGAAATGGATCGCGGATTTTGACCGTTGGGCGTTGAAGCTCAGTCACGCCTCTCTTCGATCTTACCCGAGGGCGCTGAGCGGCCGTTGGGTCACCGCCGCTTGTAAATATTTTCCCCAGCTCAAGTTATCGCGGCCGGGAACATGTTCGCGCGCTTTACGGATCGCCATTTCGGAAACAGCTTCCACCACCCACTCGAAGTTCGCCTGGCCAACCGACGCCGCTTCGGCATCCGGTGCCGGGTTGCAAAAATCAATTGCTACCGGAACGCCATCCCGAATCGCGAATTCAACCGTGTTCAAGTCGTAGCCGAGAAACTCGTTCAACCGCAGCACGCCTTCCTCCACTTTTTCCAAAATCTCTTTGGGCGCGTGCCATTCGGTTTGATACCGCAGATGATACGGATGCCGCGGTTCGTAGGGCATAATGCAAACGTGACGCTGATCGATTGAGTAACAGCGGAAGTACATGTCAAACTTCACCTCCTCCTGCAACATCATCACGAGTTGACCGGTTTCGTTGTAGGCGCGATAAAATTCCTCCGAATTGTGGAGACGATAAACGTTCTTCCAGCCTCCCCCGGCGAACGGTTTAAAAAACGCCGGCCAACCGACGTAGTTGAAGATCGCTTCCCAATTCAGCGGATACTCGAGATTGCGAAATGATTTTTCGTTGGTATCGGGCGGCGGTTGGTTTGATGGAAGCAGCACAGTCCGCGGAACTGCTACGTCGATTTTGGTCGCGAGCGCGTTGTTAAAAAATTTCTCGTCGGCGCTCCACCAAAACGGATTGTTCACAACGGCCGCCCCGGTTAGTGCGGCGTTCTTGAGCCACGCGCGATAAAATGGCACGTCCTGCGAGATACGATCGATCACCACGTCGTAACCGCACGGCTCGCCTTGAATCACTTTGTCGATCTTGACGAACTCCGCGACGATGTCGCGCCCGCCCGTTTTTTGATTCACCCGCTCGACGAAGGCCGGCGGAAAACTATGTTCCTGACCAAAGAGGATTCCAATTTTTTTCATGAGAAAAGAAAACCGCGGATTACGCGGATTTACACGGATAGCAGCAAAAGAGAATCTTTAAAATCCTTTTGGATGCCAGTTTGGATTTTTGAGACTGCCCTCGCCTTTGTACTCGAACAATTTGTAAACCGGCGCAAGCAAGACGCCGGGTCCTTTGGGATCAACCCCCACATCGAAATCGAGTTTGTCGTCCAGGAAATGAATGTCGCCATGGCCGACCATGGAAAAAAGTTGTCCCGCAACTTCGAGATCTTCGGTGTGAATAATACCGTCCTTGACCGTAAAATTGGCGGACCCATTCCGAGCGATGCTGTAACCAGCCCCGGGAATGATTGCTCCCAGGATTCCTGAAAGCGGACCGAACACCGGAATCGCGAATACGTCGCCATTGGCCACGTTCATCTTGCCACTTCCCTGCATCAGCCGCGGCTTGTCGCCGACGCCGTTGAAATCGTAGCTGCCGTTAAGTTGGCCGTGAGCGGTCTTGTAATTGTAATAGAGATCCGTCACGCGCGGAAAATTCACCCCATCGACCGCAAGTTTTGCGTGATATCGTTGGTCGTTGTGGGCCAGGGAAATGTCGGCACTGCCCCGAACATTTCCGCCGAACAGTCCGCCGCGAAGATCGACAATCTGCAGGCGATCGTTGGTAAATAGAAGCCGCGCGTTGATCTTGTGAAACGGCAGTGTCTTGCCGAGAAAAACATAATCCAGTCCGGCAGGTCCATCGACGTTGATCTCAAGCTTCGTTCCTTTTCCGCCGCGAAATTGATAGACGCCGTTGGCCGTAATTGCCGGCGGCTGATGAAATTTGTAGGGGGCGACAGTTTTGGGCAGATCCGGATCGATCCAATAGGCCACTTCCGCCGGACGCACATTCGCCTTAATGTTCGAGACGCGGACTTCGTGATTGGCGAAATCGTAGACAAATGTGCCGGTGCCAACGCCTTCGTCGCGAACGATGCGAAAATTGTCATAAGCGACCGCGCCATTCGCAAAATGGATTTTCGACGTCGCGCTCTTCATCCATTGGCCCCGAAACCGCGTCCGATCGAGCGAAACACTGCCGTCACCCTGCCAGTTTTCCGGCTGTCGATCTTTTCCCCGGATGGCGAGTTGAATCACCGGTGGCCGCGAAAATTCCCACTCGCCCAGAAATTCCTGGATCTCAGGCGAAACGAACGGACGAAGCGCGCCGGGCTCGACTGGGCCATCCACGTTCAACCGAAACTCATCCGGCGCCTCGAACACTTCGGCGCGAAGTTCGCCAGTTTGATGGCGAAGATGAATGTCGCGCAACCACGTTCGCTGGCCGTCCCAGGAAAATTCAGCGCGGCAATCGGACAGCGGTAAGTTCTTATAGGCGAGATTATCGGCGGCGACATGGCCGATAAATTTTATCTGTGGTCGCGTACTGGCAAAATTGGCCGAGCCAGAGATGTCGATGACCGGCGGCACGTTGAAAGTAATATCAGCGAGCGGTTCGCCCATGTCCGCCGCGTCGAGCAGCGTTTTGAGATCAAGACTGCTCCGTGCTTCAAATTTTCCGTCATTGGTTCGCCGGCTCCAGTTCGCGGTCGCGGCGAGCCCGCCGAGCCGATCGCTCCACTCGCATCGGCTGACGGTGAGAGTCTGATCGCTCCACTCGGCTGCCACGAGGAAATCGCGCATTTCATAGCCTTTTCGCTTGAGCAACGTCCCCTGCAGAGTTGCGTCCGCACGCGCGTCTTCAAGCTGAGCAAGGTCGCCCGTAAACTTCACCTGCAACGACGGCGCGCCGGCCGGGAAACTAAATTTCTGGAGCTCCGCTACGATCCTGCGCAAAATCGACCATCGCTTTTCGCGCTCCTCTTCCGAGAGTGGCGGCGATGGCTGATAATCTGCCCGTTTAATCAACTGGCCCGTGGCCGAGATGCGCACGCCGCAAAAAATTCCCTCGGCCTGACTGATGTAGATTTGTTCCGGCGGAAAATAAATGTGCGCGTGAAATTTTCTCAGCTGCGGCCGCTCAGTCTTTTTTCCCTGCGGTCCCTTCAGCGGGAGCGTTACCTCAGCGCTGCGAATGTCCAGCGCGTTCAGAAACGGCTGGTGATGAAAAAACGCGGCGTAATTAATGTCGAGCGCAATCTCGCTGATGAAGGCCAGAGTTTCAGCGCGGTTCTTGTAACTAAAGATGCGCACGTTCCGCGCGACCAGGCCACGAAACGGATCGAGGGTGAGGTGTCCAATGGACGCTTCGACACCGCGCCGATGCAATTCCTCGACCACCCGCGAGCGCCATTGTCCCCTGAAGCCTTTGCGCGCGAGGTGCCAGCCGCCGATGATGGCCGCCGCAATCAGTAGAACAATCGACAACCGCAAAATCAAACGCACGAGCGGATGTTTCACCCTCGATTGTCGATCTTGCGAGCGTTGAACAGTCTTCGACTCCTCAAGGATCGTTGGCATCGGCGAAGTAGTACACAGTCACAGATTCACACAGATTTACACCGATTTCTCTCGTATCTTTTGATCTGTGTTTCATCTGTGTGAATCTGTGGCGATGTCGATTCGCGATCTTCCGGCGATCAATGCTTCACTTAACGCAGCCAGCACCGTTTTCATTTCCATGGGCTGGTTCTGGATCCGGCGCAACATCTGGCAACGCCACGTCCCGTGCATGATCCTTGCCCTGGTCGCGTCAGCCGGATTTCTCATCGGTTACATTGTTTACCACGCGCACGCCGGCGAAAAATCCTCCGGTTACAGCGGCTTGATCGCGTGGATCTATTTTCCGCTCCTCATTTCGCATGTGTTACTCGCGTTTGTGACCTTGCCGTTGGTGATCGTGACCCTGGTTCCTGTTTTCCAACGTCGTTGGGACAAGCATCGCCGGCTCGGCCGCTGGACGATGCCGATTTGGCTCTATGTTTCCGTCACCGGAGTGCTGGTTTACCTCTTCCTTTACCATTGGTTCCCGCCATAGTGATGTCAGTCCGGCTCGGACTCTTGCACTTGGGCGGTAGTTGATGTTTGCTGGGAAACGCCGCGCAACGGCAAAATGAGACTATGGTGACGATCGCGACATTTAGCGAGCCGGACAAGGCCAAGCGCCTGAAGCAACGGTTTCAGGAAGGCGGCATCCAGGCCGACATTCACAACGAGGGACATCTGCAACAGATGGCATTCATGTCGCGCCCGCTGGCCAACGCCAAAGTGATGGTGGACGACGCCGATTTTGAGCGCGCACAAAGTTTAATGATCGAATGGGAAGCCAGCGATCCAGAAATCGCGGCCGCGATGATTCGCTGCCCGCAATGCGGCTCGTCCAACATTGAGTATCCCCAGATGACGCGGAAGTTCATGACTCCCGCGCTGGTGGCGCTGCTTTGTGCGCTGAAAATTATTCCGAAGGAATTTTACTGCCAGGACTGTCACTACACATGGAGCAACGAGGAAGAACGCACAATCGGCCGGCTCTGGCATCGCTTCTTCCCGGGAGAAGAAAAGGCGACCTAGACTTTCGTCGCGTCGCGGCTGGAAATCGGCTGTGGCCGCAGCAAGATTATTGATCGCGTGATCCGATCCGACCCATGAAGTGGCTTTTCGTCCTCTTTCTCGCAATCATCATCTTCGGTGGGGCCGCCTGGTTCGGTTACAACTTCGTTTTCAAGGAGGACATTCAGGTCCGCAAAGAACAACGCGGCGAAACAACTCCCGAACCGCGCGCAGACATGACGCTGCCGGAGTTTCAAGAAGCGGCCAAGTTCCGCCAGGACGGAAAAATTCCCGAGGCGCGCGCTGCCCTTACCGCCTTTATCCAGAGATATCCCACCGGCCAGCACGTGGACGAAGCCAAGGACCTGCTCGGTGAAATCAACATCGACATCCTGCTGTCGCGAACGCCGTCGCCCGAAAAACAGGAATATATCGTTAAGCCGGGCGACGTTTTGCAGAAAGTCGCGCGCCAGGTGAAATCGACACCGGAGCTTATCATGCGAATGAACAATATGAGCGGTACGATGCTCCACATCGGCGAGCGACTGCTCATTTCACATCCGGATTTCGCGATTGTTGTTCAGCGGAAACCCAAACTGCTCGTGCTCCTCAACCATGGCGGGTTCTTCAAGCAATATCATGTTCAGGAGGAAAAATTGCCGTCGCGAGTACCGGCGAAGGCCACAACGAAAGTGGCCGAAGTCATGGCCTGGCGAGACGGCAAACGCGTCGGCTTCGGCACTAAAGAATTCATCGGCAGCACCCGCTGGATTCGACTGAGCAATCAGACCTACACCATTTATTCCGTGCCCGATGCAGCACACCCGAACCTGGGCCAACCGCCGCCTCCGCAGGGAATTGGTCTGGCCGCGGCAGACGTGGGAGAATTGAGTAGTCTGGTCAACAAACAAACGCAGGTCACGATTACCGATTAGCGCGATGGAATTGCAACCGCTCGATTTCGAAAAGCCGATCGTCGAATTGGAACGACGCCTTCAGGACTTGAAGGAACATTCGCGCGAACATGACGTCGATCTTGATTCCGAAGTGGTGGCGATCGAATCCAAATTGCGCGATACCCGCAGCGAGATTTACGGAAACCTGAGCGCGTGGCAGCGCGTTCAAATCGCACGTCACGTGCAACGGCCATTCGCTCTCGATTACATCGAGCGCTGTTTCACCGGCTGGACCGAGTTGCATGGCGATAGGCGTTTCGCCGACGACAAAGCGATGCCGAGCGGACTCGCGATGCTGGATTCTACGCGCTGCGTCGTCATCACTCACCAAAAAGGTCGCAACACCAAAGAGAACGTGATGCGCAACTTCGGCTGCGCGCATCCGGAAGGTTATCGCAAGGCGCTGCGCCTGATGCGGCTGGCTCAAAAATTCAAGATGCCGGTGATTTCCCTGATCGACACGCCAGGCGCATTCCCCGGGATCGGTTCCGAAGAACGCCACATCTCGGAAGCGATCGCGGTCAATCTCCGGGAAATGATGAATCTGCGGGTGCCGATCATTGCCGCGGTCATCGGCGAAGGCGGATCGGGCGGCGCCCTCGGCATTGGCGTAGCCGATCGCGTTTTGATTTTGGAAAACGCTTACTACTCGGTGATCAGTCCTGAAGCGTGCTCGGCAATTTTGTGGCGAGACCGAAAGCATGCCGCTGAAGCCGCTGAAGCGCTCAAGCTCACGGCCCAGGATCTATTGAAGCTCGACGTGGTCGATGAAATCGTGGGCGAACCCCAAGGCGGCGCGCATCGCGATTACGAAACCGCGGCGGCTAATCTTGGCGGCGCCTTGCGCCGGAATCTCGCGAAAGTGATCGAGCAGCCGATCGATCAACTCCTGAAAAAGCGTTACAAAAAATTCCGCGGTCTCGGAAATTTCGCCGAGTCAAAGACAACTCCTGGGCGTTGATAATTGCGAATGCGACTCGGACGTTGCCGATTTTATGGACGTGTTGCTGCGATTCTTGTCGCGACGGCTTCAGCCCACGCAGCATCGACTGATGGATTCAATTTCAAGCGGGATACGCTTTCTTTCGCGAATACAACGGTGTTCGAGTATCACAACGGCGAAGTCGTCTCGCGTTGGGGCAGAAAATCGGACCGCTACACCCGCCGATGTTTCGTAATGACGCGAACGGTAGAGCAGTTTTACAAGTTCGCGAGGTTCGAGCCGATCGCGACTAAGTTAGGCGAAAACGAGCTGCACAAGCGGATTCGCGCGGTCACGCGGATCCAGCCGTGGCGCGATCCCTATCCGCAAGAAAAGCGGATCGTGATTCCGGGTTACCACAATCTGCGAGAGATGAGCGCGGCCAACACGCGTTTGATGCAGAGAAACATCGGACTCGGCTGGGTCGCTTATTTGCGGCCGGGAAACGGGCGGATGTTTTATTTGCACGATCGACGCTACCAGGAGAAAACGCACCGGTTATTGGAAGAATCGCTCGCGCGTCGTGAATTTTTTATCGCCTACCTGTCCGACTTCCCAATTCTGCACATCAACCATTCGGTTCTCGTTTACAAACACGATCGGCCTCGCTCTGCCGATGGGACCGATTATTATCTCGTTTACGATCCGAATCATCCCGAGGCGCCGCGGCATTTGGAATGGCATCCCGCGAAACGCGAATTCAGTTACCAGAAGGACAAAGAGTTCGTCGGTGGCTTCACCCGCGTTTTCCAAGTTTACGGGAAAGCGCTGCAGTAAATCGAATCACGCCGGCGGACTTGGCGGAAACAGGAATCGCAGCGCGGGCTCCACTCGCGCCGCCCAGGCGCCTTCGCTGTGATCGGCGCCTTCGATCTCGTGATAGTGCAAATCCTCGAACGGATGCCAGCCTTTCTCGATCAACGCTGTGGCCAGATTCCGTGCGCGCTCCCAGCCGGGCTCGTTTGTTCCGGTATCGAGCCAAATTTTTAGCGGCAATTTGCCGTCGAGCTCGTTGACCATCTTCACGATCGCTTCGTCGTCCCACCAAACGGACGGAGACATCGCGACAAGGCGCGTGAAAACATTCGGAAACCACAGCCCTAGCGAAAGCGTGAGCAGAGCGCCAAGCGACGAGCCGCCGAGCCCAGTGAACTCGGCTTCCGGCTGAGTTCGATATTGTCTGTCGATGTAAGGCTTGAGTTCTTCAATCAAGAAGCGCCCATATTTTCGCGCCCAACCTTTGCTGCGTTTCTTTCGCTTTGCGTCCGTATCGATCACGCCCGGCGTCGGCGCGTATTCGTGAATCCTCTCCTCGCCGGTGTTGGCGATTGCCACGATGATCAACGGCTCGATCAAATTTTCCCGCATCAAACGCTGGGCTGTTTCGTCCACGCCCCATTCCACTCCGGCAAACGACGTGGCCGCATCGAAAACATTCTGGCCGTCCTGCAAATACAGAACCGGATGCCGTTTGCGCGAGAAGCGCGAGTAACCCTGCGGCAGCCAAACCAGCACATCGCGGCGATTGCCAAGAATCTTTGAAGGAAATCTCCGATGCCGTCGGATGTTTCCGGTGAGCGTGTGTTTTGGCATTGGAAACGAGACGCTTCGTTGAAGATGTCGATCTTGTCCACCGCGACGCAGCGTCGAATTGCGATTTTTAGTTGGTGGCGGTTGACCTCAATCGCCCGCTCTCCTTATTCTCCAGCTCTTTCGATGAACGAACGTTATATCAAATGGTATACGCCGTGGCTCAGCCGCGACTTCGAAATGCTCGCGTTCGGAAACGGCGGCGGGCTTCCCCTGATTCTTTTTCCAACTTCCTTCGGCAGTTATTATCAAAACAAGGACTTCGGTTTAGTCGGCTCGGTCGCTAGTTACATCGATAACGGGAAAGTGACCGTTTACTGCCCGGACGCGATCGATCTCGACAGCTTCTACAACAAGGCGATTCACCCCGCCGACCGGATGAAAACCCACAACGCGTACGAAAATGTGATCGTGCGCGACGTGTTCGATCTCGCTCGGCAGGAATGTCATTGTCACCGCGTGGCCGTGAGCGGCGCGAGCCTCGGCGCTTATCACGCGGCCAATATCGCGTTTCGCCATCCCGACTCAGTCGGCCACCTTATCAGCTTGAGCGGCTCGTTCGACATCAGCGATTTCTTCAACGGGTATCACGACGACAACATTTATTTCAACAGCCCGTATCAATATCTGCCGAACATCAACGATCCGTGGAAATACAATCACATGGGGATCATTCTCGGCACCGGCGAATGGGACAACACTCGACACGAAACGTATCGCCTTTCGGAAATTCTGAATTCCAAAGGTATCCAGCATTGGCTCGACGATGGCAAATGGCGCGGCCACGATTGGAATTACTGGTGCGACATGCTGCCCTATTATTTGTCGAAGATCTGCGGTTGAAGCACCTGTGAACGCGGTGGCGACTTTGCTCATTCTCGGAGGGACCGGCATTGTGTGGCTGCTTTTTCCAAACGCCCTGATTGGATGCTATCGGGCAATTATTGGAGACTCGTACGCGCGCTTACTCAATCCGATCGGGCTTCGTGCGCTAGGCGTCTTATTTGCCATTCTATTCGGCGCAATCCTCTA
>Ga0210408_10003524_pt1 | contig 14439 bp, 10 predicted proteins | sample IncBWH4MmetaG_FD_155471 | JGI IMG/M metagenome (GOLD analysis project Ga0210408, IMG submission 155471) | Forest soil microbial communities from Barre Woods Harvard Forest LTER site, Petersham, Massachusetts, United States - Inc-BW-H-4-M | ecosystem: Environmental > Terrestrial > Soil >...
GCCAATCTCCGCATGGGCAGGGTCTCCGAGCATGCCCGCGTGGGCAATGGGCAAGTGCGCAAGATCGAGAATATTTTCGATAATGCGAGGTCCTTGCGCGTGGAATTCATACGGTCCCGTGGAAATGAGCCGGAAACCGGCAGCCTCGCCTTCAGGGAATGAGGGAATGTCTCCAATTGGTTTGTCCAAACAAATCCACACCAAGCCGTATTTTTCCTGAACGGCGAAACAATCCACATGCGCGCGTGTGGGAGGCGCCTGCTCCGGATGCGCAGGCATTCGCACGCATTCACCGGCGGAGTTGTATTCCCAACCGTGATAGGGGCAGACGACGCACGCGCTTTCGTTGAGCCGGGAAATCCTGCCAAGCGAAAGTTTCGCGCCACGGTGAATGCAGAGGTCTCTCCAAGCGTGTACGCCTTCGCCTGTTCGCCACAGAACGACATCCTGGCCCAGGACGCGGACAGGCTTCAATTTGTTTTCCGGTACGGAAGAAGTCCAGGCAACCGCAAACCATTCATTCAAGAGAAGAGGGTCATTCAATCCGAGGTCTTGCGGCATAAAGACGTGTGGCCCCTAAATTGAGGCTCCATCGTAACCCAGATTGGCGGACCGAAGAAGGAGATGTCCAATGGTAAAAGGGAACGAGCGCTCATAAGTTTCAAAGAGGATTTAGTAGTCTATACAGACAGCTCGATTGGCGGACACTCCACTCCACGAGACGATAGCGCTTTTTTCAATTCACAAGAGGCGGAACTGCATTTCGACCGCAATTTGTACCGCGACGGGCTTTCGATTCGGACCCAAAGCCGGCTTGAAACGCCAGCTTTTCACTGCTTCAACGGCTTCCTCGTCCAGGCCGAGTCCAGGGCCGCTGACGACTTGGATGCGCGTGGCGCGTCCGTCAGGACTGACCACTACTTGCAAAAGAACGACACCTTGAAACTTTGCCTTCCGGGCCGCTTCTGAATATTTCGCATCCTGACAATAAACACACGCAGGAAATCCAACACCGTTGCGGCCGGCTTGGAACGTGTCCCCACCCGTTCCGCCATTGCGACCAGGGCCCAAACCCGGCCCCGTGCCGCTCCCATCTCCGGTTCCATTGCCATCACCCATGCCGCCACCTCTGCATTGGCCGTCCGAGTCAGTAACCAACCCGGCCAGAGGGTCGCCATATCTGTCCAAGTTTGGAGAAGGGAATTGGAGCGAAGGATCGCCCAACAGGCTTGCCTCTGCCATCAGGCTCGAAGTTGAATCGTGAGGTCGAGACGGCGGGGCCAACTGAATCGTCATGAATTTCGGCGCCCTTCCAATGGTTACCGGAACGGCTGACCTTTTGCCTCCGCCTCCACCTCCTCTGGCCACATCCGCGCCTGGCGGGAGCCTTCGCATGTAATCGGTCAGGTCCGTGGACAATAGCGTAATGCGGTCGGCCGCTGCCTGGTCTCCTTTCAAAGGGAGCTTGGACAAGGGAGAAAACACTAAGATGGCGGCGCAAGTGTAAATCGCGAGCGAGAGCGCCTGGGATCCCCAGAAGTCTTGCGTCCGTGCCTGCCAGTTTGTTGCGAGAATCGCCGGCTTGCCGCCATGAATCCAGCGCGGGGACGGTTTAAGCGACTCCAACAGGTTTTCAGCAAAGCTGCTGTGGAATCGTGACGGCTGGAACCGAGGGACAGTCGTTCCGGGACGAAGAGCTATTTTCGAGGGGGACTCCGAGGGCGTCGTCCACCTGGGCACATGGAGACTCATCTCTCACCTTTACTGCCAAGGACGATTCACCTTGCCCGCTATAGATTCCACCGGGCGGCAAAAGGATGCTTGCGGTCTAGACATCCAAAGTTTGGCTCCAGGCTCCTTCGAAGGACGCGGGGCGAAGTTTTCTGGTACATTCGCGGGCTGCGGAGCAGGTCGCGCAAGGTTTCGAATCGCATGAACATTCGCCAAGCCACGTCAAGCTATGAAAAGTGGGTTGCGTCCTGCATTCCCTTGGATCGGCACGCGCTTTCGTTCAAACATAAGCAAATGACAATGGCTCTTTTTCCGTTTCTGCGTGCGACGTTCTACCGGTGGGTCCAGATTTGGCGCGAGGTAACTGGAGAGGCCGCGGTTGCGCCTTCTCTCCTGGCTGTGGGCGATCTCCACCTTGAAAATTTCGGGACCTGGCGGGACCTGGAAGGTCGATTGATCTGGGGCATCAACGATTTTGACGAAGTTTACACGATGCCCTACAGCATTGACCTCGTGCGCCTCGCCACCAGCGCCCACGCGGCCACCGCGGAGCAACACCTAAGCATTCGCCCGCGCGATGCCAGCGACGCGATTCTGGAAGGCTATCGCGACGCGCTGAAAGAAGGCGGGCGGCCGTTCGTGCTCGCTGAAAATCATCGTTGGCTGCGCAAGATTGCGCTCAATCGTCTGCGCGATGCCACGGTGTTCTGGCAAAAATTGGCGAGTCTTCCCAAATCGCAAGTACGTTTGCCGCACGATGTCGAGCGCGAACTTCGCAAACTCCTTCCCGATCGTTCCATGCCATGCGAAAGGAAACAACGCACGTCGGGACTGGGAAGCCTGGGGCACACGCGCGTCGTGCTGCTCGGCCAGTGGCACGGATATTACGTCGCGCGAGAGGCCAAGGAGTTGACGCCTTCAGCCTGCGTGTGGGCCCGAGGCAATCGCGCGGAGGGGCAGCGTACGCGCTATGGAAAAATTCTCGAGCGCGCCGTTCGCGTTCCGGACCCGTTCGTGCGCCCTTACGACGGTTGGCTGCTCCGCCGCCTCGCGCCGGATTGCTCACGCATCGAACTGGTCTCTCTTCCCGAAAGTCGCGACGAGGAACGCCTGCTCTATTCCATGGGCTGGGAGACGGCCAACATCCATTTCGGCACTCCTCGCGCCATCCCTGCGATCAAGCGCGACCTGGCAAAACGCCCCGGCAACTGGCTGCACAAAGCCGCGAAAGCCATGCTTCGCGCCACCGAGCGCGATTGGGGCGAGTGGAAACGCACCTGAACGCAAAGCAGGCTCACTGCAAGAAATTCATGGAAGCGTAGGAACTGTACTACAGACGCAGTCACCGCGAGAGCACTCGTTTCGCAAGTACTGAGGGAACTATGACCCATTCTTCCACGCGCGAGCCATGAATCTGCCGGATTCCCCCGAAAGAACGTGAAGGGCTTTGGCAAGATTGCGGGCACGAGCGTCTGGCGAGTTGAGGAGTGAGAAGTAGCGGAGTATCTCCTTTTTGCGACTCGGGATTAAAGCTATCCAATTCTTCTTGGCCTGGGGAGTCCTAGTAAGGGCCTGTTTGAACCACCTTGGCATTGGATGTTGAGGGCCGTTTCTATAACTAGCGTCGAAATCGATCTCCACGCGAACGCGATCACCCACAGACGTCCCGGACACCTTTCGAATATCACCGTTCAGGTAAAGATAAAAACTTCCGTTGCCTACCGGCATCATGTTGATGCGGCATGCCTTTTCGGGCTTGCCATTGATGCGCACCAGGACAGGAAGAGGCTTGCGCCAGCCTGGCTTAATGGCACTCGCATGGGAAGCACTGACAAGAATGAAAGGGTTGACACCTCGAATGTTGATGGCCGCGCTGAAACCCGTTGTCACGTGAATCTCGAACCCGTGTCGGTGGGAGAAATGGAGTCCTCGTCCTGGCTTCTCGAGTCTTGGCCGACAACTCCTCTGATGGGAAAGGCCATCATGTCCTCCACACGCATTCCGTCCATCTCACAGGCATGCAGGGATCGGATCACTAAGGAAGATACTTAGAGCTTGCCCTGAGCTGTCCCGGGCAGCTGCATACTACGCGAGAGAGCATCTGCGTCCTCGGGTAGGACGAATCCTTGTTGCACGAGCGCGTCGACGGCGTGCTTACGTTTCTCGGCGTAGTCTTGCGCACTCTTGTAACGCTCTTCTAGCGAGAGCCGCGGATCGTTGTTGGCCAGGCGCTCCTGTTTTGTTGTGGCGAAGGGGATGTACGAGCCTGAAAGACCGCACAATTCTCCGGCAGAAAATCCTTCGGCGCGAACGTTCCTCCCCGAAAATGTCGCGATCGGGACCGCAATCTCCGGGAGGAGGATGCCTCCCTGCGGATTGCCGTCGGCGTCCACAGACGGGAAAAGCAGCGGATACGCGGGGCCGGAAGCTTCGGGCGGCATGCTTTTCTGATCGATGACCTGAAGCTGATTGAACAGCGGGCTAAATGGAGCGCCCGGAATTGCCGGGTAGGAGGCCTGCACTTTGGCGAGCGTGAGCAATGTGCGGCTTTTCAGATTTGGAAATGTGGTTGGAGGCGGGGCGACCCCTTCAGTCACCCAGCGATCGAGGGCTACGAACAAAGCCCGCGCATACGGCGCGTAATTCATCGCATTTTGTAGCTGCTGGCAGTTGCCTCGCGTGTTCCAATTCTGCGCCGGGTTGTGGGCAAGGCCGGACAGCATGTAAACGCGCACGTTTTCGGGAAGCGCAAGAGGGCGGCCGCTCGAGTCAGTGACTGCGAGCGAGTCGCGATTCTGCCAGAACTCCGTATCGGAATCGAGATGCAGGATACGCGGACAGGTATGAGATTTTTCGCACTGGATCAAAAAACCATCGGTCTTTCCGCTGACGGAATCCTTCGATGTGGCGTAGGAGAACGGAAATTGGTCGCCGCCATATTCGTGATCTTCATGCTGGCGGGCAAAGCGGCCCGGCTGCGCAAATTCAAAATTAGTGGACGTCCGGCGCGTCGAAGATAAGAGCGGCAAGGCGCCGTCGAACACCACCCGACCTGAAAGATCGGCGTTGAAGCCCTGATAGATGAAATCGTTGATGGCGCGGCCCGTCTGCGAAACGCCGAATGCCAGCGCGGCTTTGAATGCAGCGCCCGATTCGCGCATAGGGTTGGGCTGGCCGGTGGAGTCCTGTTCTGCGTAACGCAAGAAAGAAACGAAATCCCGGGCGGCTACGAGTCCGATGTCGGCAACAGTCTCGTTGGTCGCAGGGTAAATTAGTTCGTAAAGCGCGCCGCGGTCGAATCCGGGAGCCACAGTGATTTCAACGTGCCGTTCATCGATGAAATGCCAGCTCGAAGCGGGCAGCGGCTTGCGAGGATCGGCTTCGCGTTCGCGCACGGTAAGAGTTGTACCAGTCGTGTCCAGGAGCGCAGGGTAAGTCAAGGTCTGTACAAACGCGGGTCCGGCAGGGACGTCTGTAAATTCCTCACGGCTCTTGCCCACGGCTGGCTTCCCGTTCTCCATCACACTCGGCAAGTGCGCCCTTAGAAAAGGAGGATTGTTGGGCGCGTCAGCCTGCCAGCCGCTCCACGCAACGGTATAGCCGCGATTCATCAGGAAACCGTTGCCGGCATCGTTTGCGGCAAACGAGTCGCCGCTTTCGTTGAGGTGATTGAGAGCGGTGTTCCTTCCGCGATTTACGAAATCATAGAGTAGTTTGCCGTTCCCCTTTTTCTCGTCCACAGGCTTGAGGATTAAAATATCGACGCTGTACTCGATGCGGCCTTTGGCATTGAGCGGAGCGCGGTTCAAATTGACGATGCCCAGGTTTCCCGGCGCGTGCGGATCAAGTTCGCCGTAAGCAGTTCCAGCCAGGATTTCGTAGGGTCCGGCGCTTCCGAAGGAAGCGCCGCCGTAGGCGAGCTGGCGTTTGGCGATGGCCAGCCGGGTGATCCCCGCCCCCGTGGCCGGCGCGCTCTGTTGCGCGACTGCCGATCCACTAAGAAAGAGCGCAAGTCCCAAACACACAGGATTAAATAAATTCTTCATGTGTAAGCTCCGGGGCAAACGGTTCAGGAGTCACACTTTTACTCCAAATGTGCGGGTTGGGCAACACCTTCCGCGTGTATGCCATTTAGTTCCGAGCGTGATGTCTTATTATGATTTACCAATCCCAGCCGGACGATCCGTTGGTTTTAATGTAGGTCACGCCATGTCGGAATTGTCCATCCGGCATTTTGTGGCAGTAGATGATGCTGGCCATTGAAAATAAATTCGTGCTGAATTTGATGTAGGGGACCGCGGCTTCGACGCGCGTTCCTTCGGGATATTTCTTACGGCTAGCGAACCGGAAACCGCCTTTCGATATGTCTTCGCAATCCACCACGTCTTCCAGGCCCGAGAATCGAATGCATCCGGACGTCTTCATCGACGCGCGTTTATTTTTGCGGCGTTCCTCCATGGGGGACACGATCGATCCCGAATCTTGATCCCGTCCAGGCAAATTGCGGGGCTTTCTAGCCCTCACTGCGAGGCTGGTTTCTTTCCAGATCCCGGACGTATTGCAGTTTTTGCAGGAACGTATCAATTCCCGTGTCGCGCCGAAAATTTCCAAATCAATATCCGACAGAGAAAGGGTGCATACAGAACCGCAACCGCTGCACTCTAAGTGGACTACTCTCGCCGGTCCAGAAGAGAGGAATTGGACGCGCCATAAATCGGTGGACGGATCCAGAAAGGCCAGCCCGTAGACATGGCCAGTCGTGTCTCCTGGAGTCTGTCCCACCACTGAGGCGATCGCTTCCTCGCTGCTTTCCGGGTTCCGCACGATCACTTCGGAATCGGGCGCCAGCTCGCAAGCAAGTTGAATCGAGACGCCATCCCGGTGAATGGAAAGTGTCTTTGTGCTCTCGAGGAATTGCTGCCCGTAGATATCCGCGCCAATAACCTCTACCGGCAATTCAAGTTTGGCAGGGGGTGTGGCGATCGGATTGGTCACTGAATTCTCCATATTTTTTGCCGACCCAATCCAGGGGATTCGCAAAATTCAAAAGCGAAGGGGACGTCGAATGGGTCTCAAGCTTCCATTCGGACTTTACCACTCGGCTTGCCGTTATGCGAGCGTATGTCAACCTTAGACGCCTTAAGAATCATTACCCCGATGGATAGACGCGGAACGGGGCGCTGGGTTGGATTCTGGCCGGGAATATGTCTTTGTAGATCCAGTAAGGGAAATGGCTGAGCCAAGGTATTTTCCCCATTTTTCAGGCGCATGCTTAAATTTGCGGTAGAATTTACGGCCAGAAGAGGGCCCTGCCCTGCCGCCGAGCGCTCTTCTTCCCGTTTTTCCGACTCAGCGCCGGATTGACCCGCGTGCCAAATCGCGCATAACTAATTTCCTACCAAGCCGTAGGCCAGCAAAAGCACAGTTTGATCTGGTACCCTGTGTTCTCTTGACGAAGGCGAGAAGTCGCATAGAGTGACACATTGGATGCCGCGAGCCGGCACGTCCCGCGGTGACCACTCAATCGATTAGGGAGAAATCCCGGGAAACTCTTACCGATGCCGATTAAAAAACTTCTGGCCTTGAATCGCGGGGAAATTGCGATCCGCATTTTCCGCGCCGCCAATGAATTGAAGATCAGAACCGCCGGCGTCTATTCCGATGAAGATCGCCTCAGCCTGCATCGATTCAAAGCGGACGAAGCGTATCTCATCGGCGTCGGCAAGGGACCGGTCCAGGCCTATCTCGATGTCGATGGGATCGTGGCGCTGGCGAAAGAGCGAGGCGTCGACGCCATCCATCCGGGGTACGGATTCCTTTCGGAAAATCCCGCGCTGCCCAGGGCCTGCGCCGCTGCGGGAATTACTTTCGTTGGCCCTAGCGCGGAACTGCTCGATTTGCTGGGCGACAAGACGGCGGCGCGCAGGCTGGCGCAAAAAGCCGGGCTGCCTGTCGTGCCAGGCACGGAAGAGCCTGTGACTCAAATGGCCGATGCGCAAAGCATCGCGGACAAAATCGGCTATCCCTTGATCGTAAAGGCCGCCTTCGGCGGCGGCGGGCGCGGCATGCGAGTCGTGCAAAGCTCGCAACTTCTGCTATCTGGACTTCAGGAAGCGCGGGCCGAAGCCGGAGCGTCGTTCGGCAACGACGCGGTTTTTCTGGAGCGCTACATACGCCGCGCGAGGCACATTGAAGTCCAGATCCTCGCGGACACCCACGGAAACGTCCTCCATTTGCATGAGCGCGACTGTTCCGTGCAGCGGCGAAACCAGAAAGTCGTGGAAGTCGCCCCGGCTGTCAACCTGGATCCAAAAATTCGCGCGGCGCTCGCGAACGCGGCAGTTGCCCTGGCGCGCGAGTCAAAGTACTACAGCGCCGCCACCGTCGAATTTCTCGTCGATGCGGAAACTGGTGGATGGTATTTCATCGAAGTAAATCCCCGCGTGCAGGTCGAGCACACGGTCACTGAAATGGTGACGGGCATCGACATCGTGCAATCGCAGATTCAGATCGCGCAGGGCTTCGGCCTTCACGGCCCGGAGATGAATCTCCCACGGCAGAAAGATATTTCGCTCCATGGATATGCGCTGCAATGCCGGGTCACGACCGAAGACCCTGCAAACGGATTTCTCCCCGATTACGGAAAAATTCAGACGTACCGTTCCCCGGCCGGATTCGGTATCCGCCTCGATGGCGCTTCCGCGTACGGCGGCGCCGTCATCACTCCGTTCTATGATTCCTTGCTGGTCAAGGTCACGGCGTGGGGCCGTGAATTTCCGCAGGCCTGCCGCAGGATGGACCGCTCGCTCGGTGAATTCCGAATTCGAGGCGTGAAGACGAACATCCCGTTTCTTGTAAACGTCGTGAATCACAAGAGATTTCAGGAGGGCGGCGTCACGACGTCATTTCTCGCGGAGTCGCCTGAGCTTTTCCAGTTCACTCCGCCGAAGGATCGCGCGACGCGGCTCCTGCGCTATCTCGGCGAAGTCATCGTGAACGGAAATCCCGAGGTCGCGGAAAAGCCCAGACCCGAGGTGATTCGCCCCGCTCCGCTGCCTGCGCGCATTCTGAGCGACCCGCCGCAAGGGACGCGCCAGCTCCTCGACAAGCTCGGCCCTGAAAAATTCGCGGCGTGGACAAAATCACAGAAGAGGCTTTTGATCACGGACACGACTTTCCGCGACGCGCACCAGTCGCTCATGGCCACGCGCGTTCGCACTTATGACTTGCTGGCCATCTCCAATTTCGTCGCGCACAAATTGCACAATCTCTACAGCCTGGAAATGTGGGGCGGTGCTACGTTCGATGTGTCCATGCGATTTCTTCTCGAAGATCCCTGGGCGCGATTGCAACTCTTGAGAGAGGCCATCCCGAACATTTGCTTCCAGATGTTGTTTCGCTCGTCCAACGGCGTTGGGTATTCCGCGTATCCCGATAACGCGGTTGAGGCCTTCATTCTGGAATCCGCCAAGCAGGGGATTGATATTTTTCGCGTCTTCGATGCTTTGAACTGGCTCCCCAACATGAAGCTTTCCGTCGAGACGATTCGCAACAAAACGGAAAAGGTGTGCGAAGCAGCCATCTGCTATACCGGCGACATCCTCGATCCCAAACGTGAGAAATATCCTCTGCAGTATTACATCCGTCTGGCGAAAGAACTGGAAAAGATGGGCGCGCACGTTCTTTGCATCAAGGATATGGGCGGATTGTGTAAACCCTACGCGGCGGAGCGCCTATTTTCGGCGCTGCGGGACGAAGTGGGTGTCCCTATTCATTTTCACACGCATGATACGAGCGGCATTAATGCAGCTTCGATCTTAAAAGCGTCGGAAGCGGGCGTGCATGCCGCCGACGCTGCGATCGCTTCGATGAGCGGCACCACCAGCCAGCCCAATTTGAATTCCATTGTCGCGGCGCTCAGGCACACCGAGCGCGACACAGGACTTGATCTCGATGCGCTGAATACCTGCGCGGATTATTGGGAGACTGTGCGCACGTGGTACCGCCCGTTCGACAATGCGCCGCCCGCCGGCACTGCGGAGGTTTACATCCACGAAATGCCCGGCGGACAATACACCAATCTCCGCGAACAAGCCGAATCCGTGGGACTCGGCGCGCGCTGGCAGGAGATCGCGAAAACCTACGCGGAATTGAACTTCGCCTTCGGCGACATTGTTAAGGTCACGCCTTCGAGCAAAGTCGTCGGCGATTGCGCGATTTTCCTGGTTAGCCACGGTATGACGGTGAAGGATTTGGAGCGGCTCGGGCCGAATCACAACCTAACGCTGCCGAATTCCGTCGTGGAAATGTTTGCCGGGGCGCTCGGAGAACCCGAGGGCGGCTGGCCATCCCAGCTTCAGTCCGTAATTTTGCGCGGCGCAACGCCTGCGTCCGGAAGGCCGGGCGAACACCTGGCGCCCGTTGATTTGGAAGGCGACAGAGCGGCAGTAGAGAAAAAATTGGAGCAAAAAATTTCTGACACCGACCTGATGAGTCATTTGATGTACCCCGATGTATTCCTGAAATTTGCGGCGGCGCGTTCGGCGTATGGAAGTCTGGAAGTTTTGCCCACTCCTCAATTTTTTTATGGATTGACGCAAGGCCAGGAAATCGCCGTCGAACTGGAGCCCGGAAAAATCCTGGTTGTGAAATTGCTTTCCGTGAGTGACGCCCGTCCGGACGGAACGCGGACAATCTTCTTCGAGCTCAACGGCCAGCCGCGAGAAGTTACCGTCCGCGACCACGCGTTGCAGGCCACGGTGCAGTCCAGACCCAAGGCGGACCCGGGAGTTCCCGGGCAAGTTGGGTCACCGATTCCCGGCGCCATTTCGAGCATTGTTGAAGAAGTCGGCGAGCAAGTGAAAAAGGGCGCACGCCTTCTAGTGCTGGAAGCCATGAAAATGCAATCCACCGTTTACGCGCCTGTAGAAGGCAAAGTAGCAAAGAAGCTCGCAAATGTTGGCGACAAGGTCGAAGCAAAAGACCTCCTGCTCGTTATTGAATAGAATCCTGTAGCGCCGGCGCTACCAAATCGCTGCGTAATTCAAATCCTTTCCACTGGTTGTGTAATCCGCTTGACCATGGAATAAGTATTACGCTGGGATTCCCGCGAAGAGGAGCCATCTTCCATGAAATACGATGCGATCATCATCGGTTCGGGCCAGGCTGGGAATCCACTCTCGTACCGGCTTGCCGATTTAGGCTGGCAGGTCGCATTGATTGAGAAGCACAACCTCGGCGGAACATGCATCAACACAGGATGCACGCCCACGAAGGCGATGGTCCACCGGGCGCAAATCACGCATTACGCGCGGAATGCCTCGCGCTGGGGAGTGCGCGCCGAGAATGTAAGCGCCGATCTTGCGGTGATCGTCGCGCAAAAGGAAAAGGTCGTCGCGAGTTTCCGCGGCGGAATACAAACGAAGATCGGGTTGCATTCGAACATAAAGCTCTACCGGGGCCAGGCCTATTTCACGAATGCGCATCAGGTTCAAGTGGGGGAAATCCTTCTCGAAGCCGAAAAGATTTTCATCAATACCGGTGGCCGCCCGAACATCCCGGACATTCCGGGTCTTGACGCGGCTGGCGTACTCACAAATGAAACGACCATGGATTTAATGGAGTTGCCCGAGCATCTGATCGTTCTCGGCGGAGGATACATCGGACTCGAGTTTGGGCAGATGTTCCGCAGATACGGAAGCAGGGTCACCATCATCCACAATCAGCGGCAAATTGTTCCGCGCGAAGATCCGGAGATTTCCGCCGAACTTCAAAAAATACTCGAAGGAGAGGGAATTGAATTCCATCTGAATGCTCAGGCTAATCGAGTGGAGCAGGCAAAGGGCACGGTCAAGGTTTCCATCGCAGGTGCGCAAGGGCCGTCAACAATTTCCGGATCGCATTTGCTTGCGGCGGTTGGGCGAAAGCCGAACACAGACGGTCTCGGCCTGGACAAGGCCGGGGTCGAAACTGACAAATTCGGTTTCATCCGGGTCAATTCCCGGCTGGAGACAAACGTTCCAGGGATTTGGGCGCTCGGCGACGTGAAAGGTGGTCCTGCTTTCACGCATATCTCCTATAACGATTATCAAATTGTCGACGCCAATTTGACTCAAGGGAAAAACCTGTCCATCGAAAATCGCATCGTGCCGTATTGCGTTTTCACCGACCCGCAGTTAGGGGGCGTCGGCATGACGGAGAAAGAAGCCAGGGCCGCCGGACGCAAACTCAAAATCGGTACAATCCCCATGTCATATGTCGCGCGCGCCATTGAACGGGATGAGACCGCCGGCCTCATGAAAGTCATCGTGGATGCTGCAAATGACCGGATTCTGGGAGCTGCCATCCTGGGAAGTGAAGGCGGCGAACTCGTACAGACACTCTACACACTCATGCTCGGCAATCTGCCGTACACGATTTTGAAGGGCGCCATCTATATCCATCCGACATTGACCGAAGGATTCTTCGCCCTGCTGGATAGCGTGAAACCGGTGGACTGACCGAGATGCGCAAGCGATTCCCAGATCCTCCGCCGCGAATTCGCCGCTTAAGGCGGGGGGAACTACCTACGGATACAAATGAACTTGCCAGATACCTTATCGGCAAGACGCTCGTGCATGATTTGCCGGGAACGCGCCTCGCCGGCCGCATTGTTGAAACTGAAGCCTATCCCGTCGGCGATTCAGCGGGGCACGCATTCGGGGGTCTTACGCCGAGCCGGCGGTCTCTCTTTCTTGCGCATGGACATGCCTATGTGTATTTCACCTACGGTTCCTGCTTCATGATGAATGTGTCCAGTGAGGTGGCGGGCATTGGCGCGGGAGTCTTAGTGCGGGCGGTCGAACCGCTCGAAGGCATCCCTTTCATGGAGCGGCGGCGCGGCACGACGCGTTTGCTCGACCTCGCGCGCGGTCCTGGGCGCTTGGCGCAAGCGATGGACATCAACAAACGGTATGACGGAATAAACCTATGCGCGGGAGCCAGACTGTGGCTCGGAGGCGCGGTTCGGCCTGCGGGTCCAATCGCAGCCTCCATTAGAATCGGAATCACTCGCGACGTTGATCGCCTCTGCCGATTCTACGAACGCGGCAGCCCCTTCGTAAGCGGTCCGAAGCGCTTGCGAGAGTAAATCGTTTGGACCAGGACAAGTGTGCGCCCGGTTCTTATTTCTCAGTGGTCTCTGTGTTAAGAATTTGCGCCCGGAAAACCAATTTCAAAGGCTCTAACACAGAGGACACAGAGCAAAGCGAGGACACGGAGAAATCATGACCGACGCTCATGCCGCAATCTTAGTCAATATCGAACGGAACTGGTTTTGGGAATCTGGCCGCACCGTTCCAGAGATGCGAATTGTTCACCGGGTGTGGTAAAAGGGAAGGCGGACCCAAGGAGGACACCATGGCCACACAAGAAGAATGTTCGCACATCAAGGAAATCAGAAAAGTGCAACCAAGCGCAAAGGGCTGCGAAGACTGTTTGAAGACCGGAGACTCGTGGGTCCACCTGCGCATGTGCCTGATCTGCGGCCATGTGGGATGTTGCGATTCCTCCAAAAACAAGCACGCCACCAAGCATTTCCACCGGACCAAACATCCCATCGTGCAGTCGGTCGAACCGGGCGAGGACTGGCGCTGGTGTTATGTGGACGAGCTCATGCTGGACTGACAACAACGCGGTCCTGGACACTCTAGCAAAGAGGAGGAAAACATGCCGGTTGCTAGAAAAGTGATGGACTCCTCGGAAGCCTGGCCGCCCCTCCCGCTATCGGCCTGGGCGGATACCTATGCGACGCTGCACATGTGGACCCAGATTGTGGGCAAAGTGCGCCTCGCCCTGTCCCCGCACATCAACCACTGGTGGGAAGTCCCGCTCTACGTCAGTGCCAGGGGATTGACGACATCTCCGATTCCTTACCGTAAGGGTGTATTTGAGATTCAATTCGACTTCATCGATCACAAACTCGAAGTCACCACCTCCAGCGGCGAAGCGAGAAGCATGCGCCTGGAGCCGCGCACCGTTGCCGATTTCCATGCCGAATTTTTATCTCTTCTCCAGTCTCTCGAAATTGAGGTCAAGATTTGGAATATGCCCGTGGAGATTCCGAACCCGATTCGTTTCGATCAGGACCGCGTGCACGCCGCGTACGATCCGCAGTACGCAAACGCGTTCTGGCGGATTCTCGTGACCGTGGATGCCATCTTCAAGGAATTTCGTTCTCGATTTCTCGGCAAAGTCAGCCCCGTCCATTTCTTCTGGGGGAGTTTTGACCTCGCGGTCACGCGCTTTTCCGGGCGCCGCGCTCCGGAACGGCCTGGAACGGACCCGATGACCCGCGAGGCATATTCGCATGAGGTTAGCAGTGTTGGTTTTTGGCCGGGCAGTGGTGACATCAAAGAAGCTGCGTTCTATTCCTACGCCGTGCCGGCGCCTGATGGATTTGCCGAGCGTAGGGTGCGCCCTTCTGCAGCCTCCTACAACAAACAGTTGGGCGAATTCTTGTTGATGTACGACGATGTGCGAGCCTCCGCATCTCCACGGGATGCCCTGCTCGACTTTTGCCAGACGACGTATGAGGCTGCGGCTGATCTCGGACATTGGGACCGAACAGCACTGGAGAAGTCGGCCGTCAAGTAGCAGCGCACTCGAGATCGCTCTGCGCCCCCTCACAAGAATCCCGGCGTTGCCATGGATCTCATCGCTGCGTGGCAT
>Ga0210408_10003526_pt1 | contig 14435 bp, 14 predicted proteins | sample IncBWH4MmetaG_FD_155471 | JGI IMG/M metagenome (GOLD analysis project Ga0210408, IMG submission 155471) | Forest soil microbial communities from Barre Woods Harvard Forest LTER site, Petersham, Massachusetts, United States - Inc-BW-H-4-M | ecosystem: Environmental > Terrestrial > Soil >...
CCCGAACCAGCCGCACCCCACCCGGATCCGGGCCCTGCCGCCACCCGGCCGCGGCCATCCCTTAACGGCACCGCCCCGCCGAAGCCGCCGGTCCCGCCGATGCCATCGGAGGTCACGCAGAACGGCACCAAGGCGCATAACGGCCCCGTCCCGCCGGTCCCGCCGATGCCATCGGAGGTCACCACGGCGCACGCGCGCACGCGGCGGCCCGCGGCCGGCGTGTTCCGCACGGCGATGTCGCCGCTGCGCAAGATGATGCGCCGGGCCCCCCGCCATGCGTAGTCCCGGCCGGCATGCAGGCGGCCCGCGGCCATCAGGGCCTGCCGTGCGCCACCCGGCCGGTCCCCGCTCACGTGATCGGGGGCGCCGTGGCGTACTCCGCGGCTCATGAAGCCAGCCTCAGGTTCACCTCCCCGGCAGACCGCGGCGGCTACGCCATCGCCGCGCTCAGCGGGGACCTCGGCATCGCGTCCGCTCCCGCCCTGCGCGAGCAGCTCCGCAGCCTGCTCCGCGCCGCCAGCCACCTGATCATCGACCTGTCCGCGGTCGAGCATGCCGACGCCAGGGGCCTGGCGGTCCTGGTGAGCAGCGGACACCGCGCCCGGCTGCTCGGCGGATCCCTGCGCCTGGCCGCACCATCACCCGAGGTAGCCAGGGTCCTGTCAGCCACCGGCATGAACCAGCACCTCGACGTCTTTCCCACGGTCCGGGCAGCGATCACCGGCCAGCCAGGGCAGCCCGAAGCGATCTTCCCGCCGGCAGCCGTGGTGACCAGATGAAGACCCCGCGCCCCGCCACCCGGTCCACGGGCAGCCCGCAACGAGCAGCAGGACAGCGGCGGGGCAGCCAATCCGGCTGACAGCAGCGAAGGGATATCGACAGAACCATTCCTCAGACTGGCGCGTTCGAGTCAGATCCGGTTGTCATGCGCGCCTTTGACCGTCGCGAGCGAAGCGATATTCAACCGCGCCGATTCGGCGATCCGCTCGCATGCCGCGCTCAGAAGTCGACTACGCGCCGTGATCAGCGCCGGTCGGCGCCCGGCGCGCACAACTGCCGCCGATCTGGGCTGCTGTGCAGTCAGAAGCCGGCAGATTGGCGACGGTGCAGATTTAGATAATCGGTGCGGCTCGGGTACGGCTGCGCACGCCCGTCGTCGGCAAGCGGGGCTGCGCGCGGTCAGCAATGACCGCTGCCTGGCGCCGGGCTGCCGCCGCACGGTCACCTGGATCGAGGACCTGGCTGACGGCGGCGTGACCAGCTGGTAATCGAGCTCACCGATCCGGCCTCGCTGCGCGCTTCCCTAGGTTGGGAAGTGTCCACGCTTCGAGGGGATTGCCGTGCTCCGCCACGGACGGCCCGGGGTTGAATGGGTGATGTGCTTGTTGAGCGGGAGGGTTTCCTGGCTTCGCTGGAGCGGCTGCTCGATGAGGCGCTGGGCGGCAGCGGCCGGCTTGTGTTCTTGGGCGGGGAGGCGGGCGTCGGCAAGACGATGCTGGCGGCGGCCCTGGCCGGGGCAGCTAGCGGGCCGGTGGTCCGGCGCGGTAGTTGCGACAGTGTCACGACGGCCGAACCGCTGGGCCCCATCCTGGATGCCTTGCCCGAACTCGCAGAGACCATGGACCAGGATGCGGGCATGAGCAGGCTCCGCCTGTTCCAGAAGGTACGCGACGTGTTGTCCGGGTCCCCGATGCTGCTCGTGCTCGAGGACGTTCACTGGGCCGATGAGGCAACCCTGGATATTCTGCGCTTTCTGGGGCGCCGGCTGGCCGGAGCCGCACTGATGATCCTCGCGACGTTCCGCTCAGAGGAGCTGAGCCGTGATCGCCTGCTGACCGTGGTGCTGGGCGACCTGGCCACCTTGCCGGGCGTCATCCGCATGCAGCTTCCTCCGCTCAGCGCGGCCGGCGTCCGCCAGCTGCTGGATGGAGAAGGCTCGGGTCTGGACGCTGACGCGATATTCCAGCGCACCGGCGGAAATCCCTTCTACGTCACCGAGGTGCTCGCGGCCGGTGCCGAGAGCGTGCCGGCCACGGTACGCGATGCCGTGCTGGCCCGCGTGTCCCGGCTTTCGCCGGCTGCGCAGAAGGTCGCCAGCGTGGCGTCCATCCTCGGCCGACGCGCCGAGATTGGTTTCCTCACCGCGGTGTCCGGGCGGCCGCTGGCGGCGGTGGACGAGTGCCTGGACCGCGGCGTGCTGGTCACAGACGGCGACGCGGTGGGGTTCCGGCATGACCTCGCGCGGCTGGCGGTCGAACAGTCACTTCCCGCGGCGGAGCGTGCCAGTGCCCACGCCCGCGCGCTGGCGCAGTCGCTGGAGCAAGGCTCCGTTGACCACCGGCGGCTGGCGCATTACGCCGCCGGCTGCGGCGACCGCCAGGCCGTGGCACGCCACGCTCCGCTCGCCGCCGCCCGGGCGGCGCGCCTGGGCGCTCATCGCGAAGCCGCCGAACATCTCCAGCTGGCGCTGCGCTACCACGAGAGGCCCGACCGGGAGCGGGCCGAACTGCTCGACCAGCTGTCATATGAGTGCTACCTGACCGACCAGATAGCGTGGGCAAGGGATAGCGGGCTGGCGGCGCTGGCCATCTACGAACAGGAGCAGGATACGCGGTCCATCGGCACGTCGCAGCGGTGGCTATCGCGGCTGACCTGGTTCTTGGGGCAGAACGCGGACAGCGAGCGCTACGCCGTGGCCGCGGTCACCACACTGGAACAGTTGGGGCCCGGCCCGGGACTCGCCATGGCCTACAGCAACCTGGCACAGCTACGCATGCTGGCCGACGACCACGCCGAGGCGCTGCACTGGGGCAGGAAGGCGATCGAGCTGGCGCGCCGGTTCGGCGACCGGGAGGCCGAGATGCACGCGCTGAACAACGTGGGCTTGGTGCTGGCGTGGGAGGGAGAGCTGGCCGAGGGCCGGGCGCGGCTAACGCAGAGCCTGGACATGGCGCTCGCCGACGACGCCCATGAGCACGCCGCACGGGCGTACACCAATCTCGGCGGCAGCCACATCGAGCGCCGGTCGTTCCGCGAGGCGGACCGGTACCTTCGGGCAGGCATCAGTTACTGCACCGACCGTGACCTAGACACCTGGCGCCTGTACATGAATGCCTGGCTCGCCCATTCACTGGCCGAACAGGGCCACTACGCCGCGGCGGACCAGTACCTGGCTGACGTGCTGCGGCACCCGCACGTGTCGCCGGTCACCCAGGTCTGTACCCTGACCGTCGCCGGCGCGCTCGCCGCCCGCCGCGGGCGGGACGGCATGGGCCCGCTGGACGAGGCGCTTCCGATCGCCATCCAGACCGGGGAGTACCAGCGGCTGCTGCCCGTGACCATCGCCCGCGCCGAGGCGGCGTGGATCGCCGGACGGCCCGCGGACGTGGCCGCCGACATCGACCGCTCCTGGCCCTTCGCCAGCACGCATCCGCGACCTTGGGAGCTGGGCGAGCTGAGCTGGTGGCTGCACCTCGCCGGGGAGCACAGGCGGTCTTCCGTCCCTTTGGCCTCGCCCTTCGCGCTTATGCTGTCCGGCGAGCACCGCGCGGCCGCCGGTGAGTGGCGGGACCTGGGCTGCCCGCTGTGGTCGGCCTACGCCCTGGCGTTCTCCCCTCGGCTTCAGGATGCGCAGGAATGCCTGGAGATTCTGGACCGGCTGGGCGTCCCCGCAGTGCGCCACGCGGTGCTGCGTGACCGGCACGCCCGCGGGCTGCCGGTGCCTCGCGGCCCCCGGGCGGCCAGGCGCGCCAGCCCGGCCGGGCTCACGGCACGCGAAGCCGAGGTGCTTCAGCTTCTCGCCGAGGGGCTGTCTTACGCCGAGGTCGCCGAGCGCCTCTTCCTTTCCGAGAAGACGGTGGGCCACCACGTCTCGGCCGTGCTGCGCAAACTCGGAGAGCCCACTAGGTCGCGGGCGGTCGCCAGGGCGCTGCAGCTGGGCGTCATCCAGCCAAGATAGGGAAGGCGCCTGATAGGGCGCCCGGTCCGGCCGGGGTTTCCTGTGCGTGCCGAACAACCTCGTACATCCCAGCAGCACCCAGCATGGCGCTGTTCATGGACACGCACACCAGCGGCGGCCGAGGCACGTTCGCATGGGATCCACGGGCACCCCGAGCCCACACAGAATTGATCGTTATGCCTCGCTCAAAGGTCCGCGCGATCAGAGCGAGGACTAAAACGGTTGGGCTTTGATACGATCCGCTCTCTACTGACATTGCAGACATTTGCACCGCCTGCTGCGGTGGCAGCCGTCGCCGATCAGACCCATGCTCCACCAGCAGTCGCGGCAGTCGGGGCCGTAGGGACGCTGATCGGCTCGGCATGGTGGCAACTGGCCGGGGACCGGAGACAGCTACTCCGTGAATCACCAGTCGGCTACCTTCTAAGCGTCAAGAGAGCGCTGAAGCCGCGCACAGTTGTTGGGCGCAAAGCCGAATTGCTGACCAGAGCACGATTGCCGCAGTGGAGTTAAGAGGATCAGAGTCGGTCACTTTACGAGTTTGGCTCGCCATCGTTCCTAACAGGTTCAGGCGGGTCTGCTAGCCGAAGATCTGGTCCATGACCTCGGCGCCGCGAGTCAGGGCAGGAATGATCTGATGCCGGTAGACCAGTTCCGTCGTTGCGGTCTGATTGTGCCCGGCCAGCAGCGCGATCGCCTCCACCGGGACGCCGCGGGCCGACAGCAGCGACACGAAGGTATGCTGCATCTCCCGCGGCACCCACCCCGTGCCCAGCCCGGCGTCCTCCGTAATCACCCGGAACATCCGCCGAACATTGTGATCATCCATCGGCGTTCCTACCGCCGACGCGAACACCAGCCCGTGGTCCTGCCACAGCGGCCCGGCCGCGAGCCGGTCCTCCGCCTGCCGCACCCGGTGTTCCCGCAGCGCCTCCACGCACTTACGCGGCAGCGCCAGCGTCCGCCGGGACTCCGGCGTCTTGGTGTCACCCCGGCCCTCTCGGCCCGCCACACGAACACCGCCACCTGCTCGTGATCGAACCCGGCATCCGCCACCGGAACCCACTGCCCGCCAACCCAGGCCACCACGTGATCCCACCGCAGCGCCCGAGCCTCCTCCGTCCGCATCCCCGACAGCAGCGACAGCACGATGTACGCCTCCAGTCGCGTCCCCCGAGCCGCCGCCATCAGGGAAACCGCCTGCTCCAGCGTCAGCGACTTCGACGGCCGCCCAGCACCCTGCCCCTTCGGCGGCTTGACCAGCGAAGCGACGTTCCGCCCAACCAGATCATCCTGCTCAGCCTGCCGGATCGCCCGCACCAGCACGTTATGCGCGATCTGCACCGTCCGCGTCGATACCCGTGACGCGATAGAAGTCAGCGCCTTCTGGACATCCGCCGCACTGAGATCGGTCAGCCGAACGCTGCCGAGCTCCTCGCGAAGCGCCTTCGCGATCGTGCCCCGGTACAGCATCACGGTCCGCGCCGAGAGGCCATCCAGGCCAACGGCCAGCCAGTCCTCGAGCGCGTCTTCCACGGTGTAGCGCCGCCGCGGCCGCAGCCCGCCCTCGACCTGCTTATGCAGCTCCCGCAGCTTGTCCCGGACCTCAGTCTTGGTCCGCCCGGTGACCTTCTTCCGGATCCGCGCCCCGGATGGACTGAACCCCAGGCTCACAGCCCCGATGAATCGGTTCTTGGATGCATCCCAGTAGATCGAGTCCTCGCCCTGACCCCGGCGCTTGCTCAAAGAAGCCTGCGTCATGCGAGCCACCAATCGCCGACTGGCTCCCTTTTGGCTCCCCGCCACACAAGCCAAGGACCGCAAACACCCTCTGACCTGGCGCGCCCGGCAGGATTCGAACCCGCGACCCGCTGCTTAGAAGTTCCGGGCAATGCGTCCGGGATAGTGCGTGACGTGGGAAAATATCTGCCCGTGACCCGCTGCCGACCGGGATAGACCGGGATGGTTGCTACACGCGGTGGCTACAGACCAGGCGGCGCTCGGTCCTGGCCATCCTTCCGATAGGTGCCCGCTGAATCCTTGACATGGGGCGCGGTCCAGCCCGGCTTCGCGTGTACATGTGCCGGGCACCTTGACGGTCCGCGGTTGCCCTGCGGTCACAGCCGGGCTGGACGGCGAACATGCAAGGCTTCAGGATCAGGGCACCGGAGGGATGGCCCCTCTTGCAACGTCGTGTGCCAGCGCTGGACACGGTTCGTGCAGGCTGTCACGGTGTCCGATGCGAGCTGGGCCTAATTATTGGCATAATCATTCGCGCGGCACAAATCCAGGAAGTACTTGCGTTTGCCAGCATTTCAATACAGTTATTTCGGTTGGCGTAAAATGCTTGGAACCAACCTGCAGCAACGTAGTGAAAGGCACAACGCTGCCGAATCTCACATATGCATCATTTAGGCGTTTGCTAGCAAACGGCAATTCGTATGTGAATATGCTGACGGCCCCAGCAATAGCCGCGCCTTTGGCTCGCAGAGCTTGCGCGGATCTAATCGTACTGAGTCCAGTTGTAATCACGTCTTCAATCAATAGTACATTGTCGGTCGGATTAAGAACTCCTTCTACCTGGCGCTCCAGCCCTCTCGATTTTGCTGCCGGACGAACGTATAGGAGTGGCAGACTTAGGTCGTCAGCTATCCAAGCAGCCCAGGGGATTCCAGCGGTGGCAATCCCGGCGATTTTCGATACTGAGGGAAACTGGGTCCTTACTAGTCCTTCCAAGGCTCGGATAATTACTTTTCGTTCAGCAGGGAAAGAAATGACCCTGCGGTTATCGATGTATACTGGACCGTGCAGTCCAGATACAAACTCGAATCCGTCTCTTGTGTCAATTGTCACTGCTCCGCTGGATATCAAGGCTTCGCATGCGAGCCGTACATCGATTTGCGCATTGCTCACCTCGGCGTCATCCATGGTCCCCAACTCTTTTCCGGCAGCAGAAACTGATCGACCTCCTCGCGAAGCGCAGCCGCACTTCTTGCGGCTTGAGGAAGGCTAATGCTATCAAGCACTAGGGGAATCCCTTCGCTGAGCGTCTCCTCTAGCTTTGCGACGAGCGCAAAAGGAACCCCACCGACAGACTCCCCCCAATCATCCCACCACTCGTAAATTCTCAATAGAATGCCAGCGAGGATACAAAAGCGACCGTCACCGGAATCATCGCATCTGACCTGGCACCACTCCGCTATATTTTTAAGATGAGAACCTCTTGCAGCAGCAAAGCCGTCGCGTGCGAGGCTACGCAACGCTTGCTCGCCATCAGACATCAACATGCTCATCAGCAACTCAATCTGGATACTATGCCTATGATCGCAGAGACGACATGCAAACGTTAGTAGTTTACCACATTCAGGTAAGTTTCGCCGCATATGCCCGGATCGTATGTAAGGTAGCCAAGCCTAGTATAGATCTATAGACGGTCCGACACGCGATGCTTGGGATCCTCGTCCGACTGTAGGTTGCTGACCTAGCGCGCACTGACCCCTCCCATGGAGATCTTCAACCGCCTGACTACAGTGGTCCGTTGATAGCACATCGATGACCCGCATGGCCGGGCATAGCACTTGACCGTGGGCATGACTAGGAAGGTCTAGTGCCCTGGTCCTGGAGCTGCTTCCTCTAGGGCAGGCTCCGACTCCTATGGCTGCTACCGAGTTGGTATCAGCCAGTCTGTATCGGAGGGGACTTCCGCAACTTGCGCCATACAAGCCTATGATGAGATCCTTTCTGTAATGAGCCATCCCCCGAACCCACGGCACGCCCGTGTACGAACCCGCCCGCGAGGGGATTCGAGCCCGGAACTATCGCGTGCCAACCGGAGGCGTTGGCTCGCGATGACATCCACCCCTCTTGCTTCGAACTTCAAACGTGGACTAGCAACAGGGCTTGCAACGGGCGTCTTGCTTGCGGTCGTAACTCTGTGTATAACAGTCGCTACAGGAAATAATCCATCGATCTCGACACTGGTGGTAGTAACTGTTATCGCTGTCCTAGCACTCGGACTAGTGGGGCTTCTCCCTCCAACAATTAGCCTGCTGTACCTTGTCGACGATATCCTAATGCTGCTGCGGATAGACATAGGCCAGTTGTCTAGCGACCCACAGTGGCATCCAGATCTAACTATATCGCATCTTCAGCTACCAGGAGTAGTGGAGGAAGCTGGAGAAGGTTATGACGTGCGAGTTGGCTTGCAGTACAAAGAACTACTTGCGCAGTCCTCCCACATCGTTACCGGAACCGCAGAACTTACATTGGATCCCCCTTTGCTTCGCATAAAAGCGCAGCCATTTACCCTTTCTTCCTCCCGGGTGTCTCCCGGCCCACTCGCTCACCTAAATTTCCAATTGCCTGCGGATCCATTTGATGCACGCCAGCTATATCACAGTTTTGACTTCAAAGCTCTAGAGTCGCATACGGTTGAATGCAACCTGCGTCTGACTATAAGGCCGGACTGGCCAATCCGCATTTCGCCAGAAGCCAAAAGGGCTATAACAATCGATCTTGGAGTTATTCATCTGCGCCCTATAGGCATCAAATCCTGGTTCAGCCGTATGGTTCAGAATGAATATATCACACTTCTCCCGAATAATCTCACTTTTAATCCAGTAGTGATTGCACCTAACCATGCTGATACAGGAACTAACATAGTGATTGCAAGTAAGCGATGGCTAGACGAGTTTGTGAGCGTTGATCGTGAAGCGGCGCTTTTGCTACAAGTTGCGAGCCGTATGCTTGCTGAAGGCCTAGCACTCCTTCCGGAACCATCTCGGTACGTGAATCTCACTAACGAAAGCGCTCTGCTGGATGAAGCGTGTGGTCCGGAGGAGTCACCATCGAACTTGTTCAAGATGCTGAATGTGGAGGACTTGATCAGCCCTTTGCGTAATGAGGCCGTTTCCCTAGCAGCAAAGTTGCGAAGTGACTTGATCCTGGATACCGAGCAGAGCCGACTACGTGACGCTTATCCTGCTGCTAGGAGACCATGCCGCTTTCTAATTCAAGATATGGCAACTGCAGCATCAGACAATGATAATGCGTCATATAATACTGTTGCACTAATTGCATTCGAAGACTTGCCTAGGACGCGCTGTGTTCTAACTTTGGGCCCAACAGAAGAGCCCTTTGAGCGGGAGCAAGCCGTTCCGCTTGCGAGCGTGATGAGTAGCGAACTGGCCACTGTACTGAGCATCCGATCGGGCCTTGAGGAGGCTTCGCAGGGCATATCAATTGTAAACCGGGGGCCCAGTGTAGAAGATCCAGTGTCAACGCCTGAGCCCCAGGCTCCGGCAAGCTCGCAGCAATCAGTTAATCCTCCTGAACTAGCCGATGGTAGTCGCCAGCCCTCAGTTGATAGGATTGAATCACGTTTGGAACGACTCGCTGCATTGATCAACTCATCAATGGCAATAATGCACGGGGTTTATGTTCAACCTGATTCGTCGTTGGATAACTATTGGATAGATCTAGACTTGGCATCCGATATTATTGAAGCAAGAGGCCTAAGCGATGCTCTCTATGAAGTGCTTGAAGATCTCATGCTTCTATTGGGAAGGTTTCATAGGCGGAATACGGAGCGACTAGTAAATTGTTGCGCTCCCGACACGTCTCTCGCTGATTTTAGGTTTCGGCCTTTGGTGGGATGGCGCTCGCAGGACTGTAACATTTCGACTCAGTCCGCGATTTATTCGAATGGCCACTGGAATCTGAATGAATGGGGTGGCGACTCAGTTATTATCTCCGCGCTTTCAAATAACTGGAGCGCCTTCGACGCCTTGATGAGAAATCTATCCGGAAAACTAGATATCGTAACTTTTGTGCCAGTATTCGGCGCGATTGCTAGTCGACGGCTTGATAATTTTGAATCAGGTCATAGCGCACCGGGCATGACGTTGCCGCTTCTCGTTTGGGACATCTCGGCAAATGGTTTTATTCCTGGACCCGCTTCCCGAAGATTTACGCATGTTTGGGCAGGCCTACGTCGGGCCGCTAACAGTTGAAGCTTGCCGGGTGCAGTGGCCGGGTACAGTGGGAGGCCTCGGAATGGCGAGCCTCCTCTTGGTGTTTGGCGGCGGGCCGACGGCTCAGTGTCACAACCATCGAAATAGCGTTCGATTTCGCGAGTGCCGCGGACAGGATGAGCTTGATGTCCGTAGTCGGCTTGACGCTGTGGGTGTCGGCGGCTGCGACTCGGGTGAGGTAGGACCTAGCCGCAGCACCAGCCCGAGGTACCTTAGCCGGGCCGTGTCTGGGCGGGAGGTCCTAATCCGCAACGCCACTTGTCCTAGAGCGCCTTCCAAAACTGCACGTCAGAGCCCTGAGACCACTACGGCCGCCAGGACCCGTCTTTCTCGCTGGTTGAGCCTGCGATAGGTGCGGTTGCGGTAGTAAGTGCTAGGGCTATGGCAGCGTCTGCAGCTGTCGCATCCGTTGGCCAATCCGCTCCAGCTCGCAGTGGTTTGAACCCACGGGCTCGTCGTGGTGAGGGTGTAGTCTTAGATCAGACCCTTCGGATCAATGGGATCGATATGAGATATGCATATCGAAATAGGAAGGAATAGATTGCGTTATGACAGCTGGAACAAGCGAAAACTTCCCTACCGGGCAGATCGCGACCAAACTACTTTTTGAGAACGATAATTGCCGTATCTGGCTGATGGACTTGGCTCCCGGAGAGTCAACGGATTGGCATGTTCACGAGAGCGATTACGTGTTCGTCGTTACTGAATCTGCCGCCCCTGTAGAATGTGAGTTTGTTAGCGGACGGAAGGTCGAGATTCAAAACGACAAAGTCGGTGATTTCTTCTATAAGGCGGCCGATCCGGGCCACAGGCTGGTAAATCATGGTACATCGCACTACCAAAATGTGGTCATAGAGCTACTTAACCGGAAGGATAGTATGGACAATTGAGGCGATCGGAACTTTAGGTGCAATGTTACATAACATCTGGGACAATACATGGATAACGGTTTGGAACTAAATGATTTTATCAATGATTACCTGCTTAGGGAGAGGGGACCTAATTCGCTACGGTCTGAAGTAGTATCAGTGACTGCGGTCGGCACGCTAGCCGATGAAAGGCTCGCTGATGTACCAATGCTAAATGAACTTGAGAAGCGTGGTCTAAGGGTTGAAAAGCTAGGTGCATTCTCTGATTTGCAGAGTCTCGCAGAGAGTAAGGTATGGAGTCTTGCGTTCGTATTGAGTCCGTATAAAGCTGCTGCTGTAAAGCTGTGCGCAACTGTGTCTCCTAAAGTCCGGAGGGTAGGAGCGGTTGATACATTGATCCGAGAGGGTCGCGAAATTACTGGGTTTAATGTTAACTCATTTGCAATCGATAGAGCACTACAGCAACTGACGAGTGCACCCACACCTACGCATGTACTGATACTAGGGTCGGGACCGGTGGCCGCATGTGCGCTGGTGGGGGTGTCTGCTATTCTTCCGAATGCGAAAGTGGGCATACTGGCACGATCAAGACAGCATGCAATGAACCTCGCAAGTCGATTGGGCATTGGCATTCCGGTAGAGAATGGAACTGATTTCAACCCAACTCTCGTAGTTCACGGAACCACCGTAGGTGAGCGCGATGATGCTGATACTTTTCAGTTTGATCTAGGGAATGTCTTCCGGCCAGGAGTAAGATTGCTGGATGCCAACAGTAGGCTTTCACCTCTACAGCAGTCAGCACTGAAAGCAGGTTGTTTGGTGCTCGGCGGGACATATATTCAATATTTGAGTAATCAGCTCCGGATTGCCTTGATGTCTCAATAGCTAACAGGTATTGTTAGGGACTTAAATGCATAAGGATCATGACGATTATCTGCGCGATTCAATTAACCTTGCCTTGTCGGCGGGGCGAATGGGCGCCCCGCCATTTGCTGCTGTAATAACTATAGACGGAGTTACAGTAGCTAAAGAAGTTAATCAGGTAATTAACAGCCTTGATCCGACGCAGCATGCAGAGATTGCCGCGATTCGGAGCGCTGCGCGCACTTTGGGAACCATAGATTTGCACAATTGCGTGCTATATACTAGTTGTGAACCTTGTGTGATGTGTCGAGGGGCACTGCTGTGGGCACGACTAGAGTCGGTATATTTCTCTGCCACGCGCGAGATTGCAGCAAAGTATGGCTTTAGTGATGGTTATGCGAAGATACGTGGCGTCTTCTCGTCGCAATGTTTCGTCCAGGACCTGGAAGAGCTAGGAGAAGAACCGTTTATAGAATGGAATAAGTGCGAGCAGAAATTGGGATACTAAGCTTTGACTGCTAATGTATTCTTGAAGCCGCTGGGCCAGAGAGCGGTTATCGAGGAGATATTAGCTTAATCATGTGTCGATCTATTACCTAGGATGGGCTAGGTTATAATGACGAAATCGGAATTCGTTCTACCGATCGTCTCGGTCCGTAGTCTATTCGATGATGGTATAGAGTTGTGGAAGTCTGTAGGGAAGGCAGCTGGAGGAATCGTACTCCGAGGGGCGAGTGGCTCTCCAACACATGAACGAATCCTGGCTTTCGGAAGATTGGTAGGCGAAGTAGGTAAGCCTGCGGTAGATGTTGCTAAGACGAGCCATGAATTCGTGCACGATGTGACACCACTGTCCGAAGGCCTTCGCGATAAGCGAGGAGTATTGGTGAAATCCACAACGTTTGAAGATATCGCATTGCACACTGCTGGTTATAACGCGGAGCATCCTCCACGACAAGTGCTGCTTCAAGTCGCAGTACCAGGCACAGGCGGTGTGACCTTGGTTGCTCTTGTAAACGAGATCGCTGCCAGTCTGCGTCCATCCAGCGTAAAACTACTCGGAGAGCCAGTATACCCAATTACAATCGGCATGACACGTCTACTGTGGTGGGAACACAAATGGTACATGCGGTTTAATTACTATGAGATCGAGACTCACATAAGGCATGGCCAGAATCGAGACTTGATCCAACCCGGTCATGTCGAAGCTCTGAGTGAACTTCTAGAGGTTCTCGATTACCAAGTATCCTTGTCCAGGAATCGCGTTCAACTGCAGCGAGGAGACGTGCTGATTCTTGACAATTGCGCAACTTTGTATGGCCGGTTGGCCCTTGCTCCGCATGACCGAAAAAGGCTGTATCATCGTGTTTGGTGTTACTAAATTAATTGATATTGCTCGTCAAGCTATTCGGTCAATACAGGAGTCGCGAGATGCGCGTTCGTATACGGAAGAAACCGGAAGGGCGCGTTAGTTGCATGTACCAGGCAATTCTACCGTCCGCGGTTGTCCAGCGGTCACAGTCGGGCTTGACGGCGAACTTGTAAGGCTCCCAGGATCCCGGTACCGAGGATGGCCCCTCTTGCAACGCCGTTTGCCATCGCTGGGCCCTGTGGCGCTGTGTCCGTCTCGGCGGTCACTTCGGTCTGGACGCGAGCCGGGCGCCGCCGTGGCCCGACAGGGCCTAAGTGCGGCAGGCCCGGCGACCGGGAGCGCGGCAGGCTTCGTAGGGTGCCGAGCCAGCTACTGTCGGCCGATGCGCCGGGTGCCGGACAGCGTCCCGTTGCAAGGCCCTGCATGTCCGGCGCCAACCCATGCGGCGCGCTCTGCGCGCCCTTGAAACCGTAGAGAAAGTTCTCACACGACAGACAGAGGCACAGTGTGCTGTCCCGCTTGATGCTTGACACTTTGGCTCCGCTTGATGCTTGACACTCCCGTTCATGCTGTGGGAGTTGAGCGTGACCGAGCAGAGATACCGAGCCGTACTGGAGGCCGGCGCCGGGGTTCCGGTGACCGAGGTCGCCGAACGGTACGGGGTGAGTCGGCAGAGTGTGCACACGTGGCTGGTGCGCTACCGGCAGGACGGGATCGCGGGGCTGGAGGACCGCAGCCATCAGGTCCATTACCATCCCTGGCGCATCCCGGTCCAGGTCGAGGAGCTGATCTGTGAGCTTCGCCGGGATCATCCGAAGTGGGGTCCGCGGCGGCTGGTGTTTGAGATGGGTCGCCGCGGTCACCAGGTGACCCGCTCGACGGTCTACCGGACGCTAGTCCGCAACGGCCTGGTCGAGCCGACGTCGCGGCGCCGTCGGCGCAAGGATTACCGCCGCTGGGAACGAAGCGTCGCGATGGAGTTGTGGCAGCTGGACGTGACCGCCAGCGCGTTTCTCATCGATGGCACCGAGGTGAAGATCGTGACCGGGATCGATGACCATTCCCGGTTCTGCGTGCTCGCCAAGGCGGTCATGCGGGCTACTGCCCGCCCGGTGTGCCTGGCGTTCATAGATGCGATGCGGGTCTACGGGGTGCCCGAGGAGGTGCTGACCGACAACGGGAAGGTGTTCACCGGCCGGTTCCACAAGCCCGGGGTGCCGGTGGAGGTGCTGTTCGACAAGATCTGCCGGGAGAACGGCATCACCCACCGCCTCACCAAGATCCATTCCCCGACTACGACGGGCAAGATTGAGCGGCTGCACCAGACCCTGCAGCGTGAG
>Ga0210408_10003527_pt1 | contig 14434 bp, 16 predicted proteins | sample IncBWH4MmetaG_FD_155471 | JGI IMG/M metagenome (GOLD analysis project Ga0210408, IMG submission 155471) | Forest soil microbial communities from Barre Woods Harvard Forest LTER site, Petersham, Massachusetts, United States - Inc-BW-H-4-M | ecosystem: Environmental > Terrestrial > Soil >...
GGGTCTGGGCGGAAATCAGCAGCGCTATCACAGCGGCATAATCATTAGCGCACGCCCCTCACGATGCGCATCTCTTTGACCACAGCCAGTCAAGTTGACGATGCCGGTCCCAGGTGCATTTGACGTCCTTGGCGGTGAACGGCTTTCCGTCGTGCCAGCTGACGCCTCGGCGCAGCGGAAACATCAGCTCGGTGCCGTCCTCATTCCACGACCAGCCGGTGGCGAGGTCGGGCACGATCGAGCTGAGGCTGTTTTGCGGCACGTGCTCGTCGAATAGAACCAGATTATTGAAGACCGCCGTCACCGGCCGGGTGGCGACGGGGGTCGCCTCTTCGTGGATCGACATGCTCGCCGGGCTGTCGATCATGTACTGCCGCAGAATGCCACCCTGCTTTTGCGCCAATACCGGTGCAGCGGTCGACATCGCCATCAGCACACCGCCGGCAACTGCCCAAGTGCGGAGATTCTCGATCATGCCGCTCTTCCTCCCGTTCTTTGTCGAGCCATTGATCTTCTGTCCCTCTCACATGGCCCGGCGGCAAGAGAGTCATCCGCAACCGCTCATTTGTCGAGCCAGACGTCTTCCATGCGCGCGCCGTTGGAGATGCTGTTGACCATTACCGTGAACCCCTTGACCCGCGGCTGCCAGCAGGTGGCGCGGCGGTCGTAAAAGATTATTGGCCGGGCGCCATCCTCGGCCAATTTGCGCTCTATTTCCCACACCAGCTGCTTGCGCTTTTCCTGATTGGCCTCGACGGACTGCTGATCGATCAGCCTGTCGACCTCCGGGTTGCAGTAACCGTTATAGTTCAACTCGCCGCCGCACGCGTAATTCAGATAGAGGTTCTGGTCGGGGTCGGGTCCGCCCCCCACCGGGCTGAACCCAATGACGAAGTCCTTGCGCATGACTTTGGGCAACCAGTTGGTGGTGTCGATGGTTTCGAGCTCGCCGTCGATGTAGACCTCCTTCAATTGGTCGATCATGATCACCGCCGGGTCCCGGAAGAACGGCAGGTCGCGCATCGACAGCTTCACCTTGAGCCGTCTATCGGGCCCGTAGCCGAGGTTCTCCATAATCTGGCGGGCTTCCGTGCGGTTTTTCGCCACGTCAGGATCATAGCCCGGCAGTGTTTTCAGGATCTCCGGCGGCAGGCCCCACAGCCCTTCCGGTGGCGGCTGCATGACGCCGCCGATGTCGCCCTGCCCCTGGGTAACGATCTCGATAAACGCCTTGCGGTCGAAGCTCAACCCCATTGCGCGCCGCAGTTCGGGGTTGTCGAAGGGCGGCTTGTCCCGGTTGGTGATCAGGCTGCGGTTGACGCCGATCGGCGCCAGTTCGCAGATTGCCTCAGGCATCTGCTGGTTCACATCCTTCAGCAGCGGCGCCGTCACGCCATACCCGAAGGTCATGTCAAACTTCCCGGCGACGAAAGCCAATATCGCCGTCGACAGGTTGCGAATGATCGTATACTCGATGCCGTCGAGATAAGGCCGGCCCTCTTTCCAGTAATCAGGGTTCCGCGTCACCTTGATGTGCTCGTTGGGCTTGAATTCGACGAATTTAAACGGGCCCGTGCCGATCGGATGCTGGCGCATTTCGCGCGGCGCAATGTGGCAGGGGTAAACCGGGGAATAACCGGAGGCCAGTAACATGAGAAAGGCCGGCTGCGGCCGCTTCAGATGAAAGGTGACCTCGAAGTCGCCCTTGGTGGTGACCTCTGCGAGGTTCCTGTACCACCCCTTACGCGGGTTGACACGAAACTTCTCGCTCGAAATCCCGGCCAACGTGTCCCAGGTGCATTTGACATCGCTGGCCGTGAAAGGCTTGCCATCGTGCCACCTGACGCCTTTGCGCAACGGGAACGTCAGTTCCGTCCCATCTTCGTTCCATGACCAGCCGGTGGCGAGATCGGTGTCGATCGCGCTGAGGCTGTTTTGCTTTATGTGCTGGTCGAACATCACAAGATTGTTGAAGACGCCCATCATCGGCCGCTCGGCGACGATTGTCGCTTCCTCGTGGATCGACATGCTCGCTGGGCTGTCGACTGTAAACATTTTGAGGATGCCGCCGGTCTTTTGCGCCCACACCGGCTCACCTCCGAACAGTGCGAGGAATAACGGTCCGGCCATTGCAACTGCTCGGAGATTTCCGGTCATTTACGCCTCCCTTGGTTCCTCACGCGAACCCGCGGCGGCTCTTCGGAAACGGCTAGTTGTCGAGCCAGACCTCTTCCATGCGCCAGCCATTGAAGAGGCTGTTGACCATCAGCGTCAGCCCCTTCACCCGCGGCTGCCAGCAGGTCGCGCGATGGTCATAGAAGATGATCGGCCGGGCGCCGTCCGCCGCCAGTTTGCGTTCGATCTCCCACACCAGCTGCTTGCGTTTTTCCTGGTCGGCCTCACTCGATTGCAGCTCGATCAGCTGGTCCACCTCGGGGCTGCAGTAGCCGCTGACGTTCAATTCGCCACCGCACCCGTAGAGCTGCTGCAGGTTCTGATCCGGGTCGGGCCCGCCTTGCCCGCCGGTGACGCCGACGATGTAGTCCTTGCGCATGACTTTGGGAAACCAGTTGGTGGTATCGATCGTTTCGAGCTCGCCATCGATGTAGACCTGCTTCAACTGGTCGATCAGGATCACCGCCGTGTCCCGCAAATAGGGGAGGTCGCGCGTCGACACTTTGATCTTGAGCCGGTTATTGGGCCCATAGCCGAGCCCTTCCATAAGCTGGCGAGCGTCCGTGCGGTTCTTCTTCACATCAGGGTCGTAGCCGGGCAGCGTTTGCAGGATGGCTGGGGGCATGCCCCATAATCCAGCCGGTGCGGGCTGCATGACCCCGCCGATGTCACCCTCTCCATCGGTCAGGATGTCGATGAACGCCTGGCGGTCCAAGCTCAGCGCCATTGCCCGCCGCAGATCGGGGTTATCGAAAGGCGGTTTGTCGCGGTTGACGATCAGGCCGCGGTTGAGACCGACCGGACCCATCTCGCAGATCGCCTGCGGCATCTGGTTCTTCACGTCCTTGAGCAGCGGCACCGTGAGGCTGTACGGGAATGTCAGGTCGAACTTTCCAGAGACCAACGCCAATACCGCGGTCGACAGGTTCTTGATGATCGTATACTCGATGCCGTCGAGAAGAGGCCGGTCCTTCTTCCAGTAGTCGGGGTTGCGGGTCACCTTGATGTATTCGTTCGGCTTGAACCCGACGAATTTGAACGGGCCGGTGCCGATCGGATGCTGGCGCATCTCGCGCGGCGCCACGTGGCAAGGATAGATTGGCGAGAATCCGGAAGCCAGAGCGGTGAGAAAGGCGGGCTGCGGCCGCTTCAGACGGAAGGTGACCTCGTAGTCACCGTTCGTGGTGACCCGGTCGAGGTTGCTGTACCAGGATTTGCGGGGATTGACCCGGAATTTTTCGCTCGCCGTGCCGGTCAGCACATCCCAGGTGCACTGGACGTCCTGAGCAGTGAAGGGCTTGCCGTCGTGCCACCTGACGCCTTGGCGCAGCGGCAAGGTCAACTCGGTTCCTTCCTCGTTCCACGACCAGCCAGTGGCGAGATCGGGCACGATCGATTGCAGGCTGTTCTGCGGCACGTGCTGGTCGAACATGACCAGGTTGTTGAACACCCCCATCATCGGCCCCTCGGCGAATACCGTCGATTCCTCGTGGATCGACATGCTCGCCGGGCTGTCGGGCGAGTACATTTTGAGGACGCCGCCGGTCTTTTGCGCCCATGCCAACTCGCCGCCGAATAGAGCGACGAGCAATGTTCCCGCCACTGCAACGGCGCGGAAATATCCGATCATTTACGCCTCCCTCGGTTCTCGCGCGAAACCGCGGCGCCTCTTCGGAGAGTTAATCGTCGACCCAGAGGTCCTCGAAGCGCGAGCCGTTGTAAATGCTGTTGACCATCAGGGTCATGCCCTTGACCCGCGGCTGCCAGCAGGAAGCCTGACGGGCGTAGAAGATGACCGGGCGGACATTGTCCTCGGCCAGCCTCCTTTCGATCTCCCACACCAGCTGCCGGCGTTTCTCCCGGTCAGGCTCCATCGATTGTCGATCGATCAGCTCGTCGAGCCGCGGATTGCAATAGCCGCCATAGTTGCGATCCGCGCCGCACGCGTAGTTCTCGTAGAATTGCTGATCGGGGTCGTCGAGGGCGTTCTCGCTGACCACCATGCCGACGCTGAAGTCCTTGCGCGCGAGCTTGGGATACCATTGCGTGGTGTCGACGGCTTCGAGCTCGCCGTCGATATAGATCTGCTTCAGCTGGTCGATCAGGATCACCGCCGGATCCCGGGTTGGGGCAATGTTGCGGATGGAGACCTTGACCGCGATCCGCTTGTCGGGGCCGTAGCCGAGCCCTTCCATGATCTTGCGGGCGGCCGCACGGTTTTTTGCCACATCGGGATCGTAGCCGGGAAGGGTTTTCAGCATGTCGGGCGGCATCCCCCAGACCCCTTCCGGCGCCGGCAGCATGACCCCGCCGATGTCCCCCAGCCCTTCGGTGATGATGTCGATAAAGGCCTTGCGATCCAGACTGAGTGCCATCGCCCGCCGCAGCTCCGGGTTGTCGAAGGGTGGCGCCGCCGGGTTGACGAGCAGAGTGCGCGGCACGTTGGTCGGCGCCATCTCGCAGACCGCCTCCGGCGCCTGGCTCTTGACGTCCTTCAGGAGCGGCACCGTTACGCCACTGACTGTGTCGAACTTGCCCGCAACAAACCCCAGTATTCTCGTCGCGAGATTTGGAATGATCCTGTATTCGATGACGTCGAGATGAGGCTCACCCGGCTTCCAGTAATCCGGATTTTTGCTTACCCGGATTAATTCATTGGGTTTGAATTCGACGAATTTGTAGGGGCCGGTGCCGATCGGCGAGGTGCGCATGTCGCGCGCCGCCACATGGCAGGGATAGACCGGCGACCAGCCTGACGCCAATAGAGCGAGGAAGGAGGGCTGCGGCCGCTTCAGACGGAAGGTTACCTCGTAGTCGCCGTTTACGGTCACCTCTTCGAGGTTTCTGTACCAGGATTTGCGCGGGTTGAGGCGCAATTTGTCGCTCGACTTGCCGGTCAGCAGGTCCCAAGTGCATTTGACGTCCTTGGCAATGAACGGCTTGCCGTCGTGCCATTTGACGCCCTGGCGCAACGGGAAGGTCAGCTCGGTCCCGTCCTCGCTCCACGACCAGCTGACGGCCAAGTCGGGCACGATCGACTGCAGACTGTTCTGCGGCACGTCCTGTTTATACATCACGAGGTTATTGAATACGCCCATCATCGGCCGGTTGGCGGCGGCCGTCGCCTCCTCGTGCACCGACATGCTCGCCGGACTGTCGAAGTGCGACATTCTGGCAACGCCGCCTTGCTTTTGGGCGAACGCCGCCCCGGCCATTGAGATCGCAATCAGCAGTGACCCCGCCGCTGTAAGCACGCGAAGATCTGGCTTCATTGCCACCTGCCTCCTGTTCATAAATGCGGGCTTATTGGCCCGTCGCCGCAACCTGCCGGCTCATTTGTCGAGCTCTGACGCAGGAAGCAACGAACGATGCGGAGGCTATCACATCTCGCGGGACCGGTGTATCGCGCCTCTCACCTGCGAGAGGGGTGCCGCGAGCATCTAACGGCTTGCCAGCACAGATGAGCGGCCGCCGTCACTTGTCGAGCCAGAGATCCTCGAAGCGCTGGCCGTTGTAGATGCTGTTGACCATGAGGCTAAATCCCTTGAGCTGCGGCGACCGGCAGACTGCGCCGCGCGGGAAGAAGGTGACGGGCCGCGCATCGTCCTCCACCAGCCTGCGCTCGATCTCCCAAACCAGTTGCTTGCGCTTTACCTGATCGGTCTCGATCGACTGCCGATTGATCAGCTTGTTGACCTCGGGATTGCGATCGGCCGTATAGTTGCGCGCCGCGCCGCACGCATAGTTTTCATAATAGAGCACATCGGGATCGTCGACTTCGCTCTCCGTGATATTCATCCCCACCGTGTAGTCCTTGCGCATGACCTTTGGATACCAGTTTACCGTGTCGATCGTCTCGAGCTCACCTTCCATAAAAATGTGCTTCAATTGGTCGATCAGGATAACGGCGGGATCCCGGTAATACACGACATCGCGGGTCGATACCTTGACCGGCAGCCTCTTCTCGGGACCGTAACCGAGATCTCACGGGCCTCGGCGCGGTTCTTCTCCATATCGGGGCTGTAGCCGGGCAGCGTCTTCAGCTCCTCGGCGGGCAGGCCCCACAACCCCGCTGGGGCGGCTGCATGGCGCCGCCGATATCGCCCTGCCCTTGGTAGAGAATGTCAATAAAGGCTTTGCGATCGAGACTGAGCGACATGGCGCGGCGTATCTTGGGGTTGTCGAAGGGCGGTTTGTCGCGGTTGACGAGCAGATTTCGGCTGACGTTTGCCGGCACGACGTCGCAGATTGCGTCCGGCAGCTGGCTCTTGATGTCCTTCAGTTGCGGGATCAGTACTCCCTAGATCAAATCCCCTCTGCCGGCGGTAAAAGCCAACGTCCGCGTCGACAAGTCCTTGATGATCGTCCATTCGATCCCGTCGAGATAGGGGCGGGCCGGTTTCCAGTAATCCGGATTTCTCGTCACCGTGATCGACTGGTTCGGCTTGAATTCCACAAATTTGAACGGGCCGGTGCCAATCGGATGCTGGCGCATGTCTCTGGGCGAGACGTGGCAGGGGTAGACCGGCGACCACCCGGACGCCAGCAAGGCTAGAAAGGAGGTCTGCGGCCGCTTCAAATGAAGGTGACCTCATAGTCGCCTTTTGTGGTTACCTCCTCCAGGTCGCTGTACCAGCCCTTGCGCGGATTGATGCGGAGCTTCTCGCTGGTCTTACCGGCAAGGAGATCCCAGGTGCATTTGACGTCATTGGCAGTGAACGGCCTGCCGTCGTGCCATTTGACGCCCTGGCGCAATGGCAAGGTCAGCTCGGTCTCCTCTTCGTTGAGCGTCCAGCCGGTGGCGAGGTCGGGGACGATCGCGTTCAGGCTGTTCTGCGACACATCCTGTTTGAACATAACCAGATTGTTGAAGACCCCCATCATCGGCCGGTTCACCGCGACCGTGGATTCCTCGAGCAGCGAGACGCTCGCCGGGCTGTCGAAATGGGTACCCTCAGAATCCCACCCTGCTTTTGGGCGAATGCCGGGTTTCCAGTGCAAAACTCGAGCAACAGGGCGCCTGCTGCCGTGAGCGCGCAAAGATGTCGCCTCATAAGCCTCCTGTTCATCCAACGCGGCATTCGGGAACCGGCGCCGCATAGAGCTTTCGCGTAACGGTGACGCCGTCCGAGATTTTATGACCGGGTCGGCCGTACGGGATGGAATAACCCGAAAGTGGTAGGCTCACTAACAGAATTGTGATCACCGATACATGCGCGCGCGCCAATAATGCCGGAAACAATGACCCGAGGCCCCGAAGCCGACTGGAGACGGGGCGCGAAAGGGCGGACATGGCTGCCGACTGGCGGCCGGACTTGCCGGGGACAGGCGATGCCAGATCACCCTGCGGCTCAGATTGAAGCGCACATCCCCGGGCTGCGGCGCTTCGCCCGGCAGCTGCTGCGGGGCGATCCCGAGCGCGCCGATGATCTCGTGCAAGACACTCTCGAGCGCGCGCTCTCGCGCTGGCATCTGCGCCGGAACGATGGCGACATGCACGGCTGGCTTTACACGATCCTCTACCATCGCTTTCTGACCGATTTGCACCGCGAGAAACGGCGCAACGCACACCATCGCTCGACCGATGTGGCGGTTGACGGGCCGGAGGTCGAGGGACAACAGGAGGCGGCGCTGATCCACCGGGATCTGCTGCGCGCTTTTGCGGAATTGCCGGAGGAGCAGCGTTCGGTGCTCTTTCTGGTTACCGTCGAAGACCTCTCCTATGGCGAGGCGGCACGGGTCTTGGGCGTGCCGATCGGCACGGTGATGTCGCGGCTGTCGCGCGGCCGCGAGAAGCTGCGCCGATATCTGAGCGGCGAGCGGCAGCCGGTCAAAGCCCAATTGGGGAAAGTGAAGTGAGCGATATCCCCGGCCCGATCGGCGATGACGAGTTGATGGCCTATGTCGACGGCCGGCTTCCGACCCAGCGGGCCGAGGCGGTCGGGTCCTATCTCGCAGCCCATCCCGAGATCCGCGAAAGGCTGTCGCGGTACGCCGAGCAGCGACAAGCATTGCGAGCGGCCTTCGGCGAACGTGCCGACGGGCCGATCCCGAGGCGCTTGCGGCTCACTCGGCTGATCGCCGAGCGCCGGCAACGGCGGCGGCGGCGGTTTGCCGAGATCGCAGCTGCGATCCTGCTCGTCGCTCTCGGCGGCGTCGGCGGCTGGACGGCGCGGGACCTGTTGTTTCCGCTTGCCTCGCTTGCTTCGGCGCCCGCCGTGGGGACGATCATGGCCGACGCACTCGCGGCGCACCGTACCTTCGCGGTCGAGGTTCGTCATCCCGTCGAGGTCGATGCAGCCCAAGAGGCGCATCTCGTGCAGTGGCTCTCCAAGCGCTTGGGCCGGCCGTTGGTCGTGCCGGATCTCTCGGCCACGGGCTACCGCCTGATGGGAGGACGCCTCCTGCCCGCCGGGAGTGGGGCCGCGGCGCAGCTGATGTACGAGAACGGCGCCGGCGACCGGCTCACCGTGTATGTCCGCCCCGGCGTTGCCGGGGAAGCCAGCCTCTATCAGCACGACAAGGACGTCGGCGCCTTCTACCGGGCCGATGAAGGTCTTGGCTGCGTGATCGTCGGCGACACCGAGCGGGGCGCGCTCAGCCGGGTAGCGGAAAGGGTGTACGAGCAAACGTTCCCGGGGATACCCAAGCACGATCTCGCGCCGCAGCGGGAGAAGAACGGCTGAGCTTGCCGAGGCCCCGGGGGCTGACGCGCAGCACATCGATCAGGCGCCGCCTATGATCATTCATTATGCAATGCGGTAACAAAAAATCGACTTATTTCAAAGCCATTGACATAGTTATATTGCGTCGCAACATAAGAGCCGGTCGCCCGTAGCCCTGTGGAGATCGAGCGATGCGTTACAAGGACAAGCAACGCAATTCGACCGAACCGAAGGGCGAGCTCGCCTCTCGCACCCTGGCAATGCCGGCGGACAGCAACCCGAAAGGCGATATTTTCGGCGGCTGGATCATGTCATTGATGGATTCGGCAGGCAAGATGTCGGCGACCCCCCATGCCGGCGGGCGGGTGGTAACCGTGGCGGTGTCGAACATCACCTTTCTGCAGCCGGGCGACACCGTCTGCTGCTACACTGATGTCAAGCGGCGCGGGCGAACGTCGATCACGCTCGATGTCGAGTTCTGGGTATTGCGCCAGGGCCAAGGTGCGCGGATCAAGGTCACCGACGCCGAGTTCACTTTTGTGGCCGTCCACGAAGACGGCCGCCCGCGCGAGTTGACGTCTTCCAATCCAAAGCTCCAGCAGCGGCCGGTCCGCGAAGGCCGCCGCCCCAGCCGTCAGCCCAAGCGCGAGGTCTCGGCGCTGCCGGCGGGACGCACGTTGCCTTGGGGATCGTGAAAAGAATTCTGTACCGCCCTGCGGCGGTCACCCCGGCGGAAGAGGGCGTAACGCGATTAGGGGTGATACGAATATGGTGGCGATTTCGACGGTCGGTTGTTGCGGGGCGCTGGCCCACGGGTCGGGCCTTAGGCCCGCCCGAGGACAGGCCTCCACCTGTGAGCCCGGAACCCGCGAACACGGGCCTGTGAATACTGTGGATGGCCCCGGATTATGTAGCAGACATACCTAATCTCGCAGACCCAATCCTCGTTTTCGAGTAGCCTGACCGCCGTCTGACCAAACCGAATGCGAAGATTGCGCTCCCAAGAAGAGCAAGGCTAGTGGGCTCCGGGATAGGATCTGGTGTGACGGTAAGTAAATGTAGCAAAGCATTTCCGCCACCGTTGTTGGAATCAGAGACGAAGTAGAGATAATTGCCCGTCGGGGTAATGCCGACATTATTCTGAGCACTTGTGATGTCTGTAAGCTTTGTGCCGAGGGATATTGCTGAGTTGCTGGAGAAGATCCCCAATAGCTCCCCGTCGGTCGCCGAGTCGGCGTTGATCTGGAAATTTACGAAGGTCGAGAACAAGCTGGTGATATCCAGTCGGACAACCTCCTTTCCGCCGAAATCGATTTCGCCATTTTCACCGGTGAGATGACTGCCGCTGCAGCTGCCGCTACTGGTGCCGCAGACACCGAGACCCTGCTCATCGGACCCGCGATCATTCCCCACCAGATGAACGCCGGACGTGGTATTGAAAGCGGCGTTATTAGCGGCGGGCGAAGAACCGGAGTAGGTTCCTGCCATGGCGGTGATGATCGGGCCACCGGAAGCCGTATAGGGTTCCGACTGTCCAAGATCGACATTTGTTCCGACACTCGGCCCGGTGAAGTCGTATGTGATTGGCGCTGCTAAAGTATTGCCGGGGATGCTGCCGATTATGCCGGCAGCTACAATCGCTAATACCGGTGTTAGATTTTTCATGGTCAGATCATGTTATTTCGGCGAATGAGGATCTAACTTATCTGCAATTACGAAAAAACCCTACCCGTAAAGATAGTTAAGAGCATGGATTCGTGATTAAGATTTAACGATCGCCCTCATAAGTATAAGACCAATACGGCCCGAAGAATCTCGATCCAGACCGATCCAGTGTGCAGATGATCCGCCAGCGATGAGCAGATGAGCAGTAACGAGCTCGGGCAATGGGTTTCGCGATGCTCAACCCATCAACAGGACTACTCGGTTGAATCATTGAATGCATCTAAGCAGCAGCGGCGGCGGGTCCTCAGCTCAATTTCTCGGCGAGAGCGATGTCATGGCCTATCTGGCTATGATGGCAATCCGACTAATCAAGTTGCGCCAGGGTGCTGAAGCCCAAGGGAAGCCTGTATCTGCACTGTGATCCTGTATCTGCTACGTAATTCCGGATGGGCCGGTGGTCATAGGTCCCGGGCCTAGCGCTCTGGGCCATCCCGGAATGACGCTGATGACTGTAGGCGCGGATTGCCCTCTAATCGGCCAACTTTTACCTGTGACAAAGGACTAATTTTTCTTATTGAAATATCCTCTCGGGGGAGATAGGATAGGAGAATGAACCGGCATCAGACCCATCCCGAGATCGTCAGGCGCCTGCGTCGTGCCGAAGGGCATTTGCGCAGCATCATCGACATGATCGAGGCGCAGCGGCCGTGTCTCGATATCGCTCAGCAATTGCAGGCGGTCGAGAAGGCTGTCGCACAGGCCAAGAAGACGCTGATCCACGATCACATCGAAAACTGTCTCGAGGAGGCGGTCGGCCCGTTGCCGCGCGAACAACGCGCGCCGGTCGAGGAGTTCAAGGCGATCACGAAGTATCTCTGAGAGAGATTTGCCATGGCGTCGCTGTCCGATCTGCTGCAAGCCGGTGCCGCGTCCATCGGGCTGCTGCTGTCGAGCGCTCTAGTGCTCGGCGCCCTGCACGGCTTGGAGCCGGGGCACAGCAAGACAATGATGACGGCCTTCATCATCGCGGTTCGCGGTACTGTAGCGCAGGCGGCATTGCTGGGGCTCGCGGCGACGATTCGCACACGGCGGTAGTGTGGGTCGTGGCGCTGCTCGACCTTCATTTCGCCAGCCGGTACGATGCCGCCTTTGCCGAGCCTTACTTTCAGGTCGCATCCGCCGTCCTGATCCTCGCCATCGCGTCGTGGATGCTCTGGCGCACGTGGCGCCAGAAACGGTCGTTGCGCGTCGCAGCGCAACAGCATCGACACGACGACGGTGACCACCACAGCCACCGAGACGCCCATCTGCTGGCGCATGCTGAAGAGATCCGGCGCCGCTTCGCCTCTGCGAATGTGACGACAGGTCAGATCGTCATGCTCGGGCTTTCGGGAGGCCTGATCCCGTGTTCTGCGGCGATTGCGGTGCTGGCGCTGTGTCTCCAGATAAATCGGCTCTGGCTCGGCATCGCTTTGGTCGCGTGCTTCAGCATCGGCCTCGCCGTCACACTGGTGGCGGCAGGGATAATCGCCGCAGTGGGGATGCGTCACGCCTCGCGCCGTTGGTCGGGCTTGGGCGATCTCGCGCGCCGCGCGCCCTACCTTCCGGCATTGTCATGATCGGCGTCGGGCTTATGTCGGCTGGGAGGGCTGGATGAACGTTTCCATCGCCTTGTAACCGCAACTCTCGTTGGCTGCGGTCGGGGGGCTTGCGGACCATCCCACGGCGGATTAAGTAGACGAGCCTCGGGGCAGTGCAGACGCCCCGTTAGACGATCGCCGTCCAAGCTCTGCGCAACTCGCGATGCGAGGAGTGCGCGTTCATGGACGGTAAAGTCTCGATTTCTCCCCAGGATTTGTACGCTGTGATCGGAACGGCATTGGCGCCGGCAATCGTCGATGTCCGCCGTGACGCAGCATTCGATGCCGATGACCGGATGCTGGTCTCGGCGCGGCGCCGGTCCCCCAGAGATCTCGCGAAGTGGGGGCATAATCTACCCTCCGGCCGGCCGGCCATCGTGTATTGCGCTCACGGCCAAGAGGTAAGCCAACAAACGGCAGCCGCCCTTCGCGGCGCCGGTATCGATTCTCGATATCTCGATGGGGGCATCACCGGATGGGCCGAGCTCGGCCTGCCGGTGCGCAAGAAAGTCGCGACCGCCTCAACCAGCTGGGTCACCCGCGAGCGGCCAAAGATCGACCGCATCGCTTGCCCCTGGCTGATCCGGCGCTTCATCGACCCGGAGGCAGAATTCCTCTTCGCCCCGACCGAGCGCGTCTTCGCCGTCGCCGCGGAGACCGGCGCCGCCCCTTACGACATCCCCGGCGCTGAGCCGTTCTCGCACGACGGCGAATTGTGTAGCTTCGATGCCTTCCTGAAGGTTTACGGAATCGAAAATCCGGCGCTGGACGCGCTGGCACTGATCGTGCGCGGCGCCGACACCGCGCGGCTCGAGCTGACGCCCCAATCTCCGGGACTGCTGGCCATCTCTCTCGGGCTCTCGGCGATCTATGCCGACGACCACGCGATGCTCGAATGCGGGATGACGGTCTACGATGCGCTCTACGCCTGGTGCCGCGACTGTCGCGACCAGGGGCACGATTGGAACCCGGCGGCAATGGCGACGAGAGCGTAGGAGGAAAAAAGTGACCGCCCCCGAACCGACGAGCCCCGAGGCGCTCACCCCCGCACTGCCGCAACGACGTCCGCTGCGCGAGATCGTCACCTATTTCCTTCGCCTCGGCACCTTGGGGTTCGGCGGGCCGGTGGCGCTCGTGGGTCAAATGGAGAAGGAACTCGTCCAAGAACGAGGGTGGCTGACCGGGGAGGAGATGCGCGACGCCGTCGCGGTCAGCCAGTCGCTGCCCGGCCCGCTCGCCATCCAGGTCGGCATCTTCATCGCCTATCTGCGCGGTGGCTTCTGGGGCGCGTGGGCGGGTGGCTGGGCCTTCATCCTACCGAATTTCCTGATCGTCGCCGCGCTCGCCGCGCTCTACGTCCACTTCGGCGGGCTGTCGTGGATGACCGCGGTGTTCTACGGGGTAAGCCCCGCGGTGATCGCACTGATCATTCACTCCTGCTACCGCTTGGCAAAGCTCGGCATGGAGGACTGGCTGCAATGGGTCATCGCAGCCGCCTGCTTTGTCGTCACCGTCTGGCTCGAGGCCGAGGTCGCGATCCTGTTCATTATCTCCGGAGTGGTCGGCATCCTTTACTACGGCTCGCTGCGGCGCGGCCGCAAGCCGCCGACCGAGGCGTTGATGGCGCTAGCACCAATCGGTATCAGCACAAAGGCGGCAAGTTTCGACATTCTCGGCAGATTGCTCGTCTTCTTTCTCAAAGCCGGGAGCCTGACCTTCGGCAGCGGCCTCGTCATCGTGCCCTTTCTCGAAAAAGGGCTGGTGCAGCAGACGGGCTGGCTCAACGGGCAGGAGTTCCTGGTCGCCGTCGCGGTCGGGATGATCAGCCCGGGTCCGGTCGTCATCACGGCCACCTTTGTCGGCTATCTGGTGGCCGGATTCTGGGGCTCCTTGGTCTCGACCGTCGGCATTTTCCTGCCCTCGTTCCTGCTGATCCTGATCGTCGCGCCGATCCTCACCCGGCATCGCGCCAACCCGAATGTACAGGGCTTCGTCAAAGGCGCCTATGCCGCCGCCATCGGTACGATCCTCGGCGCCTGCGTTCTGCTCGGCAAGATCGCAATCGGCGACTGGCTCACCGTGCTGATCGCGATCGGCAGCCTCGCGATCCTGTTCCGCTTCAAGGTGAGCAACCCGTTGCTCGTCGCGGCCACGGCCGTGATCGGGTTGATCGCTTTCCCGCTGCTGCAGCCCGCCTGGGTCTTTGTGAAATAGAGAAGCGCAGAGGTGGAATTCCAGTCTTCCCGGCCGCTCGCCGCCACCCTTGCCTTAGTCATAGGGGGGCCCTCA
>Ga0210408_10003528_pt1 | contig 14433 bp, 14 predicted proteins | sample IncBWH4MmetaG_FD_155471 | JGI IMG/M metagenome (GOLD analysis project Ga0210408, IMG submission 155471) | Forest soil microbial communities from Barre Woods Harvard Forest LTER site, Petersham, Massachusetts, United States - Inc-BW-H-4-M | ecosystem: Environmental > Terrestrial > Soil >...
GCGCGCTTTGCCATGCGCATGTCGCTAGCAGTCGGCATAGTGATGCTGCCGGGAAAGTCGATTGCCTGCTACGTCACCGGATCCGCCGCAATTCTTTCCGATTTCGCCGAATCCGTGGTGCACGTCATTGCCGTGGCATTCGCGGCGTTCAGCATGCGCTTGAGCACCAAGCCCGCGGCTCCGACGTTCCTCTACGGATTTGAGCGCATCGCATTTTTCTCCGCCGGATTTGAAGGCGCCATGATCGTCGTGGCCGCCATCTGGATTCTTGTCGAAGCCATTGAGAAATGGCTCGCAGGACTGCCGCTCGATCATCTCGGCTCAGGAGCATTGCTCCTCGTCGGCGCGGGGTTGTTGAACGCATGGCTCGGCTGGTCTACTGCGCGTCGGAAAACGCACGCACTCGCTCATCCTCGAGGCCGACGGCAAGCACGTGCTCACCGACAGCTACACGAGCGTCGGCGTGGTTGCTGGACTAGGCCTGGTCATGGTGACCCACTGGAAGCCATTCGATCCGCTCGTGGCCATCGCAATCGCCGTGAATATTCTCTGGTCCGGAGGACGCCTGGCCTGGCGTTCCGCGGTTGGGTTACTCGACTATTCCGACTCGCAAACCGGAAAGCGGATTCGCGACGAGCTGGACACCATCTGCAGCGAACTCGGCATTCACTACCGCGGCGTCCGCTACCGCACCACGGGATACCGCGAGATCATCGAAGTACATCTGCTGTTTCCCCACGCAACCACCGTAGGAGAAGCACATCGCCCGGCGACCGCCCTGGAAGAACGCTTGCCCGTTGCACTAGTCTAGTCTAGGCAAGCCCGCCGAAGTTATCACGCACCTCGAGTCGCTAGAAGATCACGAGCACGTACACAGCACGGAGCACTACACGGGCCGTCCAGAGTAGACACGCAGACAGGTGTGAGTAGGGCGCACGGAATGTGTGGGGACGGGCGCCTTCGCCCGTCCAGCCGAGCAGAGCGAGGCGCATGTGAGCCACAGAACTGACCAGGAAGAGACTTCCGCGCCACGTCAATGCTTGCGCAAGCATTGTGCTTTACATCCCATCGTAGTTAGGCCCTCCTCCGCCTTCCGGAGGCACCCAGTTGATGATCTGATACGGATCCTCTATATCACAGGTCTTGCAGTGCACGCAGTTCGAGGGATTCAAGCTGATACGCTTCCCATTCGGCTGGCTCGAATCATCTACCATCTCGTAGACATTCGCCGGGCAGAAATTCTGGCAAGGGCTGCCGTACTCCTTCACGCAGCGCTCGTTGCACACATTCGTGTCGTGAATGACAAGGTGCGCCGGCTGATCTTCTTCATGCTTTGTGCCCGAATGATAAAGATCGGTAAGCTTGTCGAAGGTGATCTTGCCATCGCCCTTTGCTGGACCAAGCATGTGAGCTTCAGCGCCGCCATCAGCGGGCAGATCGGTCAATTTCTTCATCCGCTGATACCCAGGTGTCGCCGGATACCGATTGCGCAGCCCGCGTCCGCCAGTGATCATCTGCAACCCAGTGTGGAACATCCCGGCGAACATGCCGTGCTCGAACCCCTGGTGCAGGTTGCGGACTCTCCAGAGCTCTTCTTTGATCCAGCTCGTTTCGACTTTCTTCCGGAACTCGCCGAGAGAAGCCGCTGACGAATCATCCTTCTTCAGCGCGTCGAACGCGGTCTCAGCAGCGAGCATGCCGCTCTTGATCGCCAGATGAATTCCCTTCAGCCGCGCCGAATTGACGAGGCCGGCGGAGTCGCCAAGGATCATCCATCCCTTACCCGCCACCCGCGGCATCGCCCACCAGCCGCCATAAGGCATCGCCTTCGCTCCGTAGCGAATCATCTTGCCGCCCTCGAGCAGCTTCGAGACGAACGGATGCTTCTTGAACTCCTGCAGCACGTGTTGCGGATCGAGCCGCGGATCTCCGTAGTCGAGCCCGGTCACGAATCCGAGCGAAACGATGTTATCTTTCGAGCCGTAAATCCAGGCGCCGCCGTATTCTTTCGTCGTCAACGGCCACCCCATGGTGTAGATGACTTCACCCGGCGCCATGCGCCCCGCAGGCACTTCCCAGAGCTCCTTCACGCCCACACCGTAAGTCTGCGGATTCGCGTCCTTCGCCAGATCGAACTTTTGAATCAGGTCCTTGGTAAGTGATCCGCGCGGGCCCTCGGCGAGGATCACAACCTTCGCGTGCAGGTCGTACCCTGGTTCAAAATTCGACTTGGGATGTCCTTCTTTGTCGACGCCCTTGTCGTCGGTGCGAACACCAACTACGCAGTCGCCCTCGAACAAAAGCTCGGACCCGGCAAAGCCGGTGAACACAGTGATCCCGGTTTCTTCGACCTTGCCACCCAGCCACTTCACGAACCTATTCAGTGAGATGACATAGTTGCCGTGATCGCGCAGAAAAGGCGGCGTAATCGGGAACTTGAATTTCGATTTCTTGGTAAAGAAGTAAACCGCTTCCTTCGTGACCTCAGCGTCGAGCGGGGCATCTTTCTTGAAATCCGGCAGCAACTCCGCAATCGCGCGAGGATCGAGCAGGGCCCCCGAGAGACAGTGCTGTCCAACCTCACGCGCCTTCTCGAGGACGTAGATGTTTTCTTTGCTGAGCTGCGAATCTGGATGGGCAGTGTTGTGCGCATCGATCAACTGCGAGAGCCGCAAGGCACAAGCCATCCCAGCCGGCCCGCCGCCGACGATAACTACATCAGCCGGCATCTGCGGCCGCTCAACGCCTTCAATTGGTTTGCGGAAGACGAGCATTTGATTTCGAACCCAACAACTTCTTGGCCACGGATTCACGCGGATGAACGCGGATCGAACAGCGACTTGAATCTCGAATTTAGATCAGCGTTAATCCGCGTTGATCCGCGGAGAGGAAGTTATCCTCCAGCTTTCGCTTTCTTGACCTCTTCGATCAGTGGCGGCACGATATCGAACAAATTGCCGACAATCGCGTAATCAGCAATTTCAAAAATCGGCGCCTCGGAATCCTTGTTCACGGCGATGATCGCTCGCGAGCCCTTCATCCCAACGATGTGCTGAATCGCGCCGCTGATGCCCAAAGCCAGGTACAGCTTGGGAGCGACCGTCTGTCCCGAAGATCCAATCTGGCGATCCATCGGCAGCCATCCCGAATCGCAAATCGGACGCGATGCCGCTAGATCTCCGCCCAGCGCATCCGCCAACTGCTTCGCAATCTCGATATTCTTCTGCTCCTTGATGCCTCTGCCAACAGCGACGATCACTTCCGCCTGCGTAAGATCGACCGCCTGCTTGGCTTCTTTAAAGACTTCCTGCGGCTTGTTGCGGATCACTCCGTCTGCGATTTCGACGTTCACGGTTTCAACCGAAGCCGCGCTTGCGCCAGCCTCGGCCTTGTCCCCGCGAAATGATCCGTTCTGAAACGTCACGAACCACGGAGCGTCGCTGGTAAAGCTGACATCTGCGGCAAGTTTGCCTTGAAACATCTGCCGCGTGAACGCCAACTTGCCGCCTTCGTGCTTGAACCCAATGCAGTCGCTGATGACCGTGCGTCCCATGGCGGTGGCCAGCTTGGGCACAAAGTCGCGCACCTGGTACGTATGCGGCATCAGGACGAGCTTGGGCTGTTTAGAACTGAGGAATTGTTTCAGCGCAGCAGCGAATGCATCCGGAGTATACGGCTCGAGCTTCGCCGACTCGATCGCATACACTTTCGCGACTTTCTTGCTCGCAACTTCGGCGGCAATAGACGCGGCTCCGCGGCCCACGACGGCGGCCTCCAGCGTCCATCCGGTCGCAGTGGCAATCGCCTGCCCGGCGGTAATGGTTTCCCACGAAACGCGGTTCAACTTACGTTCGCGCTGTTCGGCGACGACGAGGATCGTATCGGTCATAAAGTCAGCTGCTAGCTCCTGGCTTTTAGCTAAAAACAATGTGGGGACAGCCGCCTCGGCTGTCCGCCGAGCGAAGCTCGGCTTCGCGGGCGGGAGTGCCCGCGCCACACTTACAGCACTCTCAACTCATTCCGCAGCTTGTCTACCAGCTTCTTCGCAATCTCGGCCGGTGCTCCTTCAATGTGCTCTGTCTTCTTTGTCTTCTGCGGGATGTACAACTTCTCGATCTTCTGCAGATTCGCACCCAGCGCAGACTGCACCTCGGCCAGCGACACCTTGCGCAGGGGCTTGTTCTTCGCCTGCTTGATGCCGATCAGCGTAGCGTACCGCAGTTTGTTGATGCCCGACTGAATCGTCAGCACCGCCGGTGTCGGCATATCGACGAACTGGAAATATCCCGCTTCAAGTTCGCGCTTCACGCGAATCCCGGAGTCCGTCTTCTCGATCTGCATGATGATGGTGGCGTGCGGCCAGCCGAGCAACTCCGCCAGAATGACACCGGTCTGCGCGTACCCGTAATCATCCGACTGCAACCCGGTGAAGATCAGGTCAAACTGTTCGTCCTTAATCGCGGCCGCAATGGCCTTTGCTGTGTTGAACGCGTCCAGCCCAACGAACTTGTCATCTTCGAGATGAATCGCACGATCCGCACCCTTGGCCAGCGCTTCGCGCAGCACCTGCTGCGCCCGCGCCGGACCGCTCGTGATCACCACAACCTCGCCCTTGTGCTTCTCCCGCTGCCGCAGCGCCTCTTCGAGCGCGTAAGCGTCCGGTTCGTTGACCTCGTAGGAAACGTCCTCGCGAATCCACGTGCCCGAGTCATTGAGCTTCAGGGGCGCATCCTTCTGCGGTACCTGCTTCATGCATACCAGAATCTTCAAGAGAATTTCTCCCTAAACCGCTGGCGTGCTCAGCCACGGCAAAACTTGCCAGTATAAATGACGCACAAGGTGCCTAGGAAATCCCATGACAAATGAACTCGTAGAGACGTAGCTTGCTACGTCTCTGCCGGTAGCACCACGTAACGTGGTCAGAAAGACGTTGCAAGCAACGTCTCTACGGTCAGCTCTTTGTGATCCTAATCACAGACTCCCAGCGCTCCCTCCGTCAGCATGGCCGAGAGACCTTATGCCAGACGACTACTTCTCCGCCATGCGGCAGAGCATCATCGAAGGCGCGCCCGATACTGCTTCCGGCTTGGCGAAAGAAGCCCTCGCATCCGGCGTCCCGCCCATCGATGCCATCAATAACGGCTTTATCCCAGGCATGCACGACGTCGGCCAGCAGTTCGCCCGCGGGCAAATGTTCCTTCCCGACATGATGGCCTCCGCCGAAGCGATGCGCGCTGCCATGGCAGTGCTCGATCCGGAACTCAAGAAGTTGGGTACCGAGCGCCCGAGAGCCGGCATCGTGGTGCTCGGCACGACGAAAGGCGACATCCATGAAATTGGGGAAATTCTCGTCGGGACGATGCTCACCGCGCACGGATTTCAGGTCTACGACCTCGGAGTTGACGTCGCGGGTGAGAAGTTCGCCGCCAAGGCGCGCGAACTGAAAGCAGACATCGTCGGCGTCTCCGCCCTGCTAACCACAACAATGCGCAACCAGAAGAGTGTGGTCGAGGCGTTGGAAAAAGAGGCGCTGCGCCCGCAAGTAAAAGTGATGGTCGGAAGCGCACCCGTCACCCGTCGCTGGGCCGACGAAATCGGCGCCGAAGGCTACGCCAAAGACGGCATGAGCGCAGTCACGCTGGCGCACGAGTTGATGCAGCAGAAGTTGTAAACCGTGTCGTAGAGACGTTGTTTGCAACGTCTCTGCCGCCAGCGCCACAGGCTCGCGGATTCACCGACACTGGGAGTTGATCTCTTTCGCCCAGCGCGAAGCCATGTCATCCGGATTGGAAGGCCTGCCTGGGATCCTTACCCGGAAATTCGTGCACGAGCGCAATATGACAGAGTAAGGCCCACATCCACGTAGCGCCGGCGTCCCGCCGGGTGTGGCGGGGGCGTCTCGCCCGCTCCCGCACACTAATTGGGTAGCGGTACTCCAGAATTGAGGTGGAAAGAATTACTTGTGGAGTTTCGTTGAGAAAAGTCGTTCGTTGGCCGCGAGATTCGAGCCAAAAAGGGGCCTACTCCATGATGACCGTCGACTGCCCGGATATCTCAAACCGCTTGCGGCAGCGCATGTTCTTGCAGGCCATCATGTCGTCTTTCCGCACCATGTAGGAACGGAATTTGGCGAAGCGAGCGCGGTCGCGTTCGTCGGCTCGTCCCCCAAGCTGGCGCTTTTTGGTGCGTACCACCCAGGTCACTTCATACTCCGCCGCCTCGTGACAATGCGGGCAATTCAGCGAAGCCGGTTTCTTTTCCTGACGCTCATCAAAAAAATCGCGCTCTTCCATAGTTGTAGGAGCACCAGCTCAGCGGCGCTCGGTCAAACATGAATTATTGCACACTTGAGCGAGCGCATTCCTCCGTGTGCCTCCGTGACCTCTGTGGTTCAGGCCCTTCCTGCATCAGCTAGAATTCCAACTGTCTCAGGCACGACAGGGCTCAACGTGACAAGAAAGAAGAAACTCAAACGCTTCCGCGCCGTGACCGCAGTGAAGGAGCTTGCCCGCGAGCGCGTCGGCGCGCCACCGGCAGGGAAGATTGTTGTCGAGAAGAAGAAGAAACCGGAGAGACACAAGCCGACGTTGAGCAAACTCCTGAACGACTCTGAGTGATCCTAACGCCCTAGTTAAAACTAACGGTTACGTTTCGGTTGGCGGTCAGATTCAGCATGCATGGATTGGTCGTGCCCGGCGAATCGCATCCCGACCAGCTTCCAAATGAAGAGGTACCCGCGGGTGTGGCTGTTAGGGTGACCTGCGTACTGACGGGGAAAGACTGCGTCACACAAGGGCCTGGACTGGAACAACTCAGCCCCAGCGGGCTGCTCGAGACCGCTCCCGAACCGAGGCCCTGAAATGTCAACGTCAAGGCGGGATTGCCTCCGCCGCCGCCGCCGGAACTTGTGAAGCAAACCACGTTCCCGGTCATATAACCGGTGACAATGGCACCCGATGACGAGATCCCGCCGTCGCTCGAATTGGTGGCCACCGTGGCCGAAATCAGGGTCGCTCCACAATTGAGGCCGGTTACTGTCAGAAGCCCGGAGGAGTCGACCGTCATCATTTGCGGAGTGTTGGAATTCCACGTCACCTTGCTGGTTATGTCCTTGGTGACCGGTGGATGAATGTAGTTCCCCAGAGCCCTGAGCTGCACCTGCGAGCCGGCGTTAAAGATGACTGGGATATTCGACGCCCCAAAGGTTTCCGATGCTGGTTGAACCGAAATGGACTCCAACTGCTGATCACGCCCACAACTGGAAAGACTGACCAAAACCGTGGCAAGTGCGATAAGGACGACAATGACGAGCAACTTCCGGATCATGCTAGCTCCTGGGACCGAGCGCCGGGCACGCGCACTGCGGGTGGAATGGGGCCAATGTAGTCAATGCCCGCATAAAATGCAATAGCCCACGAGGTCCGGCGCACTCGATTTCCTTCGTGAACCTTCGTGTTCCTTCGTGAACCTTCGTGCCCTTTGTGGTGAAAGATTTTGGTGCCTCAGCGTACCGCCTCCGCCACGTACTTCACGAACTCGTTCACATCCTCTTCGGTCGTATCAAACGAGCACATCCACCGCACGATGCCGTCCTCCTCGATCCACGGATAGAAGAAGTATTTCTCCTTGATCTTCTCAATCGCGTGTTTCGGGATCTGCGCGAACACGCCGTTGCACTCTACCTTCCAGACGACGCGCACCTGAGGAATCTTTCTAACCTCGGCTTCGAGTACCTGTGCCATGCGGTTAGCATGTTCGGCACTGCGTTTCCACAGGTCGTTCGTCAACAGCGCCTCAAACTGCGCGGCGATAAACCGCATCTTCGACGCGAGTTGCATCCCCTGCTTGCGCAGATAAAGAAAATCAGCACTGAACGGGCGGTTGAAAAACACCACCGCCTCGCCGCCTATGATGCCGTTCTTGGTGCCGCCAAACGAAAGCACATCCACACCCAGGTCGCGCGTGGCCTGCCCTAACGTTTGCCCGAGGCTCACCGCCGCATTCGCGATGCGGGCCCCGTCCATATGCAGGAACATCCCCCGCTCGTGCGCGAACCGCGCCAGTGCCTGAACCTCTTCGGGTTGGTACACCGTGCCCATTTCCGAAGCCTGCGTAATCGAGATGACCCGCGCCTGCACGTGATGCTGATCCCCGATCCCGTGATACGCGTGCCGCACAGACTCCAGCGTGATCTTCCCATCGCGATGCGGCAGCGGAATCAGCTTGCATCCGGTGTGTTTCTCCGGCGCTCCACACTCGTCGGTATAGATGTGTGCGTAGTCGCTACACAGAACGGCATGGTAAGAACGGTTCAACGCCTGCAGCCCCAGCACGTTCGCGCCGGTACCATTGAACGTAAAGAACACATCGATGTCGTCGCCGAAATGCTCCTGGAACTTCGCAACTGCCGCCCGCGTGTAAGGGTCGTCTCCGTAGGCCACCACGTGTCCCTGGTTCGCCCGCGCGATGGCTTCCAAAACTTCCGGATGAACTCCGGCATTATTGTCGCTGGCGAACCCACGAGTGATTTTTGCAAATGTCATAGCGGATCAATGTAGCAGACAGCGGAAAGGCTTCACCACAGGGGACACAGAGGTCACGGAGGAGTTCCTCTATGCCTCTCTGTGCCCTCTGTGGTGAAGCCTTTGACGTTGGTTGCCCAGCACTCAGTCAATTACAATGCCCCTTCCCCGAGGTGCTTAACCGATGCGCCAGTTCGTCAGTCGTCTGTTTCCCGTCCTGGCTCTTTCGCTGCTGGTTCGCGCCCAGACTCCCGAGCAGAAGACCGCCCGCTATCTCGACTCCATCCGCAACCAGCCATCGTTGCTGCTAGCGTTCTTGCACGATATGCCAAAAGGCGGAGACCTCCACAACCATCTCGATGGCGCTTTGTACGCCGAGGATCTCATCGACTTCGCCGCCTCCGACAACTATTGCATCGATCGCACCACTTCCCGCCTGCTGGCCCCGCCCTGCGATGATTGCGAACGCTACACGCCCAAGCCCGCCATCCGCTGCGCCTACGACGACCACATTCTCTATAACCAGATCATCGACGCTTGGTCCATGCGCAATTGGCGCGCCGGGGAGGAATCGGGCCACGACCACTTTTTCGCCACCTTCGACAAATTCGGCCTTACTTCGCACAACCATGTGCCCGAAGCGATTGCTTCAGTGATCAACCGGGCCGCCAAAGAGCACGTGCAATACATCGAGTTCATGCACACCGGCGACGGCCGCGCCGCGGCCCAACTCGGCCTGAAACTGGGATGGGACGATGATTTCGGAAAAATGCGTGAGAAGCTTTTGTCTGGAGGATTGAAGGAGATCGCCGCCGCGACCAGCAAGAGTCTCGCCGAAGACGAAGCGAAAGCGCGTACCGAACTGAAATGCGGATCCCCGGAAGCCGAACCTGGGTGCAACCTCACCGTCCGCTATCTCTACCAGGTCCTGCGCGGACTTCCGCCCGAAGCCGTGTTCTCTCAGATCGTTCTAGGATTCGAATTGGCCTCGTCCGATCCTCACTGCGTTGGCCTCAACCTCGTCATGCCGGAGGATTGGTACGTTCCCATCCATGACTTCAACCAGCACATGGCTATGCTGGATTATCTGCATGGCATCTATCCGAAAATCCACATCACGCTGCACGCGGGCGAAATCGCCATGGGACTGGTGAAACCCGAGGATCTTTCGTTCCACATCCGCGCCTCGGTCGAGCGCGGCCACGCCCAGCGAATCGGCCACGGTGTCGATGTCATGCTCGAGAAAGATCCCGTGGGCCTGATGAAAGAGATGGCCGCCCGCAACGTGCTCGTCGAGATCAATCTGACGTCGAACGACCAGATACTCGGCGTCAGCGGCGACGACCATCCCCTTCCGATCTACATGCGGTACGGAGTTCCCGTCGCGATTTCCACCGACGATGAGGGCGTCGCCCGCTCCGACATGACGCACGAATATCTGCGCGCCGTCGAGTCCTACCATCTGTCCTATACTGTGTTGAAGCGTATGACGCGCCAGAGTGTCGAGCACAGTTTTCTCCCGGGACAAAGCTTGTGGGCCGAGACCAAGAGTACGTTCCGTCCGGTCACCCCCTGCGCATCCGATATAGCTGATAGAAAACCGTCCGGCGCATGCGCAATCTTCCTCGTAGCAAACGAACGGGCAAGCGAGCAGTGGAAGTTAGAAGCCGCCTTCGCCGAGTTCGAGAAGAAGTACTAGATGGACAAGCGGCATTCGTCGTCGCTTCCAGGTTCGAAGGTGGAAGAGCGGCGCTTTAGCGCCGCGTTAGCGCTCGAAAGAATGTGGGCTTTAGCCCCTGCGTGACCCGTGCCCCGCAAACGCACTCTGATCCCGTCCCCACTCGCCTGGACCACGCTGAACCTCCCGGTCCAGCACCCGCCGCTGCCCGTCATCGCCGAGCGCGGGGGCAGCCAACTCCGTACGCCTCTCCCGGTTGCCATCGTCGACACGCGCGAGCAAAATCCGCTCTCCTTCCGCCGCTTCCGCGGATGGTTCGCCAAGATCGAACACCGCGCCCTGCCCCTCGGTGACTACTCCATCAAAGGCATGGAAGACTCTTGCGTCGTAGAACGCAAAGATCTCGCCGACCTGATCTGCTCATTCACGACGAACCGCACAGTCTTCGTCAACCGGCTCCGCCGCATGGCCGAACGCCCACACAGCCTGCTCGTGGTCACGTCGTCTTTGTCAGAGATTAAATCCGAATATCCCTACCGCGCCGCCAATCCCAACCGCATCACCCAATCGCTGATCGCCGTGCTCACCGGCCTTCGCCTCCCGTTTATCTGCACCGACACGCACGAACTCGGCGAGGAGATCGTCGCCTCCTACCTCTACCAGACATTTCTGTATGATTGGCTGGATCGCAACGGCCACGGCCGCCACCTCGTCGACGGCGACCTGTGATGTAGCGCCGGCGGTCTCGCCCGCGCACTCCGAGGCGAAGACAGAGCTCAAACATCTTCAATGACCGACCCATTCACCCAAGCCGACGCTGCCGCACAATTAATCCTGAACCGCACCCCACTCCGTCCCAAGATCGGCCTCGTCCTTGGCTCTGGCCTCGGCGCCTTCGCCGACTCACTCGCCGACGCCACCCGCGTCCCCTACTCTGAAATTCCTTCCTTCCCGCAATCCACCGCCATCGGCCACGCCGGTCGCCTCGTCATCGGTAAAGCCGACGAAGTCGCAGTCGCCGCGATGCAAGGCCGCGTTCACTTCTACGAGGGATACTCCGCAGCGCAAGTCGCGTTCCCGATCCGCGTTTTCGCCCGCATGGGAATCACAGCCGTGATCCTTACCAACGCCGCCGGGGGAATCAATCTCGGCTTTTCGCAAGGCGCTCTGGTGCTCATCCGCGATCACGTCAACTTGCAGGGAACCAATCCTCTGGTCGGCCCCAACGACGACCGCTTCGGCGTCCGTTTCCCCGACATGACCCATGCCTATCGCAGAGAATATCGGCAGGCCGCGCGCGAAGAAGCCAGCAAGCTGGGCATCCCTCTGCACGAAGGCGTCTACGCCGCACTCCTCGGACCCAGTTATGAGACGCCCGCGGAGATCGAATATCTCCGCCGCATCGGCGCCGACCTGGTAGGAATGTCAACGGCCGCGGAAGTAATCGCCGCGCGTCACATGGGACTCAACGTCCTGGCAATTTCCTGCGTCACAAACATGGCCGCAGGAATCCTGGACCAGCCGCTCTCCCACGCAGAAGTAATGGAAACCGGCGAGCGAGTGAAGTCCACGTTCGAGTCACTCCTCAAAGCCGTCTTGCCGCGAATCGCACGCGAAGTCGGAAGTTAATTGGTTCAGGTAGCGACAGCCGCCTCGGCTGTCCCGCAAAGGCGAAGCCGAGCGGCGCTTAGTTGATTTTTGCCTAAACATCGCTAACCGTCACTGCCCCGCCCGCGGAATCACCAGCGCGGCAGGCGGCCTAATCCCATACGTCTCAGCAAAACTCCTCTGATTGAGCGCCAGCCCCAGATGCCCGCGTGAATCGACGTATAGCAACGGATTCCCCACCGGAACATCGCTGAACGTCTTCACGAATTTCATCTTCAACTCTTTGTCGCCGACCTTCACCGGAACTTCCTGCCCATGCTTGTAGCCGAGCTTCAGAAAATCGCCCCCATCCACGTTGGTCACAAGATTTCCGAATGGTCCATCCGTAGCAATCACAGAAGCCTTCAATCCGTGATCATCGATCGTCGCGACTTTCAGATCAAGCCGCACAAGATCTTTCACCGGCATCGCCGGACCAACCTTGTTCCAATCGTCGCCACGTGCCAAGTGCGCTCCCACTGGCGAAAAAATGTCGCGTCCATGAAACGTCGACGATAGCTTGCTGCCGATCATCCACTCGGTGTTGGTAATTTCGCGAACCGCGTCAATCCCGTCGCGCTGCTCCACCAGCGTGATCACGCCATTGTCGGGCAATACAAAGTACTGTCCCTTCCTCGAATGGGCAACGACGGCCTTCCGCGAACTACCCACTCCCGGGTCGACCACCACGACGAAGACCGTTCCGCTGGGATAATACGGCGTCGCTCCAAATAGATAGCGAGCTCCTTCGAAGATCGAAAACGGCGTCACCTGATGCGTGAGATCCACGATGCGCACGTCAGGCATGATTCCGTACATCACACCGCGGCAGATCGCAACGGAATCGTCGAGCACTCCGAAATCCGTCATGAAAACAATGGTCGGCGGATACTTCTGTGCCGCGTCGTTCGCCGCCCACGCCCATGAAGGAGAAATCGTCAGCAAGAGAATCGCGAGTGTAACTGCGATTGTGTTACGGACATCGAATTGCCCACGATGGATCGAAGATGCAATCATCAACCGCTCCCTTCTATTCTCGTTCCGCAATGGATTGGTGACGAGGTATTGCTGGATTTCCCCACGATCGGCGAACACCCACAGATCTTCATGGCTCAGAGCACTTGATTCTAAGCAAAGTATCGCAACGCAGGAAGCCGAAGCCCACTCATCGCTCCGTCCAGTTATAATCCAGCTGAGCACACTCCGCTGCTCGATCTCTATGTGGAGGCCTCATGCCGCAAGCCATTCCCGATAAATACAAGGATCTCTTCCAGAAACGGGCCTTTGCCAACCTCGCCACTCTCATGCCCGATGGCCGCCCCCAGGTCACTCCGGTCTGGGTCGACTTCGACGGCGAGCATGTCATCTTCAACTCGGCCCGTGGCCGCCAGAAGGATAAGAACGTTCGCCGCGATCCGCGTGTCGCGCTCGCCGTCGTCGATCCCGAGAATCCTTATCGCTACCTGGAAATCCGCGGCCGAGTCACCGAGATCACCGAGGACGGTGCCGACGAGAGCATCAATAAGCTGGCCAAGAAGTACCTTGGCGTCGATAAATACCCCTACGGCCAGCCCGGCGAAGTCCGCGTCCTCTACAAGATCAAACCCGAACACACCACGGTAATGGGATAACTGGAGTCAGCAACAACCACGTAGGGACAGCCGCCTCGGCTGTCCAGCGGCCCAGCAGTATCGGGCCGCGGTTAGCAGGCAACGGACGGCGCTTCCGTGATATGCAGCACCGTATAAAATCAGCGCTTCTATACCAGCATAAAGATGTGGAAGAGCGGCGCTTTAGCGTCGCGTTCAGCCGGAAAAAGATGGGGCTTCTAGCCCCGTGTGAGGCGCTATTCGCTCCTACAACCTCTGCTTCCTAGGCTACGGAAACGTCAACCGGACTCTAGTCCGCTTGCTCGACGACCGTTCCGCCGAACTCCGTGACCGCTACGGCATCAAGTTCTGCGTCACCGGCATTGCCTCCCGCCGCTTAGGATGGATCGCCGATCCAGCCGGCATCGATCCCGAAAAGTGTGGCGCGGGCACTCCTGCCCGCGAAATCTCACCAGGAAGCGTCAACCTCTGGCTAAAAAATGCCCAAGCCGACGTCCTCTTCGAAGCCACCTCTCTCAACGTCGAGAACGGCCAGCCCGCCGTCGACCACATCCGTGCCGCCCTCCATCACGGAGCCCACGCCATCACTGCCAACAAAGGACCCATCGTCCACGCCTACCGCGAACTCCGCGACCTGGCTGCGAACAAAGGCAAGCGCTTCCTCTTCGAATCAACCGTAATGGATGGCGTCCCGATCTTCTCGCTCTTCGACCAACTCCCCGCGATCCACTTGCAAGGCTTTCACGGAATGCTGAACTCGACTACAAACGTCATCCTCAGCCAGATGGAACAAGGCCTGAGTTTCGATGAAGCGCTAAAGAAAGCGCAGGAACTCGGCGTCGCCGAAACGGATGCCACCCACGATATCGACGGCTGGGACGCCGCCGTAAAAACCGCCGCCCTGATCACTGTTCTGATGGATACGCCCGTCCGCCTCGATCAGATCGCGCGCGAAGGCATCCGCGAGCTGACACCG